>Ga0209050_1001511_pt1 | contig 24567 bp, 23 predicted proteins | sample Araplavi_mTSA_r2_FD_184276 | JGI IMG/M metagenome (GOLD analysis project Ga0209050, IMG submission 184276) | Arabidopsis root microbial communities from North Carolina, USA - plate scrape MF_Cvi_mTSA_r2 (SPAdes) (version 2) | ecosystem: Host-associated > Plants > Roots > Endosphere | place: USA... | reverse complement strand
CGCGCGGTCCATCCGCTCGGCAAATCCCCGGTGATCGTCGACGATGCGGACGATGCCCCGCTCACGATCGCGGAGACCGGCGCCATCGTCGAATACCTTACCGAAAAGGCGGGCGGCAGGCTGGGATCTCCGCCCATCCGCGCGGATGCCCTGCGCTACCGCCACTTCCTGCACTATGCGGAAGGCTCGCTGATGCCGCCGCTGCTGCTCAAGCTGGTGCTTGGCCGGATTCCCCTGCTCGGACGCCCGGCCCAGAAGCGCATCCAGCCGATGATCGACGTCCACCTCGATTTCGTGGAACAGGAACTGGCGAGCCGGGAGTGGTTCGCGGGCCAGACCTTCACCGCCGCCGACGTGATGATGAGCTTTCCGCTCGAAGCCGCCCGCAACCGCGCGGGTCTCGGCCCTTCGCGACCGGCAACCCTGAACTGGCTGGACAGGATCCATGCACGGCCCGCCTACCAGGCCGCGCTCGCCAGCGGCGGACCTTACAAGTACGCCTGAAATCACGGGAATTGACTTCCTGCCGCGCCGCGGAGCAAAGCCCGGACCTGTGCGTTTCGACGCGCGACCATTTCCGAAGGGGCAACTGCAGACATGACCATGAACAGGGCGCGCGTGGAAAACGGAGGGCTGATCCTCTTCCTCGCCGCAATCACCGTTGCCCTCACCCTCGTGGTATCGAGCTTCATCGGCGCACTGCTCTGGGCCGCTCTCGCCGCGCTGCTGTTCCAGCCGCTGTTCCAGCGGCTGCTGGCGCGCTGGCCGGAGCGCCGCAACCTCGCCGCCGCCGTCGCCCTGCTGGTGATTTCGGTCGCGGTGGTGATCCCGGCCCTCGTCATCACCAGCCTCGTCGTCGAGCAGGCCGCCGGGGTCTATGCCCAGATGCGCGACGGCCAGATCAACTTCGCGGAATACTTCCAGAGGGTTCATGACGCCTTGCCCCTGCGCGTCCAGACCCAGCTCGACTCCTTCGGCTTCAACAGCTTCGAACGCGCCCAGGCCCGCATCAGCGAGGCGGTGAGCAACAGCGTCAGCGTGATCGCCAGCCGCGCCCTCGCCATCGGCGCCAATGCGGCCTCCTTCATCCTGGCCTTCGGCGTCGGCCTCTACGTCACCTTCTTCCTGCTGCGCGACGGCGAGCGGATCGGCCCTGCCGTCGTCCGCGCCCTGCCTCTTGAAGAAAGCGTGGCGCGGCGGCTGGCCGAGCGCTTCGTCACCGTCGTGCGGGCGACGATCAAGGGGTCCGGACTCGTGGCGCTGGCCCAGGGCGCGCTGGGCGCGATTACGTTCACGATCGTCGGGGTTCCAGCCGCGCTGCTCTGGGGCCTGCTCATGGCGATCGCCGCGCTGCTGCCCGCCATCGGGCCGGCCATCATTTGGGCACCCGTCGCGGTCTACCTGCTGGCGACCGGCGCGATCTGGCCGGGCGCCGTGGTGATCGGATCGGGCGTGCTGGTCATCGGCCTTGCCGACAACGTCCTGCGCCCGATACTGGTCGGCCGCGACACCGGTATTCCCGACTGGCTGGTGCTGGTGACGACGCTGGGCGGGATCGAACTCGTCGGCCTCAGCGGCATCGTCCTCGGCCCGCTGGCGGGTGCGCTGTTCATGACCGGCTGGACGATCATGACCGAACAGCGCCTCGATCCGTCCCCTGACGCGGAATAGGGGATCGGCGGGACCACCCGGGTCGCGATTCAACCGACTGAGGGCACATCCTGCCGCCTCAGGCTGCGGCGCCCGCAAATGTCAGCCGCTGTTCAGCGCGGCAGCTTATGCCGAAGTCCAGGGAGAAAGTCCGTCCCAAGGCCGACTTCTCTCCTTCCTTCGCTCAGGAGAAGCCCATGAACATTCTTAAAATTTCCGCTGCACTCGCCTTGATGGCGGGCAGCCTGGGACTGACCGCGACGGCCGACGCCCATCCCTACGAAGGCCGCCACGACCATGTGGAACGCCTGGCGCACCGCGATGACTATCGCCGCGATCACCGCCGATACGATCGGCCCCGTTACGACCGCCGCCGCTATGACGACCGCCGCCGCCACCAGTGGCGCCGCCATGAGGCCCGCCGCCACCACGCCTACAGGAACCCGCGCCGTTGCTGGACGGAATGGCGCCATCATCGCCGCATTCGGGTGTGCCGCTGATACCTCGCAGCCCCGGCCGAGCGCCGGGGCCGCCTCGCTTCGGATGCCGCTTCCACGCGAATTCCCCCTGCCCACACTCCTGACGCCCTCATGCCTAGACTTTCGGGGGATGCGCCGGGCGATTCATGGCAATTGACCCATGCCCGTCCGCCATGGTCTCTCGTTTGTGTTCAAGGTCTTGCCCTGAACAGGACAAACGATGTTGGCGCCGCCTGACCTTTCCCGGCATGCGCGCGCAGCAGCAAGGGAGTGCGACGTGCAGGAGCCGGGTACAAGACCACTTGTCCATATCGGATTCCACAAGACCGCCTCCACGCTCTTGCAGAGCGCGCTGTTCGCGCGGAACGACCTGGGTTTCGAGCGGCTCGAAAACGACCGCTACCACGTCCAGGTCGACTTCGTGAAACAAGGTCCGTTCGACGACCTTTCGCCCGGAAGAATCCAGAGCTATCGCCGCCGCAACCGTGAGGCGCAGACACGCGGCAATACGCTGGTCGTTTCGCACGAACGGCTCTCGGGCTACCCCGCCTCGGGCGGATACGACGCCAAGCTGATCGCCGATCGCATCAAGAACTGCCTGCCCGATGCCCGCATCCTGATCTTCGTGCGCGAGCAGCGCTCGATGATCTTCTCCTACTACCTGCAATATATCAGCGATGGCGGCTCGCTCTCGTTCCGCCGCCTGACCACGCCGCTGCAGTGGACGCTTTCCCGCAAGCCGGAATTCGACTTCCGCTCCTTCGCCTATGTCCAGTGCATCGAATACTATCGCCGACTCTTCGGCGAGGACAACGTATTGGTCCTCCCCTACGAAGCCCTGCGCAGCGACGGCTGCCGCATCGCCCGCGAGATTGCCCAGTTCTGCAGGCAGGATCCCTCTCTGATCCCGCATGACATCTTCGGCACCCCCGCCAACGAGGGTATGCCGATCCTGATGCAGGCGCTGCGCCGCCCGCTCAATTCCCTGTTCAACCGCAACCAGCTTTCCCCCGAAGCGCCGATCCTGTTCCCATGGTTCGACCGCTACTATCGCAAGCTGCGTCCGCTCTTCGCCTTCACCGGCATGTTCGACGGACCGTTGCGCCGCCGCCTGATGGGCCAGATCGAGCGCGCGGTCGGCGAACGCTATGCCGAGAGCAACCAGCAGCTCCAGCGCATGACCGGCTACGACCTGCGCCGCCTCGGCTACAGCCTGCCGAGCCGGACGGCCTCGCTTGGCGAACCGGCGAATGCCGGTGCCGCCGTCCCTGCTCCGAAACACGCTCGCTCTACCCTGCGCACGCCGAACCGCGTGGCATGAGCCGGCCATGACCGAAAATACGGCCTCGGCCCTGCCGCTTGACCTCGAAACGGTCGGCGCAGCGGAAACCGCGGCCGGCGAAACGCCACGGAAGCAAGCGAATACCGAGACTATCGGGGCACCGCGCGGCAACGGCGCCTTCAATCCCACCGTCCATGCCCTGCGCGGCGTGGCGGCGACGATGGTGTTTCTTGCCCATGTCCTCGGCGGGGTCGGTCTCAACGTATACCCGCACGATTCCAGCTACTTCGCCGTGATGGAGGCGCCCTGGAACTTTGGCCGCTGGGGAGTCTGGCTGTTCTTCGTGATCAGCGGCTACGTGATCCTGCCCAGCGTCCGGCGCTATTCACCGCGCGAGTTCGCCCTGCGACGCTTCTTTCGGCTCTATCCGCTGTTCCTGGCCTTTTCCCTGCTGTTCATCGCGGTGAATGCCTACAGCAAGACCTTTCCCGACCTGAACGACCTCGACTCGATCGTGCCGGCGCTGCTCCTGATAAACCTGCTCACCCATACCGAGCAGCTGACCCCCAATGCCTGGAGCCTGAGCTACGAGGTGCTGTTCTATGCCATGGCCTGCCTGACGGCCCACGCCGCGCTGCGCCGGAAAAACCGCCTGCTGACGATGCTGCTGACGCTCGCGTCCGCCTGGCTCGTCTACCGCTTCCCGGCCATGCTCTTCTTCCTAGCAGGCATCGGCGCGCGGCTGCTGGACGAGCGCGGACTGCATCCGCCCCGCGCATGGAGCGCCGTACTGGAAATTTTGGCCTTCGGCGGCTGCCTCTATTTCGGTTCGATCCAGCACTACGATTTCATGCTGAAGAACATGGGCGATCCGAACGCCTATGCGGTGCTGGCCTTTACTTCGGCCTATTTCTTCCTGGCGCTCGCCCCCGGTAGCCTGACCGCGCGCCTGCTCGACCGGCCTGCCCTGTTCCATCTCGGCACGGTGAGCTACAGTCTCTATCTGGCCCACCCCTATACTTATTTCGTCACCCGGCATCTCTTCGTGAGCCTGGGCCTGTTCCGTCCCGACTGGCCGCTGTCGCTGCTATTGTTCCTGGCCGTGGTCATTCCGGTAACTTTGGGCTTCACCCGGATCGTCTACCGCCTGCTGGAACGCTACCCCTACCAGTGGTATTTCCACGAGCGGATCTTCCACCGCCTCGCCGCGGAAGGAAAGGCCTAGCGCTTCTTCCTGGGAGCACTCTTCTTCTTCTTCGCGGGCGCCTTTTTCTGAGACGCCTTTGGCACGGCGCAGGGCCAAGCCTTGCGGGTGGCGGCGAAGACCTGCTCGGACGCGGGGCCCTGCCGGTCCTTCGGATTGTTGCTCAGGTAGTCGACCGTCGTGGTCTTGAGTTGGCTGATCGTCACGTCGGCGGGAATGCAGCTGTCCAGCTTGTTGACTTTGCGCGTGGTGTTGAAGGCATCCACCGCGCCGGTGATATAGGCGATGCATTCATAGGTCTTCTCGACATAGTCCTTGCTGCCGCGCTCGGTGGTGCAGATCGCGAAAAGCTCATCCCCGGTATAGAACCCGGCCTCCGCCGCCACGGGCATCAGCCCGAGCGGAGCGATCAGCGCGATGCAGGCCAGCTTTCCGGATTTCATAGTCGAATCTCTCCAATCGAGGCCGGACCCTTGAGGCAAAACCGCCCTCCGTCAATTGCCGCGCTTGCGGGATGAGCCCATTGACCATATGAACTATATACAATTCGTATATTCAGGATGGTTCAATGGGTATCGTCAACATCGAGGATGAACTCCACGAGCAGCTGCGCAAGGCCAGCAAGACCTCGTACCGATCGATCAATGCCCAGGCCGCGTTCTGGATCCGGATCGGCATGCTCTGCGAAATGAATCCCGGACTGACGTTCCAGGAAATCGTCGTGCGCGAACTGCGTGAGGCCGGAGTCGATCCCGGAAACGAACCCGGCAGAAGGCCGGTCGAAACCGGAGCAGCAACGCAATGATCAAGTCGCCTGCCGAAGTCGAACTCATGGCCGAATCCGGCCGCCTGCTCGCCTCCGTGTTCACCTGGCTGGACGGCCAGCCGCTCGCCGGGCGCACGACGATGGAGATCAACGACCTCGTCGAGGCGTTCATCGTGAACGATCTCGCCGCGCGGCCCGCCAGCAAGGGTCAGTACGGTTACGGCTTCGTGCTGAACTGCTCGCGCAACGAAGTCGTCTGCCACGGCGTCCCCTCCACCGGGGACGTGCTGAAAGAGGGCGATATCGTCAATTTCGACATCACCCTGGAGAAGAACGGCTTCATCGCCGATTCCAGCAAGACCTACCTGATCGGTGACGTCTCCCCCGCCGCTAGACGGCTGGTCCAGACCACCTACGAGGCCATGTGGAAAGGCATCCGCGCGGTGCGCCCCGGCGCCCGGCTGGGCGACATCGGCCACGCCATCGAACGCCACGCCAAGCGCGCCAGCTATTCCGTGGTGCACGACTATTGCGGCCACGGCATCGGCCGGGACATGCACGAGAAGCCCGAAGTCCTGCATTTCGGTCGCCCCGGCACCGGGTTGGCGCTGCGCGAGGGCATGGTCTTCACCATCGAGCCGATGCTGAACCAAGGCCGTCGGACCGTCCGCACCGAGGACGACGGCTGGACAGTCGTCACCACCGACGGCAAGCTCTCGGCCCAGTTCGAACATACCGTCGCGGTCACGGCGGACGGTGTGCGCGTGCTGACCCTGCGGCCGGAAGAAAAAGCCGCCCGCGCCTGACCTTCTCAGGCAGGCGGCAGCGCCGCCGAGCGCTTGGGATGCTGCATCACCACCAGCGTCTTGAACGCGCGGACATGCTCCTCGCCGTGGAGCACCCGGCGGGAAAACGCGTCGTAATGCTCCATGTCCTGCGCCGCGACCTGTAGGACCAGGTCGTGATCGCCGGTGACGTACCAGACATCGATCACCTCGCGCGCCGCCCTCAGCCGCGCGACGAGTCCGTCAACCACCCGGCCCTTGTCGGTATCCAGCGAGACCAGCACCATCATCGTCACCAGCCAGCCCATGGTCCGGGGCGCCACCAGCGCCATCTCGCGCTCGATCGCTCCTTGCTCCCGCAAGGCCCTGACGCGCCGGTAGCAGGCCGGAGCCGACAGCCCGACGATCTCGGACAAGTCCGGCATCGAGATTCGGGCATCGCGCTGAAGCTCGGTCAGAATGCGCAAGTCGAACGCATCGGGCATCGGAAGCGATCTTTCGTTGGATTGAACGATAAATATTATCGCAACACGGCAATCATAGAACACCTTTATCGCGGTCCGGCGATAAAAGCTGCGGCGTTTCCAACCGAGGGTTCCATGGTCTTCCACCGCATCGCCGCACGCTCCACATCCAGCGATTTCGCACCGCTCGCTGCGGTGGGCGCCGCCATGGTGTCGATCTGCTGGGGCGCGTCGGTGGCCAAGACGCTGTTTCCGGTGATCGGCCCGGCAGGCACCACTGCACTGCGCCTGTCGCTGGCGGCGGCCATTCTCTGCGGCGTATTCCGCGTGTGGCAGAAACCGTTCGACCGGCGCATGCTCCGCGCGGCGCTGCCTTACGGCGTGGCGCTCGGGAGCATGAACCTGCTGTTCTACTTCGCGATCCAGCGCATTCCGCTCGGCATAGCACTCGCAGTCGAGTTCACCGGACCGCTGGCGGTAGCGACGTTCGCCTCGCGCCGCCGCGTGGACCTCGCCTGGATCGCGCTGGCTGTGGCGGGACTTTCGCTGCTCCTGCCGCTCGACATTTCGCACGACGCCGTCGATCCGGTGGGCGTACTGCTGGCACTGGGAGCGGGCGTGTTCTGGGGCGCCTATATCCTCCTCGGAAAACGGGCGGGCGAGACCCTGGGCGCCGCCGCGCCCGCCTATGGCATGACCGTCGCCGCCCTGGTCGCCCTGCCCTTCGGCGTGGCGCAGGCGGGTACGACGCTGCTCCACCCGCATGTCCTGGCTGTGGCCCTCGTCGTCGCGATCTTCTCCAGTGCGATCCCCTATTCGCTGGAGATGTTCGCCCTGCGCCGCCTGCCGACCAAGAGCTTCGGCATCCTCACCAGCGGCGAACCGGCGGTCGGCGCGCTGGCAGGCGCGCTGCTGCTGGGTGAGATGCTGCCCCTTGCCAAATGGCTCGGCATCGCCGCGATCGTCGGCGCGACGATCGGCACGACGCTGACCGCCCGGCGCCTGGACAAAAGCGCCTGAAAAAGTGCTCAAAAGGCAGGACCAGTACGAAACCTGTAGTTAGCGAGCCTTGATCCCGCCTGCCCGGCTTGCGCCCTGAGGCGATTGCGCCCATGCGTCCCAGATGCCGCAAGCCTCCGACATCCAGCTCGCCATCTTCTCTCAGGCCGTAGACGCCCTTGGCGGTCAGCGCGCGCTGGCCCGGCACCTCGGCATTGCCGAACGCGAAGTGCGCGACTGGATCTCGGGCGATGTCTCGCTCGACTACGCCACCCTGCGCGAAACAGCACGGGCGCTCATCACCCATTCGGACATGTGCCGCCGCCTCGAACGCAAACTCTCGCCCGCCTTCAGCGAAAACCTGACGGAAGCGCAGCTCGAAGGCCTGGGCACCCCGGAAGGCAAGCGTCCCAGCGCGGACTGAGGCCGAAAAGCCCGGCGTCATGAAGTGGCAGCCTGGTTGGACAATCTTTCACTTCCGACCCGCTTGCAAGCGCGCTAATCCCCCCTCGGGGAACATATGTTTACGAGGGGGAAATCATGAAGCATTTCATGATCGCGATGGCCTTTGGCCTCGTGTCTTGCGCTGCGCCGGTAATGGCGCAGGAAATTCAGCAAAATACGCAGAAATTCATGCCTGCCAGCACGTCGATGACAGTGACGCCGCAGACGGAAATTTCGTCGAAGCACGTCGAGGAGGGGCAGAAGTTCACCTTCTCCACAATCGGCGACGTCAAGGAGGGCGATTTCGTTGTCATCCCGCGCGGATCCACCGTCACCGGGACCGTGACCTGGAAAACAGGGCGGGCGATCGGCGGCAAATCCGGCAAGTTCGAGGTGACGTTCAATACGGTCAATGTCGGCGGCAAGGACTATGCCGTACGCGGCGTCCATCGCCAGGAAGGCCGAGGCAATACTGTCGGCGCCCTGCTCGGTTCGATCTGGATCAGCGGCAAATCCGCGGTGATGCTACCGGGTCAGGAAGTCGCGATCTTCACGGCCGAACCGATCCCTTACTCCTGACAATGCCAGGCGGCCGCACGTTCCTCCGGCCGCCTACATCGAGATATCGCACCGAGCGATTACGATAGACCACAAAAAAGGTGGTGAGCCCTGCTGGGTTCGAAAACGCGAGAAAAATATCCTAGATATTCCAGATACCCTTGATTTGTCACGGTTATGCGAGCCAAACTGTGAGTCATTTTGTGAGACAATCAAGGGTAAAGGAAGAGCGTTTGGCGGCGGCGGTTAGGTATGTTCGGGAGCGTGGTCCCAACAAGGTGTTCCAGTACGAAAGACGTGTTCCAGAGAGCGTAAAGCGCCAGCCCGCGAGCTACGCCCTTCATTTCGATTCCAAGCCGCTGTTTCGGCGGTCCCTGCGGACAAGTGACCAAGGGGAAATGCACACCGCTTGCGTTGCCGTGCACCTTGAATTCGAACGGAAGGTCGCCGCAGCAACCGGGCAAGCTTCCATCACCCCAACCGCAGCGCCAACTGTCGCTATCATGGCGCCACGGAAGGTTACTCAAACCGATCTGGACGAACTCTCAGACCTGTATCGACGGCTAATCGTCGAACCACTTGAGCGTGCTCATATTCGCGCCGACGCTGATCCTACCTATGCCGAAGAGTATGAGCGACTAATTTATGAAATTGAGCTTCACGCCGAGGATGAGAACGAAGCGCTTCACAAACGCGGCGCGGGCAATGGTCAGTATGAAACCCCAGCCGAAACTGCCGTTTGGGTAGTCAAAAATCGCGGATGGGATGCTCCTATTGGTTCGCAAGAATTTGGCGCTGTTGTAGGAGCTATTCGTGCGGGCACTCTGCGAGGCAGGCGGGAGGCACAGGCGCTTATAACGGGTGAAACTGCACCCCGGCTCCGAAAGGCTACAAGCAGGCCAGAAAAAGCGGCTCCGACGCTTAGAGATACCGTTGAAGCATACCTCGCGCAAAGAAATCTCCCTGTTCGTACCTCCGTCGAGGTAAAATCCGCCCTACGCCAATTTGAAGAATTGATAGGGAACAAGTCTCTTGACGCTTTGACCCGTGCCGATTTTCAATCTTATGCTAGACATCTCGCCTCGCAATCGATTGGCGGAAAAACTGCCGGTAGTATAACTAGGCCTGCCAGCCCTTCCACATTGCGGAAAAAGATTGGCCTCCTTCGAGCAGCAATCAATCATGCGATAGATACGGATAAATTTGCCGGACAAAATCCTGCCAGCGGCATCAACGTGGATCGTTATGCAGCACCTACCAACAAGGCAACTATGCCGGAGAAGCGCAGGTTCAAGATCGACGAAATGAACCTCATTTTCCAGCACCCATGGTTTACGGGCTGCGCCTCACCTTCGCGGTCGCATCAACCTGGCGATTATCGGTTTACGGGGTCAGAGTATTGGGTTCCCGTTGTCGCGGCATATACCGGGTGCCGTGCAAGCGAACTTGGTGGCCTTATGCTTGATGAAGTCCGCCTGGATGGCGATCACCCTCATTTCATCATCCGAGACAACAAATGGCGTCGGACAAAAAAGGGCGAAGCACGGAATGTGCCGGTTCTCGATGCGCTCATGGAGCTTGGTTTCGCTCGTTATGTTGAACGCATACAAAAGAGTGGGGCGGAGAGGCTGTTTTCGGATTGGATCGCCCCCAGCGGCAAAAACAGCGACCGCAATGATGACAAACAATGGTCCAACGGAAAGATAATACGAGCGTTCAACCGGACCGTTATCCGTCAGATGCTAGGTAGTCGGCTAGCCCCCGACGCCCGACTGGAAGTCACCTTCCACGGCTTTCGAGGCGCCTTCAAAGCTATGTTGGGCAACAGCGAGTACAAGGTACACCCAAACATCATTCACGAGGTTGCCGGACATGAGAAAAGCGGCATGGATGCGATCTACGTTGGTGAAATTGGTATCGAGGAAACCTACCCCGCCATAAGAGGGTGTCGACACAAAGGGCTCATCATCCCGCCACCGCCCTAACGCCCCGATACAGTCGAAAAATCGACTATCAGCGACTCCCGTCCCTTACTCCAAATCTATGCAAACCCAGTTTCAACGATAAATCCGGTGTGACTTTACGGTTTAATCATTTAATATAATTTCAACGAGACTTTCCAACCAATGAAAATTGCTCTCTATTCCGCACATTTCATTGTTAACGGATTAGGGGTTCGTTAAATACAGCGTTATATTAATAAAATATAAGCATTTTTTAATTTAAAAACCGCGATATTTTGTAAATAAACCTTAATATTATTAAATACAAAATGATGTAAATCTATAATATATCTCCAAATACTTTTATGCCGGAGATAATAATTTATAAAATATATCAACAATGATAATTGTTAAATACCATAAGATGATTTGAAGAAATTATATAAATAAGTGGTTATTGTAAAATAATTGACAAGCACTTTATTTTTATAATCTTTCCCCCTATAAGCCTATTCATCCTGAAAATCATACATTTGCCCATAAAGAGATGGGAGAGTATTGTTTTCGATTTTAGGCTCTGTCATTATTAATGTTTAATTCTTATGTAAAAACTGATTATAAAGATCATCAAATCTATAATTACACTTCGATTCCGTCATTACATTCCTATTCCCGGGATGGATTGGAATCACTGAAAGCAACCCTTTCAGATTGTCTGAATTCCAGATGCAAGCCCTCCATATATGTTGCTCCCATTCCGTGTGGCGGTGGGAAGAGCCGCACAGTCCAAGTCTTCATTGCCGAATGGAAGGCGGATGGGTTCCCGGGGGGCGGAAGCGTCATCATCATGCTTGGCACTTTGGATGAGGTTGATTCCTACATCGCCGGATGCAGGCTAGACTCTACGGATTTTGCCTGCCTTTCACCTAAGGAAGAATACTCTCGGCGTGGTTTGGGTAGGGCAAAAGCTGGCGAAGCCCGCGTACTGTTCGTTACCCACGAACAGATGAGGCGAAAGGTAACTGCTACCGGTAGCTTTGAAGCCGTTACGGAATTCCATTACCACGGAAGGGCCAGGACCCTTCGCATTTGCGATGAGGGAATTCTCCCCGCAGTTCCGGTTTCCGTCAGGCTTTCTACGTTGGAAGGTTTGCCGGATTCCATAGGCACCAAGCACCCCGATTTAGCACGTATGATCGAGGATTTGCGGCTGGATCGGCAGGATCGAGTTGTGAACCATCAAATGCTGATCCCTGCTGCACTTCGCGAGGAAGCATTTAGGCTCGCTTATGGCGGAAGAGGATGGCTCTCTGTGGACCAACTGAATGCGCTGGAAGGCCTTGGTTATCTATCTGGGCAATCTGCCACCTTAAGGCAGGATAACCGCTTTAAAGAGGCGGGCGGGCTCTATCTAGTAGGATCAAGCTCGCCTCTGCCGGGTGATTTAGAGCCGTGCATTATCATGGATGCATCTGCTGGCCTCCGGCATTTCTACAGGGATTGGGCTAGCCGCACGGGCAAGGTAGAGTTACTCCCCGCGCCGCAAGTCAGCTATCGGAACCTCGATATAAAATGGTGGAACACCGGGGCAGGAAAGTCCACGCTTGCGAAGACGGCAGAGCGGGAAAAAATTCTTGGGGTGGTCGCCGCGACGATTAATGCGAAGCCTTCCGAACGCTGGCTTGTGATCTACCCAAAGAATGTTTCCCGCTGCTCGATTATCGAAGAGATTGAACAGTTACTCAAGCAGCCCAATGCCGAGTTCCTGCATTGGGGCCTCCACCTTGGCAAGAACGAATTCCGCGACATCAAGAATGTTATTATCCTCGGATCGCATAATTACGGGCAGATCGGGAATGCTGCGCATTGTCATGCTGCTATCGGCGGCTCGGAGGAACCTTCGCCAGAGGCGGTTGATCGGCATGTAGCGGGTGAGTTCGCGCACAACGTCTATCAGGCGGCCTGTCGATCAAACCTGCGAAATATCGTTGAGGGCTTCGCTGGTGATGCAACTGTTTATATCGTCACGAAGCGAACAGCGAAAGGTCTGGATTTAATCCAAAAGGCCTTTCCAGGCTGCGATATAGAAGATTGGCTCCCAGTACCGCCAAGGGCTAAGAAGGTTGAGCAACGCTTTAGAGAGGCTGTCATATCGATCTTTGATGATGGACGTAGTATTGCCTCGGTGGAAGAGATATGGAAGAAATGCGGATTTAAAAGTTCAGCTAATATTTATCGGATATGGAAAAATCCATCAACAGTTCAATTTTTGAACGATCAAGGTCTACGCCGAAAGGGCAATAGTCTTATCAGATTTACCGCCCGCCCGCCTGAATAGCCCTCAGGTGTTCGTACAACGCCATTCAATGCCAAAGGCAGGCAACTACCCCTAAAAGGCTCTATGGCGCTGTACGGAGCTTAAAACGCAGTTTAGACTATATTCAGATTTGGCAAGACCCGAATAGCTAAATGCAGGCTATGAACGAACAGAAATCAGATTTTTGAACGTCATATTCGCAGGTGTGAGTTTGGCATACATCTTGCGTTGAGTGTGAACCAACTCCTATCAGCAATAATTAATATGGCTAAGACTTCGGCAATTAATATGGATAAGACTTCGTCGCCTGCCATTATTAGCCGTCAGAACGTCTCGGCGACATCGATGTGATCGCCATCAACCTTGTATGTCAACGCCCCATCGGCAGGGTCATCCCGCCACCTTCCCGGACCAGAGCCAGGACTGACATCGACAGCGCGCCATACGATCCTATCACCTTCCACCCGACAATCATTCGTCCACAGAGTATTGTCCGAAGAGCGGCGGTAGGAAACCCGGACGATCCCGCCCGCCATCGGCACGGCCTTCATGGACGCAGCAGGCTGTTGAAACAGTTTTGCTATCCCTGCCTTGCAGATCAAGGCTGCCTTCGCTGGATCAATAACCGCTGATGGAGTTGCCATCGCATTGGTTTCCGCGACGGGGGAAGTAGGCGCATCAGACGCCACCTGCGCTGGCCTTTCGCATCCTACAAGAGAAAGCGAGCAGAGAAGGGCAAAGGGCATCCCCGCCTTCATCGCAGCTTCCTCCTTTCTCCGTAAGGGTCGATAATCTCAAGGGATACAATGGTATCCGTCTTGGAATTCCACTTGCAGGTATAGCGGGAGGTTAGCTTCGCGCCGAAACCGTTAGTGGAGTCGAACTTCTTCGAAACCACGCCGATGTCGCCCTCCACATGGAAAGACCCGGCCCATTCAGGGTTGAACGAGTCTTCCGACACCAAGACGCTTTTGACCGCCAAGTCGCACATTGCGTTGGTATTGGTTTCGCTGGGACCACGGGATGCCTGTTCAATCTCGGCGGCTTGCTCGTCCTTTAGGTGCTGGACCGATGATTGCTGGAAAGAATATACCGTGTAGCCGAAGAGCACGAGCGCTCCTACGCCAAGGACGGTCAAGCAGCCGAAGCACCCCCGCTTCGCTGCCGGTCCATCATCAAAGACGCTATCCCACCAGTCCCGCTGCCTTTTGCCCTCGCTTCCATCACTCATGATGCTGGCACCGTTGGGCAAACCAGCTTCCCAATAAGCTTGCCATCCTGATCGAAGTCATCGGTAACGTCGCATCCCGTCACCTGCTTCGCCGCCTCACGCATACGGTTTCGAAGCTTGAAGCTGTAGGCAGTGCCGAGAAAGCCGCCGACAACGACCTTCACGCTATCGTTGTCATAACGAATGACCTTGAATGGTTGCCCTTCGACTTCGGTCTTGTAGCGCTCCACCGCCTTTGCACCTGCTATAGCAGGCGATCCCACCCCCCACATTGGCAGCAGAATGGACATCGTGAACGCAATACGTCGCAAACGCATATGATTCCCCCATGTTCACCGCACCATCCCGCCAGCCGGGACGGTTAGTCGCGCGTGAACACAGGGAACCGCGCCCTGCGTATTCCCCGAAGGTATTTTATTCAGCAGGCCGCCCGACCTGAATTGGCCGAGTACCTGTGTTCACCGCGCGAATGCGGGCTGACCCTCACGACTAAGATCGGACCAGCACTCGCCCTTTAAATCGTGGGAGGCGTTGAGTCTACGGGGCTTTCGCCATTTCTAAACGCTACCGCTCGGCCCAGCAAAACCAGAAGCGCTTCGGCGAGGCTCATAACTTGTACCTAGTGTGCCCCCTTCTAATCGCCTTGCTGTTAGGGTTAGAAGATAGCGTCTTGCATTATGATCTATAGCTCATAATAAACGTGTATCTTGTGAGCGATTCGAAGGCGCATCTATGAGCAGGCTGGCATACTATCGGGTATCGACTGGCGATCAGTCTATTGAAGCACAGCGTTCGTCATTGACCGGCCCTTTTGACAAAGAGTTCGTTGACGAAGGCGTATCCGGCGCAATCCCAGCCGAAAGCCGTCCTGGCTTCGCTGCCATGCTGGACTACGTTCGCGAAGGTGATGTCATTCACGTTGCCGCGATTGATCGGCTGGGCCGTGACGCCCTTAACGTCCAAGCCACCGTCCGAAAGCTGATCGAAAAGGGTGTTACCGTTGAAGTGCTTGGCCTTGGCGCTATCGCCAAGGGTGTGGGTGAACTCATTGTCGCCGTGCTTGCTCAGATTGCGGATATGGAGCGCAACCGCATCAAAGAGCGCTGCGATGCAGGTCGAGAAGCCGCTAGGGCATCGCTAGAGACGACAGGGAGGACACATAGAGGAAAGACCAGCCTTGGTCGCCCCTTTGCCGCTGACGCGGCGCATGTGGTTCAATGGCGCAAGGACAATAAGGCCAGCATCAAGACCACTGCCACACAGTTCGCTTTGTCGGAGGCGACGGTGAAAAGGTACTGCGCGGCAGCGTAGCTGCCATTTTAGTTATAGCTCTGCGACTAAGCCCTCGTCTGACGAGGCTAAATCTTCCCCTGTGAGATGCAACCAAGCAGCTTTGAAAAGCCGATCAAGGGTCGGGCATTGGTTGCCAGTTTGTTTCGCGCCATCAAGCGTCCTAAACATGACCTCGGGTATCTTGTGGTTATCTTCATTAGCCGTGAGGCCGAAAGGCGTACATGCGTCTTCAAGAGCCTTTGAATGAATGACAGGTGTTAATTCATCTTTGAGCACACTTTCTAGAGTGTCTTCAAAATGCGAATATGTTTTCCCAATGAAGGTATCTGCCACGAACTCTTGGATATCATCATCTGGATGCATCAATCGTTTCAATGCCAAATTCGCCGCTTTTTCTTTTTTGTCCTTGTCACAGTCCCACAAAATATACACTGGAACGCCGAGGGCTGTAAAAATTGCAAACGGCTTATCTAAATTGCCCTTACCTTCGGCAGAAAGGACGGCAACGCCAGCCTCTTCAAAGCTCCGGTCGTGAAGTTTTGCAATGGCGGCTAGCATCGCTTTGTCGCTACGCCCTTCAACTAGCACCACCCCGTTCGCAAAGAAGCCTTCTGCCAGTTCTGTTCCCAAAATATGAAGGCGTGGCTTTAGAGAGTCAGCGGTCATACTTCCAACCGGTTTACGCCATGCATTTTCTAATCGCTGTGCTACCGATGTGAGATCAAGAGATTGTAAGTCACATTGTTTGAATTGGCTATCTTCGCAACCCGCTCTTTTTGCTAATCGAATTTCATCGGCGCGGTCCATCGAAACGAACATCGGCGAATGGGACGCAAACATGATTTGAGTCGGACTGTTGACGCCCGGAAGGGTGCCCATGCTCAAGCCCCGCAGCACCGTGGTGAAATGCCTCTGCTTTGTAGGGTGCTGATAAAGCTCCGGCTCTTCAATCGCTAGGATAATGCTCGGGGCATCGGGTGAGTTGGGCACGCCATCCCCTTCGATAACAGCTTCCGGCTCCCGGATGGATACCGTTCTGGCAAGCTGTTGGAGCAATGTGAAAACGAAAGCTCGTTGCAGGCCATGACCCTGACGATCAACCGGGCCGCCGAAGCCGTCATCGCTAAGTGCGACGTCTGCAATAGGAAGGGGAACTGGGAAATCGCTAACCGATCGCCACGTCAGATCAACCTCCGCGTCGCGATATAGACTCTTCAAATCTGTTGTAAGTCTAGCTGCGAGAAGACCAAGCTCTGGCATATTATCAGGCGAAACCAACTGCTGATATCGCGCCGTCATTTCATTTTTGAAGTCTTGAATATCCTGCCTTTGAAGTAGCGCACTCCGAACTACAAGTTCCAAAAGCTGGCCTATTGCGCTAGACTTTCCATCTGCGGCATCTGCCGAGGCTTCCCGCACTGCCGGTATAAAGACAAAATTGGTGAACCGCTTGAGGGCACCACGACTTGCATTCTGGAAGCCAAAAAATTGCCCATCATCTGGAAGTACTTCGAGTGCTTGAGGGTTATCGCTTTCCCAAGCCTTGAGCGCATCTTCTCCGGCAGTAGAGCTAGATACGGGAGGAAGGATCGAGTAATTTTCGTTCTGATTTCTAAGTGAGCGATATGCGGCGAGCTTGGCACTGGCGGATGCCTGCGAGCGAATGCCTACAAAATCAGGATTTTGTAAAACAGAACCGACATATCTCCCACTGGATGCGGAGTTATCAAACACTCTAGTAACGGTCAAAGTGCCGTCGCGCACGCGGCTTTCAAACGCTTCCAATTCTTGTTCGTTTAACGCACCAAACGACAGCTCAATTTCAACAGACTGTGTAGTGTCGCGACCAAAATAATCATCTTGGTCCAGGGATTTGGCTGTGGCATAAAATTTATCTATCGCCTTTAAGATACTCGACTTGCCTACACCGTTGCCGCCGATCAACGCGGTATGATCCCCAAAGGCGACTTCCACATCCCGCAATGATCGAAAGTTTCTTACCTTGACGCGACGAAGCTGCATTTCTTCCCCCAAACACCTAATTGGAGAATGGCTTTGAATGACTTGATCTGCAAGGCAATAACTAATTCATCTCAAATCAGATTCATCTACCACGGGGCAGTCCGCTGGGTCGAGCCTCATACATACGGTACGAAGAAGACTGGTCGAGAAGCGATATGCGCTTGGCAGCGCAGTGGTGGCAGTGGAGAAGGATTTCGCTACTTCTTCCTCGATGAAATTTCCAGTTTTGAGCTTGGGGATTCTTTCCAAGGAGCGAGGCATGGCTACCGCCGAGATGACCCTCAATTTGCTATGATTTTTGCGCAACTCTGATCGTGTGCGGAGTGCGTCGATATCGGCCAGCAGGTCGAGCACCATGCGGCGGGTCGATGCACAAAAAAAGAACGATAAAGGGCAACAGAAATCTATTTAATTCTGCACAACCAATTCCTATCCGTGTTCCCTATCTATAATAATAAGTTGTTTTTAAAAATGGATATTTAACAGCCATTGCAAAAGCAACCCAATAGAGTTACATTGGACCTCACTCTATAAATCATAGTGAAGGACGATGCAGCCCTTCCACTGAAAGGAACATTTTAGGATTATGAAAATTGAATACAACCACTCGAAAAAAGGCCATTGAATTAAAGTGTCGCGATTGTAATTACGACGAACTCTCTGCTGGCACATTTTTACAGCAAACGGCTGCTTGTTTGAACACAAGTTGTCCACTCCACGAACATCGCCCACTTCCTCGACCCTGTCGTGTTGGCGGTGAAGTAAATGAAGAAGCCGTACGAAAAGTGCGAGAAATGATTGATCGGGTGAATAGGGAACGAAGCGACCGATAACACCCATCAAACGACAGGAAAACCGGATCGTTTCAAGCGCTACAGCGCAAAGAGGGCCATCCCCTAATGGAGAGCCTCCTTTTTTGGCCCTCTGCCTGTGACGCGCTAAATGACAAGCTTTTCAAACCCACCCCAGCACAAAGTCCCGCTGCCCGTTAAAGCCAACGCGGATAAGAAAAAGTACTAAATCTCGATAGCATGGTTCGGAACACCGATTAACGAACCACTTTTATTGGCTCGTTTTGCAACATTCCGTGCTCAACTATCTTTGTTCGCGTGGCATGGCATCAAGCCATGAGCCAAACAAGTCCAATTTATGAGCCCAAAATACTTCCACGTCAGCGTCGAGCAAACGTTTGACGTCGCTAAACTTCATGACGCCCTGCAACACAGCGGCGGGCTTTACGAATGCCCCCCAATGCGATTTCCAAGCCGACGCCTTTTTTAACACGTCGTTGATGCGCTTTATCGAATTCGTGTCATCGTTCGTCACCTTGCACTCTATCGCAAGAACTATCGTTCCCCCCAAACCACAAGCAATATCAACTTCTTGGTTCTCATTTGGCCCGCTCGCAAAACGAGTCTTATGCATAAAATGATAAGCAGGAACTTCCGCCCTGCGATCAATGATTTTGCTAGGAAGTCGAGTCCAATTTTTGCGCTCTAACAACGCGATTACCGATGCTTCCTGCTCAAGAGCGATACGATTGCGCCGGGCAGTTGCAACTCGTTGAAGAGCAATCAAGTGTGCAGCAACTAGTATTAAGCTAGTAAGCTCCGCCCTGGTTGGCTTTCTTTGAGCATCAAGCCAGGGCGACAGGCGCCTAGAACGCCATTCCGCGAATGTTGTAGCAACACTTAATGATGCATCCGCCCTTAGAGGCCTAGAATCTTTCTCAGAACTTTTGGCCCAATCGCGACAAATCAATTTGAACTGATCTTGGCTAATAGGGGGGGCAAGTAGCTGCCGATAGACAAGCATGTGCCCTCCATTCAATTGAAGGGCACCGGCGATATCGGTCAAATAATCCGAATCCCTCAATGCCTTCACAACTAATGCCCGGCCTTCGGAAAGGGCCTCTTTCCAATCAAGCGCACCTTGATCCGGATGCCTACTGTCCAAATACAATTGGCGCGACTCAGCACAAAACGCTTGATGTTCAACAACAGATGTCATTACTATACAGCCAATAGCGAGGTTTTAGCCCGTCCCTGACGCTTATTGGGCGCTGCTTTACGAGAAGCACCATTCCTTATTTCCTCTTTCTCCGTATATCTGATTGCCGACATAAGATTCGGAGCTAAAGGAGAAAGAGAAACGGGCTTTCGTTTTGACTTCGCAACTGCGACTTGCGTGTGAGCGAGTAGAGCAGCACCAAGGTGCTTTGCCAAAGCTGGCGGAACAGCATTGCCTATTAAGCGATACTGCTCCGTCCTTTTACCTTCAAAATACCAGTCGCTCGGAAATGATTGGATTGCCGCGCACTCGCGTGGGCACAAGCGCCTTAGACCCAATTCTGGATCACGTACCCAATCCTGTTGGGCGTTCGCAGTCACTGTTCGAGCAGGAAGATCAAGATCGGCGATAAACGCTCCCTGCTTATAACCCCAGTGACCTCCGGGTCGTGTCGTTTCCTTCTTACCCGGACTTTTGACTCCGCTGCCAGCAGGTATGGACTCGAGTTGCTCAGCCAGCTTTCCACTCGGACGAATGACTTCATCCTCATCAAGTGGACCTATCTCTGCAATCGCCTGCCTTAGCGACCTCCATTTAGGATGCTTACCATCACTTTCCTTAAAGTGAGTAGGCGAGGGAAAAGCAATCGCATCACCGGACCGGTAGCCAAAAACGACGAGACGGACACGCCTTTGAGGCACACCGTAATCTGCTGCGTTCAACAAACTAACATGTGTCTGAAAGCCCGCTGCCAGCAGCAGGCTACGGATATGCTGCAACGCAGACCCGGGGCTCCCATCTGGACCTCGTGCCGTTAAGAGCCCCCTAACGTTCTCAAACATCAGCCACCGAACATCTAGCGCGTCAGCAATGCGAATGAAGTCGTTAAATAACTGACCACGAGGATCATCTAAGCCCCGTTGGTGCCCCGCGCTGCTCCAAGACTGGCAGGGAGGGCCGCCAACCAACAGCGGCACGTCGCCCCTTCGAAGTCCCGACTTTGCGAGAATGGTTTCTGCGGACAAACTTGTGACGTCGGCCCGCTCTACGAAAGTGTCATGCAGCAGACCACGACCAGCATTCCGCTGCAATGTTTCAACTGCCGCAAGATCAATATCCGATGCATATGCACAATGCCATCCGGCTTGCTCCATGCCAATATCGAGTCCACCGGCACCGGAAAAAAGCGAGATAAAAGAGCTATTTGTCATAAATACGGCCCCTTTCACCGCGCCGTTGAACTTCGATTTATCGATTGAGAAAGCACATGACAACACATCACAAATCACTTCCAACCGTTATTTTGTTCGCCATTTGTTCTAATGCATGACGTACCGAAGATCAATGCGAAGGGCGGCTCGCCGCTAACGGGGCGCGACGAACCTCCTAAAAAGAGACATCGAGCCGGAGCGGCGCGCCACATCTTCTTTGTCAGCAAGCCAGCCCTTTTCGGACTCATCCAACTGCGAGACAATTTGCGAGACAATCGCCTCTCAAAACCACCTAAGTTATTGATTTTGCATAGGTGGTGAGCCCTGCTGGGTTCGAACCAGCGACCTACTGATTAAAAGTCAGTTGCTCTACCGACTGAGCTAAGGGCCCCCGTTGCCGGGATCAGCCGGCGAAGCGGCTGCGGAAGGCGTCACCTAGGGGCAGGGCGCGGCTTGGTCAAGCGGGCATGAAGCTGATTTATCGTAAGACCTGTAAGAGGATCGCGCCAAGGTCCCGCGATCCGGCGCGCCGGGCCAAGTACGAAATCCCTTTCGCGAAACGAGGGGTGTGGCAGGATCAGGCTTTCCTCGCCCTCGCCGCCCGCCCAGGGGCCGCCGCTCCACAGCACAAGGTCAAGATCCAGCACCCGCGATCCCCAGGCCTGGCCCAGGCGCCTGCGGCCGAACTTGTGTTCGACCTTTTGGAGCTTGTGTAACATCTCGTCGGGTTCGCGCTTGCTGCGCACCAGCGCCACGCCGTTGGCGTAGCGGCGGCGCGAGGGGCCGATCGGAGCGCTTTCGATCACCGGCGAGGCGGCCAGAACCTCGTACTTGCCGCTGTCGAGCGCACGCAGCGCCGCGGCCAGCACCTTGCGGGGGCCACCGTGGCGCGGGTGGCGCATGTTGGAGCCGAGCGCGACGAGATAGTGATGCTTGGCCAAGGCCCGATGCCCCCCGATTATGCCGTAACTACCGGGGCTTGTATCAGATATCCTGGGCGATGCGCGTGTAGAGTTGCGGGCGGCGGTCACGGAAGAAGCCCATGCCCGCGCGGTGCTTCGCCGCACGCGCGAGGTCCAGCGTCGAGACCAGCACGCCGGTCTCGTCCCGGCCGAACTCGGCGACATAATCGCCCCATTCGTCGGTGATGAACGAGTGGCCGTAGAAGGTCTGCTCGGTGCCGCATTCCGATTCGACGCCGATGCGGTTGGCGGCGATCACCGGCATGCAGTTCGACACCGAGTGGCCCACCATCGCGCGGCGCCACATGCGGCTGGTGTCGAGCGTGGCATCATAAGGCTCGGAGCCAATGGCAGTGGGGTAGAACAGCAGTTCCGCGCCCATCAGTGCCATCACGCGCGCGCATTCGGGATACCACTGGTCCCAGCAGACACCGATGCCGACCTTGGTGCCGAGCACGTCCCAGACCTTGAACCCGTCGTTGCCGGGGCGGAAGTAGTACTTCTCCTCGTAGCCGGGGCCGTCGGGGATGTGGCTCTTGCGGTAGGTGCCGATGATCTCGCCGTCGGTGCCGATCATGGCCAGCGTGTTGTAGTAGTGGTGGCCGTCGCGCTCGAAGAAGCTGGTGGGGATGACGATCTTCAGCGCCTTCGCCAGCGCCTTCATCGCGATCACCGAGGGGTGCTCGGCGGTCGGGCGGGCGATCGCGAAGAGTTCCTCTTCCTCGGTCTTGCAGAAGTAGGGGCCGGAGAACAGCTCGGGCGGCAGGACGATCTGCGCACCCTTGGCGGCGGCTTCCTCGACCAGCGAGGAGACGGCAGCGATGTTCTCGTGCTCGTCGGCGGAATTGAGGGCGAGCTGGAGCGCGGCAACGGTGATTTCGGTCATGCGGCGGGCCTCTATCAGCCTCGCTTGCGGAACAGAAGGGTCATCCGGTCGCTCTCGCCGATGGTGAGGTACTTCTCGCGGTCCTTATCCTTGAGCGCCAGAGTAGGCGGCAGGGTCCAGACGCCGTCCGGCCAGTTCGCGGTGTCCTTGGGATTGGCGCTGATCTCGGACTGGGCGACGAGATCGAAGCCGTTGTCCTTCATGAAGCGGATCACGTCGGCTTCGCGCAAATAGCCTTTCGAGCCGTCGGCATAGTCGGCGGGGGCATCCGGGCGGGCGCGGTGCTGCTCGATGCCGATATAGCCGCCGGGCTTGAGGAGATCGCGCATGGCCGCGAACTCGCTGCCCGCGATGTTCCAGCGGAGCAGGTTGTGCATCATGCGAGGGACGATGATGACGTCGAAAGTGCCCTTCTCGCCTTCGGGAATCGCGCCGAGAGTATAGGCGGCGAAGCGGTCGGCAGGCAGGCCGGTGAACTTGGCGACGTCCGCCGGATAACTGGCCGCGCCCTTGCGGATGCCGTCCTTCGTCTCGGGCTTGAAGGCCGGAGCCTCGGGATTGAAGTAAAGCCCGACGAGGTGGCCCTGCTGGCCGAGATAGAGGCCGAGCAGGCGCGAGTACCATTCGCCGCCGGGCGCATATTCGCCCACTTTCATGGTCGGAGCGACGCGGAAGAAGCTCAGGGTCTCCACCGGGTGACGATACTGGTCGCGCGCGCGGTCTTCCTTGCGCGAGGGGTTGGAGGCGGCCAGTTCGAGCAAGGCCTCGCAACCCTTGCAGGCTTCCGCTTCGGTAGTCTCCTCCGCAGTCGTCGCGGCGGCGGGCATGGCGATCACGCCAAGCAGGGACGAAAAGGCGATCAGGGCGCGGCGCATATCGATTCTCCCGTGGAACTCTGGTCGGCACTGAACCTAGTTTGCGCCCGCCCAATGACAAGCCGCTCAAGTGTACCTATCTAGCGACAAAATCCCCCTCATGAGGACTACTGAGACAATGGAAACGGCAATCGTTGCAGGCGGGTGCTTCTGGTGTACCGAGGCGGTGTTCCGCGACGTCATCGGCGTGGATTCCGTGGAAAGCGGCTATATCGGCGGCACCGTGCCCAGCCCCACCTACAAGCAGGTCTGCGAAGGCACCACCGGCCATGCCGAGGCGATCCGGGTGAACTACGATCCTGCGGTGCTCTCCTACGGCGACCTGCTCGACGTGTTCATGGGCACCCATGACCCGACGCACCTCAACCGCCAGGGCAACGACGTGGGCACCCAGTACCGCTCGGCGATCTTCCCGCTGAACGAGGCCCAGGCCGCCGAGGCCGAAGCCGCCCTCGCCCGCTCGAACGAGGACAACGGCGGCAAGGTCGTCACCACGATCGAGGGCTTCGCGGACGGCAAGCAGAACGACGAATGGTATCCGGCCGAAGACTATCATCAGGAATACTGGGACGGCGAAGGCCAGCGTAACCCCTATTGCCTGGCGGTGATCCCGCCCAAGCTGATGAAGCTGCGCAAGAGCTTCCAGAACAAGGTCAAGGCCTGACCTGAAAAACGGCCTCACGCGCGAGACGAAAGTGCAGAACGGCGCCGTTAACTCCGCGTAAGGCATTCGCTTTCGCCGTGTCTCACCTTGAGACACGGCGAAACGGGCCATATCCAAACGCACAGGGACAAGTACTTAGCTCGCCTATCGATCCGTTTCCTTGGCGAGTCCCCTTCATGTCCCCTCTCCGCAAGCTGTCGCTTTCCGTCGCTGTCGCCGCCGTTGCCTTCGCGGCCAGCCCCGTGCTTGCATCCTCGGGCATGATCGCCGGGATCGACGTGCTGAAGACTTGGAACCTCGTGGTCCTGGGCGACCTCACCTCGTCATCCGAAGTCGAGGGCCGCACTTTCGTGGGCGGAAATCTCGACGGCAATTCCTCGAACTACCAGATCACCGCCCTGCCCGCCTCCAGCACCGGAACGCCGGGGCTGACCGTGGTGGGCGACGTCAACGGCGGGCACAAGAACCTCAACAACGGCTCGGGCGCGATCGTCGGTGGCAACGTCAACAGCGGCCTCAACC
>Ga0209050_1001507_pt1 | contig 24626 bp, 20 predicted proteins | sample Araplavi_mTSA_r2_FD_184276 | JGI IMG/M metagenome (GOLD analysis project Ga0209050, IMG submission 184276) | Arabidopsis root microbial communities from North Carolina, USA - plate scrape MF_Cvi_mTSA_r2 (SPAdes) (version 2) | ecosystem: Host-associated > Plants > Roots > Endosphere | place: USA... | reverse complement strand
ATGGTCGCTGTCGCAGCTGGCCTACTACAAGGCGCCCGGCTATGTCGCGTTCGTGGACAGCCTGCCGCTCACCACCACCAACAAGATCCAGCGCGGCGAAATGAAGGCGCTGGCGCCCGGCCTGCCGGGCACGGCGCGCTGCGTGGACACCTGCCACCTGAAGAAGCGTCCGGCCGAAGGGGCCCACCGATGAGCCGCCTGGGCTACGACGGCGTGGTGGCGGCCCTGCCCGTCACGATTCCGTACGAACGCTATTCCACGCACGCCGCGCACTGGTGGCTGGGCCGCGCGCTGGGCGCGCTGATCCGGCAGTCCGGGTTGGCCAAGACCGACGTCGACGGCCTGTGCGTGTCCAGCTTCACGCTTGCTCCCGACACCGCGGTCGGTCTGGTCCAGCATCTGGGCATGACGCCGCGCTGGCTCGATCACATTCCGATGGGCGGCGCGAGCGGCGTGGCCGCGCTGCGCCGTGCGGCGCGCGCCGTGCAGGCGGGCGATGCCAACGTCGTGGCCTGCCTGGCCGGCGACACGAACCACGTGGACTCGTTCCGCAACACGGTCAGCCAGTTCTCGCGCTTTGCGCAGGACGCCGTCTACCCGTACGGCGCGGGCGGCCCGAACGCCAGCTTTGCCCTGCTGACCGCCAACTACATGCGCGAGACGGGCGCCACGCGCGAAGACTTCGGCAAGCTCTGCGTGGCCCAGCGCGACAACGCCCTGCGCTATCCGCACGCGCTGATGAAAAAGCCGCTGACGCTGGCGCAGTATCTGGACGCGCGCGTCATCACCGAGCCGATCCACCTGTTCGACTGCGTCATGCCGTGCGCCGGGGCCGACGCATTCCTGGTCATGAGCGAGGACCGCGCCCGCGCGCTGAAGCTTCCTTACGCGCGCATCCTGTCGACCATCGAGCGCCACAACGCCTGGATCGACGATCCGATCCAGACGCGGGGAGGCTGGACCATGGACGTGGACGAGCTGTACGGGCAAGCCAATGCCGCGCCGGCCGACATGGACTTCCTGCAGGCCTACGACGACTATCCCGTCATCAACCTGATGCAGATGGAAGATCTGGGCTTCTGCGAAAAAGGCGCCGCGCCGCAATTCGTGCGGGACAACAGCTTTACCGTGGACGGCAGCTTTCCGTTCAACACCAATGGCGGCCAGTTGTCGGTCGGCCAGGCCGGCGCGGCCGGCGGCTATCTGGGCATGGTCGAGGCGCTGCGCCAGTTGACCGGCACGGCCGGCGGCACGCAGGTCAGCGATGCGAAGCTGGGCATGGTGAGCGGCTTCGGCATGATCAATTACGACCGCGGGCTGTGCACGGCCGCGGCCATCCTGGCAAGGAGCGACGCATGACCGAGCCGCTGGCCAAGCCGCCTCGCAAGAATCCTGTCGCGCGCACCCGGCAGCCCACGCTGCCGCCGGGCTCGCGCAGCCGCAGCGCGCTGGGGCTGACCGCTGCCGCCGCCGAAGGGCGTTTCGATCTGCAGACCTGCGCCGAGTGCGGCACGGTGCAGTACCCGCCGCGCGAAGTCTGCGGCCATTGCCTGTCGGAACACCTGCCGTGGCGGCCCGCCGATCCGAACGGCGTGCTGCTGGTCAGCACCACGCTCCATCACAGCAACGACCTGTATTTCCGCGAACGCCTGCCCTGGCGCGTGGGCACGGTGCGGATGGACGCCGGTCCGTCCGTGGTGGCGCACGTCCACCAGGATTGCGCCGATGGCGCGCGTGTGCGCCTCGCGTTGAAACTGGACCGCAGCGGCCAGGCCGTGATGATCGCCCTGCCCGAAAGGAATACGCCGAACATGGAAGACGACAAGACACTGCGCGAGACCTCGTGCGATCCGAAATTCCGCCGCGTGCTGGTCACCGACGGCAAGTCGGCCGTCGGTCAGGCCGTGGCGCGCGCGCTGCTGGACGCGGGCAGCCCGATGATCTTTCTGGGCGATCCGCAGGCGTGGAAGCGTGACGCCGCGTTTGACGCGCTGGCGGCCGATCCGCGCGTGCAGGCGGTGACGCTGGACGTGACCGACACCGATTCCGTCGAACGCGTGGCAGCTTCCATCGGCGGCAAGGTCGAGATCCTGGTGAACACGGCGGACCTGGAGCGCGAAGGCGGACTGCTTAGCCGCAAGGACGTGAACACCGCGCGCGACGCGATGGACGTCAACGTACTGGGCCTGATGCGGCTGGCGCAGAGCTTCGGCCCCGCGCTGTGCGGCCGCGCCGCCGACGGCGTGAACAACGCCGCCGCGTGGGTCAACGTACTGTCGATCTACGCGCACATGAACTTGCCATCGCGCGGCATGTGGTCGGCGTCCAAGGCCGCCGCGCTATCGCTGGCGCAATGCCTGCGCGCCGAAATGCGTGGCGCGGGCGTGCGGGTGGTGAACGTGTTTCCCGGCCCGGTCGATCACGAATGGGAGCAACGCACGCCGCCGCCGCGCGTGGCGCCGGCTGCGATCGCCGCCGCGATTGTGCGCGCGCTGAAGGACGGTATCGAAGACGTGTACGTGGGCGACGTTGCGCAGGAATTCCGCGCGCGGCTGGCCGAGAACCCGAAGGGACTGGAACGGGAGCTGGGCGCGGGCGGCTGACCGCCTGCCCCGCGCGTCGTCCCCCAACAAGCACCAACAGGAGAGCACCGTGAGTCAACCCATTCTTGCCCAATTCATGACCGAGCTGGTCTCCGGCCGCATCCGCCTGGTGGACCTGACCGAGACGCTGACGCCGGAGTTTCCGACCATCGTGCTGCCGCCGGAATTCGGCCAGGCGTGGCCGTTCCGGATCGAGGAGATTTCGCGCTACGACGAGCGCGGGCCGGCCTGGTACTGGAACAATTTCTCGTGCTCGGAACACACCGGAACGCACTTCGACGCCCCCGCGCACTGGGTCACGGGCAAGGACCAGCCGGACAACACGGTGGACACGATTCCCATCGACGCCTTCATCGCCAGCGCCTGCGTGATCGACTGTTCCGCCGAAGCGGCCGGCAATCCGGACTTTTTGCTGACCATCGACTTCGTCAAGAAATGGGAAGAACAGCACGGCCGCATCCCCGCAAGGTCGTGGGTGCTGATGCGCACCGACTGGTCCAAGCGCGCCAAACCCGCCGACTACCTGAACATGCAGGCCGACGGCGCGCATTCTCCCGGGCCGGATGCCGAGGTCGTGCCCTGGCTCATCAAGGAGCGCGACGTGCACGGGTTCGGCACCGAGTCGGTGGGCACGGACGCGGGACAAGCCCAGCACCTGGATCCGCCCTACCCCTGCCACTACTACATGCACGGCAACAACCGCTACGGCCTGCAGTGCCTGACCAACCTGGACCAGCTGCCGGCCACCGGCGCGGTGATCTTCTCGGCGCCGCTCAAGATCCGCAGCGGCTCGGGCAGTCCGCTGCGCGTGCTGGCGCTGGCGCCCACGGCCTGATCGCGGCCGGACCATACCAATAAATCAAGGGGGAACCATGACGCAAACCCATGTGGCCATCGTGACCGGCGGCAGCGCCGGCATCGGGGCGGAAATCTGCCGCAGCATGCTGGATGCGGGCTACGAGGTGATCTCGATGGCACGCCGCGCCGCGGACTTCTCGCATCCGCGCCTGCACAACGTGCAGGTCGACCTGCTTGACGCCACCGCGACCGCGCAGGCGGGCGCCGAAGCCGCCGCCCAATTTCCGATCAGCCACGTTATCCACAACGCCGGCGTGATCTGGCCGAATCTGCTGCCGCAGGTCACGCAGGAAGAGCTGCATGGTCTGACGCAGATCCATCTGGGCGCCGCCATCAGCCTGGTGCAGGCCGCGCTGCCAGGCATGCAGGAACGCAAGTTCGGCCGCATCGTGATGATGTCGTCGCGCGGCGCGCTGGGCCTGCCCACGCGCACCGCCTATTCGGCCACCAAGGCCGGCATGGTGGGCATGGCCCGCACCTGGTCGCTGGAACTGGCGCCATACGGCATCACCGTCAACGTGGTGGCGCCCGGCCCGATCCAGACCGACATGTTCTACGAGGTGATCGAGGCCGGCAGCGAACGCGAACGCCAGCTTGCCGAGGGCATTCCGGTCAAGCGCCTGGGCCGCTCGGACGACGTGGCGCGCGCCGTCATGTTCTTTGCGGATCCGGCCAACAGCTTCGTCACCGGCCAGACGCTGTTCGTCTGCGGCGGCGCCAGCGTCAGCTCCATCACCATCTGACCGCCCCGCGCTTCGGGTTTTGACGGATAGGTAAGCACCGGGACCCGGGTCTACAGTGCTGATCCTTGAACGTAAGAAAGTTTAAGCAACAAGTATTCCCGCAGTTCCCGTTTTCTCCGCTTTCCAGCCGCACTCCCACTCTGCTCCCTACCCCGGAGGTTTTGCCATGCTGTCGAAGAAACTCCCCCTGGCCGCTGCCGCCGCCATCGCCACCCTGTTCGCCCTGCCCGCCCTGGCGCAAGTCAAGGTCGGCGTGGTCACCTCGTCCACCGGCCCCACCGCGCTGGTCGGGATTCCGCAGAAGAACACGGTGCCGCTGCTGCCCAAGAAGATCGGCGACCTGACCGTGGAATACATCTCGCTGGACGACGCCAGCGATTCCACGAACTCGGTCACGGCCTTCAAGAAGCTGATCTCGGAGCAGAACGTGGATGCGCTGATCGGGCCGTCGGGCTCGCCCAACGCCATGGGCGTGATCCAGTTCGCCGCCGAGGCCGGCGTGCCGATGCTGGCGCCGGTGGGCACCGCCGCGGTGGTGCTGCCGATGAACGACCAGAAGAAGTGGGTGTTCAAGACCACGCAGAACGACGACATCATCGCGCGCGCGCTGGTGGACCACATGGCCAAGACCGGCATCAAGACGGTCGGCTTCATCGGCCTGAACGATCCCTATGGCGAGAATTGGTACAAGGTGTTCTCGGGCCTGGCCGCGGAAAAGGGCATCAAGATCGCCGCCAACGAACGCTACCTGCGCTTTGACAGCTCGGTCACCGGCCAGGCGCTGAAGATCCTGGCCGCCAAGCCCGACGCCGTGCTGGTCGCCGCGCCCGGCGCTGCCAGCGTGCTGCCGCAGACGACGCTGTTCGATCAGGGCTACAAGGGCAAGTTCTACCAGACCCACGGCGCCGCGCTGCCCGACTTCCTGAAGCTGGGCGGCAAGAAGGTCGAAGGCACGGTGCTGGCCGCCAGCCTGATGCTGGTGCTGCCGGAAATGCCGGACAGCAACCCGTCCAAGAAGGTGGCCACCGAGTACATCGCCGCCTACGAAAAGCTCAACGGCTCCAAGCCCGCCACCTTCGGCGCCAACGTCTATGACGCCGGCCTGCTGCTGGAAAAGGCCGTGCCGATCGCCGAGAAGGCCGGCAAGCCGGGCACCAAGGAGTTCCGCAGCGCCCTGCGCGACGCGCTGGAGCAGACCAAGGAGCTGGTCGGCACGCAAGGCGTCTACAACATGAGCGCCGCCGACCACAGCGGCTTTGACGAACGCGGCCGCGAACTCATCACCGTCAAGGACGGCAACTGGACCCTGGTCAAGTAGGAGGGGTTCCCCCCGAGGCGCTGCGCGCTTCCCCCCAGGGGGCATGCCAGCGGACCGGCGGAGCCCGGATCCGCGGCATCCCGATGGGACGCGCAGCGCCTGCTTGCTGGCGACGCCCGCGCCGCATGTGAGCGGGGGTGCCTGGCGTGCTTCTCTGTATCACCCGGAATTTCGCATGAATGCTCAGATTGCTCTGATACTCGGGCAGGACGGCATCACCAATGGCGCCATCTACGCGCTCCTGGCGTTGTCCATCCTGCTCGTCTTCACCGTCACCCGCGTCCTGTTCATCCCGCAGGGCGAGTTTGTCGCCTTTGGCGCGCTCACCATGGCCGCCATGCAGGCCGGCAAGCCCATCCTGCTCGTCTGGCTGCTGCTTGCGTTCGCGCTGGCCGAGGTCATCGCCGATCTGATGGCGCGCCGCAAGCGCCCGGCGCGCGGCCGCACCCACTGGCGCATGGCCGCCAAGGTGATCTATCCGCTGGCGCTGGCGCTGCTGCTGTACCGCCTGCCGCTCGCACAACTGCCGATGGCCGTGCAGGCGCTCCTGACATTGCTGTTGCTGGTGCCGATGGGACCGCAGCTCTATCGCCTGTTCTATCAGCCGATCGCGTCGGCCTCGACGCTGGTGCTGCTGATCGTATCCATCGCGGTCCATCTGGCGCTCGTCGGCCTGGGGCTGCTGGCCTTCGGCGCGGAAGGCGCGCGCACCGCGCCGTTCAGCGACGCCAGCATGACGCTCGGCCCGGTCAACGTGAACAGCCAGGCGCTGTGGGTGGTGGCGGTGTCAGTGGTGCTGATCGTCGTGCTGTACCAGTTCTTTGAACGCTCGATGTACGGCAAGGCGCTGCGCGCCGCGGCGTTCAACCGCATCGGCGCGCGCCTGATGGGCATCTCGCCCGTATTCGCGGGCAAGGCCACGTTCTTTCTGGCCGCGTTGATCGGCACCGTGTCGGGCATCCTGATCGCACCCATCACCACCATGTATTTCGATTCGGGCTTCATGGTCAGCCTGAAAGGCTTTGTGGGCGCCATCATCGGCGGGCTGGTGAGCTATCCGCTGGCGGCGGCGGGCGCCGTGCTGGTCGGGCTGATCGAAGCTTTCTCGTCGTTCTGGGCCAGCGCCTACAAGGAAATCATCGTGTTCACGCTGATCATCCCCGTGCTGCTCTGGCGTTCACTCAACAGCCATCACGTCGAGGAAGAAGACGAATGACCCCGCGCCACATCCTCTTCGCCTTCCTGGCCCTGCTGGCGCTCGGCCCCCTGGTGCTGCCGCCGTTTTACGTGACCTTGCTGAACTACATCGGCCTGTATGCGCTGGTCGCGCTGGGCCTGGTGCTGCTGACCGGCGTCGGCGGCCTGACCAGCTTCGGCCAGGCTGCCTTCGTGGGCGTGGGCGCCTACACGACGGCGCTGCTGACAACTCGCGCGGACACGCTGCCGTCGTGGCTCGGCTGGCTGGGCGCATCGCCCTGGCTCACGCTGCTGGCCGGCCTGGCGCTGACGCTGGCGCTGGCCTACCTGCTGGGCGCGATCACGCTGAAGCTGTCCGGCCACTTCCTGCCGCTGGGCACCATCGCCTGGGGGCTGTCGCTGTACTTCGTCTTCGGCTCGGTCGAAGGGCTGGGCGGCCACACCGGCATCCCGGACATTCCGGCCATCAGCCTGTTCGGCTGGACGCTCAACCAGGGCGGCAACATCTATTACCTGATCTGGGCTTTCCTGCTGGTCGCCGTGTGGTCCACGCAGAACCTGCTGGACTCGCGCGAAGGCCGCGCCATCCGCGCGCTCAAGGGCGGGCGCGTAATGGCCGAATCCATGGGCGTGGACACGGCGCGCTCGCGCATGGTGATCTTCGTCATCGCGGCGCTGCAGGCCTGCGCGTCGGGGTGGCTGTACGCGCACATGCAGCGCTTCGTGAACCCCAACCCCTTCGGCCTGCAGATGGGCATCGAATACCTGTTCATGACCGTCATCGGCGGCGCCGGACAGGTGTGGGGCGCGCTGGTCGGCGCGGGCGTCTTCACGGTGCTCAAGCAATGGCTGCAGGACCTGCTGCCCAAGGTGCTGGGCCAGACCGGCAACTTCGAAGTGATCGTCTTCGGCTTCGGCATGGTGCTGCTGCTGCACCGCGCCCGCAGCGGCCTGTGGCCGGTGCTGACGCGCTGGGTGCCGGTCAAACGCAAGCCGCGCCAGGTCGACATGACGGCCGAACCGCTGCCCCGGCGCACCATGCCGCCGCGCGGCGAGGTGGTGTTGAAAGCCGTGGACGTGACGCGCAAGTTCGGCGGCCTGGTGGCCAACAACGCCATGAACCTGGAGATCCGCGCGGGCGAAGTGCTGGCGCTGATCGGCCCCAATGGCGCGGGCAAGAGCACGATGTTCAACCAGATCTCGGGCGTGGACACGCCCACGTCGGGACAGGTGACGCTGCTGGGCCAGCCGGTGGCCGGCGTGGGTGCGCGCAAGATTGCGCGCCTGGGTCTGTCGCGCACGTTCCAGCACGTGCGGCTGCTGGGCCGCATGAGCGTGCTGGAAAACGTGGCCATCGGCGCGCACCTGCGCGGGCATCGCGGCGTGCTGCCGGCCGCCTGGCGGCTGGACCGGCCCGAAGAGGCGCGCCTGCTGGCCGAAGCCGCGCGTCAGGTCGAGCGCGTGGGGCTGGGCAAGCATCTGCATGACGAGGCGGGCTCGCTGGCGCTGGGCCAGCAGCGCATTCTGGAGATCGCGCGCGCGCTGGCGTCCGACCCGTGCATCCTGCTGCTGGACGAACCCGCGGCCGGCCTGCGCTATCAAGAGAAATGCGAGCTGGCCGAGCTGCTCAAGCGCCTGCGCGCCGAAGGCATGGCCATCCTGCTTGTCGAACACGACATGGATTTCGTGATGGGGCTGGTGGATCGCGTGGTGGTCATGGACTTCGGCGAAAAGATCGCCGAAGGGTTGCCGGCAGAGATCCAGCAGAATCCCGCGGTGCTTGAGGCCTATCTGGGCGGAGTGGAAGAATGAGCGCGAAACTGCTGCAAGTGCGCGACCTGCGCGTGGCCTACGACAAGGTCGAGGCGGTCTCCGGCGTCAGCCTGGAAGTGGGCGAAGGCCAGATCGTGACCGTGATCGGTCCCAACGGCGCGGGCAAGACCACGCTGCTGTCGGCCATCATGGGCGTGCTGCCGTCACAGGGCGGCATCACCTTCGGCGGCAAGGCGCAGGAACACGCCGAAATCGAGGAAATGGTCGCCGCGGGCATGAATCTGGTGCCCGAAAAGCGCGAGCTTTTCGCGGAAATGACGGTCGAGGACAACCTCATGCTGGGCGCCTTCGACCGCTATCGCCGAGGCCTGCGCGACCAGGACCAGACGCTGGCCGAGGTCTTTGAACTGTTTCCCCGGCTGCAGGAACGGCGCGCGCAATTGGCCGGCACGCTATCCGGCGGCGAGCGCCAGATGCTGGCCGTGGGCCGCGCACTGATGGCCAAACCCCGCCTGCTGATGCTGGACGAACCCAGCCTGGGGCTGGCGCCGCGCATCGTGCGCGAAGTGTTCCGCATCGTCGCGCGGCTGCGCGAGATGGGCGTGTCCATCCTCTTGATCGAACAGAACGCGCGCGCCGCGCTGCAGGTGGCCGATTACGCCTATGTGCTGGAAACCGGAACGGTGACTCTTGAAGGTCCGGCGGCCGAGGTGGCGCAGGATCCGCGCGTCGTGGAGGTCTATCTGGGACTGGGGCACGGCGCGTCTGCGTGACGCAGGCTGCCGGGTCGGCAGGCTGGGTCAGGCCACGCCGCGACGCCGATCGCGGCGGTACAGCGCATACCCCAGCGGGTACATGACGGCCACGAGAAACGTCGCGACCGGATGGGTCAGCCGGTAGGCCTGCACGGCCGTCGGCACGCCGGAATGCTTCAGGTGCAGGCGAAAACGCGTGTAGCGCGCCGCCGCCATCATGAATTCGCGCGGGCGGTAGCGGAAGAATTCCAGGTGATGCTGCAGCATGTCCCACGCCAGCAGGTACAGGCCCTGGGCGTTGTTGCTGACGGACACCGCGCCCTGGCTCAGGCCACCGGGCGTGTCGTGATAGGTGCGCACCACGCGGTTGATGAAGCGGCTGAGATACCCCGCACGCGCCACCGCCCACCACACCAGGCTTTCGGGCACGAAGCCCGCCACGTCCTCGGGAAACGGGTACTTGCGCAGGATGTCCGTGCGCATACAGCCGAATTTCTCGCCCTTGATGCGGTAGCGGAAATACACGTCGACGGCGGTGCTGTCGAACACGTCCTGCGGATAACGGTCGCCGACGATGGTGCCGTCGGGCCGCGCGCACAGCCCGGTAATGGCGAAATACGAGTCGCGGCGCGCGGGCGGAATCGCGTTCCAGGCCTCATGGAAAATGGCCAGCGCGTCCGGCGGCATTTCGTCGTCGCTATCCAGGCCCACGATCATCTGGCCGCGCGCCTCGCGCACGCCACGATTGAAGGCGGTCTTCTTGTGCTGATTGTTCTGCCAGACATAGCGGATCGGAAAATCCGCCAGCGATTGCCAATGCAGGATGGACTCGTGCGTGTTGTCGGTGGAGCCGTCGTCCACCACCACCCATTCAAAATCCCGGAAAGTCTGCTGGCAGAGCGATTCGTAGACGCGGTGCAGGGTTCCTGCCCGGTTGTAGGTCGGCGTCAGAACGGTGAAAAAAATCGGTGTATCGGTCATGCCTGCTGTGCCCCTTGCGATCTTCCAGAAACCGCTGCGGTCTTGGTTCTTATGATTTCGCCTGAAGTGTAGGGGATATGCCTCGGGGAACCGATTCCACGGCTTTGGAATTTGCAATCAAATCTGACAAACCGTGCGGTTTTCTTGTTTCACAACTCCAGGATCGCATTTTCGCTGGGCTACGCCACGGCTCGATACAGCATGTTTATCAATCACTTCGGCGAGCTCAGCATATTCCGGTGCTTTCCGACACTTGATCCGGCTTCCCCTTGCGTGGCTCCCATGTGGCTCTTGGAAACCGGACTTTCCGAGGAGTCATTATGGCGAAGATCATGCTCACCAAGTCCGCAGCCCATGCGGCGCATTCCTTGCTGACGCGGCGCTTCTTAGCCAACAGTTTGAGGGCGGAAAGGCGACGGCCTCCGGCGACGACTTCGTAATGCTCTCCGTTAGCTGTCGCGATCACGATCAGGTTTTGCAGCAGACCGACACGCAGGATGCTGGCGCCGAGTTCGGCAATCGACAATGCGCGGGGTCTTGCTCACGTTGCGGCCCATGAGACGCGAAACCTGCCGAGACAACGGCACCAAAATCAGGTTTTTGCTCGGATCGGCGGCTTCCCGCACGGCAGGCGCGGCGCTGGCCGTGGCGTGGATGGACTGTGCTTCGATGTGGTTGATTGCGTTCATGGTGAAAACTCCTTGCGATGATGGAATGCAGCAGAGAATGACGCGACAAGGGTTGCTGCCTTCCCCTGCCGCGCAGAGGAATCAGGCTTTCAACTGGCGCAGGCCATCGGCCAGCAGCGATTGAGGCGAATATCGGAATCAATGCTCTGTACCAGGCGGGTCTGCAGGCGGCCTCCGTTGGTGCTGTGGCCAGACAAAACACCTTTGGTCAGGTTGTCTTGGGGGCGGTTGAACACGCTCCACAAGTCCGGTCGGTGGTCGTCGAACCTGCGCGCCATCAGAATTTGCGATTCGGTGATGGGTGCGGGCTTGTCGGGGTTGCCGTGATTGAGCGACAGCGCGGCGCGTGCGAACACTTCGGCCTCGACTTCGTCCCGCGTGATGGCCTGCATGGATTCACGGGATTCCAGCGCCCGATCAAAGCCGTGCAGCACCTAATAGGCATCTTCGAGAATTTGTCCGGCCACGTCGCCCTTATGAGGCAAGCGCACATCGGCCACGGTTTCGCCGCACACCAGCCCAATGCTACACACGAAGCGGAGCATTCCGGCCAGCATCTGGTAGCTGCTGGTGCCATCGTGCGAGTTAAGCAGGACGAATTCGTTGGCCTCGCCTCGGGCATTCATCTGGCTGGCGTGGCGCAGCCGGATCATGTGCTTGGTGTAGTCACGCCGGTCTTCGTGGCAGGTGCGGGTCTGCGTCACCATGAATGGCTGAAAACCTACGAACGCGAAGACAGCGGCATTCGCCGCGACCTGTTCACGGAAGGCGACAAAGGCGTCTATCTGACCGATGCCGCGCTGCTGGAACGGCTGGCCAGAACAAGTTGGCCAGCATTACCACCGAGGTGAAGGCCAAGGGTTGGGCATGGGTGGATGCCCTTCGCCACCAACGACAAACGCACGGGCAAACGCATTTCCGAAACATTGGGCGGCCCCTAAGTTGCGCGCCCAACGCATCTACTGACGCCACTGGCTTGCACCCTGGCGGGGGCACCTGATGGTGTCGCGTCAGGAGACGGCGCGGCCGCTGCTGACGCCAGGCGAAGTGATGCAGTCGCCGACCGATGAAGCGGTAGTGATGGTGTCCAGTGTCGTGCCGATCAAGGCGAAGAAGCTGCGCTATTTCGCCGACACCAATTTCAACGACCGGGTATTGCCGCCGCCTGCTGTGACCGGTGGCCCCTGTTCGGCGTTGTTCTTCAACAAGAGGACTTCGAGATGAGTACGACCTGGATACTGCGGCCGGGGGCCCCTGCCCAAGACCGAGATCATCAAGCTGTCCTTCGCTTGCCCAGCCTACCTCGACCGCTACGCCGCGCTGCATGCGCAGGCGTATGGTGAGGCGGTCGATGTCATGGCGCTGATCCCGCACATGCTGGACGTGTTCAGGCTGGGATCGGGGATTCTGCAATGGGCCGGGCGGAAATCACAAGATTCTGGCGGAATTCGATAATGTCCGTTATCGACAAATCAAAGGATGAGAAATTCATCTTTCGTCACTATAATGAGTGTTTCAATGAGTTACGCGAGCTTATCGGTCATCAGTGATGACGTGCGCTAAACGCAAGTATCCCTCCGCATGAATGGAGGCACATAGGGAGGGCGGCTTGAGCAAAACCAACGGCGCGGCGGAGCTTTTGTCCGTTGCAAACAATCCTAAGTATTCGGAGTCTGGCGGTGGGCACGGAGCTAAAGGGGTCGACTTTTCACGCATTTGGGCCGTTTTCCGAATGATAGAGTTGGAAAAGGCCAATGAACCAGACTTCTTGCTCTTATTCGAATCCATTCAGGATGTCGCAGAACTTGATTCTGAAACAGCCCCGACTCGCGTGAAAGTCTACCAAGTCAAGAAGAAGGACTCCGGCACGTGGACATGGTCCGTACTCACTGGCACCGTCGAACCCAAGACCGAACCTGTCTCCTCGAAGAAGCCTACTAAGACGAAAGCTTCTCCATCCAAGCTTCCGAAGCTCCCTGACTTCAAAAAGGTCCCAGAATCCATTCTCGGAAAGCTTCACCTCAGCTTGAACGCTTTCACAGCCCTTCCAGCAGAAGGCATATTCCTATCCAATCAAGGCTGCGACTTCCCCCTTAGAGCCGGCGGTTCGACGGCCACGACGATGCCTTGCTCGCTGGCTGATCTAGCAACTGAGCATGTGAAACTTTTGACCGATGCTTTCACTTCACTCTCGTCTGCTGGAACGCCGCCAGATCTGACTCGCGTAAGGCTGCAGAAGGTTGCAATACACCCGGACAACCTCAACGCGCCTGCAATTGAAGCTGCGCTGGACTTGCTGAACGAGCGCAGCCCGGAACACGCCGGCCAAGCCAAGGCTTTTGTTGAATCGCTCGTGATGAAAATTTCGCCCCTGACTCGCCGGACTGACAACTGCCCGTCGTTTGACGAGCTCATCAAGGAGCGTGGATTTTCCAGGGGCTCATTTATCGCGGCTTTGGCGGCACTAGAGACTGTGCCTGACCGCCACGCGTTATTCAATGATTGGATGAACCAGCTTCAAATAGAAGGACTGGACTTCATGACGATTTCATCGGTACGCGTCGCAGCCGCGCGTGCTCAGCGAGATCGGCTTGTCGGAGGAACTGACGTCTCTAGAGAAATTGACGAATTCAGCGATTCCTGGATTGCGGCTAATCCGCCCACATCAAACTTGCTGCCATTTGTCGAGGCCGCTCTGGCCGAGCTTAAGATTCAGTTCGGAACAATTAGCGACAACGATCTGATCGCCCGATTTATCATGAGAGCTATAACGAAATGCGTGGACCCGATCTAAGACTCCTCGTCCGAAGCCTGAGAACTAAAGACTATGCATCGCTTCCGATTCAAAAACATCTGGCTGCTCTCACATCAGGAGCAAAAGGCTCGACACGTAGAATTCCATCCGAGCAAAAACCTGCTGGTGGGGAGGAATCATACCGGCAAGACGACGTTGATCCGGAGTCTATTTGAAACGCTCGGTGCCACACCGCAAGGGAAGCTCGAGCAATGGGACACGAACGCAGTCTCGCTGCTCGAGTTCTCTGTCGACGAAAAAATCTACTTCGCACTTCATCAAGACGGTCGACGCGCGCTCTTTGACTCAACTTTCAAACTCTTGATCTCTACAACCAAGTTCGGCGATTGGTCTAAGCACTTCTGCGAGATAACTGACTTCAACCTGGTCTTCTCTGACAAAAAGCAGGCAGAAGTTGTTGCAGCCGACCCGGCATGCTTCTTTGCCCCGTTTTACGTGAACCAGGACGGAAGTTGGCAGGCGGAATGGAACACTTTTGCCGGGATGAAACGCTTTACCGCACCGTTTAAACCCATCCTCGAATATTTCACTGGCGTTTGTCCGCCAGAATATTACGCAGCTAGCGCAGAGCGGTCCCAACATGCCAGGACGCTTGAAGAGCAGCGTCGGGAATACAAGCTACTGAAACGCACTATTGAGCGTTTCAGCCAGTCTATCCCGCTGACAGGCCCTAAAGTCAATGCCGAAAACTTTGTCGCTGAGATTGAGCTGCTTACCACAGAAGTTAATGAGCTCAACATCCGGCAAGAGAGCCTGCGGAGCGTTGCCGTCCGTAATCAAGAGCTCCTTAAGAGTTTGGATCATCAGATTCATCTTGCTGAAGGAGCTTTGGCGGCATATGAAAGCGATGCGAAATTCCTTATCAAGGAAGGCGCAGCACCGCTCATTTGTCCAACGTGCAACGCCGAGCACGAGAAGCCCTTCATTGATCTACTGGAGTTCGCCGAGGATGCCCGGGTTCTTCGGGAGCTCGCCGCACGACTCCGAGAGGATGCTGCGGAAGTTCGCAAACGTACGCACAACGCACTATCTGAGCTGAATTCACTCAATGAGAATTACTTGCGCATCTCCCGCCTACTGGACTCGAGGAAGGGAGAGTTGCAATTCAAGGATGTTGTCGAAAGCCTTGGCGCCGAATCCGCATTCACCGCCTTCGAAGAGGAACGAAAACGAATCCAGGCTGCCATCGACGCCATAGTTCTCACTGTCGACGCACTTGAGACCAAGATGAACGAGCTTCGCTCACCCAAGCGCACGAAGGCAGTCCTAAAGGAATTCCGCGAGTACTACGCAGCCAGCCGCATTGCATTGCAGCTGCACTCCGTACCGACAAAGTCGTTGCAGCTATCCTCCCGCCCCTCGCTTTCGGGTAGCGGCGGCCCACGGTCCATCCTGGCCTATTACGCTGCTATCTGGCGCACTGTCCATGGAAAATCAGGCTCGTACGACGTCCCGGTGGTAATCGACTCTCCTAACCAGCAGGCTCAGGACGACTTTAACCTTCCGGCCGTTCTGAGCTTCATCGCGAAGGATCTGCCCACCGGCATGCAACTCATAGTTGGATTGGAAACGCAAACCGAGTTTTCCTTTGACCGCGAAGAAATCCTGACGGAGAAGTACGGGATGCTCACAGAAATGGATTGGGAACCTACGCGGGCACTGGTGGATCCACTCCTCAAAAAAATGTACGAGGCAGCCCTGGTGCAGAGTCAAATCTAACGTTTGATTGGCAAATGCTTAGGCGTCTTGTACGCGGATCGGCGCAATATCGCATTTCAGGTTGGCCCCGTCAGTTTCTGGGCTGAGTGCGCCAAACTTGGTTTCTACATTAGGTTCGGAGAAGACAAAAAATATGAGTCGAAATTGGGAAGAAAACTTCGATTTTAACGACTACGACGACCATAAGATGGCATGGTGCGAGCACGAAAGACTTCGACAAGAGAATTCCATTAACGGGTGGATATATGTTGGTCTTGATACTCGTTATAACAACATGGCAAAAATTGGTCTAACAACGGGCCAACTTGGAACGAGGGCAAGCGGAAGCCAAAATCCCTTTTATGCATTGCTTTGTGCCTTCAAAATTAAGGAAGGAGTGGCGGCTGGAAAAGTGAGTGAAATCGAGGTAAGTATTATTCACTACCTGAGTCAGCACTACAAACGCATAAGTCATATAACATCCGGCAGGCTTTCAGAGTGGTTTTACGCTACCCCCTTGGAAATGAGAGGGGTAGTCCATGATTTTCTCTATGAAAAATATAATCGGGAAATGCATTGCTACCACTGTTCCGAAAGAGATATAGGAGTCATATATTCCTGGGAGAATAAGAAGTTTTTATCTGGAGCACCCCGAAATCCATACCAAGCAACTGATTTAAGCTCTCCTCCCGTTGATGCAGCATGCTATATGCCTGGAGGGTGTGGAGCAGATTGCAATTGCTGGGATTGACGTGGCTTACGAAAGGGCCTAATAAGTCAATCCAGCGGATATCGTCCCGGCGCCGCTGATTTTCAAGGCCAGTGGTTTGACTGTTTGACCAGCGTTGCAAAGGAGCCGTCTTCCCTTGCGTTTGCTGGCCTGTTTAATTCGTTTTGGATAGTGTGCGAAAGAATGCGCTACTACGACGAACGAGATCGCTGTCTCTGAATTTTTTGACCGCCACAGCGCGCCCAAGCTTGCTTTCCCCAAATTCTCGTGTGGCTCCCAGCCCACAACGCAGCATCGCCTGTAATCAGCACGAAATAGCTCTAACCTATTGCCGCGTATATGGTTTCCAGCCTCGTTTGACTTGCACGAAGAGCTTGTCACCGGCCTTTTTTCGAGACCGCGCCTGGCCGCAGCCGTTGGGGCGCATAGCGGACTGGCGTAAACTCGGGCGGCCCAATTCGGAACGCCTATGGAAGCCTCGACCGTCCAGCTCAATGACATCGCCTTGTTCGTGGAGGTTGCCAAGCGCAAGAGCTTCAGCCAGGCCGCGCGCGCGCTGGACATGCCGACGTCGACGCTGTCGCGCCGGATCAACGAACTTGAACGCGCGATCGGGCTGCGGCTCATCAACCGCAACACGCGCCGGCTGGATCTGACCGACGCGGGCGCGGCCTACATGCGCCGGTGCCAGGGCCTCATCGACGAAGCCCGCCTGGCGCACGAGCAACTGCTGTCGTTGTCAGGCGGCCCGTCGGGCAATCTGCGCGTCTCCATGCCGTACAGCCTGGCCATCTGGCTGCTGCCCGAGACCATCAGCGATTTCACCGATCGCTATCCCGAAGTGGAATGCGAGTTCGACCTGAGCATGATGACGGCCTCCGACGCACAGGGCACGCCGTTCGACATCGTGCTGCGGTTCGGCCGCGAAGCCGACTATCCGGGCGCCTCCGCCGACAACGGCAATGGCAACGGCACGCCGCATCGCGCCATCGAGGGCGCCGTGGTGCACGAGCTGGTTTCGCTGGAAACGCATCTGTACGCGTCCGACAGCTATATCGCGCGTCATGGCGAACCGCAGACGCCGGCCGATCTGTCGCAGCACCAGTGCCTGCGCACGACCATCGACGAAGCCCATTCGCACTGGACGCTGAATAACGGCGCGATTTCGCAGCGCGTGGCCGTGCACGGACATCTGGCCGCCAACAACATGAGCATCGCGGGCACGCTGGCCGGTCTGGACCTGGCCATCACGCGCATGCCGCATTGCCTGGCGCTGGAACCGATCATCCAGCGCAACTCGCTACGGCGCGTGTTGCCGGGCTGGTCGGTGGATCCGATCTCGATCTATGTGGTTTTCCCTTCCAGCATCCAGCCGGCCAAGACCCGCGCGTTCATGGATTTCATCCGGCCCAAGCTCGGGGCCCCGCAGGCCTGACGAAAAAAAACCGCAGGGCTCGCGCCTTGCGGTTTTTCTTTGATCAGGCAAGCAGGTCCGAAGACCTGCCGGCCGAACGCATCATTTAGACGCGCTTGATCTTTTCCAGCATCTTGAACACGCCCTTGGGCGACTTGACGAACAAGCGCTTGAAAGCCTTGCCCAGGCAACGGCGTTCCAGGGTGTTACGACGCACGCGTTTGCGTTCAGCCATGTTGATTCTCCTGTTGAATTTGCGGAAAGTGGCCCGCACAACCGGAAACCGGACTGGCGGAAAAAATTCGGATAGCTTGGCATTTTAGCCTGAAATCCGAATCGAACGCCAATGGGCGGATTTCAAAGGCGCCCACCGGGGCTTACGCACCGCCTGAAACAACCAGGGACAAATCGGCGGCGGATACGCGAAGGCGCCAAGGCGCGGCGCAATATGGCCGGACCGCGTTCGGTTCACCCGCTGCACCGCCGCCCTGCCGCGCTCAGCCCGACGTTTCCTTCAGCCGTTCCCACACCTGCTCCGCCCGCGGCAGCGGATCGACCGCGCCGTAGCCCAGCGTGGACAGCGCCGCCGCGGCATTGGCATAACGCACGGCGTCTTCCCAGGCATCGCCCTGGCAACGCCGCGCCAGCAGGCTGCCGGCAAAGCAGTCGCCCGCGCCGGTCGCGTCCACGGCCTGCACCCGCAGCGCCGGCATCGCCGTGCGGCTGCGGCCGTCGTCAATGATGGAACCGTCCTTGCCAAGCTTCAGAACCACCACGCCCGGCGCGCCGCCGTCGCGGATCCAGTCCAGCGTGCGCTCCGGGTCGTCGTTGCCGGTCAGGTGCTGCATGTCGTCCATGCTGGGCAGAAACACGTCCGCCGTCCGCATGGCTTCGCGCAGGATGGCGCGGGCGCGGTCCACGGGCCACAGGCGCAACCGCAGATTGGAATCCAGGCTGACCTGCGCGCCAGCGGCATGCGCGCGCTCGATGGCGGCGAAGACCGTATCGCAGGCGGTGGTGCTGATCGCCATGCTGATGCCCGACACGTGCAGGAAACGCGTGCGTTCGATCAGGCCTGCGTCCAGGCTGGCCGGCGTCATCAGGCTGGCGGCCGAGCCGCGCCGCAGATAGCTGAAAGCATGGCCGTCAGGTCCGTGCTGCACGAAATACAGGCCGGTGTGCGCGTCATCGTCGACCTCTACGCCGGACGTGTCGACGCCCTCGTTCTGCCACAGGTCCAGGAACTGCTTGCCGAAGGCGTCATTGCCGACCCGGGTCAGGTATGCGCAGCGCGCGCCCTGGCGGGCGGCTGCGATCACCGCGTTGGAGGTGTCGCCGCCGAATCCCTGCAGGTATTGCCGTTGGCCGTCGTGCGTCTGGTTCAGCTCGACCAGCGGCTCGCCCAGCGCGACGATGTCGAAGTCAGCCATGAGCGGCCTCGCGGGTCCGGGTGATCTGCGCCACCAGCGCGGCGGTGTCGCGCGACGCGAAGGCGGCCTTGTCGTAGAGGTTGCTGCCGATGCCGACCAGGCCGGCGCCGGCCGCGAAATACGTACCCATGTTTTCCTGCGTGATGCCGCCCGTGGGGCAGAAGATCGTGTCCGGGTACACCGACTTCAGCGCGGCCAGGTGCTTGGGGCCGCCGGTGTCCGCCGGGAACACCTTCACCACGTCCACGCCGGCGCGGCGCGCGGCCAGGACTTCGCTCGGGGTGAACGCGCCCAGCATGCACAGCGCGTCGGCGGCGTGGGCCATATCCACGATCTCGTGCGCCAGCGCGGGCGACACCAGGAAGTCGGCGCCCGCCACCAGCGCGTCGCGCGCCTGCGACTCGTCCAGCACTGTACCCACGCCCAGCAGCAGGCTGGCGCCGTGCTTGTCGCGCAGCGCGCGCACCAGATCTGTGACGTTCGGAATGGTCCAGGTCAGTTCCAGCGTGGTGCAGCCGGCCGACACCGCGACTTCGGCGGCATAGGCCGCGGCGGCCGCGTCGGTGTAGCGCAGGACGGGCACGACGCGGGCGGCCAACAGGGCGGCAAGCTTGGAGGCGGTGGGAGCAGCGGTTGCGGTCATGGATTTCCTCTGGGGCTGACGATCAGGCGCCGCCGGACGTTACCGGCAGGACGGCGAGTTTGGCTGCGGCGGCATCACGCAGCCGCAGCAAGGGTTCGATATAGGCGGACTGCGGATCGCCACGGCGGCGGAACAGCAGCGTGCTGACGCTGACGCCCGCGACGGGACGCCCTGCCCCGTCGCACAGCGCGACGCCGTAGCAGACGATGCCGGGTTCGTTTTCCTCGTTGTCGACAGCGTAGCCTTGCCGAGCCGCCACGCCCAGCGCCTCGCGCAGCGCGGGCAGAGTGGTCAGCGTGGCGGGCAACCGGGCCGGCATCGGCAGCGCGTGCAGCAGGCGCTCGCGCGCGGGCTCGTCCAGCGCGGCCAGATAGGCCTTGCCGACGGCACTGGAATGCAGCGCGACGGACGCCCCCACGCGCGACACCATGCGCACGGGGCCGGGGCTTTCCAGTTTGTCGATATAGATCATCTCGTGGCCCGCGGGCACGGCCAGATGGACGGTTTCGCCGGTCTGGTCGCGCAGCGCCTGCAGTTCGGGCGCCAGCGCGGCGCGCAGATCGAACTGGGACCATGCCTTGCTGGCCAGCGACATCAGGCGCGGCCCCAGGCGATACGCGCCGCTGGATTCTGTGACCATCCCCTGTTCGGCCAGTGCCGCCAGGATGCGGTAGACGGTAGGACGGGGATAGCCGCAGTCACGGGCAAGCATGGCGGCCGTCGGCGGCTGCGGCGCATCGGCCACCGCCTGCAGCACCGCCATGAATTTTCCGAACGCTGCCGCGCCCGCGACCTTGGATTCCTGCACTCATGTCCCCAAATACATGCGATAGCCCAGGCCAGATCCGCAACGCAGCAAGCGCGAATATCAGACGAATCTGCGATACTGTTTATTTGTACAGCTACCCAGGCGCCGATTGTCCACAATATGGACATGCGCCTCACAATATAGTCAATTATTCCATATCGACGCGCCCGGAACCAGCGATGGATCGCCGCGCCGGCATGCTCCCTTCGTCAGGCTACGATACCGTCCATGAGCTCCCATATCCGCATCGTTGGCGCCCGCCAGAACAATCTCAAGAACCTGGATCTGACCATCGCCACCGGCGAACTGGTCGTCATCACCGGGGTGTCGGGGTCCGGTAAAAGTTCGCTGGCCTTCGACACCCTTTACGCCGAGGGCCAACGGCGCTACGTGGAAACCTTCTCGCCCTATGCGCGCCAGTTCCTGGACCGCATGGACAAGCCGCAGGTGGACCGCATCGAGGGCATTCTGCCCGCTATCGCCATCGACCAGACCAATCCGGTGCGCAGCTCGCGCAGCACGGTCGGCACGATGACCGAATTGAACGATCACCTGAAACTGCTGTTCGCGCGTGGCGCCAAGCTCTATTGCCGCGGCTGCGGCAAGCTGGTGCGGCGCGACACGCCGGAATCCGTCTATCACTCGCTGGCCGAGCGCGCTGCGACCGTGGGCGACCCGCGCCTGGTGGTGACCTTCCCGATCGCCGTGCCGGCCAACTTCACCGAAGACGAAGTGCGCGGCTTCCTTGAGCAGCAGGGCTACACCCGCGTGCACGCCGAAGAAACCGCCGTGCCCCGCGCCGCCGCGCCCGCCAAGGGCGCCAAGAAGGCCAAGGCCACGAAGACCGCCAAGGCCGCCACCGAAGAACGCCGCATCCTGCACGTCATCCAGGATCGCTTCCGCTTCGCCGGCACCGAGCGCGAACGCATCATGGAAGCGCTGGACACGGCGCTGCGCATGGGCGCCGGCCACATCGCCGTCTACGTCATGGACGCCGACGGCGGCAACGCGCATATCTGGAAGTACAGCGACCGGCTGCATTGCGCCGATTGCGACATCGAATACACCGACCCGCTGCCCAGCAGCTTCTCGTTCAATTCGCCGCTGGGCGCCTGCGAGGCCTGCCGCGGCTTCGGCCGCGTGATCGGCATCGACTTCGGCCTGGTCATCCCCGACGAGAAAAAGACCCTGCTCGAAGGCGCCATCAAGCCGTGGACCACGCCGTCCTACAAGGAATGCCAGGACGACCTGCAAAAGTACGCCCCGCGCGCGGGCATGCCGCTGGGCGTGCCCTGGAAGGACATGAGCGACGAGCACAAGCGCTGGGTGCTGTACGGCACGCCCGACTGGAAGGGCGGCAACGACGCCTGGAAGCATCAGTGGTACGGCGTGCAGCGCTTCTTCGACTGGCTGGAGACCAAGGCCTACAAGATGCACGTGCGCGTGCTGCTGTCCAAGTACCGCAGCTACACGCCCTGCCCCACCTGCAACGGCGCGCGCCTCAAGCCCGACGCCCTGCTCTGGCGCCTGGGCAACAAAGATGAAGCCGATGCCGTGCTGCCGCCGGAAGACGGCCGCTACAAGCGCTTCATGCCCGTCGGCACCACCTGGAGCCGCGAACAGCTCAACGGTCTGGACGGCCTGTCGCTGCACGACGTGATGCTGCTGCCGATCGAGCGGGTGCGTAAATTCTTTGACACGCTGTCGTTCTCGGGCGCGCTGGACGCCGCCACCGACCTGCTGATGACCGAAGTGCGCGCGCGCCTGAAATTCCTGTGCGACGTGGGCCTGGGCTACCTGACGCTGGACCGCCAGAGCCGCACCCTGTCGGGCGGCGAGGTCCAGCGGATCAACCTGACCACCGCGCTGGGCACCTCGCTGGTGAACACGCTGTTCGTGCTGGACGAGCCCTCCATCGGCCTGCACCCGCGCGACATGCACCGCGTCGTCGAAGTCATGCACCGCCTGCGCAACGCCGGCAACACGCTGGTGGTCGTGGAGCACGATCCGCAGGTCATGGTGGCCGCGGACCGCATCATCGACATCGGCCCCGGTCCCGGCGAGCGGGGCGGCCGCATCGTCTTCGACGGCACGCCTGATCAACTGCGCGCCGCGCCCTCGCTGACCGGCGATTATCTCGGCGGCCGACTGCGTGTGGAAGCGCCGCGTCCGATGCCGGTGGCGGCCAACACGCCGCGCCTGCTGCTGGAAGGCGTCAATGCGCACAACCTGAAGAACGTCTCTGTCGAGCTGCCGCTGGGCCGCCTGGTCTGCGTGACGGGCGTGTCCGGTTCGGGCAAATCCACGCTGGTGCAGGATGTGCTCTACCCCGCGCTGCTCAAGCAGAAGGGCAAGCCGTCGGAAGCGCCGGGCGCCTTCGACCGTCTGCTCGGCGCCGAGCAGATCGCCGACGTCGTCATGGTGGACCAGACCCCCATCGGCAAGACCGCGCGCTCCAACCCAGCCAGCTACGTCGGCGCGTTCGACGCGATCCGCAAGCTGTTTGCCCAGGCCCCGCTGGCGCGTGAGCGCGCCTACACGGCGGGCACATTCAGCTTCAACGGCGGCGACGGCCGCTGCCCGACCTGCGGCGGCACCGGCTTCGAACACGTCGAAATGCAGTTCCTGTCCGACGTGTACCTGCGCTGCCCCGATTGCGACGGCAAGCGCTTCCGCCCCGAAGTGCTGGAAGTGCGCGTCGAACACCTGGGCAAGAGCGCCTCGATCGACGAGGTGCTGGAAATGACGGTCAGCGAGGCGCTGGACTTCTTCAAGGGGCTGCGCGACGTGCAAACCGGTCTTGCGCCGCTGGCCGACGTGGGCCTGGAATACGTGCGGCTGGGGCAACCGGTGCCGACCCTGTCGGGCGGCGAGGCGCAGCGCCTGAAACTGGCTGGCCACTTGGCCGAGGCTGCGCGCAGCGGCATCTCCACCGCCAAGGTCGCCAAGAAGGGCAGCCTGTTCCTGTTTGACGAACCCACCACCGGCCTGCACTTCGACGACGTCGCGCGCCTGATGCGCGCGTTCCGCAAGCTGCTGGCCGCCGGCCACACGCTGCTGGTCATCGAACACAACCTGGACGTGATCCGCGCCGCGGATTGGCTGATCGACCTGGGTCCCGAAGGCGGCGACGCCGGCGGCCTGGTGCTCGGCACCGGCACGCCGCAGGACCTGATGGACAACCCCAAGTCGCACACGGGCGCCGCCCTGCGCGACTATGAAGTCAGCATCCTGCCCATCGATACCGTCGCGGGCGGCAAGGCCGACGTCATCGTCAGCAGCGATGCCGACGCGCAGGAGGCCGAGCAGGCCGGCCTGACCGCGCGCATCGCCGAGCCGCAAGCCGAGTACGGCGCCGGCGTCGGCACGCCGCTGCAATCCCTGGTGCGTGAACGCCGCCAGGGCAGCATGGCCATCGAAATCCGCAACGCGCGCGAACACAACCTGAAGAACATCAGCGTCGAAATTCCGCACGACAAGTTCACCGTCATCACGGGCGTGTCGGGGTCGGGCAAGTCCACGCTGGCCTTCGACATCCTGTTCAACGAGGGCCAGCGCCGTTATCTGGAATCGCTGAACGCCTACGCGCGCGCCATCGTGCAGCCGGCCGGCAAGCCGGACGTGGACGCCATCTTCGGCATCCCGCCCACCGTGGCGATCGAACAGCGCACCAGCCGCGGCGGCCGCAAGTCCACAGTGGCCACGATGACGGAAATCCATCACTTCCTGCGGTTGCTGTACGTGAAACTGGGCACGCAATACTGCCCGGACTGCAATGTCGCGGTTGAACCCCAGAACACGGACCAGATCGTGGCGCGCCTGTTGCGCGAGCACAAGGGCGAGCACATCGGCCTGCTGGCGCCGCTGGTCACCGCGCGCAAGGGCTATTACACGGATCTGGCGAAGTGGGCGGGCTCCAAGGGCCATTCCCATCTGCGCGTTGACGGCGAATTCATTCCCGTGGCGCCGTGGCCGCGCCTGGACCGCTACAAGGAACACACCATCGAACTGCCGGTGGCAGACGTGGTGGTGGACCCGGCCAACGAGGCCGACCTGCGCGCCGCCGTCAAGAGCGCGCTGGAAAACGGCCAGGGCGTGATGTCGGTCGTGTGGCCCGTCAACAAGCTGCACGAGGCGCTGAACAGCGAACTGCAGCAGCAGCATTTCTCGG
>Ga0209050_1001496_pt1 | contig 24775 bp, 22 predicted proteins | sample Araplavi_mTSA_r2_FD_184276 | JGI IMG/M metagenome (GOLD analysis project Ga0209050, IMG submission 184276) | Arabidopsis root microbial communities from North Carolina, USA - plate scrape MF_Cvi_mTSA_r2 (SPAdes) (version 2) | ecosystem: Host-associated > Plants > Roots > Endosphere | place: USA... | reverse complement strand
TCTCGGCCGTCAATCGCCTGCCTATGCTGACCCACGAGGAAGAAGTGGCGCTCGGCAAGAGCCTGAAGGAAAAGAACGATATCAAGGCCGCGGAAACGCTGGTGACCTCCCACCTGCGCCTGGTGGTATCAATCGCGCGCGGCTACCTGGGCTACGGTTTGCCGCACGGCGACCTGATCCAGGAAGGCAATATCGGCCTGATGAAGGCAGTCAAGCGCTTCGACCCTGACCAGGGTGTGCGCCTGGTGTCTTACGCCATGCACTGGATCAAGGCCGAAATCCACGAATACATCCTGAAGAACTGGCGCCTGGTCAAAGTGGCCACCACCAAGGCCCAGCGCAAGCTGTTCTTCAACCTGCGCAGCCACAAGCAGGGCCTAGATGCCATGTCGCCGGCACAGATCGACGAGCTGGCCAAGACCCTCGACGTCAAGCGCGAGGATGTGATCGAGATGGAAACCCGCCTGAGCGGCCGCGACATCGCCCTGGAAGCGCCTTCCGACGACGAAGACGACAAATTCTCGCCGATCGCCTACCTGTCCTCCGACAATATGGAGCCGACCAAGGTACTGGAAGCGGAACAGGTGGTGCGCCTGCAGTCGGAAGGCCTGGAAACCGCCCTGTCCAAGCTTGACGCCCGTTCGCGCCGCATCGTGGAAGCGCGCTGGCTGGCCAACGACGACGGCTCGGGCGCCACGCTGCACACGCTGGCGGAAGAATTCGGCGTGTCGGCCGAACGCATCCGCCAGATCGAAGCGGCGGCATTGAAGAAGATGAAGGGCGCGCTGGCTGCCTATATGTAAGCCGGCTGTGCTGCAAAGAAAGCACCGATTCCGCAAGGATCGGTGCTTTTTTTTACCCTCGAATAAGCTTCTTAATGTCGGGAATTTTTACATTCCCCTATGCAACTAATGGTAAGTCCTTGATATGGCTGAGTTTCAGTTACTGGCATGCCGATTGCTTTGTAACTGCTGAGCACATCAACCGAGGAGCTACCATGTTCAAGAAGCTTGCACTGACCGCAGTTTTCGCCCTGGCAGCCGGCTCCGCCCTTGCCGGCCAGATTAAAGATGGCCAGACCAACGGCAAACCCCTGGAGTTGACGGCTGGCACCGCGATCAGCGCAAGCTGGAATCCGGACGGCGAATCGGTCTGGACTTTTGCCGACTGGCTCCACATTAAGGACCAGGAAGTGCTGTACGTTAAAGTCGACGTCGATACCACCTTCGACTTCGGCATCACGCCGCCGAACGGCGGTAACGTCCAGGATTTCAACTTCGACTTTTTCCTCGATGATGCGGAAGTGGCCAAGGTCATTCCAAAGCCCAGCGGATATTCCGCCTACTGGGACGACATTGTCCTGACCGGCGGGGTGGTCCACACTTTCAAGCTGAACTCGCTGAACGTGCATGACAACAATACCAACGTCGATTTCAAAGTCATGGCCGGCAATATCAATGCGCCGACTGATCCGACTGATCCAACCGACCCGACGGATCCGACCGATCCGCCGCTTCCGCCACAGGCAATTCCGGAACCTGCTTCGTTGGCACTGCTTGGCGCCGGGCTGATGGGCTTGGGGGTAGCCCGCCGGCGCCGCACAAAATAAGTTGTGAAAACCAACTATAAAAACTGGCGCCCCTCGGGGCGCTTTTTTTGTCGGGAATATTGACATACTTACTGTTGAGTGGACTCAACAGTGCAACACGCGGGTTTGCGATTTGCTAAGCTGTTCTCAGGCCAGAGGAGAACATCATGCAAGCTAGACTGATCTGTCTGGGCATGGCGGGCCTGGTCCTCGCCATTGCCACCGCCTGCGGCTCAACCCGCAGTCCTGCCGAGGAGGCTGCCAGCCGTCCGGCACCACGCACCAGCGCCAGCTACGTCCTGGCACAAGGGGAAATCGTCACGCTGGCCCCTGCCGTCACGCTCAAGCTTGAGCGCGTCAATGACAGTCGTTGTAAAAAAGGTGCAGTGTGCGTCTGGGCCGGCTATATCAGCTACAGCTTCGTGCTGACCGATCGCCAGGGCAATACCAGCTTCCTGCTGGCCGACGACATGCCGGGCGCCAGCAAGTCGGTGACGCGCAACGGCCTGACCTTCACCCTGCTGGGGATCGAACCGGCCGAAGCACCGGCCCTGAAGGCACCGGCGCCGGATTATCGGGTAAGCTTGCGGGTAAATATTTCCCAGACAACATAGCTGCCCATGACGCCATATACCCTGCCCCGACGACTGACTTCCACCCTCATCATTGCGCTGGCATTCAGCGTCCCGGCCTGGGCCAAGACCCCGGTTGCCAGCGGCACCGGCGGCGCCGTGGCGACGATCAGCGAACCGGCCTCGCAAGCCGCGCTGGCGATCCTGAACAAGGGCGGCAACGCAGTCGATGCGGCGGTGGCAGCGGCAGCCGCGCTGGGCGTGACCGATCCATTCAGCTGCGGCGTGGGCGGCGGCGGTTTCATGGTGATTTACCTGGCCAGGGAAAACCGCGTCATCACGCTCGACCATCGCGAAGTGGCGCCGGCAGCGTTCCGCTCCAACGCTTTCGCACCGGACGGCAAGGCGCTGGATTTCGACAGCGCCGTTGCCAGCGGCATGGCGGTCGGCGTACCGGGTACGGTGCGCGGCTGGCACGATGCGCTGGATCGCTACGGCACCATGTCGTTCAAGCAGGTGCTGGCGCCCGCCATCAAGGTGGCGCAGGATGGCTTCAAGGTGAACGACAACTTCGTCGCGCTGGTCAGGGAAAACGAGAAGAAGTTCGCGCTGTTCCCAGAAACTGCCGCGCGCTACATGCGCGACGGCAAGGCACTGCCTGCCGGCACGGTGCTGCGCAACCCCGACCTGGCGAAGACTTACCGGCTGCTGTCCAGCGGCGGCGTGAAAGCCTTCTATTCCGGCAAGCTGGCGCAGGCGATCGTCGACTCGGTCAACCGTCCTCCCGTCGCGGCGGGCGTTTCGGTGCGGGCGGGCCAGATGTCGCTGGCCGACCTGGCCAACTACGAGGCGCGCTGGCGCCAGCCGGTGCGCAGCACTTACCGCGGCTATGAACTGGTCGGCATGCCCTTGCCGAGCAGCGGCGGCGTGACGATCGCCGAAGCGCTGAATATCCTGGAAGGCTTCGACCTGAAATCCATGCCGCGCGAAAAAGCCGAGCACCTGTACATGGAAGCCGCGCGCCTGGCCTTCGCCGACCGCAATGCCTACCTGGCCGATCCCGAATACGTCGATGCGCCGGTGGCGGGCCTGATCAGCAAGGAATACGCGGCACGCCGCCGCGAGCTGATCGATCCCTCCCAGGCGCATCACCACGCGCAGCCGGGCGATCCATACCTGTTCCAGCAGGACCCGAGCGTGCCGCTGCGCCCGGCCAGCGCTGCCAGGGCCAGGCTGCTGTCGGAAAGCGCACACACCACCCACCTTGCCGTGTCGGACAAGGATGGCAATATCGTGGCTTACACCTTCACCATCGAATCGTGGGGCGGCAGCGGCATCACGGTGCCGGGCTATGGCTTCATCCTGAACAACGAGATGACGGACTTCGACTTTACCGGCCCGCATCCGAACGTGCCGGAAGCGGGCAAGCGCCCGCGCAGCAGCATGTCGCCGACCATCGCTTTCCGCAACGGCAAACCGGCCTTCACCATCGGCAGCCCCGGCGGCAGCACCATCGTGACCACGGTGCTGCAAACCATCTTCAACCATATCGACCTGGGCATGGACATGCCGGCAGCCTTGAATGCACCGCGCATTTCCGAGCGCAACGGCCAGGCAACCTCCATCGAGCCGGGCTTTGCCGACAGTCCGCAGGCCAAGGCACTGGAACGCTTCGGCCAGCGCTGGGATGCCTCAGTCGAGGAAATCGGCGCGGCCAACGCCATCGTGTTCAATCCCGATGGCAGCGTGACGGCCGTCAGCGAAGGCAAGCGCCACGGCGTGGGCAGCGCGCTGGTGCAAAAGCGCGGACACTGATCATCCGTGGCGCTGGCGGCTGTCGGCCGGCGCTTCCGCGCGCTCATTGAGGCCATAGTCGCGCACTACGCTGGCGATGCGCAGCCGGTAATCCGCAAACAGGCGTTCGCGGCCGGCTTGCTGGGCGGCGCGATGGGCTTCCACCCGGCGCCATTCCTGCACCGCCGCTTCGTCGCGGAAGAACGACAGCGACAGCATCTTCTCCGGATTGCTCAGGCTCTGGAAGCGCTCGACGCTGACGAAGCCGTCGATCTGCTCCAGCGTCGGCTTCAGCCGCGCGGCGATTTCCAGGTAAGCATCCTTGCGGCCCTCGGCGGGGGTGACTTCAAAAATCACTGCAATCATTGGTGGAACTCCGGTATGCGCGCGTTCACGGATGCGCGGTAAGTCCAGCTTAGCTGCGGCAGCGGTCCGCTGGGCAGCGCTTCGATACAGCCGGCGACGATCTGCTGCGCAAGCTGTTGGCCGGGGCAGGCGTGGCGGCCGTGGCCAAAACCCCGCTGCGCGGTGCCGAGCATGACCAGTATCGCCTGGCCTGCTTCGACTGTCACGCCGCCGACTGCGCAGCGTTCGGCTGCGAAACGGCGGGTATTGACGATGGGCGGATCGGTTTCCATCACCTGCGCCACCAGGGCGACGGCGTCGCCGCTGGGGGCGCCCTGCTGGATCGCGAGCAGGCTGTTGCCAAGCAGGCCGGCAGTGGCTTCATAGGTCTGCGACAGCAGGCCGACCAGGTTGGCAAGGATGGCATGGTCGTCCTGCCAGCCCGCTGCGCCGGCCTCCTGCGCGACGCTTGCAGCCAGCGATCCTTGCGGTGCGGCTTGCAGCAACTCGCGCATGGCTGCCAGCAGGCGCAGGCTCGCCGCGTGCGCCTGGTCGACCTGTTGCGCGCTGCTCAACGGCGACAGGCAGGCGACGAAATCCCCCATCCAGCGTGCGACGGCCGGCAACTGGGCGTCGGCAAAGCCAAGCAGGCTGGCCACGGTGCTGACCGGCGCTTCGAAAGCCCAGGCGCCAATCGACCGGCCTTCGGCCAGCAGTCGGGCTGCCACGGCCCGCGCGCGCCGGTGCGCCAGGTCCCCGCAGGCTGCAAGCGCCAGCGCGCGCTGCAAGGCCAGCTTCGGCGCGACGTGGCGCTCGCCATCGTTCATGCGCACCAGCGCGCCGAACACCTCGGCCGCGCTGCCGCCCGCGATGGCGGCCGGCACCGGCTCGGCCGGCGGCCGCACCCGCAATGCGGGGTGGCTGAGCACTTCTTCCACCAGCGCGGCGCCTGCCGCGACCCACACTCCCCGCCCGGCATCCCATTCCAGTTCCTGCATGTCATTCCTCCGGCAACGTTCAAGAAATTGCAGTATGCTGAAAACAGCACAACGACAATTCGCCCGCCACCGAAATATGGATTCCAAGCTTGCCAACATTGCCGGCGCCATCGCCGAACCCGCCCGCGCGCGCATGCTGTGCTCCCTGCTGGACGGCCACGCGCGCACCGCCACGGAGTTGTCGGTGGTGGCCGAAGTGAGCCCTTCCACCGCCAGCGCCCACCTGGCGCGCCTGAAGGACGAACAACTGCTGGTGCAGCTGGCGCAAGGCAAGCACCGCTACTACCAGCTCGCCAGCCAGGAAGTCGCCAGCGCCCTGGAAGCCTTGCTGGTGGTCGCGGGCCTGCCGCGCAACGAGTTCAAGCCCAATACGCCGGATCGGCTGCGCCATGCGCGCACCTGCTACGATCACATGGCGGGCACGGTCGCCGTCAGGCTGCACGACCACTTCGCCGCCCAGGGCTGGCTGGCGGAAGCCAGCGACGGCTATGAATTGAGCGCAGCGGGCGAACAGCAGTTCGCCCAACTCGGCATGGACCTGCCTGCGCTGCGCAAGCTGCGGCGCCGTTTCGCCTGCCCCTGCCTGGACTGGAGCGAACGCAAGCCGCACCTTGGCGGGGCGCTCGGCGCGGCCCTGCTGCAACTGGCCCTGAAACGCGGTTGGGTCGAGCAGGACCTCGACAGCCGCGCACTGCAGGTTCCGCCCAAAGGCCAGCGCCAGATGCTGGCCGCCTTCGGTCTAAGCGGCGCTTAAGGTTTTGCTAAGATGATGCAGTTTCCTGAACCCAGACGGAGACTCCGGTCGTGAAAAAACTCATTCGTGAAAACAAAGGCTTCATCGTCTTCCTGCTGACGCTGGGCGTATTCCGCACCGCCATCGCCGACTGGAACCCGATTCCGTCCGCCTCCATGCATCCCAACCTGCTGGAAGGCGACGTGGTCTTCGTCAACCGCATCGCCTACGACCTGAAAGTGCCGCTGACCGACATCTCCGTCAGCCACCTCGGTGAACCGCAGCGCGGCGATGTCGTCACCTTCTTCTCGCCGGAAGACCGCACCCGCCTGATCAAACGCATCGCCGCCCTGCCGGGCGACCGCGTTGAAATCCGCGGCGAGCACCTGATCATCAACGGCAAGACTTCCGAGTACGCGGTGCTGGGCAACGCCACCGAGCATATCGACAAGGTGGGCGACCTGCAGGCTTTGCAACTGCAGGAGCACAATGCCAGCGCCAGCTACAGCATCCAGGTCCTGCCGCAGGTGGACGCGAAGCGCGATTTCGGCCCCGTCACCGTGCCTGCCGACAGCTACCTGATGCTGGGCGATAACCGCAACAACAGCCGCGATTCGCGCTTCATCGGCTTCGTGCCGCGCAAGCTGCTGATCGGCCGCGCCGAGCGCGTGCTGGTGTCGGCCGACATCCTGGGCAACTGGGCGCCGCGCACGGAACGCATCGGCATGAGCTTGCGGCCATGATCGAATTCCAGGGATTGGCCAAGCACTACGGCGATTTTCCCGCCGTGCAGCCGCTGACACTGGCCGTGCAGCGCGGCGAAGTGTTTGGCTTCCTTGGACCGAATGGCGCCGGCAAGACCACCACCATCCGCATGATGATGGGCATCCTGGTGCCCAGCGCCGGCCGCGTGCTGGTCAACGGCCTCGATTGCCAGGCCGACGCCGCGCAAGTGAAGCGCCACGTCGGCTACCTGCCCGACAACCCGATCTTCTACGATTTCCTGCGCGGACGGGAAATCCTGCAATTCGTGGCGGAGATGCACGGCATGCCGCGCCAGGGCGCCATCGAACGCGCGGCGCAGTTGCTGCAGGAATTCGGCCTGCAGGACGTCAGCGAAGAATTCGCCGTCAACTATTCGATGGGCATGAAGAAGAAACTGGGCCTGGCTTGCGCCCTGGTGCACGATCCCGCCGTGCTGATCCTGGACGAACCGATCAACGGCCTCGATCCGCGCGCAGCACGCGAAGTGCAGGACCGCCTGATCGCCAGCGCGGCCGCCGGCAAGACCATCTTCGTTTCCACCCATCTGCTCGACATGGCCCAGCGCATGTGCAACCGGGTCGGGATCATCAACCGCGGCGCCTTGGTCGCCACCGGCTCGCTGGAGGAACTGCGCGGCGCCAGCAGCGCCGACTGCACGCTGGAAGAGCTGTTCCTCAAGTTCACCGACGAAGACAGCCTGGCCGCATGATGGAGCTGCCCGGCGCCCCGCGTGCATTCTGGCTGCTTGCACGCCTGCGCTTGCTGCGCCTCCTGAACATCGCCGGTGCCCTGCGCTTTGGCAAGGGTCGTCCCGGCCGGAGCCGCGCGCCCACCCGAGGCAAAAAGAACGTGCGCTGGCTCGTTACGGTGCTGCTGTCGGCCTTCATGCTGTTCGCCTTCCTGAACACCGCCAGCACCTCGCTGCTGAACATGCAGTGCCGCCTGCCTACCGGCAGCCATTGCGTCGCCGCCGATTCGGACGCAGCGCCGCGCGCCGCCATGCGCACGGCGCGCAAGGAATTGCAGGCGGCGCCCTTCCATCCGGTGCTGATGCAGGCAGCCGCGATGCAGGCCAGCCTGCTGTTCGGCATCGCCTTCCTCCTGCCGCTTGGCAGCAGGGAGCTGGCGCAGCCTGACTGGGACCTGGAGTGGCTGGTCACGCTGCCCCTGGAGCGCCGCACCTTGCTGCTGGCACGCATCGCGGAACGCACGCTGGCCAACCCTTCGGGCATCCTTGCGCTATGGCCGATGTGCATGGCGGTGGCCTGGCACTCCGGCTACCGCTGGAGCACGCCGTTGCTGGCCGCCGCCTGCACCCTGCCCTTGCTGGCCTGCGCCGCGACGCTGCGGACGGTGGCCGATACAGGCCTGCGCCTGCGGCTCGCACCGTCCCAGCTGCGCAACCTGCAGGCCATCGCCTCCGTCGCCAGCATGCCGCTGATGTACCTCGCCATGTCGCTGGCGATGCCGACCGCCACGCTCACCCTTGGCTGGGCCGCGCAGTTCCCCGCCTGGGCCTTGTGGACGCCGCCCGGCCTGGCGCTGCAGGCCCTCAATGCGCGCGACCCGCTGCATGGCCTGGGCTACGGCACCCTGCTGGCTGCCCAGGCCGCGGTCGTGCTATGGCTTGGCGTGCACCTGTTGCGCGTCCTGCTGGCCGATGGCGTGGTCGCCACCGGTTCGCGCGAAACCGCTCGCGCAAGCGGTACGCGTCCCGCGTTCGCAGGCTGGGCGCTTGGCACGCCATTGCAGCGGCGCGAACTGCGGCTGCTTAGCCGCGACCGCAATTTCCTGGTTCAGAGCCTGTTGATCCCCCTGATCATCTTCGGCAGCCAACTGGTGCTGAATGGCCAGGTGAAGAACATGCACCAGTTCATCAGCGACCCGGCGCTGCTGTCTTCCGTCGCTTTCGGCCTGGGCGCTTATGTGCTGATGCTCTCGGCCTTCCAGACCATCAATACCGAAGGGCACGCCCTGTGGCTGCTGTATACCTACCCGAAAAGCATCGGCGGCATGCTTGCCGAAAAGGCGCAGCTATGGTCGGTGCTGGCCCTGGTTTATCCCTTGAGCGTGTTCGCCATGGGCTTGTGGTTCGGCGTGCCGGCCGACGGCCGCCTGTTGTCGCAGCTTGTGCTGGTCATCGCCGGCATTCCTGTCTTCGCCACCATTGCGGTGGCGCTGGGAGTCTGGGCTTGCGATCCGCTGGCGCAGGACATGCATGCCCGCGTGCGCCCCACTTTCGCCTATGCCTACCTGGTCCTGTCGTCGCTCTACACCTTCGCCCTGAACACCCGCGAATGGCATGTACGCCTGGCCGCCATCGTGCTGCTGGCATCCCTTGCGCTATCGCTGTGGCAGCGCGCCCGCGATTCGCTGCCCTACCTGCTCGATCCCACCGCCTCGCCGCCGCCGCGCGTCTCCGCATCGGACGGCATCATGGCGGCGATCCTGTTCTTCCTGCTGCAATTGCTGGTCGCCGGTGGCATGTATTTGGCCGGCAAGCCGCTGACCCTGCCGACCGTGACCTTGTCTTTTGGCGTTGCCGGTGCCTTGTCTTACGGGCTAGCGCGCCTGATTTATTGGCGCAGCGGGACCTCGGGCATACCACGCCTGTGGAACGGGGCGTGGAGCGCCGCGTGGCGCAGCGTGATGGGATGGGGTTTGCTGATGGCGCTACCCGCGCTGGCAGGCGGGCTGCTGTGGCTGGCTGTCCTGCGTCACTTTGGCGCCATGCCGGGCGCGCCGCAGCCGATGGCGCTGGCCTGGCTGGCGCCGCTGGCCGTGTTGGCTGCGCCCATCTTTGAAGAGTTCATCTTCCGCGGCCAGGTTTTTGGCGGCTTGCGCCGCTCGCTCCCCGCCTGGCAGGCGATGCTTGCCAGTGCAGCGCTGTTCGCGGTCATCCATCCGCCGCTGGCGATGGCCCCGGTCTTCGTGCTTGGACTTTGTACGGCTGTTGCAGCGGAGCGCAGCAAATCGTTGCTGGCCCCGATGCTGGCGCATGCACTGTACAACGCAGGCATGCTCGCCATCCAGGCCCTCGGCCTTTAGAACAGCGCTCCGCAGGAGATTGTCCCGCGACGCAGCGCGTGATTGTCATCTTCTGCATCGTCGGCCCAGATGAATGTCTTCAGGCCGCTGGTGCATTCCGATTCAGGCGCAATCGCGATACCTTCATTGTTCATGTTGGGCATCGAGGCTGGCCGGTTATAGCCCTTGCGCACAATGAACCGGCCCCTGGTTGGAGAACCGGGCGTCGTGTCGACGGACAGCAGGGTCGTCTTGCCGCTGCAGTTGTTATCGCAAGCGGCCCACAGGATATTGTTGTCGCGATCGAACGTCAGGTCCATGAGCTGCGACTGGCCGCTCGCGAAGGCAGCAACGCGCACGTAGCTGGAACCTGACTGGTTGAGCGCATAGGCATAAACCTGCCCGTTAGCTTCCAGCCCGACCAGGAACAGCCCCGTGCCGTGCGACGGGTAATTCGCCGGATCGTAGGGAAGGCGGGTATTTTCGTCAATGAACTGGCTGGCTTGCAGGTAGCTGTCCGGCACCCAGCTGATCGCTTCCAGGCCGGCGTTGGCGTCGACCTTGGGCAGGTCGGCGGTCAGGTTCCACTCGTTGGTCGCCTTCAAGGTGGTGCCGCTCGCGCTGGTGTCATAGCGCAGGATGCTCAGCCGGCTGGAACCGCTGCCATCGCGCTCGGATGCCACATAGACCGCAGGCGAATTCAGTTCGGCCATGGTCACGCCTTCCGCATCGGGCGCACCGGTGCCGTTCGGATAGCGCAGGGTCTTGCCACTCCCCCAGCTGTTGGTCGTGTTCTTGACGTAATTGCTGCCATTCCACGTCAGGCTATATAGTTTGGACGGCGAATTTTGCACCGCCCACAGCACGGCAGCATTCGATGCTGCAGCGGGCTGGTAGAACAGGCCACTCAAATTTTCACCGAAGGTACTGGCCTGGTCGGCGGTGACCACGGCGGTGTTGGTCGGCCATGCGACGTAGCTGACCGCCATCGATTGCGTGCTCAGCAAGCCGAAAGCGCATCCCAGCAAGAATTTTTCGATCCCGGAAGAAGTGCATCGTTTCATTGGATTGGTCTCCGTTTGTGTGTGTGCGGTACACAACGTAGCAACCAAATGTGAATTGGCGATGACAGATAAAAAAAGCGGTGGCCTGTTTCCAGGACCACCGCAAGGAAGAACGCCATGGGGGCGTTTAACGGAGGTAAATCGTCTTAGCGGGACTGGTGCGACATCATCCAGGCCACGAAAGCTTCACGGTTGCGCGAGCAGATCAGCACCTTGCCGCGGCCGGCGAAGCGCAGCACCATGCCTTCGCCGCTGGTCACCGAGTTGACCAGGTTGCCGAACAAGCCGCCGCCGGAGCGCGTCGCCACGGCAAGCTCGTAGCGCAGCGCGCTATCCCAGGCCACCACGTGGGCGTTGTCGATCACGACTTCCTTGCCCGGCTCCACGTCGACTTCATGCAGCGCACCGAAACCCGACACCACCAGCTGGCCGGAACCGCTCGATTCGGTGATGAAGAAGCCGCCGCTTTGGCCGAACAGCGCGTTGCCGACGTTCTGGGTACGCACCCGCAGGTCGATCCCGCTGCTGGCGGCGACAAAGGCGCCGTCGCTGATCAGGTACTGGCGCTCGCCGACTTCCAGCACGCGCATCGCGCCCGGCAGGTTCGGCGACAGCAGGCAATTGCCGTCGCCGCCGGTGGCTTCGATGTTCTGCTGGAAGAAGGACTCGCCGTTCGCCAGGGAGCGCATCAGGGCACCACCCAGGCCGCCGCGCATCTTGCCTTTCAGCTCGAGCGTGGAATCCATCATCACCATCGCGTTCGATTCGCAGAAGATGCGCTCGCCCTGCTTCATCGACACCTGCAGGAAGGGATCGATATCCCCGGTCACTTTAAAAGTCGTCATAGTCTCAAGCTTTCAATTCAAGTTTCTTGTGGCGGATCGAGGACCACAGCGACGCCACGATGAATGCCACGCCAATCAGGCCGGTAATCACTTCCGGAATATGGAACTTCATGCTCGCCAACATGATCACTGCCAGGATGCCGATCGCGTAGTGGGCGCCGTGCTCCAGGTAGACGTACTCTTCGAGCGTGCCCTTGTGCACCAGGTAGACCGTCATGGAACGCACGAACATCGCGCCAATGGCCAGGCCCAGCATGATGATCACAACGTCGCTGGTAATCGCAAACGCGCCGATCACGCCGTCGAAGGAGAACGAAGCATCCAGCACTTCCAGGTACAGGAAGCCGCCCACGCCGCCGCGCTTGACCAGTTCACCGGCATTCACGCCGCCCTCTTCGCTCTTCTCCATCCAGGAGGACAGCGCATCCACGCCAATGTAGGTCAGCAAGCCCCACATGCCGGCCACCAGCACGATGAACTTCTGCGATTCTTCGACGATGCCGAGGCTGCCCAGCAGCACGCCCATCGAAATCATGATGGCGATCGAAGACACCTTGCCCAGCGCGCCGAGCTTGCGTTCCACATTGCCCAGCCAGTGCATCTGCTTTTCATGGTCGAAGATGAAATTCAGGAACACCATCAGCAGGAAGATACCGCCGAAGGCCGCCACCTCGGCGTGGTGGTTGGTCAGGTGGGTCGAGAAGGCTTTCGGGTCGCTCAGCGCCAGGTTCCACACATCCGGAATGCTGAGGTCTGCCGCCACCGCCACGATCACCAGCGGGAATACCAGGCGCATGCCGAAGACCGCGATGATGATGCCGACGCCAAGGAACAGCTTTTGCCAGAATTCGTCCCAGTTCTTCAGGACGGAGGCATTGACAACCGCGTTGTCGAAGGAGAGCGAGACTTCCATCACGCTCAGGATAAAGGCGATCCACAGGGCCGCCAGGGCGCCGCTGACGCCAGTTTGTTGGTACCCCCACCAGCCTGCCACAGCAAGACAGATGAAGGAGACCAGGAATGAGATCCTGAAGTGCTTCATCGGTTGACCCTTTCTCGTTAATAAGTCCGGCCAGTCTAAGGGCAGGACGCCATTTTAAAAATAGAAGATAATCGAAGTATTACTTCGTAAAAACAGAACCATGAAAACCACAGGCCTGAATTTCCGCCACCTCTATTTCTTCCGCATGGTGGCCGCCGAAGGCAGCGTGACCCGGGCCGCCGACCGGCTGGGACTAGCCATCCAGACGGTCAGCACGCAAATCGCGGCGCTGGAACAATCGATTGGCAAGTCGCTGCTGACCCAGCAGGGCCGGCGCCTGGTGCCGACCGAAGCAGGCCGGGTGGCGCTGACCTATGCCGAGCAGATCTTCCAGCTCGGCGACCGGATGCAGGAAGCACTGGAGGAAGTCGACGCCGGCAAGATCCGCCTGACAGTCGGCATTTCGGACTCCATGCCCAAGCTGATCGCTGCGCACTACCTGCAGGCGGCGCTGCCGCCGGAGACGCCGGTGCGCCTGGTCTGCACCGAGGGCGAGTTCGACGCCCTGCTGGCGGAACTGGCGCTGCACAAGCTGGACGTGGTGCTGACCGACCGCCCGGTGCGCGCCAGCGCATCGCTCAAGGTATTCAGCCACCTGCTGGGTGAAAGTGAAATGCAGTTGTTCGGCGTGCGATCCCTGGCGCGCAGGTACGGCAAGGACTTCCCGGCCAGCCTGAACGGCGCCCCCATCCTGCTGCCGACGCGGAATACCGCGCTGCGCGGCCGCATCGACGCCTGGCTGCTGGAACAGGGCGTACGGCCCGACGTGGTGGGAGAATTCGAAGACAGCGCGATGCTGAATACTTTCGGCCGCAGCGGCATGGGCCTGTTCTTCGCGCCGGCGGCGCTGGCCGGCGACATGCTGGAGCAGTTCGGCGCCGTGCCCGTGGGGCCGGCTTCCGAGCTGCAGGAACAGTTCTACGCCATTTCCAGCGAGCGGCGCATCAGCCACCCAGTGGTCGAGGCGATGCTGAATATTTCGCAGCGATAGCGTCAAGGCCGGCGCCGGCGTAAGTCATCATGTCGTCGACCAGGCCCTCGGCATCGTCGCCCAGCGCGGGGAACAGGCTGCTGCGCATCTCGCGCGGGGCGACCAGCAGCGCCAGGCAGGGCGACATCAACAGGAACAAGGCGCGTTGCAGGCCGGGCGTGGTGGGCGGCAGTCCGATCATCTCGCAGACAAGCCCTAGCATGACCATGGCTTTCGGCGCGATGGCCTTGTGCACCAGTGCCGGCGCATGCTCGGTCGGCGACATCAGTTCGCGGATCACGACCCGCGCGCCCCAATGCGCTTCCGGCCCGGTGGCGCGCAGCACGATGCCGCGCAAGATCACGCGCAGCTTGTCGCGCGGCGCCAGCTCGCGCGACGTGATTTCCTGCATTTCCTCAAGCTTGAGCAAATGATGGTGGGCTTCCACCAGCACCGCTTCATATAGCGCGCCGCGGCTGCCGAAGTGATAATTGACGGCAGCGATATTGGTGCCGGCACGGGCGCAGATTTCCTTGCTGGTAGCGTCGGCAAAGCCGCGCTCTGCGAACACCTGCCCTGCCACGTCCAACAAGGCCTGGCGGGTAGCGTCGCCATCCTGGCGGCTGGCACGGGTTGCGGTCTTTTTTTGCATGGCTCGCATTTTACGTCGAAAATAAATTCAAATCCAAATTTGAATTTGATGTAAAATTTCCGCAGGAGGGTTCGCCATGAACAAAAAGCTTGTTGGAATTGCCGTTTTGGCTACGATCGCCATCGCGACCGGCGCCTGGTACTGGAGCCGCCCGGCGGCCAACGACAGGGAGCTGGTCCTGTACGGCAATGTCGACCTGCGCCAGGTTGCACTCGCCTTCCCCGCCAGCGAACGGGTAGCGCGCGTGCTGGCGGAAGAAGGCCAGAGGGTGCAGGCCGGCCAGGTCCTGGCGGAACTCGATACGCGCGGCCTGCGCTTGCGCCTGGCGGAGGCGGAAGCCCAGGCGGGCGCGCAGCAGCAGGTGCTGGCCCGCCTCAAGGCCGGCACGCGCCCGGAAGAGCTGGCGCAAGCGCGCGCCCGGACCAGCGCCGCACAGGCGGAGGCAGAGCTCGCGCGCCAGCAACTGGATCGGGTCCTGGCCGTGCAGCAGGATAGCAATGGCCGCGCCGTCAGCCAGCAGGATGTCGATGCGGCCCGTGCCCGGGGCAAGTCGGCGCAGGCGGCGTTGGAGCAGGCGCGCCAGGGGCAGGAGCTGGCCCGGCATGGACCGCGCCGCGAAGACATCGCCCAAGCCCAGGCGCAGCTTGATGCGGCCAACGCAGCGATCGCCCTGTTGCAGCACCAGCTTGGCGAAGCTTCCTTGAAAGCGCCCGTCGACGCCATCGTGCGCGCCCGCCTGATGGAAGCCGGCGATATGGCGGCGCCCCAGCGGCCTGTCTATACGCTGGCCATCGCCGATCCGAAGTGGGTGCGTACTTATGTGCGCGAGGCTGACCTGGGGCGCATCAAGCCCGGGGCCGCCGCCAGCATTTCCATCGACAGCCAGCCTGGCAAGCCGCTGGCGGGCAAGGTCGGCTACATCTCATCGGTGGCCGAGTTCACCCCGAAGACCGTCCAGACGGAGGATTTGCGCACCTCGCTCGTCTATGAAGTACGCGTGCTGGCCGACGACAAGGCCGACGTGCTGCGCATGGGGATGCCGGCAACCGTGCGGATTGCCGTTGGGCGCTGATCGTGGACTCCCCGGTCCTCAGCGGACGTAGCCTGTCCCGCCACTTCAACGTCAAGGGTGCATCGGCGCCAGTGGAGGCGGTGCGCGGCGTGTCATTGGAGGTGGCGTCCGGTGCGCTGACGGCGCTGGTCGGGCCGGACGGCGCAGGCAAGACAACGCTGTTGCGCATGGCGGCGGGCCTGCTGGCTCCCAGCAGCGGCAGCCTGTCGGTCCTGGGAATCGACGTCGCGGCGCGTCCCCAGGAAGTGCAGGACCGCATCAGCTATATGCCGCAGCGCTTTGGCTTGTACGAGGACCTCAGCGTACAGGAGAACATGGACCTGTATGCGGACTTGCATGGCGTGCCTGCGGAGGTGCGGCGCGAACGATTCGCGCGGCTGCTGCACATGACCGACCTGGCGCGTTTTACCGCGCGGCCGGCTGGCAAGCTGTCCGGCGGCATGAAGCAGAAGCTTGGCCTGGCCTGCACGCTGGTGCGCTTGCCCGAATTGCTGCTGCTCGACGAGCCGACCGTCGGTGTCGATCCTTTGTCGCGGCGCGAGTTATGGGAAATCGTGCGGCAGCTGGTCGACGAAGAGCGGCTGTCGGTGATTGTCAGCACGTCTTATATGGACGAGGCGGAGCGCTGCCAGCAGGTGTTCGTCATGCATGAGGGGCGGCTGCTGGCATCGGGAGCGCCTGCGGAATTGCGCGCGCGAGCGGAAGGTTTGTGTTTCACGGCGATGCCGCCAGCTGGCGAATCGGCACGGGTGCTGCAGGCGCGCTTGATCGACGCGCGCGAGGCTGTGGTGGACGCCGTGCCGGAGGGAGGGCATGTTCGGTTTGTTCGCCGGGCGGATGCTTCGGATGCCTCGCTTACGCAACTGCTTGGTGGCCTGCCAGCCCAACCGGTACCCGCGCGGCTGGAGGATGGGTTCATGATGCTGCTGCGCGCAGGCCTGCCATCGCCGGCCGCCGAGAGCGCGGCGAGCGGGCCTATGGCTGGAGTGGCAAGCGCCCCGGCGGACCCCGCCAGGACGCGCGAGACTGGCGGGGAAACGATGATCGAGGTGCGCGACCTGGTGCGGAAGTTCGGCGACTTCACGGCCGTGGCAAGCACCAGTTTCAGCGTCGCACGCGGCGAGATCTTCGGCCTGCTGGGCCCCAACGGCGCCGGCAAAACCACCACCTTCCGCATGTTGTGCGGGCTCCTGCCCGCCAGCTCCGGTTTCCTGCAAGTGGCAGGCGTCAACCTGCGCCACGCCCGCGCGCAGGCCCGCGCCAAGGTCGGCTACGTGTCGCAGAAATTCGCCCTGTACGGCAACCTGACCGTCCAGGAAAACCTCGACTTCTTCGGCGGCGCCTATGGCCTGTACGGAAAGCACTTGAAGCAGCGCACCAGCCAGGTGCTGGAGGAATTCCAGCTGCATGGACAGGAGGACAGGCCAAGCGGCCAACTGCCGGGCGGCTTCAAGCAACGCCTTGCCATGGCGACCGGCCTGCTGCACGAGCCGGAAGTACTCTTCCTGGACGAACCCACCAGCGGCGCCGACCCGCTGGCGCGGCGCGAATTCTGGCGCCGCATCACCACGCTGTCGCAGCAAGGCGTGACCATCGTGGTGACCACGCATTTCATGGAAGAAGCCGAGTATTGCGACCGCATCGTGATCCAGGATGCCGGCAAGCTGCTCGCCATCGGTACGCCGCTTGAAGTCCGCAAACAGGCCGGCGATGCAGGCAATATGGAAGACGCCTTCATCGCCATCGTCGAGAAGAACCGCATCGGAGGCTCGCCATGAACAGCGGTTTCCACACCCGCCTGGCCGCCCTGGTGCGCAAGGAATTCCGCCAGCTGCTGCGCGATGCTTCGAACATGGCTATCGGCATCGCCCTGCCGATCGTGCTGATCCTGATCTTCGGCTACGGCCTGTCGCTGGACGTGAAGAACGCCCCCGTTGCCATCGTGATGGAAGACAGCTCGCCGACCGCCCACGAAGCGGTGGCGGGCTTCAGCCTGTCGCCCTCTTTCGCCCCCTTGCCAGTCGCCTCGATGCATGACGCGGAAGCGCTGATGCGCGACCGCCGCGTGGATGCCATTATCCGCATCCCGGCCAGCTTCACGCGCGATATCGCAGCAGGCGGCGCCGCGGTGCAGGTCATCGTGCACGGCGCGGAAGCCAACCGCGCCAGCATTATCCTGAACTACGCCAACGGCGCGCTGCAGCAATGGAACGCGCGCCGCGCCGAACGGATCGGCAGCGCGTCCCGCGCCGACGCCATCCCCGCCAACGGCACAGTGCGCATCGAACAACGCATGTGGTACAACAGCGCCAACACCAGCACCTGGTACCTGGTGCCCGGCCTGATCGTGCTGATCATGACCCTGGTGGGCGCCTTCCTCACGGCCCTGGTGATGGCGCGCGAATGGGAGCGCGGCACGCTGGAAGCGCTGTTCGTCACGCCGGTGCGGCCGGTAGAAATCCTGCTTGCCAAAGTGATTCCCTACTTCTGCGTCGGCATGATGGGCCTGTTCCTGTGCCTGGCAGCCGCACGCTTCCTGTTCAAAGTACCGATGCAGGGATCGCTGCTGGTCATCGTGTTCGCCTCCATGCTGTACCTGCTCGTCGCAGTCGGCATGGGCCTGCTGATCTCATCCGCCACAAAAAACCAGTTCCTGGCCAGCCAGCTCGCCCTTGTCAGCAGCTTCATGCCTTCCCTGATGCTGTCCGGCTTCCTGTTCGACCTGCGCAATGTGCCGGTGGCGGTGCAAGTGGTTGGCCGCATCCTGCCCGCCACCTACTTCATGGAACTGGTCAAGACCCTGTTCCTGGCCGGGAACGTCTGGCCGCTGATACTGCGCAACTGCGCCATCCTTGCCGCCTACGCGGTGCTGTTGCTGGGCATCGCACGCGCCGTCACCCGCAAACGACTGGACTAGCCATGATCGCATTCTTCCGCCGCATTGCCGTCATCGTCCGCAAGGAGTTCCTGGCGGTGCTCAAGGATCCCAAGAGCCGCTTCATCCTGGTGGTGCCCGCCATCGTGCAAAGCCTGCTGTTCGGCTATGCCGCGACTTATGACCTGACGTATGTGCCCTATGCGCTGAATGATGCAAGCCATAGCGCCGCCGCCACCGAGCTGCTGGCCAAGCTCGACGCCAGCGGCACTTTCCGCCGCGCGCTCACCTTTGAGACGCAGGAGGCGCTGCGTGACGCGATCGACAGTGAAAAAGCGCTGCTCGCCATCAGTATTCCGGCCGACTTTGAACGGCGCCTGTATGCCGGCGATGCGGCGCCCCTGCAGCTGGTCCTGGATGGACGCAATTCCAACACGGCCGGTTCGGCGGCAGCCTACGTTGGCGCCGTAGTGGCGGACTTCAACCGCCAGTGGCGCGAGAAGCACGGCGGCACGCAGCCTGCGCTGCGCATCGAATCGCGTGCCTGGTTCAACCCGAACCTGGAAACGCGCTGGTACCTGATGCCCGGCATGATCGCGGCCCTGAGCATGCTGCAAACCTTGCTGCTGACCGCCCTCTCGGTGGCGCGCGAACGCGAACAAGGCACTTTCGACCAGTTGCTGGTCACGCCGCTGACGCCGATCGACATCATGATCGGCAAAGCGCTGCCGCCCATCATGATCGGGCTGCTGCAGTCCACGCTGATCCTGCTGGTGACACGGCTGTGGTTCGGCGTTCCAATGGCGGGATCGCTGTTTTCCATCTACGCGGGCCTGACCCTGTTCACGGTTGCCAGCGTCGGCGTGGGCCTGTCGATATCGGCCGTGTCGCTGAACATGCAGCAGGCCATGCTGTACACCTTTGTACTGGTGATGCCGATGATGCTTTTGTCCGGGCTGACCACGCCAGTGCGCAACATGCCGGAAGTACTGCAGTTCGTGACCATGGCGAATCCCCTGCGCTTTGCCATCGACATGATCCAGCGTATCTATCTCGAAGGCGTGGGCCTTGGAACCGTGTGGCCGAACATGGTGCCACTCCTGCTGATCGCACTTATTACCCTGCCGCTGGCTGCATGGCTGTTCCGCCATCGCCTTGCTTGAACTGGAATAAACATGAAACAACACTTGCTCCCCCTGCTTTGCCTGTCGCTCGCTGCTTGCGCGGTCGGGCCGGACTACCGCGAGCCGGCCGTGCAGGCGCCAGCCGCCTACGGCGATTGGCACGGCGGCTCGCCGGCCTTGCGCGAGACCGGCCTGGCTGCCGGCACGGCGCAATCGTTTGCGCGTTTCGACGATCCGGTGTTGACCGGCCTGCAGCAGCAGGCCCTGGCCGCGAACCACGACGTGAAGTCGGCAGCGCTGCGCTTCGCCCAGAGCAGGACGGCGCGCAATGTGGCGGCCGGCGCGCAGGGTCCCCAACTCACCGCCCATGCCGACGCCGCCCGGCAGCGTCAGTCCGAGTCCGGCGCAGGAACACGGATGGTGGATGCGATCGGTCCGGCCAATCGCGAGGTACTGATCGAAAAGCTCAGCGATCAGTTCGCGCTGTACCAGGCCGGCTTCGATGCCTCCTGGGAGCTCGACCTGTGGGGACGCGTGCGGCGCAGCGTGGAGGCGGCCGACGCAGGCATGGCGGAAGCCAGCTCGATCCTGCGCGACGTGCAATTGGCGGTGCAGCTCGAAGTGGCGCGCAATTACTACGAAGTGCGTGCCGCCCAGCGCCAGCAAGCCTTGCTGCAGGCAGACCTGGGCGCGGCGCGCGACATGACGGCACTGGTGGCGGCGCGCGAGCGCGCGGGGCTTGCCACCGGGCTCGAAACTGAACAGCAGCGCGCGGCCCTCGCCGAGCTGGAAGGGCGCGCGCCGGCCTTGCTGGAGCAGGAGGCGGCCGCCAGCAACAGGCTGACCATGCTGCTCGCCAGGCCGCCCGGCGCCCTGCAGCAGCAACTCGCCGCCCGGCAAGGCGCGGCGCTGCCCGGCGGGCCTGACCTGGCGCTGGGCGTGCCGGGCGAGGTGATGCGCCACCGCCCGGACATCCAGGCCGCTGAGGCCCGCCTGCAGGCGGCCACGGCAAGGATCGGCGTCGCGCTGGCCGACCTTTACCCGCGCGTCACGCTCGGCCTTTCGCTCGGCGTCGAATCGCTTGATGCAGGCAAGTTCGGCGATTGGGGCAGCCGCCAATGGTCGCTCGGCCCCAGCCTGCAACTGCCGATCTTCGACAATGGCCGCCGCCGCGCGACAGTCGAATTGCGCAAGCTGGAAGAGCAGGAAGCAGCCATCAACTTCCAGAAAACCGTCCTGAAAGCCTGGCATGAAATGGACGATGCCCTGTCAGCCTACGCTGCCGCGCGCCAGCGCCAGCAAGCGCTGGCCGCGCGGGAAGCCAGCACCCGCGCGGCGCTGGAACTGGCCGCTACGCGCGCGCGCCGCGGCATGAGCGATGAGTTGCCCCAGCTGCAAGCGCAGCGCGCCCTGCTGGCCATCCAGCGCGAGCGCGCCACCAGCGACAGCGAACTCGCGCTGCGCCTGCTGGCCATTTGCAAGGCCAGCGGCCTGGCGCCGCAGCCTTAGCTTTCCATCAAGAAATTATCAGTTTTGCGCGAGGTGTGCCCCGGGTCGGATAAGATAGCGGTTTTCGACTCTCCGCCTTAGGGCGCATATGGACAACCTTTTACTAGTAATCTTCGCACTCTTCCTCGTAGCACTGAACGGCTTCTACGTTGCCGCCGAATTCAGCATCGTCACCCTGCGCCGCACCCGCGTGCGTGCCATCGAAAAGACCCAGGGCCTGCGCGGCCGCATCCTGGCCAAGGTCCACGGCCAGCTTGATGCCTACCTGTCCGCCTGCCAACTGGGCATTACGCTTGCCTCGCTCGGCCTGGGCTGGGTCGGTGAACCTGCTTTTGCCGGCCTGCTGGAACCCCTGCTCACCTTCATCGGCATCACTTCGCCGGAGATCGTGCACGGTATTTCCTTCGTGTTCGCCTTCGTCACCATCTCTTTCCTGCACATCGTGGTGGGCGAACTGGCGCCGAAATCGCTGGCCATCCGGATTCCCGAAGCGGTCGCGCTGTGGAGCGCCATTCCGCTGTACGCCTTCTACTGGACCATGTATCCCGCCATCTGGCTGCTGAACCAGAGCGCCAATGCGGTGCTGCGCCTGGCCGGCCTGGGCAACGCGGGCGGCCATGAATCGCACTACTCGACCGAGGAACTGAAGCTGATCCTGCGCACCAGCCAGCCCGGCGAGTCCTTCAACAAGGACGAACGCAATATCCTGGCCAACTCGCTGGACTTCTCGCAACTGCGCGTGGCCGACCTGATGCGACCGATCAATGAAGTGATCGCGCTGCATGCCGACCGCTCGATCGACGAAAACCTCGACACCGTGGTGCGCAACCGCTTCAGCCGCTACCCTTACTTCGACGAAGAAGGCGATACCGTGCTGGGCGTGGTGCACCTGAAAGACCTGTTCTTCGCCCTGCAGTCGCGCAAGGAACTGAAAAACCTGTCGGGCTTCCTGCGCCCGGTGGAAACCATTTCCGCCCGCACCCCGGCGCTGGAACTGTTCCGCCGCTTCAAGGACGGCGCGCCGCATTTCGCCCTGATCGGTGAAAAGGGCAAGCGCCCGGTAGGCTTCCTCACGCTGGACAACCTGCTGGGCGCCATGGTCGGCGAAATCCATGATGAATTCCGCCTCAACGAGAACGACTGGCTGACGCAGCCGGACGGCTCGCTGATCGGCAAGGCCAGCCTGCCGATCTTCTCCCTGGAGCGCATCCTCGGCGTCGACATCGAGAACGAAGAAATGGGCCTGGATGAAGTGGAATCGGTCGGTGGCCTGATCATGCTGAAGCTGGGCGACATCCCGAAACAGGGCCAGCGCGTCGAATTCGGCGCCTTCGACCTGGTCGTGAAAAAGATGAATGGCCCGCGTATACTGTTGGTAAAGGTAATCCCGCGCAACCTGCCGCCCGATTCCGACGAACAGGATTGATATGCTGCTGCGCCGTACCCTGGTTGCCGTTGCAGCCTGCCTTGCCGGCAGCGCTGCAACGGCGTCCTGCGGCCCCTACACGGTCGCCATGTACGAACATGGCGCCTTGTATTACCGCAGCGGCGAGCAATGGGCCGGCATCGACAAGGACATCGTCGACGAGCTGGCGCGCCGCACCGGCTGCGAGCTGCGCATGACGCGCGACTCGCGCATCCGCATCTGGACCATGCTGAAGGAAGGCACGCTGGACATGACCATGTCCGGCATTTCCACGCCCGAGCGCGAAGCCTTTGCGCGCTTCACCCCCTACCTGCAGTCGCGCAATATGCTCCTGGTGCGCAACGGGGCGGCCAGGCATGCCGCCACGCTCGAACAGTTTGCGGCGCTGCCGGAACTCAAGGTCGCCGTCATCAAGGGCTTCAGGCACGGCGCCACTTACGACGCCTGGCTGGACCGCCTGCGCAAGCAAGGCCGCGTGTACGACACGCCCGACTACAGCACGCTGCTGCGGCTATTCCAGTATGGCCGCGTCCATGCGATCCTTCAGCTCAGCAGCAATGTCGATGCCTTGCAGCGCGACGCTAGTCTGCGCGGACAATTCCGCGTACTGGACCTGGCGCCGCGCGAGAACGTGCAAGGGTCGCTGGTGATCTCCCTCCGCGTCGCCGATGCTTCGGCCGCCAGGCTCGAACATGCCCTGCGCGCCATGCGCGAAGACGGCACCGTCAAAACCATCATGGAGCGCCATACCAGCCCCGAACGAGCGCTGGCCATGCTGGTGCGCTAGCGCCTTGCCAGCTCAAAACGGACCCTTTGCAACGCGCCCTCCTTCGGCAAGTCGGTTCGGGTAACGGAGATGTTTTCACCGAAGTGCCTGATACAGCCGGCGATCAGGCCTTCCGCCAGGTCGCCCAAGCCGCGCGGCGAGCTGTAATGCATCACCAGCTGGTCGGGCGCCGGACGTTCGCAAGGCAGCGACGGCAGTTCGGCGTCCGGGTACAGCTTGCGCACTTCGACGTGGATCACGTCGTCGATACGGGACAGGAAGTCGAAGGCGTTATGGCTATCGGCAAACAGCGGCTTGTAGCTCACGCTGAAACGCTGGAACAGGTGTTCGCCGAACAGATGGATCAACTGCGGCACGGCCATGCCGCTGGCGTTGGACAGGGCTTGCACCAGGCGCACCAGTTCCGCATGGTCGTAGGTGCCCACCGAGGTATAGGCGCCGTCGTTTGGAAGCCTGGCTTCGGTGATGATCCGGTCCAGCATTTCGAGGCCCATGCGGCTCTCGACCAGTTCCATAAATTCGGTGAACACGACGCCCTTCATGGTGCCCTCCTACACGACCGGTTTGACCTTGGTCCAGTTCCTGAGCAGGCCAAGCGCCACCGCCAGCAGGGTCGGGCCGATGAACAGCCCGACGAAGCCGAACGCCAGCACGCCGCCCATCACGCCAAGCAGCACCAGCGCGAACGGCAGGCTGGAACCGCGCGAAATGAGGATCGGCTTGACCACGTTATCCACGCCGCTGATGACCACCGTGCCGTAGACCAGCATGAAGATGCCCCAGCCGGTCATCCCTTGCGAGAACAGCCAGATTGAGGCGCCGCCCCAGATCAGCGGCGGTCCCACCGGCACCAGCGAGAACACGAAGGTAGCCACCGACAGCAGGGCCACCGCAGGCACGCCCGCAATCAGGAAGCCGACCGCCGCCACGGCGGCTTGCGCCAGGGCCGTGCCCAGCATGCCGTACATCACGCCCGTGACGGTGCGGCTGACAGTCTCGGCGACTTCGACCGCATGTTCGCCCATGATCTTGTCCATCCCGACTTCCAGCGCGGCCACGATGTTGTGGCCGTCGCGGTACAGGAAGAAGGAAACAAAAGCGGCCAGGCTGACCTGCGCCACGCCGGCGCCGAGCACGATGCCGCTGTTTAGCAGGATGGTGCGGGCCGGTTCCACGTACTTTTTGGCCACGGCCAGCAACTCTTCCTTGCTGCTCAGGATCTGCCGCAGGTAGGAGTCGACCACATCGCCCACCAGCGGCAACTGGCGCAGCCAGGCCGGCGGTTCAAAGCCGCCGGCATCGAGCGCCTCGCGCGCGCCGCGGTAGAAATGGGTCACGCTGTCGGCGATATTCCAGGTCACCAGCGTCAGCGGCAAAACGATGATCAACACCAGCGACACCGTCATCACTGCCGCGGCGAGGGTGCGGCGGCCTTTCAGGCGTGCCAGCAGGCGTTGGTACAGGGGCCAGGAGGAAATTGCGATGGCGGCGGCAAACAGGATGCCGGCCAGGAAGGGGCGCAGGACGTAAAGGCAGCCAATGACGAGGAAGACAATGGCTGCCAGGCGGCTATAGGGCTGAAATCGT
>Ga0209050_1001490_pt1 | contig 24874 bp, 16 predicted proteins | sample Araplavi_mTSA_r2_FD_184276 | JGI IMG/M metagenome (GOLD analysis project Ga0209050, IMG submission 184276) | Arabidopsis root microbial communities from North Carolina, USA - plate scrape MF_Cvi_mTSA_r2 (SPAdes) (version 2) | ecosystem: Host-associated > Plants > Roots > Endosphere | place: USA... | reverse complement strand
CAGCGCCGCTCCGGCCCCCAGCTTGATCACCGTCACCGCGCCATCCTGGATCCCATCGGTCCCCACCGGCCCACTCTCCACGATCCGATCGATCTGCACCTCCAGTTCACACGGGTAACCGCTGCCCGGCCCCTCCTTCGCCCCGATCGTCACGCTGGTCGAACCCGTCGCCGTAAAGGCGAAGCCGAAGTTCGACGCCGCCCCGCCCGTGCGCCACGCGCGGACGGCATCCGTCACATCCACTTCCAGAAAACGCTTCGCCGCGACCGTGGCCGCGGGAAAAACTTGGATCGCCGTGGCCTCCACGGCCGGCTGGGTCAGGGTGGTCTTCTCATTCCAGAGCACGCCCGTCGGAGTAACGAGCCGCACCGCGATATCCCCCGGCTTCGTCACCGACGGGAAATACACCCGCAGCCGCGCCTGGGCGATATCCGCCGCCACCACATCGACCGGCAGGCTATCGAGATTAAACAGCACGTACCCCGTCCGCGACGCGCTCACCACCAGCGTGCCCGCCTTTCCCGTCGTCGCCGTGATCTTGCCCTTGGAAGAAGACGTATCCTGCACCGGCGGCAACACGTCGGCGCGCGCACCGAGCGCAGTAGTGAGAAGAATCGCGAGAAAGCGGGTAGTTTTCAAAAGATGGGCAGGAGTTCAGAGTGAGCTTAAAAGAAGGAAATGGAGCCGGCCGGTTGGGACGACGACGATCTCCCCGGCTCGCCCGCCACCCAAGGGGTCGCGTCACAAGCCTGGGCACCGCCGCCGTCTGCATTTCGCATTCCCCGGCCAAAGGATTCGGCTCCGCGAACTTTCTCAAAAAAGCCTCACGCAACCGACAGACCGCCATTCAGCAGAAGGCATTCCCGCCCCCAGCCACCCCCGCACGATTCTCAAAATCGCTTTTCGCTCAGCTCCCCCCGCCCTGTTTTCCCTTCTAGGCGATATTCCCCAAAACCTTTCTCCCGGCTGTCGAGAACGGAACCGGAGCTGGCTGCGTGAGTTGTGCGCGGTCTTACAGTCAGGATTCTTCGACTGGCCCCAATTTTTGACCCTCAGTCTCTTTCCACAATAGATTTCAGAAAGCTCAATAGCCGGGATCTTTTTGAAACTAAAGTCAATCTGCACTGACCATCAAAGGAATTTGCGGGTCAGAAAGCCCTTGCTATCCCCACCCATTCACCTCAACATCAAATAGTTATGTTTTATAGAGAGAGGGTATTCCGAGATCCGGTGCATGGGTTGATTCCCATTTCATCAAAAGATGAATTCTTAGTTCGCTTGATTGATACTCCTGAATTTCAGCGCTTGCATCGAATAAGGCAACTTGGAGTAGGGAGTCTGACTTTTCCGGGTGCAGATCACACACGATTTTGCCACAGTTTGGGCGTTTATCACATCGCCAACAGAATAATCGGTACGCTGAAGGCGAGATATCGCGATGGATCGGAAGCAGGCCTCCTAGAAAAATATGCTCAGACCATCAAGGCTGCCGCTCTACTTCACGACATCGGCCATGGTCCTTTTTCGCATTTGGTCGAACGCGCATTCGAGAATCAAAAAGACCATGAAGAACGAACCAAGGAAATTATATCTGATTCCAGCGGTCGAGTGGGCTTAATCTTGAAGGAAACCGGCCAAGATCAACATGAGATAACGAGTGTTATTGGAAAAAGTTTCCGATATTTATTCCTTCAAGACATTGTAAGCAGCCAGTTAGATGCCGACAGAATGGATTATCTCAGTCGAGATTCACATTTCGCCGGCGTTAAATACGGCGCCTTCGATTTGGAGTGGATATTGAATTCTATTTGTTTGGGTTCATATGATGGAAACGGCACTCCTGAACGTTGCCGACTGTGTCTTGACGAGCGTAGAGGACTGCAGGCTGCGGAACAACTAATATTGGCACGTCAGCATATGAGTCTCCAAGTTTACTATCATAAAAGCACACGCCGCTGGGAGGCGGTCTTTTTGTGCCTTGTGCGAGAAGCTGTTCGTTTAGCAGCGCTAGGAAAACTACCAAAGGGAACCAGCAAGATTGTCGCAAAGTTCTTTCGCAAAAAGGGGCGCCTTACTTATGAAGAGTTTCTCGCGGTTGATGAACCTCTGCTACTAACAGCGTTTTCTGCGTGGCGTAGCGCAAAAGAAGAACATTGTCGATGGCTCTCCCAGCTAGCCACTGGCTTTTTAGAGCGGAGGAAGGTGCTAGATCGAATAGATTTCGATCGAAAGCTAGATTCGACGCAAGAAGCAATCCTTCGAAATATGCTGAGCGATGAGCTTAAGGATACACACGACTCGCACTGGGAGTTGGATTCGGGGAATTTCACACCATATAAAGCTCCTGATCCTGACCAACGTGATTTGGACCACGAAGGGTATCGCGAAGGAGTATTGGCTTCCTCCATTTTGCTTTCAAATGGAACGCCCACAACTCAGGCCATCCCCGTAAGTGAAGCATCTGAGATTTTTCGGCTGCTCGCAAAGCAGCAGTTTAAAATGCAACGGCTGTACTGCGACCCCGCTCTCAAAATTCACGCGGAAAAGATTGTCAAAGCGGCCTCCGCAGCGTAAATGGTGGAAACCTCCTTATGCAGACTCTTCTCCAAATTGGAAATTTATTTCGGTGCCTTGGTGAAGTCCAAGGTCGAAAGAAACTGCAAAAAATCGTTCATATCCTACAGGAGTTTGGAATCCCATTTGGGTTACGTTATGGATACTTACATTATGGTCCATATTCTGAAGAGTTAAGTGATCAGATCAAAAACTTAAAACAGGACGATCTTTTGGAAGAAGAGCCCGTGCAGTTCGCCGGGCAATTCCCAACTTCGCGTTTTCGCCTGACTGACAAATTCTCCAACGCTCTCGGAAAATTAGGATGTGCTGACATTCCGTCTTGGAGCCAAATAGCGATTGAGTTAAACAGTCACTCACCAAGAGAGCTCGAGGCCATTAGCACGCTCCTATATCTTAAAAAATCCGAAAGAGATCCGAGCTCAATCGATCCAAAATTCAGGGAACTTAAGCCCGAACTTTCTGCCCTTCTAGACTCCGCAAAGAGTTCGCTTGTTAAGTTAACGAAAAAGTATTCTCCAGCCTCGGCTCAGTGATTGCACTGATGGCAAGCAAGTTGGATTGAAGCCTGAGGGGAAATAGGAAATAGGGTCAGTTAACAATTTTTGACTGAGCCCTTTATGGTGCCCAGCCCGGAAGCTTCACGGCCTGTTTGATCCACGTGATCAGCTGTTTTTCGTCGAACTCGTCGGCTTCGTGGAGGTCGAGCCAGCGGGCGTTTCCGCTCTTGGGGGTGTGGCCGGGAGGGGTGGGTTTGAGGGAGGTGCCGGCGAAGAAGGTGAGGCGGATGTATTTTGTGAAGACGTGGAGATTGAGGAACCAGCCCTGGCCTTCGACGCCGTAGAAGGGGGAGTTCCATTTCACGGCTTTGCGGACGTGGGGGACGAGGAGGGTGATGAGGAGATCGAGGCGTTCGCCGACCTCGCGTTTCCAGCCGGGCATGGCGGCGATGTAGGCCTGCACGGGGGCGTCGCCGTCGCCCTTGGGGATTTGGGGGTTGCCGCCGGAGAGGAGTTTGACGGCGGCGCCAGCAGCGGTGGGCTTGGCTGGTTTTCCGCCGGCTTTGGCGGGAGTGGGGGTGGAGTCGGGCTGGGGCTGCTTGGACTTGGCGGCGGTTTTGTCCCAATCGTGGAGGCCCTGGCCTTTGAGGATTTGGGGGCGGCACTTTTCGATGCGGGCGGTGCGGGTGGCGGATTGTTTGGCGCCGGTGAAGTGGAAGAGGTATCCGCGCTGGCGGCCGGGGGTGAGGGCGGTGAAGGCTTTCTTCAGGGCGGGGTCGGCGGTGAAGGCGGCCTGGAGTTCGGCGGGGATTTTTTCGGGGGCGGAATCAGCCGGGGTGGGGTCGTCGGGGACCTCAAGGCCGGCGGCTTCGATCTCGATGGCTTGCTGGAGGAAACCTTGGAGGGCGGCTTTTTGCTTCGTGACTTGCTGGGGGTCGGTGAAGCGGAGCTGGCGGCCGACGCGGGTGTTCTCGCCGGTTTTGACGAGGAGTCCGGCGGGGTCCTTCAACAGGGCGCCTTTGAAGAAAAGGAGGGCGCAGTAGGCTTTGAAGGGCTGGATGATGACGATATTCCCGCCCTCGCCCTCGCCGTGGGTGTAACAGGGTTTGGCCCATTTGAAGTCTTCGGTGAGGCCGGCCGCGAGGAGCACGGTGCGGAGTTTGGCGATGATTTCGGGCCAGTTTTTGGCCTCGGCGAGGTAGGCGTCGACCTGGGGGTTTTTCTTCATGGAGTCTGCGTTGGTACGGTGGTTCCGCGGGTGAAGATCGATGACTGGCACCCCGTCCGGGGCGCAGGGTTGCTGGGGCGGATGGTACTCCGGGCGTTACCCGGGGCTAGTGGCTTTCATCTCTCCGGGACGATTTGAGGGGGCGTACTGGCTCGGAGAAGCGACGGGGCTCGTCTGCTGTTCGGCGGGTCGCCGAACAGGGCATGCGGGTCGCATGCTCCACCCAGTCCGAACAAAGGCGGCTGCGCTGGGGCGCAGTGAGGGGTTTCCGGCGGGCCGCCGGAAACAACGGGCCAGCGGCCCGTTCCACCCGAGTTCGACCGGCACCGACAGCCGGAGCGCAGCGGAGACAGCCGCAGGCAAAGCGGTGCCCTCCAATCTATTTGGCGAGGGCGTTGCGGAGGAGTTGGAGGGTGTGGCGGACCTGGATGGGGGTTTCGAGGCGGGCGAGGTGGCTGCGGAGTTGGGTGAGGCAGCCGATGTTGCCGGTGGCGACGATTTGGGCGCCGGTGCCGAGGACGGCGCGGGCTTTTTGGTCGCCGAGGGAGGCGGCGACTTCGGGTTGGTCGATATTGTAGGTGCCGGCGCTGCCGCAGCAGAGGTGGGCGTCGGGGAGTTCGCAGAGCTCGAGGCCGGGGATCTGGCGGAGGAGCCGGCGGGGCTCGCTGCGGACGTTTTGGGCGTTCGCGAGGTGGCAGGCGTCGTGATAGGCGACTTTCACCTTCGTCTCGACGAGGGGGGTGGTGAGGCCGAGGCGGGCGAGGAAGACGGAGACGTCGACGACCTGGTGCCGGAAGGCGTCGGCACGGGCTTCATCGGGGGTGCCGCGGAGGATGAGGTGGTACTCGTGGAGGGCGGAGCCGCAGCCGGCGGCATTGGTGACGATGGCGTCGACGTCGGTGGGGAAGGCGGCGAGGTTTTGCCGGGCGAACTTTTGCGCGGCGGCGAGGTCGCCAGTGTGCCAGGCGAGGCCACCACAGCAGCCCTGGGCGCGGGGGACGAGGACTTCAACGCCGTTGCGCGCGAGGACTTCGATGGTGGCGGTATTGATGTCGGGCTCGAGGACTTGCTGGGCGCAGCTGGTGAGGAGGGCGACGCGGGCGCGGCGGGGTCCGTGGGCGGGGGTGAGCTCGGGCCAGTGCTCGGCGGGCGGGACGTCGTCGGGGACGAGGTCGATCATGGGCCGGAGCGCGGCCGGGACGAGGGGGCGCAGGAGTTTGCCGAGCTGGCCGGCGACGGCGGCGACGCGGAAGCGGCCGGGATAAGGAATGGTCTGGGCGGCGAGGAAGTGGCGCAGGCGTTCGAGCGGGCTGCGGCGGAATTTTCCCTGCGCGGTAGCCAGGGCGCGGAAGGGGCTGATGAGGTCGCGGTAGGGGACGCCGCTGGGGCAGGCGGGTTCGCAGGCGAGGCAGCCGAGGCAGCGGTCGATATGGGGCTGGGCGGCGGACCAGTCGAGGTCGCCCTCGAGGACCTGTTTCATGAGGACGATGCGGCCGCGGGGGGTGTCCATTTCCTGGCCGAGCTCGCGGTAGGTGGGGCAGGCGGCGAGGCAGAAGCCGCAGTGGACGCAGGTCTGGACGGCGTGGGCCATGGGTTCGCCGAGGGGGCCGTGCTGGGCGGGGTCGATGGCGTGCTGCATGGACGGTTTAGAAAGAGGGGAAGCGGTGTTGCGGATCGAGCGCGGCTTTGACCGCAGGGAGATCGAGTGGCGGAGTGCCGGGGAAAAGCGGGGCGTCGCCGCGGAGGGTGAGGGCGGAAAAGGCGGCGAGATCGGGAGCGGTGGCCGGTGCGGATACGTAGGCGACATTGCCTCCGGCGCTGACGTGGAGACGGGTGTCCGGGGCGAGCGTGGCGCAAAGCTCGGGGAGGCGGGCGGTAGTGAGGGCGATTTTGATCAGCGAGCCATTCGGGTGGTCCCAGTGGAATTCGCTGACACTTTTCCAAGACGCAGTGGCCTCGGCCTCGGGGAGGACGGTGGCGGTGGGGAAGCGGGCCTGGATTTCGGCGGTGAGGGCGTCGAGCGCGGCGGCGGGGGCGCCGAGGCGGGCGTAGATGGCGTTTTCCGGGAAGGTGGCGTCGAGGGCGTCGAACTCCCACTGAGTGCGGCCGAGTTGCTGAAGGGTGCGGGCGACTTCGGCGGAGCTTTCGCAGGGGATGCGGAGGGTGCGGAAAGACGCGGCGCGGGGGAAGACTTTGAAGGTGAGTTCGGCCAGGATGCCGTAGCGGCCGAGGCTGCCGACGAGGAATTTGGGGAGGTCGAAGCCGGCGGCGTTTTTGACGACTTTGCCACCGAGGCGGAGGAGCTGGCCGGTGCCATCGATGAAACGCACGCCGAGAATGAAGTCGCGCAGGCCGCCGTAGCGGAAGCGTCCGGGGCCACTGAGGCCGCTGGCGACGGTGCCGCCGAGGGTGGCGCCGGCTTCGACGAGGAGCGGATCGAAGGGCAGGTACTGGCCGCGCTCGGCGAGGGCAGCGGCGATATCGCGCAGCGGGGTGCCAGCGAGGGCGGTGAAGGTGAATTCGCTTGGATCGTACTCGAGGATGCCGCGAAGGGCGCGGGTGGAGATCAGCGTGGTCCCGGAGTCGACCTGGGAAAGGCGGGGCTTGGTCCGGGCGCCGATCGGGAGCACGTGGGCGTTGGACCGGACGGCGTCGGCGAGTTCGTCGGGGGTGCTGGGAGCGAGGGGCGTGGGGATCACCGGGTGTGGGAATGGAGCGCGAACTATGGAAGCGGGGCGATTTCGCGGACGGAGAAGTGTTTTAGCTGCACGGGCATTTGGTCGGTGCGGAAATAGACGGCGGGGCGGGCTTCGGTGAGGATGGCGTCCTGAGCGCGGTCGCAGCCGGGTTTTTCGCCGCGCCAGCCGCCGGCATCGGTCTGTTCACTCACCAGCTTCCAGTCACCGGTGGCGGTGGCGTCGAGGTAGAGCTCGAGTTTCACGTGCTGATCGGTGTCGCAATTGCGGCAGATGAATTTCAGGCCGATCCATTTTTCCGCGGGGACGGTGGGCCAAGGTTTGGGGGCGGGATCGGGACGGAGCTGGGTGTAACCGCCGGTGTGCCAGAGCTCCTTTTTGAAGCCGCACTTTCCGTCGAACCGCGCGGTGGAATGGTAGCTGGTGCCTTCGCAGGGAGCGTCGTCGTTGTGGTGCTCGCCGCTCCGGGCGGAGAGGTAGAAGGCCTGGTAATCGAGCGTCTGGGCGGCGCTACCGCGCCGGGCGTAGATGGTCATCTCCACATTGCGCCACTGCGGGGCGGTGTAGGTGCCGGTCGCATCTTTCGGCGTGAGGACGACGAGGCGCGTCAAGCCGGCGGGGGCACTGGCGATGCCATCGGCGATGCGAAGGGCGCCATCTTCATTGCGGAAGAGCGGGTCTTCGGGGTCGAGGGTGTAGGCGGGGACGGTGCGGGCTTTGGTCCAGTTCGCGGTCCATTCGCGGCCGCCAGCAATGGTGGGATGCAGGTGGGCGACTTTTTCGGACGGCAACGTTTCCGCGGACCTCGCGGAGGGCAGCGCGGCGAGGAGGGCGAAAAAGAGGGGAAGACGCATCGGGTTTCGCGAGGGCTTTATTCGCGCGAGATGAGGCCGGCTTTCTCCAGCGGGTGGAGACCGTGATGGGTGAGCGCGGGGGCTTCCTTGCCGGGGAACATTTTGCCGGGGTTGGCGATGGTCAGCGGGTCGAAGGCAGCGCGGAGGCGATGCATGAAGGCCATCTCGGCAGGGCCGAACATCTCGGGAAGGTAGTCGCGTTTTTCGACGCCGACGCCGTGTTCGCCGGTGATGGAGCCACCCATCTCGATGCACATACGGAGGATGCGGCCCGCCAGGGCTTCGGCGCGCTCGAGGGCGCCGGGCTGGCGGCCATCGTACAGGATCAGCGGGTGGAGATTGCCGTCGCCGGCGTGGAAGACATTGGCGCAGCGGACGTCCATCTCGCGGGCCATTTCGCCAATGCGGCGGAGGGCTTCGCCGAGACGGCGGCGGGGGACGACGCCATCCTGGACGATGAAGTCGGGCGAGAGGCGGCCAACGGCGCTGAAAGCGCTTTTGCGGCCTTTCCAGATGGCGAGGCGTTCGTCGGCGTCGCGGGCGGGGCGGACTTCGACGGGGCCGCTGGCGGCGAGGATTTCATCGAGCCGGGCGCGATCGGCGGCGACGACTTCGCGGGGGCCTTCGAGTTCGACGATGAGGACGGCTTCGCAACCGGGCGGGTATTCGGCGTGGACGGCGGCCTTGGCGGCCTCGATGGCGAGGGCCTCCATGATCTCGATCGCGCCGGGCAAAAGGCCGCTGGCGACGATGGCAGAGACGGCATCACCAGCCTGCTCGATGGTGCGGTAACCGGCGAGAACGGTGTGGTAACATTCGGGCTTCGGCAGAAGCTGGAGGGTGGCTTCGAGAGCGATGCCGAAGAGGCCTTCATTGCCGACGAAAAGGCCGTGCCAATCGGGGCCAATGCTCTCGCGGCTGGCGCTGCCGAATTCGACGACTTCGCCGGTGGCGAGCACGGCTTTGAGGCCGAGCACGTGGTTCGAAGTCATGCCGTACTTCAGGCAATGCGCGCCGCCGGAATTGAAGGCGATATTGCCGCCGATGGTGCAGATGGATTGCGAGGAAGGATCGGGGGCGAAGTGGAGTCCGAAGGGCGCGGCGGCGAGGGTGACGGCGGTATTGATGACACCAGCCTCGACGACGGCGATGCGTTCGTCGGGGTCGATCCGAACGATGCGGTTGAGGCGGTTGAGCGTGATGACGATACCGCCTTCGACCGGCATGGAACCACCGGAGAGGCTGGTGCCGCTGCCGCGGGCGACGAAGGGGATGGCGAGCTCGTGGCAGAGACGGACGATGGCCACGACTTCGTCCTGGGTCTCGGGGACGGCGACGCCGAGAGGGCGCGCGCGGAAAGCGGTGAGGCCGTCGCTTTCGTAGGCGGCGAGCTCGGCCGAGTGCGTGAGCCAGCGCTCGGGTGGGAGCAGCGCGGCGAAGCGGCTGAGGTCGGGGGCGGACATGACGCTAGGGTTTTTCGCGGGGGGAGAGGGAAAGGGCAAGGCGGTTCCTCGCGTTGGGGATTGGGAGCGGTGAATCGAGAGCCTTGTTTTTAGGGGGCGCCACCGCCTTTCCGCAGCCTAAAGGCTGTACTCCAACGGGATCGGAGAAGAGCCCCTACGTTCGCTGCGCGGGGTTGGGGGTGGTGAACTGGGGGTGGGTGTGGATGGCTTCGGTGATGGCGGGTTGGTCAGAGTCGGGGACGTCGACAGGGAATTGGGCGCGGGAGCGGGACCATTTGCCGAGCCATTCTTCGCCGAGGAGATCGTGGCGGGCGCCGCGCGAAGTGGCGCGGGCGGCGGCGGTCATGGTGATGGTAGTCTCCTGTTTGCCGCCGGCCTGGCGGCCGCGGGCGACCCAAAAACCGGCGGCGAGCATGGCGGTGCGGGACGCGGTGGAAACGGTGTAGGTGAAGAGTTCGGCGGGGGCGCTGCCATTTCCGCACGCGATAAAGAGGCGGCGGAAGGTGTCGAGGGTCCAGGCGTCGCGGTGGGTCTTGGTGGAGAAGAGGTCGTAGAAGATGACCTCGGGTGGGGCGGGTGCGGTGGCCAGGGTGTGGACAAAATCGCCGACAAAAAGGCTCCAGCTGAGCGCGGGGAATTTCGGCGATTGCCAGCGGCCGTCGCGGAGGAGCGCGGCGGGGGCTTCGTGCGCGAGGTAGGGAAAACGGTCGAGGTGCGCGAGCGCGAGACGCAGGGAATCGAGATCGTTTTCGAAACTCACGATCTGCATGGGGCGGACCGGCGCGATGGCGGCCTGCTGCTCGTAACAATGAACGGCGGCGATGGCGTTGGCGGCGGCACCGAGACCGACGTCCCAGAGCACCAACGGATGATCGAGCGGGGCTTCGAGCAAGCGCGCAGCGAGATCGGCCTGCTCGACGTAGAGCCGGCGGGCTTCGTCCATGGGCGCGGTGCGCGAGTGCATGATCTCGCCACTCGCGCGGTGCAGAATGCTGGCGAAACCTTCGCGGGCGGTGTGGATCTCGTAGTCGCCGAGCGCAGGACGATCGGGCGGCGGCTGATTTTCGGAAGCGGCGGTGTCGCTCATCGAGGGCGCGCGAACGCTACTTCATCGCCTCGAGCAGCGCGGCACCCCAGATGGCGTAGCCGGCTTCGGCGGGGTGCAGGAAGTCGCCCATGATTTCGCGGGTGAGCGTGCCGTCGGGCTGGGTGAGCTTCGGCCCGAGATCGAGGAAAGTGATGCCAGGCGTTTTGCCGAATTCGGCGAGGAGGGCATTCACGGCGGCGACCTTTTGGCGGATGGGATCGGTGCCTTTTTCGCTCCGCGGGAAGAGGCCCATGAGAATGATCTTCGACTCGGGTGATTTCGCGCGGACCCGCAGGAGCACGGCGCGCACGCCTTCGGCGATCTCCTCGGGCGTGTTGGTGCGGGCGTTTTTGGTGTTCGCGAAATTGTTCGTGCCGATGTTCACGACGACAAATTTCGGGTGGAGGCCATCGAACTCTCCGTGATCGAGGCGCCACTGGACATTCTGCGTGCGATCCCAGCCGAAGCCGAGATTGAGCACGCGTTTGCCGGCAAAGGTTTTGGCGAAGGCTTCGGGGCCGCCGGCTTTGCGGCCTTCCCACGGCGGGTTGCCGCCCCAGAGATGGGTGATGGAATCACCGATGAGGACGATCTCGGGGTTCGCGGTTTCGGGTGCGGCCTTGGCTTTGAGCACGGCATCGTGGCGCTTCCACCAATCGTAGAAATCGTTCTCGAGTTTCGGCACGGGGACGACGGCGGTATTGGTCGTCGTGGTGTCGCGGCTGGGATCGCCGAAGAGCGCGGCAAGGGTGGGCTCCATCGCTTTGGCCCAGACGAGCGCGCCGGCGGGTGACGGGTGGAGCAGATCGGGCATGAGGGCCGGATCGAGCGTGCCATCGAGGCGGAGGAAGGCGTGGTTCACGTCGAGGTAGAAGACGTGTTCACCATCGGCAAGCTGGGCCACGAGTTCGCCGGCCCGTTGATTGGTGGCGAAGCGCTTGGTGGCATCGCCGCGCTCGGTGCCATCGGGCTTTTTATAGGCGTTGTGCCGCGGGAAAATGCGGAGCAGGAGGATCTTGGTGTCCGGCGTTTTTTCGCGGAGCAACTTCACGATCGCGGCGGTGCCTTCGGCGATCTGCTCGGGGGTGTGGACGACGGGGTAGTTCGCGTCGTCGGAGTTGTTCGTGCCAATGAGGAGGGTGACGACTTTGGGCGTCTGGCCTTCGAGTTCGCCGTTCTGCAGATTCCACAAAATGTTTTCGGTGCGGCCGCCGCTGTAGCCGAGGGAGATGGCGTTGCGCGGGGCGAAGAATTGATCCCAGACGGCGCGAAACTCGGGCTTGTCGAAATTGTGCGTGATCGAGTCGCCGATCAGCAGGAGATCGAACTTCTGCTTCGCAATCGCGGCAACCTTTTCGGCGTGGCGCTTTTCCATGCCGCGCTGCGGGACGGGGACGATAGCGGAGTTCGTCGCGGGCTCCTGGGCGCGCGCGGAGGAAATGGTGAGGGTGAGGAGCGCGGAGGCGAGAAAGCGAAGACGGGAGGGCATGAGTTACGCGGAACGTTAAAGCAGAGGTGGGATCTGCACGAAATACTCGGAATGGACCAAATACTTGGGCCGGTCTTCCGGCGTTTATCCCCTCTTGAAGAGGTTCGCACGGAGCTCACGGAGGAAACGGAGAAAAGAAGTCGTTTCCACCTCCGTGTCCTCCGTAGCAGGCGCAGGGAGCGAAGACGACCCAGCCATTATGGAAATTACAGATATTTAATCCACATCCCTCAGGGCAGAGCGAACCGGAAGCTTCAGGAAGTGGCCGTGGCGAAGGCCGGAAAAGAGGGCGGGAAAAAACTTCGATCTTTTCGCTAACGAATCCGGGGCTCGCTGGTCTTACTCATCGTTCTGGGGGGAACAGCGGGGTCGTTCCGCCAGTCGGCGGGCGGCCCCGCACTTTTTTTGTGCGGGGCGGGCGGGGTGAGACCTCGCGCGAGGCTCTGACTTTGAAGAGCTTTGAGGCTTGGCCACTTGGCGGCATCCCAACGTGATGCCCTTCAGAGGACGTGTATTGCAAATTGGAGGGCATCGCGTTGCGATGCCGATGTGGCGGGCTGAGGGCCCGCGGGTGGGTTTCGCCGGCGCCAGGAATGTCGCCGCTCCTTGGGGCGCTTTCTTTGGCCCTACTGGCGCTCGTATTCGCCCTGGCCAACCTTCTTGAAAATCGTGAAGCCGGCTTTTTTGGCGTCCGTCACGGAGAGAGGTTTCGAGACCTTGGGGGTATTAAAAGAGGAGATGACCTTCTGCACAGGTTTGCGGCAGAGGGGGCACTTTTCGAGCGGGGGGCGATTGGCGGGCCGGTTGAGCTGGAAACGTCCGTGGCAGACTTTGCAGTCCCCCTCGCACAGTTCGTATTCGTAGATCGGCATGCCGGTACTGTAGCAAAAAGGCGCACGGGCGGCTGCCAAATCTTTCTGCAACTTTTCTGCGGGGATTGGATTTAAGGGAAAGTGCCACCGGTACCGCCGGCGCACCCGCTTGCCCGTATTTTATGACTCGTCTGCACTGGCTCCTCGTTTCCATCGTTTCCCTGCTGCTCGCCAATGGCGCTTACCACTGGTGGCGCAACCGGGGTCTGGTCACCATCCACTGCGAAGACTGGACCCCCGCAAAGGTGGTACACGAGATCGAGCGGCAAAGCGGGGCGGTGGTGCGGACGAATCTGCCGGACGATCTGAAGCTCCGCATCCATGTGGACAAGGTGCCGCTGGGTGAGGCGCTGGAAACGCTGACGACCCAGGCGGAAGCGCGCTGGCGGCTGGCGTATGTCTTTGCCCCAAAGCTGCCGGATGCGCACACGGCCGTGGCGAGCATGGTCTCAGGGACACGACCGGAGGGCTGGAAACAAGTGCATGTGCCGCTCTACGGCATGGGCGACGACGATGGCGGTGTGGTCCAGGATCCGCGCAAGGACTTGTGGACGGTGAAGGCGCCGGAGAAGGCCGATTTTCAATCCTACGCCCAGGAAGCGGCGCAGAGTGTAAATGCGGCCTTCGCCTTTCCCGAAGGCTGGAATCCGCCAGTGAATCATGCGCCCACGAGCGGGGCGATCACAGAAGCGGCTCCATCGCTGGCCAAGGCGGCGGGGGGGCGCGTGCTGGAAGTGTTTTTGGTGGAGAAGCGGAACCGGGAATCTGGCCGTGGCGGTCCGCCGGATCGTGGGCCGGGCGGGGATGAAGTGGGTACCCCGAATTTCGGCGGGCGCCGCGACGGAGATCGGCGCCGGGGAGACCGGGAATTTTCGCAGGGGGACCGAGAGAAGATGCGGGCGGCCTTTGAGCAGCGGGCCCGAGCGGAGATCGACAAGCTGCCGGCGGACAAACGGGCCGCGGCGCTGGCGGAATTTGAAGAGCGCCGGAAGTTTTTCGAGAGCCTGCGCGACCTGCCGGAGGAACAACGCCGGGCGAAGATGGAAGAGCGCATGAACGATCCATCGGCTCAGCAGCGCATGGACAATCGCATGGACAGCCAGAACGCCCGGATGTCGCCGGATCAGCGCGTGCAGCGGGCGAAGGGCTACGTGGACCGCAAAACCGCCGCCCGCGCCCCGCAACAATAATGAGCCCCCTCCCCTGCTCTGCTGCTTTGATGCCTTTTTCCAGGTCTCGCTTTCGTCCTCGGTTCGCCGCTCCGCGCGCGGCGGCGTTTACGCTCATCGAACTGCTGTGCGTGATGGCGATCATCGCGCTGCTGGCCACGCTGATGATTCCCGGCGCGGAGAGTTTTATGGAGAAGAGCCGCGAGGTGAAATGCGCGCAAAACCTGCGGCAGATGTTTGTGATGATCAACAGCGCGGCCAACGACAACGACAACCGGTACCCGAAGGTCGAGATCGATCCCGACGTGCCGTTGTACCCGGGTGATCCGACGGCCAAGTCGCTGTTTGAAACCCTGAAACGGTACGGCTGCACGGAAAAGACGCTGCAATGCCCGAGCGACCTGGCTGGCCCGAACTGGTACGCAAAAAAGAAGACCAGCTACATGTGGCAGCCGTACAGCGAGGACGAACCCACCAGCGCGATCACGATCTACACCCCGCGCGGTAATTTCCCCGGCCGCCTGAGCCGGGTGCGGCTGTGCCAGGATTGGGATCTGGTGCACACAGCCAGCGATGTGGGGCAGCGCAAGCGGATGAATACGCTATACGCCGACGGGCACGTCACGCTGCGCTGAGGTACGCTTCGAGTTTGGCGGCTTTTGAAAAAAGCCGCGCCAGATTCCCTTGCGCTTCCTTAAAACCCGTCCACCATACCCGCCCTGCTTATAAAAAACGGATGGGTGCCGGAGTGGTTTAACGGGCTCGCCTGGAAAGCGTGTTGGGTGTAAAAGCCCACGGGGGTTCGAATCCCCCCCCATCCGCCAGTTTTACCGAGGAAACTGGTCAAAAAGCGGGATTTGAAGCCTGAGTCTGCGGCCCGTCGAGCAGAGCAGGGCCTTCCAACCTACAGGTACAGTTCCCGAAATGGGGCCGTTTGCTTATCACGGGCGGCATGAAATTCCCCTTGGGCCTCGTCACTGTCCTCCTTTTCGCGCTTCTCGCGCCCATCCGCGCCGATGAACTGCGGCCGCCGATTACCCAAGGACAGCGGGTGTTTACCTGCGGGCACAGTTTTCACGTCTTCACTTACCGGCAGGTGGATGAAATCGCGAAAGCCGCGGGGCTGGATCACCAACTGGTCGGGATTTCGTCCATCGGGGGCTCAATGGTGAAGAAGCACTGGGAGGTGCCGGATGAGAAGAACGCGGCCAAAGCGGCCCTGATCGCGGGGAAGGTGGATGTGCTGACGCTATCGCCGATCTGGCTCCCGGATGAGGGGATCGATAATTTTGCGAAGCTGGGAGTGGAGCACCATCCGGCGCTGCGGATCACGGTGCAGGAGTACTGGCTGCCGAACGACGAATATGTGCCGGTTTATCCGCTCCAGACGAAGAAGGGATGCGACCACAACGCGACAGACCTGGCGGAGCTGCGTAAAGTGAATGCGCGGTACATGCAGGACATCGAGGCGCACGTGCGGGAGATCAATCAGCGCTTGGGTAAGGAGGCACTGTTCGTGGTGCCTGTGGGGCTGGCTTCGGTGGCGTTGCGTGAAAAGATCGCGGCGGGGCAGGCGCCAGGCCTGAAAGTGCAGTGGGATTTATTCCGCGATACGTGGGGGCATCCACAGATCCCGCTGCAGTTCCTGGCCAGCTATTGCCAATTTGCCGTGATCTATCGGCGCAGCCCGGTGGGTTTGCCGGTGCCGGCCGAATTCAAAGCGCTCAAGGATGTGAGCGATGAGGACAAGGAGAAGCTCAACCGGCTGTTGCAGGAGCTGGCGTGGGAGGCCGTGAGCAAACATCCCATGTCGGGGATCCGAGCCAACGCCTCGGCGAAATAAAACTGCGACGTGCGCGGGTGCGGTTCCGGGGGGAAGGCGGCGCCCAGTCCAGGCCTACGGCACGTCGGGGAGGCTCTTGTTTTTGACCACGCTGAAGTTCTGCGAGATGGGCGCGCCGTTCAGTGGCTGGAAGGTGATTTTCATCGCGCCATAGGCGATGCCGACGGTTTCATTCACCAGCGCGTCGCCGTTCGTGCAGTCGATATTAAAACTCGAAATGAAGACGGTGCCCAAGTCGATCGTCAGGTAATCGTAAGGTGCCTGGGGGCCACCTATATTGCGAAAAGAGATCTTCGCGCTGGTGATGGATTTGCCGAGGGCGCAATTGACGAAGAGCAGGGGCGAAGTTTTGTCCGCGGCCTTCTGGATGGTAATCGGCGTGAACTGTGACCTCGTCGCACCAGCTCCGCCTCCCGAGAGCGCCAGACCGGCCTGGCTCACGCCAAAGGAGGCGTTCATGATTTCGATGTCGCCGACGTGGCCCTGATCCTGGGAATCGCCGATGATGCCATTCAGCCTTAGATAAACCTTGGTGACCGGCGTGTACGATTGAGCCGAGGCCGCCAGGGGCAGCAGGCAAAGGGCGGCGAGAAAAACGGTGCGCAGCAGATTCATGGTGGCCGCGCTCGTAGCTATTTCGTGGGGCGGCGTCGATGTAAAATCACTCATTCGGGCTCGCTGGCTAAGGGGCGTAGCGGGTGAAGACGAAGTCCCGGGACTCGATAGCCTGATGGCAAGGGTAGCAGCTCTTCAGCTTAGCACCGCCGATCGACTTGCCGTCGTTGAATTGGCCGTAGCCCCAACCTCCGGTGGCGGCGTATTTTACGGCGTCTTTGACCATGAACTGCACGCCGTTCTTCGGAGTTCCGGCCACATGGGATTGCGGTTGGCCAAAGGCGCGGTTGTTGTCCTCCGACGAAACGTAACTCCAGGCGATGCGCACGATGATGGCCCCATCCGGAAACACCGCGGCCTTCTCGCGATAGGCTTTGATGGCCACATCGTTGCCCAGGACAGCGCGGATGTCATCCTGGCTGCCTTCTTCACGGGCGACGGAAATGAGCTTCCAATCGCGGTAGTCGGGAGGGATTTCGGTGACGTGGGCCGGGAAATCTTTCTCGTTATCGGGCTTCGTTTCGGCCGGGCCTGTGGTGGGACTTGGGGCCTGCGGATGGTCGCTCTGGGCTGATGATTTCTGCCAGGCGGCGGAAAATGCCAGAGCCAGAACGGTCCCGATCGCGAGGCTGGGAAAGGTGTTTTTCATCGAGGGTAGTGCGGCTGCTGGGTCAGCGCGGTGGTGTTTTGGGTTCGGAAAAGGGCGCGTGCAGAGCGAGCGAGTCGACCGTTCAAGCCGGGAGGCCAAAGCGCACGAAACGCTCTGGTCATCCCACTTGCAACCCGCCGCCGATTTTAACCGCGCAAACTACCTCTAACCGGCGAGGCCGAGGTAGCTGAACTGGCCGGTGGTGGACGGAGCGGTGAGCGCGGTGCCGTTGACTTTGACCGTGCCGGGGGCGCTGGCTCCGGCGGCGGTGCGGAAGCCGATCCCGAAGGCGGTGGATTTGATCGTGTCGGGATTGACTCCGTTGACCGAGATGGAGCCGAGAATGCCGGCGATCACATTGCTATCCACCAGGGACGCGGAGTCGGCGACGTCCGCGGTATCGAACGGCGCGGTGGTCTTGAAACTGCCGAGCTTGTGATTGGTCGCGGTCCACTGAGCGCCGGTGGTGGTGGCGGTGATATTGTCAGCCTCGGCGAAGCGGAAGCCGACGAGCAGATCGCTGGAGACCATACGCGCGATGGTGAACGAGGTGACGTCGCCATCCGCCACGCGGAAGAAGCTATTCGTAGCAGCACCGGTGGCGGTGAAGGTGCCGAGGCCGACGCCGGAGGAGCTGCCGAGGATATCGATGAACGCATTGTCGGTGGTGCCGACGAAGCCTCGGGCGGCGTTGCCCTTGAGGTTGATGCTGCCGATGGCTTGGGAGACGAGGCTGGCGGAGCCGGCCCCGGAGGAGGTCATATTTCCAGCGGTGAAGCTGCCGAGTTTGCTGCCGACCGCGTAGCCGGCGTTGATACGGGTGGCCGTGGAGCTCGCGGCCACTTCACCGGTGACCGTGATGGAGGTCACATTGCCCGCGACATCAAGGGTGCTGGTGACGACGTCGCCATTCACACTCAACGAACCGAGGGCCGGCGCGGTGCCGGTGAGGGTTGCCGCGATGAGGCTGTTCGAGACGTTGCCGAGGAGATTGAACGGCACACTGCCGGTGACTTTGACGGTGCCGATGCTGCCAGCGCGGGTGGTGGTGCTGGACATGGCCCCGACAGTCAGTGCGTTGATGAAGCCCGCGTTCGGGGTGAGCGCGTTGTCGGCGACGATGAGGGAGTTTTGGTCGAGCCCGCCGATGGTGACCGACTTGATGCCCGAAGGCGCGGCGAGGGTGCCGGCGTCGAATTTGCCCGCAACGCTAAAGGAATCGACGCCGGTGGGTTTCTTGGGCGTCGCGCCGTGGGCGAGGAAGATACCGTTGGCGACGTCGCCGACGGTGAACGAGCTCGAGCCATCTTCCGGCGTGGCGAAACCGATGATCTTCACGGTGCCGAGTGTATTGGTGGCCACCGTGGAATTGCTCCAGGCCCCGGCGGTGAGAGTGCCGATGCGGCCGACCGTCGCACTGCCAGCGAGGATGTCATCGGCGAAGATGAGGCTGTTCAGGACATCCCGGCCGACGGTGACGCTGCCGATGCCGCTTTCGGACGCGATCTCCGAACCCACCAGCCGGCCTTTGATCGCGAGCTTGCCGATGGCGGGGACGGTGCCGGCATTCAGGTAGGCGGTGATACTCACGCCATTGACGCTGCCGAGGAGCAGGCTGGAAGCCGGCAGGGCAGCGGGGGCGCCGACGGCCGCCACGGTGCCGATCGTTTTCGCGACGACCGTGGTTCCGGAGAGCCATTCGGCGGCCTGGACGGTGCCGAGCGTGCCGAAGGCGGGATCGGTCAGGAGGAGATCGGTGCTGCCGAGTTCGCGGCCGACCTTGAAGGTGGTGACATTGCCGTGCTCGATCTCGAAGGTGGAGCCGGTGACCTGGCCTTGGGCGTCGAAGGTCCCGAGGGCCACGCCCTTGGTATTGCCGTGAAGCGTGACCGAGCCGTTGCTGAAATTGCCGAAGAGGCCGGTCGGTAGGTTGCCGGCGACTTTCAGGGTGCCAATGGTGCGGGCGTCGATGCTACTCGCGGTCAGGGCACCGAGGGTGACGGACTTCAGGTTGCCGTGATTGTTAATATCGTTGGCGATGATGAAAGAGTTCGTGACGACGTCGCGGATGACAATGGCAGTGGCGTCGCCATCGAGGAGGTTGAGCGTCGAATTATCGAAGTCTTCGGCGACGGTCAGATTTTTCAGCGCGATGCCGCCCGCATTGCCGAGCGCGGTGATGGTGGTGCCGGTGACCTTGCCAAGGGCGCCGGTGGCGAGATTGGCGGTGGTCTTGATCGTGCCGAAGGTATTCGCGGTAAGGACGGAGCTGCCCAGATTGCCGAAGGTGAGGCTGGCGACGGCGCCGGTGGAGTTCAGCCGGAAGTTGGTCGTGTTGCCAAGGGTGACGCTGGTGACATTGGTGAGGAGGCCACCATTGGCCGCGATTGAGCTGGGTTCGGTGCCGAGGGTCCAGCCGGTGGCCGTTTTGGCCGTCACTTTGCCGACGCTGCCGCGCAGATCCCAGTTGCCGCTGACATCGCCGGCGATGGTGGCGCTGGTCAGCACGGGGCCAGTAGCGGTGGTGGTGCTGATGAGGTTGGCGGCGAAATTGCCGGGATTCATCGCGCCGGGGAGGTTGGGATTGGAGCCATTCACGTCGCCGGTGATCGTGAGGGTGCCGAACTTGTTCGCCCTGATCAACGTGCTGGAGGTGGCGGAGACGGCCTTGAGCTTATCGAGCGCCCCGGCGAGCTCGATCTGCACGTTGCCCATTTCGTGCGCGGTGATCGAGGTCTTGGCCGAGGTCGCACCGCCGTCGGTGATCACGAGGCCAGCACCCACGCCGAGATCGCGGGAGGTCAGCGCGGCGAGCGCACCGGTGGTCGTGATGACCCCGGTGAAATCCGCGGCGGGTGCGGTGACCGTGGCCGCGCCGGGCGCGTGAATCATGATGCCGCTGACGGGCAGGCGGCCATTGCCACCGCCACCGGCGGTGATGGTGAGCTTGGAGGCGCCGGCAGCGGAATCATTGCGCACGACGACGGCAAGGGAGCCATCCACTTCCTGCGAGACGACGAGGCCAGCGCTGGCGCCGAGCGAAGAAGTCACGGTGAACTTGTCGCCATCGGGCAGGATGCCGGTGACAGAGCCGTTCGACGCTACAGCGCCGCCGGCTTTCACCTTGAGCTGGGTGAAATCGTAGGTGGGCGTGACGATGTCGCTGCCGGCGAAGAAATCATGCGCGGTGCCGGTGGCATCGGCGGAATTGAAGAAGTGGCCGGCGAGCAGGCCAGTCTGGGAAACGAGCACGGGCGTTTCACTGGCGCCAGCGAGCCCGCTGCCGAGGAGGCGCGCCGTACTATTGATCAAGATCGTGCCGTTCCCGGTCTTGATGAGCTGGTCGTTCGTCGCGCCAAAGCCCACGGAGAGTGCGGAGCCGTTCCCGAAGGAAAGCACCCCGTCGCCGTTGGCCAGGGTGACCGTTTCCGGGGTGTCGGCGGAGCCGACGTGGAAGATCGCGTTGCCCACGACCGAGAAGTCACCAGCGCCGGGCATGGAGATCGTGCCCGAGGTCATATTGAAGGAGGCCGCACTTACGCCGCCGATGACGACGTCAACCCCGGTGCCGTTGAAGGTCAGGGGATTGGCACCCTGGTTCCAGTCGCCCCCGGCGAGTTGAACCGCCTGGTTGTTGCCCAGATTGAAGGTGAGAGCCCCGCCGACCTCCAGACCGCTGCGGAAGGTGATATTCGAAGCACCACTGGTCAGGGTCCGGCTGCCGACGAGAATGACCTTTCCGACAATATCGATACTGCCGGTGGTGACGGAGACGTCGGACGCGATGGTGGTGGAATTGGCCGAGAGAATGAGGCCGGTAAGGCCGGTCAAGGCGGTGGGCAGCGTCAGGGTGCCGCCGGCCGTCGCGATGAAATTGTTGGTGACGATCGAGCCGGCGGTGAAGGCGAGATTGCCGTCGGCGGCGACGCGCAGATCCGCGGCGTGAACCACATTCAACGCTCCCAGGAGGACGTTGCCGCTGTCGTCCAGGTTGATGTCAGCGCTGTTCGGGGTGTCGAGGGTGATGGCGCCGGTGCCGGTGGTCTGGATGAGGCTGCCGTTGGAATCGATATCTCCACCGGTGGTCAAGGTGACGGTGCCACCACCGACGACGGAGTCGTTGATCCGCAGCGCGTTCATATCGGTGATCGAGACGCTGGGGCCGGTGGTGAAGAAACCGACGCGGGTGAAATTGTTCGTGGCGTTGGTGAGCGTGATGCTCGCGGCGCCGGCATGGAAGGTGGCGTCGCCGGTCGAAGTCAGGGCGCCGGTTTGCGTGATGGCGTGGGTCGCGGCTCCGCCACTTGTGACCGAGAGATTTCCCGTCGAGCCGGCCGCAAGGGCGATGGCTCCGAGGGCGTGGACCGAGACATCGCCGCCGCTGAGGGCGACCGGACCGGTGAAGGTATTCTTGGTCCCATTCAGCGTGACGTCACCCCCGCCTGTGACGCTGAAGCTGGAGCTGCCACCGAGGGTCAGGATTGAATTCGGGTCCTGTACCAGGTCGGCATTGGAGGCGAGGGCAGTGAAAGTCCCGGTCCCGGTGGTGATGGTGCCGAGGGTCAGCGTCGTGTTATTATTAGTAATCGTTGCATTGTTCGCCCCGGTGACCGTGACGTTCACCGGCCCGACGAAACCATGGCCGGCATCGAGCGTGATGCTGCCGGTGCTGATGAAAGTCACGTCGCCGGACGGCCCGGCGGTGCTTTGAACAATCGTGCCGGTGTCGGTGATCGAGCCCGCCATCACCGTGAGGCGGCCGAAGCCAATCGTGGAAGTACCGGCGAAGTTCAGATCATCGATATCGGTGATCTTCACATCATTGCGACCGGAGGTGGAAACCGTGATATTGTTAAAATCGTTCCCGCTATTGGAGAGATCCACGGGGAAACCGAGGCCACTGAACGTGGCCGCGGTGGCGAAAAGCGAAGTGCCCGTCTTTTGGACGATGCCGGGGGCGGTGACGGTGAGTGCCGTGAGCGGCGTGCCGATGGTGCCGAGCGTCGGCAGGGCGACGGCGGCGTTGTCGAAGCGCACGGTGAGGGTAGTGACCGTATTCGGAATGCTGTAGTCGCTGAAATCGGCCGTCGGGTCCGTGTTGCGAACATTCACCGTATCGAGCGAGGCACCGGCAAAAATCTGGGAGCCGGTGAGCACATTCGCGCTATTCGGCAAGGAGATCGCGGCTCCGGTGGTGACGGTGTAGGTGGCCGGGGCGGCGCCCTTTTCCTGCACGATCGCGCCGCTTTGGTTGATACTGCCAGTAGCAGCGGTGATCGACAAAGGGCCGCGACCCAAGTCGCTCACCCCGACGACGAGACCACCCGTACCGACCAATTGAACGGCTTGCGTGGATTGTGGCGCATTGAGGGAGACGGCGCCGCCGAAGGAATTGGCCGTATTCGTAACGGTGATCGCGTGATCGCCCGTGACGGTGAAAGCGCTGGTGCCTCCGATGGTCAACGCTGCGGTCTGGGTGATATCGCCGCCGCTGATGATGGTGAGGGCTCCGCTAATGTTATAATTCGGCAGCGCGATGCTATTGTTATCGAATTGGAGCCGCAGGTTGCGGACATCATTGGCGGTCGTGAGAGGCGTGCCGACCGGGAGACTGGCATTGTCGGCGGAGTTGCGGATGGTCACATCGCGCAGGAAGCCGGCTCCCGTTTCCGCCAGGGTGATGGTGCCACCGAGGTGGTTGTCGACGTTCCCGAGCAGGACGTCGCGGTTGTTGCTGCCGACGGTAATGGAGACCGACCCATCGGTTTGGATGGTCGTCCCCGCCCGCTGAGTCACCGTGCCGTTGGAGATGATGGTGAGAGCGCCGGTATCGAGCGACACATTGGCCAGGGTCAGGTTCGAATTCCCGCCGGGGCTGTTGGTGAACGAGATTCCATTTCCGCCCGTTACCGAGGGAGCCAAGGCCACGTTGGCGGCCAGATTGTTTGCGGACGTGAGCGTGATCCCGCCGGTCGCCGAAGCGATGGACAAAGTGGAGCCGGCGCTGCCGGTCGCGGTAATTCCCCCGGTCTGGCTGATGCTGCCAACTGCGGTGATCGAGATGGTTTGCGCCGCAGTCCCGAAGTCGAAAGTGGAGGTGGCGAGGACGAGATTGTTGATGTCGTGAATGCTCGCGGCGGCCGTGCCCTGGAGCCCGAGCGTGCCGAAATCGTTCGCGGCGTTGTCGAGCTGGATGACGTTGGCGGTGATCGAGGTGGTGCCGGCGACGGACACGGTGCCGGCCATCAGCACATCGTGGCCGGTGGCGGTGATGGAGAGATTATTGCCGAAGCTGAGAGCGGAGCCGGCGTCGGAGGCGACGAAGCCGTTGGAGAGCGTCGCCGTCACTGCAGCCCCGAAGAGCGAGCTGCCGGCAAAGGTGAGGTTGCCCGCAGCAGCGCCATCGAGGGTGATGCCAAAGCCCTGGGTGTAAGTCCCGGTGCTGGCCGCGAAAGCCACGGAGTTATTGGTCGAGCCGTCGATGATATTGATCGTCGTAAAGCCGGCCGAGGTGACCGCGGCGCTCGTGGTGCCGAAACCGGCGACGTTGCCCCCGGTGCCGCCGCCATCGACGGCGGTGCCATTGACCAGCGTGGCCGTGATGGTCGTGCCATTAGTGCTGAAGGTGACCGCCTCGTTGGCGTTGTTCAGATTGATCGTGAGAGTCCCGGCGGCGCCGGTAAAAGTCGCGGGAGCCACGCGGGCTTCGAGGGGCTCGATGAGCAGGGCTCTTTCGGCGGCGCGCCGGCGTTTGGCGCGGCGGGCGGAGGCGAGGAGGCGGGCTTCAGCGGGGGACGGCGTCGAGTTCATACGGTCTGAGGAATTCGTTTAAAGACGGCACGGGGCAGCGCGCGGCGATCCATGGGCGAGAGCTGCCGAACAGAGCCGAGTGTGAGCAGGGTAGGGCCGGAGGGCAATCTGATTGCAGCCCCACAAGGTTGGCGCGGAATTGCGGGGTTTACCTGATGGACTCGCAGCGCCGGACAAGGTGGAACGCGATCTCCGGAGATCGCGTTCCACCATCCTCACGCAAGTAGGCCGGTGAAAACGGGGAGAGTGACAGTGACGGTGGTGCCCACACCGACCTGGCTTTGAATGTCCAGGGTCCCGCCGTGGAGTTGCACACAGCGCTGCACCACCACAAGGCCGAGGCCGGTGCCGGGGCGGTTGCCGACATTACTGGCGCGGGTGAAGGAGGTGCAGAGCTGCTTTTGGTCTTCCTCCGGAATGCCGATGCCACGGTCGCGGACGATGAAGACGGCGGACTCGGCTCCGGGGTCGCGGCGGATGAGGAAATCGACGGGGTCGCCGGGCTCGGAATATTTGCAGGCGTTGGAGAGGAGATTCGAGAGGACGTGGCGCAGGATGGCTTCGTCGCTGGTGGCGCCCTCGAGGGAACCGGTGATCTCGAGGCCGATCGGGCAACGATGCCCCATGGACGCCGCGATCTCTTCGGTGAGGGTACGGCAGCATTGCTCGAGGTCGATGGGCGCCGGCGAGAAGTGGAGCCGGCCAGCTTCAACGCGGCCGAGGAGCAGCACCTCCTCCATGAGGCGCGCGAGGTTTTTCGAGGAGGAGAGGATGGAACGGAGGCAGCGCTGGCGTCTTTCCTCGGGGAGGCGTTCGAAGTAGCGGTCGAGCACTTCGGCGGAGGACATGATCACGCCGAGCGGGGTGCGGAATTCGTGCGAGACCAGGGAGACGAAGTTGCCTTTGATTTCGCTCAGTTCCTTCTCGCGTTCGAGGGCTTGGTGCAGGTCTTCGGTGCGGGCGGTGACGCGCTGCTCGAGGTCGAGATTGAGCTGGCGTAGATCGGCTTCGAGCAGCGCGTCACC
>Ga0209050_1001489_pt1 | contig 24890 bp, 22 predicted proteins | sample Araplavi_mTSA_r2_FD_184276 | JGI IMG/M metagenome (GOLD analysis project Ga0209050, IMG submission 184276) | Arabidopsis root microbial communities from North Carolina, USA - plate scrape MF_Cvi_mTSA_r2 (SPAdes) (version 2) | ecosystem: Host-associated > Plants > Roots > Endosphere | place: USA... | reverse complement strand
ACGGCCAGACCGAGCTGGGCATGGTGCTGTGCAACCACCACGGCCTTGAACACCCGATTCACATGGGCGCCGCCGGTTTCGCCTCGCCGGGCCACCGCATTGTGGTCCTCGATGACGAATACAAGGAACTGGGTGTTGGCCAGCCCGGCATCCTGGCCATCGACCGCAGCCAGTCGCCGATGTGCTGGTTCGCCGGCTACGAAGGCGGGCCGACCAAGGCCTTTGTCGGCCACTACTACTTGAGTGGCGACACCGTCGAGTGGAACCCGGACGGCAGCATCAGCTTCGTCGGTCGCAGCGATGACGTGATCACCACCTCCGGCTACCGGGTCGGCCCGTTCGACGTGGAAAGTGCGCTGATCGAACACCCGGCCGTGGTCGAGGCCGCCGTGGTCGGCAAACCCGATCCGGAGCGTACCGAACTGGTCAAGGCGTTCGTCGTGCTCAGCCCGCAATACCGCGCAGAACCTGCGTTGGCCGAAGAGCTGCGCCAGCACGTGCGCAAGCGTCTGGCGGCGCACTCGTATCCCCGTGAAATCGAATTTGTCAGCGAGTTGCCGAAAACCCCAAGCGGCAAATTGCAGCGCTTTATCTTGCGCAACCAGGAAATCGCCAAGGCTCAAGAGGCTGCGGCGAAGAACCTTCCAGCTTGAAAGGGAAACAATGATGCAGATCGAGAACAAGATTTTTATCGTCACCGGTGGCGCTTCCGGCCTCGGTGCAGCGACGGCCGAGGTACTGGTCGCCGCTGGCGCGAAAGTGATGCTGGTGGACATGAACGCCGAGGCCGTTGCCGCCCAGGCCCAGCGCCTTGGCGCGCACAGTGTGGTGGCGGACATCAGCAACGAAGCGGCGGCCGAAGCAGCTGTGCAGGCGACGGTCGAAGCCTTTGGCGGCCTCAATGGCCTGGTCAATTGCGCCGGCATCGTGCGTGGCGAGAAGATTCTCGGCAAGAACGGTCCGCACTTGCTGTCCAGTTTCAGCCAGGTGATCAACGTCAACCTGATCGGCAGCTTCAACATGCTGCGCCTGGCGGCAGCGGCGATTGCGCAAACCGAAGCGGATGCCGATGGCGAGCGCGGCGTGATCATCAACACCGCGTCTGCCGCGGCATACGACGGTCAGATCGGTCAGGCGGCTTACTCGGCGTCCAAAGGTGCCATCGTCAGCCTGACGTTGCCGGCGGCCCGTGAACTGGCGCGCTTCGGCATCCGCGTGATGACCATCGCCCCAGGCATTTTCGAGACGCCGATGATGGCCGGCATGACCCAGGAAGTTCGCGATTCCCTGGCCGCTGGCGTGCCATTCCCGCCGCGTTTGGGCAAACCGGGTGAGTATGCCGGGCTGGTGAAGCATATTATTGAAAACAGCATGCTCAACGGCGAGGTGATCCGTCTCGACGGTGCCTTGCGCATGGCCGCCAAATAAGGAGGATTTGTCATGACACTGTCCAACGATCCGATTGTAATCGTCAGCGCCGTCCGCACCCCCATGGGTGGGTTCCAGGGCGAACTGAAAAGCCTGACCGCACCGCAACTGGGTGCTGCCGCGATCAAAGCCGCCGTTGAACGTGCCGGCGTTTCCAGTGACGGCATCGACGAAGTGCTGTTCGGTTGCGTACTGCCGGCTGGCCTTGGCCAGGCCCCTGCGCGCCAGGCGGCACTGGGTGCCGGGCTGGATAAATCGACCCGCTGCACCACCCTGAACAAGATGTGCGGTTCGGGCATGGAGGCGGCGATTCTGGCCCACGACATGCTGGTGGCCGGCAGTGCCGACGTGGTGGTCGCCGGTGGCATGGAAAGCATGTCCAACGCGCCTTACCTGCTGGACCGCGCCCGTGCCGGCTACCGCATGGGCCATGGTCGGGTGCAGGACTCGATGTTCCTGGACGGCCTCGAAGACGCCTACGACAAGGGCCGCCTGATGGGCACCTTCGCCGAAGACTGCGCCGAAACCAACAGCTTCAGCCGTGAGGCCCAGGACGCGTTCGCCATCGCCTCGACCACCCGCGCGCAACAGGCGATCAAGGACGGCAGCTTCAAGGCCGAAATTGTCCCGCTCACCGTGACAGTCGGCAAAGAGCAAGTGGTGATCAGCAACGACGAGCAGCCGCCAAAAGCCAAACTGGACAAGATCGCTTCGTTGAAACCGGCGTTCCGCGAAGGCGGCACGGTGACGGCGGCCAACTCCAGTTCGATTTCCGACGGTGCGGCGGCATTGGTGCTGATGCGCCAGTCCCAGGCACAGAAACAAGGCCTGAAGCCGTTGGCGGTGATCCATGGCCACGCCGCGTTCGCCGATACCCCGGGCCTGTTCCCGGTGGCGCCGATTGGCGCGATCAAGAAGCTGATGAATAAAACCGGCTGGTCGATCAATGACGTCGATCTGGTGGAAGTCAACGAAGCCTTCGCCGTGGTCGGCATGGCCGCGATGACTCACCTGGAAATCCCCCACGAGAAACTCAACGTCCACGGCGGCGCGTGTGCCTTGGGCCACCCGATCGGGGCGTCCGGTGCGCGGATTCTCGTGACCTTGCTGTCGGCCCTGCGCCAGAAAGGCCTGAAACGCGGTGTCGCGGCGATCTGCATCGGTGGCGGTGAAGCAACGGCAATGGCCGTGGAATGCCTGTACTGAACCTGACGCTATCCCATGTGGGAGCGGGCTTGCCCGCGAAAGCGGTGTGTCATCCGACGATGATGTCGACTGACACGGCCTCTTCGCGAGCAAGCCCGCTCCCACAGGGGGCTGCGTTGTAACCTGATTCAAGGATTCACCATGATCCCCAATGACGACCAACAACAAATCCGCGACATGGCCCGGGATTTTGCCCAGGAACGGCTCAAACCCTTCGCCGCCGAGTGGGACCGCGAACACCGCTTCCCCAAGGAAGCCATCGGCGAAATGGCCGGTTTGGGCTTCTTCGGCATGTTGGTGCCGGAGCAGTGGGGCGGGTGCGACACCGGTTACCTGGCCTACGCCATGGCGTTGGAAGAAATCGCCGCCGGCGATGGCGCCTGTTCGACCATCATGAGCGTGCACAACTCCGTGGGTTGTGTGCCGATTCTCCACTACGGCAACGACGAGCAGAAGGAGCGTTTCCTCAAACCGTTGGCCAGCGGCGCGATGCTCGGCGCTTTCGCCCTGACCGAGCCCCAGGCCGGTTCCGACGCCAGCGGCCTGAAAACCCGTGCGCGCCTGGAAGGCGATCACTACGTGCTCAACGGCTGCAAGCAGTTCATCACCTCCGGGCAGAATGCCGGGGTGGTGATCGTGTTTGCGGTGACCGACCCGAACGCGGGCAAGCGTGGCATCAGCGCGTTTATCGTACCGACCGATTCGCCGGGCTATAAAGTCGCGCGAGTCGAGGACAAGCTCGGTCAGCACGCCTCCGACACCTGCCAGATCCTCTTCGAAGACGTGAAGGTGCCGGTGGCCAACCGTTTGGGCGAGGAGGGCGAAGGCTACAGGATCGCCCTGGCCAACCTGGAAGGCGGCCGCGTCGGCATCGCTTCACAATCGGTGGGCATGGCCCGCGCCGCGTTTGAAGCGGCTCGCGACTACGCCCGTGAGCGCGAGAGCTTCGGCAAACCGATCATCGAGCATCAGGCCGTAGCGTTCCGCCTGGCGGACATGGCCACCCAGATCGCCGTGGCGCGGCAAATGGTGCACTACGCCGCCGCCCTGCGCGACAGTGGCAAGCCGGCCCTGGTCGAGGCATCGATGGCCAAGTTGTTCGCCTCGGAAATGGCCGAGAAGGTATGCTCCTCGGCGCTGCAAACCCTCGGCGGATATGGTTACCTCAACGACTTCCCGCTGGAACGAATCTACCGCGACGTGCGGGTGTGTCAGATCTACGAAGGCACCAGCGACATTCAGCGCATGGTCATCTCGCGCAACCTATAAAAAAGCAGGCCCTCTGTAGGAGCTGGCCTTATGTGAAACAGGAGTTGTTTATGAGCTACGAAACGATTTTGCTGGAAACCCACGGCCGCGTTGGCCTGATCACCCTCAACCGCCCTCAGGCGTTGAACGCGTTGAACGCGCAGATCGTCAGCGAGCTGAACCAGGCCCTTGATGGTTTCGAGGCGGATGCGAACATCGGCTGTATCGTCCTGACCGGTTCGAAAAAAGCATTTGCCGCGGGTGCCGACATCAAGGAAATGGCCGAGCTGACCTACCCGCAGATCTACCTCGACGATCTGTTCAGCGACAGCGACCGCGTCGCCAACCGCCGCAAGCCGATCATCGCGGCGGTCAACGGTTTTGCCCTGGGTGGCGGTTGTGAGCTGGCGCTGATGTGCGACTTCATTCTGGCCGGCGACAACGCCAGATTCGGCCAGCCGGAAATCAACCTGGGCGTGTTGCCGGGCATGGGCGGCACCCAACGCCTGACCCGCGCCGTGGGCAAGGCCAAGGCCATGGAAATGTGCCTGAGCGGGCGTTTGATCGATGCCGTGGAAGCGGAGCGTTGCGGCATCGTGGCGCGGATCGTGCCAAGCGACGAACTGCTGGACGAAGCGCTGAAAGTCGCGGCATTGATCGCCAAGAAATCGCTGCCGATTGCGATGATGGTCAAGGAAAGCGTCAACCGTGCCTTTGAAGTGAGCCTGGCCGAAGGCGTGCGTTTTGAGCGTCGGGTGTTCCATGCGGCGTTTGCGACGCAGGATCAGAAGGAAGGCATGGCGGCGTTCATTGCCAAGCGTGAGGCGGAGTTCGTCGGTAAGTAATGCCGCGTCTTTGCTGACGCCTTCGCGAGCAAGCCCGCTCCCACAAGGGGATCTCATAAACGCCGGGATCCAATGTGGGAGCGGGCTTGCTCGCGAAGCTTTTGATTTTTACCGAGTCAAACCAGATAGTTTTTCAGTTCGCGGGCAATCACCATCCGCTGAATCTCGCTCGAGCCTTCGTAGATCTGCGTGATCCGCGCATCGCGGTAGTACTTCTCTACCGGATAGTCTTCCAGATACCCGTACCCGCCATGAATCTGAATCGCGGACGAGCAGACCTTTTCCGCCATTTCCGACGCAAACAGCTTGGCCTGTGACGCCTCCGACAGGCAGGGTTTTCCGGCCGTGCGCAGGCGCGCAGCGTGCAGGATCATCAAGCGTGCGGCGTTCAGCTGCATGTGCATGTCGGCCAGCAGGTTGGCGATGCTCTGGTGCTCATTGATCGTCTTGCCAAACTGCACCCGGTCACGGGAATAGGCCAGTGCCGCTTCGAACGCCGCGCGGGCGATGCCCAGCGCCTGGGCGGCGATGCCGATACGGCCGCCTTCGAGGTTGGACAGGGCGATGGCCAGGCCTTTGCCGCGTTCACCCAGCAGGTTGGCTTCGGGGATGGTGCAGTTGTTCAGGGTGACGGCACAGGTGTCGGACGCGCGGATACCCATTTTGTGTTCAGTGCGGTCAACGATAAAACCGGCGGTATCGGTCGGCACCAGGAACGCCGAGATGCCGCGTTTGCCCAAGTCCGGATCGGTCACGGCAAATACAATCGCCAGCTTGGCCCGCTTGCCGTTGCTGACGAATTGCTTCGCACCGTTGATCACCCATTGGCCGTCGCGCAGTTCGGCGCGGGTGCGCAGGTTGTGCGCTTCGGAACCGGCCTGGGGTTCGGTCAGGCAGAAGCAGCCGATGACCTTTCCGCTGGCCAAGTCCGCCAGCCAGGTCTGTTTCTGTTCTTCGCTGCCGTAGTTGAGCACCGGCCCGCAGCCCACGGAGTTGTGGATGCTCATGAAGGCGCCGGTCGCGCCGTCGCCGGCGGAAATCTCCTCTACCGCCAGCGCATAGGCCACGTAGTCGACATAGGTGCCGCCCCATTCCTCGGGGACCACCATGCCCAGCAGGCCCAGCTCACCCATCTTCGCCACCAGGCCGTCATCGATCCAGCCGGCCTTTTCCCAGGCCTGGGCATGGGGCGCGATTTCGCCACGGGCAAAATCCCGGGCCATGTCGCGGATCATCACTTGCTCTTCGCTCAATTCGATATCGTGCATGGTTCAGCCCTCGTTCCGGTCAAACCCGCTGAAGAAGCTCGCCACGTGTTCGGCGTCCAGCGCCTGAAGAGTGGGCGGATTCCAGCGTGGTGTCTTGTCTTTGTCGATCAGCAAGGCGCGCACGCCTTCGATCAGGTCGCCGCGCTCGAACCACTGGCGGTCCAGGTGCAGCTCAAGGGCGAAACATTGTTCAAGGGGCAGCTCGCGTCCGCGACGGAGCATTTCCAGGGTGACGCCCATGGCCAGCGGCGAACGGGTTTCCAGCAGGTCGGCGGTGGTGACGGCCCACGCATGGCTGTCGGCGACCGTGACCTGGCGCAGTTGCTCCACAATACTCGGCACGTCGGGTTGGGCGAAGAAGTGGTCGATGGCCGGACGCAACGCACTCAACGGCGCGTCGGGCAGTTGCTGCACGGCGAGTGTTGCCAGCAGGCTTTGCAGATCCTTGAGTGGTGTGTCGTGCCATTCGAGCTGGTCGAGTTTTTCGTCCAGGGTGCCCAGTTTGTCGCTTTCGAGGTACCAGTCGGCCAGGCCGCAATACAGCGCATCGGCGGCACGAATCTGTACGCCGCTGACGCCCAGGTAAATCCCCAGTTCACCGGGAATGCGCGGCAGGAAATAACTGCCGCCGACGTCCGGGAAATAGCCGATGCCGACTTCCGGCATCGCCAGACGGCTTTTTTCGGTGACCACGCGCAAGTCTGCGCCTTGCACCAGGCCCATGCCGCCGCCGAGGACAAAACCGTCCATCAGCGCCAGCACCGGTTTGCGGTAATGGTGGATCGCCAGGTCGAGGGCGTATTCCTCGACGAAGAAATCTTCGTGCAGGGTGTCGCCGCTTTTGAAGCTGTCATGCAGCGAACGAATGTCGCCGCCGGCGCAGAAGGCTTTTTCGCCGGCACCGCGCAGGACCACCGCATGCACGTGCGGGTCGTGGGCCCAGGCGTCGAGCTGGCGGTGCAGGTTGCGCACCATGTCCAGGGTCAGGGCATTGAGGCCGGCGGGGCGGTTGAGGGTCAGGTGACCGATGTGGTTGCGAACCTCGGCCAGCACTTCGTTTTGCATGGCATCCATGGACAGCGTCCCCTTCGATGTAACCTGAGCAGTCATCACTAACTCCCTGCTTTTATTGTTCTTTATCGAGATGCTCGCGCGCGAGCGATGGCGGATCGTATCAGTGCAAATTTGCCGTGTACAAGTCGGATAAGTGCAGGTTATCTGTGCATTTTTGCATGTAGATGTCCGGCATTGTTACAGCGTAGACCACGGCGCATTCAGGCAAACGCCGCGAGCAGATCCTCTTCGAAGGCCTTCTGCGCATCCCCGGCCACCTGCGCCCGGTGCCGGGCCAGGTGAAATGCGACGTCGAAACTCATGTCGCTGCGCACCGACCGCAGCAATCCCTTGTCTTCCCAGGTGCGGGCAAAGTGGCTGGGCAGATAACCGATATGCTTGCCGGACAGGATGAAGGCGAGGGTGCCTTCGACCTGTTCCGAACGGGCCGAACACCGCTCGCCCTGAAAGGGCTCGTCACTGCGCAGGAAACGGTAGGGGTGACCGACCCGGTCGCAGGCTTGCAGGTCCTGATCGCCCGGGTTCGCGTGGGTGAACAGCGGATGGCCGGGGGCGCAATACAGGTGCTGGGTTTCAATGAACAGTTCGCGGTAGTCAAACGCGCTTTGCACCTGCGAGAAATAGCCGATGGCCAGGTCCAGCCGCTGTTGCAGCAGCAAGCGCTCCATCTCGCCGGGCATGGCGCTGATCAGCTCGATGCGCACCGACTCGTCCCGTTCACGAAAGCGCCGGATCGCCTCGGCCACCCGCTGCAGCACCGACTGATCCAGCGCCTCGGACAGGCCAAGGCGCACTTCGCCGATCAAGCGCCCGGCGACGCCGTTGGATTGATGGCGGAAGGCTTCGATGGACTCGAACAAGCCACGGGTGGCGCTGAGGAGTTGCTCGCCCTTGGGCGTGATCCTGAACCCGCCTTTACCGCGACTGCACAGCCGATAGCCGAGGCGGGTTTCCAGCTTGGCCATTTGCTGGCTGATGCTCGACTGACTCAACCCCAGTTGGCCCTGGGCGGCGCTGAAACCGCCGCACTCCACCACGCTGACAAACAGACGCAACAGGTGCAGGTCCAGATCATGCAGTTGGCCGAGCATCAAACATTACTCCGTCATAAAGTCAGGTTAATTAACTTGATATTTCATCAATGTATCCGACGACGCATCCTGCAACCACTTCCTCTGGTCAGGTGTTCGTCATGGCTCCCATGTTCAAGCTGTGTTTACCCGCGTTATTCCTTGCCATGGCCGCATCGGCCCAGGCCGAGGACAAGGTGGTCAATCTGTACAGTTGGGCCGATTACGTCGCCCCCGAAACCCTGCAACGGTTCGAACAGGAAACCGGCATCCATGTGCGCTACGACACCTTTGACTCTTCGGAAGTGCTGGAGACCAAATTGCTCACCGGCGGCAGCGGTTATGACGTGGTGGTGCCGTCCTCCAGCGTGCTGGCCCGGGGGCTTGCCGCCGGGGCGTTGAAACCGATTCCCCACGAAGGCCTCAAGGGTTACGCCAACCTCGATCCGGATTTGCTGGAAAAGCTCGCCGCCGTCGATCCCGGCAACCGCTACGGCGTGCCTTATACCTGGGGCACCCTGGGTTTGGGCATGAATGTCGAGGCGCTCAAACAGCGCTTGCCGGACGTACCGCTCAACAGCCTGGATCTGCTGTTCAAACCCGAGTACGCGAGCAAGTTGAAGGATTGCGGCATCGCCATTCTCGATTCGCCCCAGGAGGTGATCGGGCTCGCTCTGCATTACCTGGGTAAAGATCCCTACAGCACCGACAAGAACGATCTGTCAGCCGCCGAGGCGTTGTTGCGTCAGCTGCAGCCGAACGTGCTGTACGTCGCCACCGGGCGGCAGATCAGCGACCTGGCCAATGGCAGCGTGTGTTTGGCGTTGACCTACAACGGTGACGCGAGCATGGCTGCCGACCAAGCGCGCAAGGCCAACAAACCCTATGAAATTGCCTACCGGATTCCCAGGGAGGGCACCCTCGTCTGGCAGGACAACCTGGCGATTCCCAAGGATGCGCCGCACCCCGAAGCCGCCCGTGCCTTTATCGAGTTCATGTTGCGCCCCGAGTCCGTGGCGGCGCTGACCAACACCCTGTTCTTTGCCACGGCGAACCAGGCCGCCACACCGCTGGTGGATGAAGCGGTGCGCACCGACCCGGACATCTATCCGTTGGCCGATGTGCGCGAGCGGCTGTACGCCGACCGCAGCATGAACCTCAAGGACCTGCGTCAGCGAACCCGCCTGTGGACCACTTTCCGTAGCCGCCAGTAAGAAAAAGACAAGGAGCCTTCAATGGACGTCCCGATGCAAAACGATCAAGCCCTTACCCGTGACAGCCTTTACGGCACGGCCGCCGAAAGCACTTACGCCGGTATCACCAGTTTCATGCGTCGCCGCTACAGCCGTGACTTGCGCGGGGTCGACGTGGCGGTCAGCGGTGTACCCTTCGACACCGCCACCAGCAACCGCCCCGGCGCACGCTTCGGACCACGGGGCATTCGCGCCGCCTCCGCCGGGATCGCCTGGGAACGGCACTGGCCGTGGGCCTTCGATCCGTTTGACCATCTGGCGGTGATCGATTTCGGCGATTGCAATTTCGATTACGGTTCGCCGCAATCGACGCCGGAATGCATCGAGGCCCACGCCGAGCACATCCTCAACGCCGGCACGGCCATGCTGACCTTTGGCGGCGACCATTTCATCACTTATCCGCTGCTCAAGGCCCATGCCCGCAAACACGGGGCATTGTCGCTGATCCACTTCGACGCCCACAGCGACACCTGGCCGGACGAAGAGGGCAAGCGCATCGACCACGGCACCATGTTCTGGCACGCGGCCAGGGAAGGGCTGGTGGATCCGTCGCGCTCGGTGCAAATCGGCTTGCGCACCACCAATGACGATCACCAGGGCTTTCAAGTGCTGGATGCGCGACAGGTGCATCGCCGTGGCTGCGAAGCGATTGTCGAGGCGATTCGCGCGCGGGTCGGCGATAACCCGGTGTACCTGACCTTCGACATCGACTGCCTCGATCCGGCATTCGCTCCGGGTACCGGAACACCGGTGTGCGGCGGCCTGAGCACGGTGCAGGCGCTGGAGATCCTCGGCGGCCTGCGCGGGATCAATCTGGTGGGCATGGACGTGGTGGAAGTGGCGCCGGCCTATGACAGTGCGGAGATCACCTCACTGGCGGCGGCGACATTGGCGATGGAGATGTTGTGCCTGTATGCGGCCAGGCATAAGGTCGATCGGTAAAACACATTTCCCTGTGGGAGCGGGCTTGCTCGCGAACGCGGTGTGTCAGTCAACAATAATGTCGACTGACCAGACGCCTTCGCGAGCAAGCCCGCTCCCACAGTTTGGATTTGTGTCAGGCCACTGGAATGATCGGCAAGTCGAGAATCCGGCCACCACTGAACCGCGCGAGCGAACCGGCAATGGATTCGTGCGGCACGCCTTGGGCCACGTCACTGACACCGTCCAGCCGCGCCATTTGCTCGGCACTCAACTGCACATCCAGCGCCCCCAACGTGGCGTCCAGCTGTTCACGAGTCCGCGACCCGAGGATCGGAATCAGCGCCGTGGTCGAGCGTTTGGCCTTTTCCCGCAACCAGGCAATGGCCACGTGGGTCGGGCTGGCGTCGAGTTCGGCGGCGACGTCGATCAAGGTGTCGAGCAGAGCGGTTTCGCGGGCGCTTTTTTCAGCATGAATCAGCACGCCGAGCTTGTTCGCGCGGTTGTCGCCTTCGCTGTTGCGATACTTGCCGGTCAGGAAGCCGCCACCCAGGGGCGACCACAGCGTCGCGGCCAGGCCAAGGGCTTCGGCCATCGGCAGTTGTTCGCGCTCGGCGGTGCGTTCGGCGAGGCTGTACTCGACCTGGATCGCAGCAATCGGCGTAAAACCTCGGACTTCAGCCAGCAGGTCGGCGCGGGCGATGCGCCACGCGGGGAAGTTCGACAGCCCGGCATAGTGAATCTTGCCGGCACTGACCAGGTCGTCGAAGCCGCGCAGGATCTCTTCCATGGGGGTGACGCCATCGCTCATGTGGGCCCAGAACAGGTCGATGTGATCGGTCTTCAGTCGTTTGAGGCTCTCTTCGACGGCGCGCACCATGTTCTTGCGGCTGTTGCCGGTGTGGGAAATACCGGCCGCCGGTGTAGTCCCCAGGGTGTATTTGGTGGCGATGACCAGGCTATCCCGTTCCGCCTGGATGAATTCGCTGAGCATGGCCTCGGATTGCCCGCCCTGGTAGCCATTGGCGGTGTCGATGAAGTTGCCGCCGGCTTCCAGGTAGCCATCAAAAATGCGCCTGGCTTCGTCACGCTCGGCGCCATGGCCCCAGCCGGTACCGAAATTACCGGCGCCCAGGGCCAGTTCGGACACTCTCAAGCCGGTTTTACGACCGAAAACTTTGTAATGCATGGGATAACTCCAGAGGGATGACGGCAGGATTTATAGATGATGCACGACATGTATAAAATATGATGCCAATCATTTAAATCGTCAAGGTGCATTTCTTTCCTGCACAAAACCGCCGATCGCCGGTCACGTCATCAATGCGCAATGGCATACTGGCGCCCCATGACTATCCAATCCCCCTTAAGCGCCTGGCAGCACGCGATCGAGCAAAAGGGCTTCGTCCAGGACGAGGCCCAGGAGCATGCCGTATGGGCGCTGCAAAAATGCCACGAAGCGCTGCATCAAGGCCGCTCAGCCGTTTCCGGCGTGTACCTGTGGGGGCCGGTGGGGCGGGGTAAGACCTGGTTGATGGACCAGTTCTACCAAAGCCTGCAAGTACCGGCGCGGCGCCAGCACTTTCACCACTTCATGGGCTGGGTGCACCAGCGTTCGTTTCAACTGACCGGCACCGCCGACCCGCTCAAGGCGTTGGCCCGTGAGTTGTCCGAAGCAGTGCGCGTGCTGTGTTTCGACGAGTTGTTCGTCAATGACATCGGCGACGCGATCATTCTCGGGCGCCTGTTCCAGGTGATGTTCGAGCAGGGCGTCGTGGTGGTCTGCACCTCCAACCTGCCGCCGGACCAGTTGTACGCCGACGGCTTCAATCGTGACCGTTTCATGCCCGCCATCGCCGCGATCAAGCAACACATGCAGGTGATCGCGGTGGATGGCGGGGAAGACCATCGCCTGCATCCGGGGGCCGCTTCCCAGCGCTATTGGGTGTCTGAGCCGGGCACGCCCGGTGCTTTGGGTGAGGTGTTCCAGACGTTGAGCGCCGGCCAGCCGGCATCGAGCGAGGCGGTCCCGGTCGGTTACCGCTCGCTGGAGGTGGTCAAGGCCAGCCCGACTGTGCTCTGGACCCGCTATGCCGCGCTGTGCGAGCAACCCTTCGCGGCCATGGATTTCATCGCCCTGTGCGATACCTACGGCGCTATTCTGTTGGGGGACGTACCCAACCTCAGCGCACAAAAACGTGCCGGACGCATCGCCCGCGGTACCGAGGACGGTGCCGAGCGGGTGGAAGCGGGGGACCGCGAGCTGCCGCAGTTGTCGGTGCATGACGACGGCGTAAGACGTTTCATCGCACTGGTGGACGAGTGCTACGACCGCAAGGTGCCGCTGTACCTTGAGGCGCAAGTGCCGATGGCAGCGCTTTATACCGAGGGTTATCTGGAATTCCCGTTCCGTCGCACCCTCAGTCGATTGCAGGAAATGCAGTTGCAACGGTTTGCCGAAGTCTGATCGGGAGCAGCACACATGAATCAGCCCCTGTCGCATCACCTGCTGACCATGGCTTATCAGAACGCCTGGGCCAACCACCGACTGGCCAAGGCCTGGAGGCAGTTGAGCCCACTGGAGTTGATCGCCGCGCGGGTCAGCTTCTTCCCCAGCATCCGCGCGACCCTCAACCACATCCTCACCTGCGACTGGTTTTATGTGGATGCGCTGGAGCGCGAAATACGCGGCGACGATCCGCATCCCGATTGCCGGGTGTTTTTCAAGGAAGACGAACCCTGCCTCATTGCGGCGGACCTCGTTCGTGAGCAGGCCCATGTCGACCGTCGACTGATCGCTTACTGCGAGCAGCTGCGCGACACCAGCCTCGGCAAAATCGTGACCATCGCCCGCGATACGCCCCAACACGACAGCCGTTTGCGCCTGCTGTCCCATTTGTTCGAACACCAGATCCATCATCGCGGTCAGGTTCACGCCATGCTCAGCGGCACCTCGGTCAAGCCACCGCAACTCGACGAGTTTTTCTGCGCCGGCGAGTCGCACTTGCGGGCCGAGGATTTTGCCGAGCTGGGGTGGACGGAAGCGTTGATCTGGGGCGCTTGAGCGCCAAAGAATTGCGCGGTGGTGATTGTCGATACCCGGGTGCTCGCGCTATGGTGCCGTCGGCACTTCAGCGTGAAATACAGGCTGGGGGCTACTTCATGTGTGATCGAGGATGGAAATGGACTCCGCAGAAATTCTTGTGCTTCAGGCCAGCTACACCAATCCGGTGCATGCCGAGGCTATTTGTCTGGTGTTGAACCACTACGCCGAGGACCCGATGGGGGGCGGCCAGCCGTTGCCGGCCCATGTCCTGGAGCAACTCCCGGCAGAGCTTGCCAGGCGTCCCCACGCTTTCAGTGTGCTGGCTTTTGTCGGGGGCGAGCCGGCGGGGCTGATCAATTGCTTCGAGGGCTTCTCGACCTTTGCCTGCCGGCCGTTGGTCAATGTGCACGACGTGTCGGTGGTGAAAAAATTTCGCGGCCTGGGCTTGAGCCAGAGGATGCTGCAAAAGGTCGAGGACATCGCCCGTCAGCGGGGTTGCTGCAAGCTCACCCTGGAAGTGCTGGAAGGCAATGCCGTGGCGCAGGGCTCGTACGAAAAAGCCGGTTTCGCCGCCGGCATGTTCGACCCGGCCCATGGACGCATGCTGTTCTGGACCAAGAACCTCTAACTCGACAGAACGTTTTTTGGGCACGCTCCCCTGTAGGAGCTAGCTTGCCAGCGATGGTCGTTAACGATGACGCGGGTGAACTGGATGAACGCGGCGCGCTTGAGTCCATCGCCAGCAGGCTGGCTCCTACAGTGTCAGTGTCCCGGGAATGCGTGAAGACCCCAAAAAAAGGGCGTCCATCAGGACGCCCAAACGTTCTTCTGCGACGGTAGAGCCGCAGTCAGAGGATCATTTCGGTCTGTAGGTTTCTGTCATTTGTGCGGTTTGATCGTCAGGCACCCGTAGTCCGATGCTCGGGATCGGATGGCCGAGGGCTGCTTGCTGGGCCAGTCGCAGACTTTCGAAGTAATAGCGCATGCGTTCGGCTCCACCTTCGGCGAATGCGCTGGTCGAACCCAGCGCCATCAGGCCGGCGAGGATCACGGCGGTGCGTTTCATGGTATGCCTCCCACTAAAGTTGTCGGATGCCTTTCGTCCATGAATCAATGAAGCAGTGTCGAAATGGCATTATCCGCCGATTCGCTTAAATGGGAATGGATTTCACCGCTGGCCTTGCCATGAAAAAGGGGCCGGAACCGGCCCCTGAAAGGATTACTGCTGAACGACTGCGGGTGACGTTTTCGGCTTCATCAGGCTGAAATCGATCAACGCGCGCTGCTCACGCTCATAGGGGTTGCCGATCATCAATGGCCGGGCCTTGAAACTGTCGCTGACCACACTCTTGCTGCGATCGAGTTCGTCGAAGCTCAGGCCTGCCAGATCGGCCCAGGTGTGGATCAGGTGCGAGCTGCTGTAAGGACGCGACAGATCGCCGGTGAGGTTCCAGTCATGGCTCGCCCGCCACTTCGGCGAAGCCCAGGCCATGAACGGAATGGTGTACATCGGAGCCGTCGGCTTGTTCTCGTTGCGCCCCAGGGTACTGTGACCCGCGGAATCGAACACGTCTTCGCCATGGTCGGAGAGGTACAGCAGGAAGCCGTTCGGATCGGTTTTGGCGTAGTCCTTGATCAGGCTGGACACCACGAAGTCGTTGTACAGCACGGCATTGTCATAGCTGTTGTACGTCGGCACCTGATCGTCACGTACGCCGGCCGGAACGCCATTGCGGTCCTGGAACTTGTCGAAGGTCGACGGGTAGCGGTACTGGTAGCTCATGTGCGTGCCGAGCAGATGCACGACGATGAGTTTGCGCGGCGCCGCGTCGGCCAGGGCCTTGTTGAACGGCTCGATCACGTCGCCGTCGTACTGCGCGGCGTTCTGGTTGCGGTTGTTGTTCAGGTACACCTGTTCGTCGGCCTGTTCGGAGAAGGTCGTGAGCATGGTGTTGCGCTTGGTCATGGTCTGTTGGTTGGTGATCCAGAAGGTTTTGTAACCGGCCTGTTTCATCATGCTGACCAGCGATGGCGTCGACAGGTACAGGTCCGGGTTTTCCTCGTCGGCGAAGGTCAGGACCTGTTGCAGCGCCTCGATGGTGTAGGGGCGCGGGGTGATGACGTTGTCGAAAACGTCCAGCTGATCCTTGAGCTTGTCGAGTTCCGGCGTGGTTTGCCGTGGGTAACCGTACAGGCTCATGCGCTGACGGTTGGTGGACTCGCCGATCACCAGCACCAGGGTCGCAGGCGTGTTGGCCATGGCGTCCTCGAGGTTGTGCAGCGGTGCAATCCTGCTGGCGCTGTTGAGCATGTCCTGCATGCCGGCCAGGGTTTCCAGGTAACGATGATAGGCCACGGCCATCTGCCATGGCACCGCCGGTTCGATGCGGGTTTCGAACTTGTCGAAGCCTTCGGCGAAACTGCCGGTGCGCGAGGTTTGCTTGATCAGCGGATAACCGACCACCGCCACGACAATGGCCACGGCTGCCGCGATGGCCTTGCCACGGGCCAGGTACACCGGGCGCAGGCGAGTCCACAGGAAATAGGCAAATGCGCTGTGGGCCAGGAACGCCGGGATCATCCACCAGGCAAAGTACTGGGTCATGTACTCGCCGGCTTCAGCCACGTTCGACTCGAACATGATGAAGATGACGCTCTGGGAAAACTCCTGCTGGTAAATGAAGAAGTAGCCCAGGCTCGCCATGGAGCATGCCCACAGCACGACGCCGATCACGGCGGCCATGACACGGGTCTGTTTGGGGAACAGCAGCATCGGCGCCAGCCAGATCGCGCTCATGACGAAGGCCTGGCGGAATCCGGTAAACCCGGAGGTGCCCGTCAGTTGGATCAGTAGTTGGGTGATGCCGGAAAAGTACCAGAAGAATACAAACAGCCAGACGAATCCGGCCCAATCAAAACCTGCCGCAGTCGTTTTGCTGCGTTCGAACAAAGACATTCAGCGCTCCAGCCGAGAATTCACTACCACCGCCGGGACTTGGAGATCGCGGACGACGAACGAGGGCCGCACGGAACCGGGCGGCCTGGAACTTGTAATTATCGTGAGACAATTGTGAAAATTTCGTGAGTTGCCGGAGGCGGCAGGGCGTGAGCCGGTGCGGAAGCAGTGCAGGCTGCTCCCGCTTGAGATGGGGGAATCAGGCGAGTGGGGCGCGTTGCACTGCAGCCAGGGGCTGCGTCTGACCCGTTTGCAGCAGCAGTCGCAACTGCGCCAGTTCCTGTTTCAATTGATCGCGTTCGTCCTTCAACTGACGCAATTCATCGCGACGGATAGTGACGTAAAGGGTTTGTGCTGGCAGTGCGGTATGTACTGTGCCCATTGCTCACCTCGCAAATGGCGTGTCTCAACTGTAGAGCCGCGTCGAAATCAACGGCTGATCTACTATCGGCGCCAATTTTGATTTCTTTTGCTCCCGAAGGGAACTTTTTTATTTTTCATTGTCGTTGTGTCTTCGGCTTGATTCCCGACGTTATCCATCAGGATCGGGCACAATGCCCGGAAACTTCACGCCAACGCTCTGGACTAACCTCATGAGTCGCGTTGGGCTATAACCTTTGACACACATTTTATTTGTAGTAGGGAGCATCAGCACATGCAACTCGGGATTATTGGGCTGGGCCGCATGGGCGGCAATATTGCGCGGCGCCTGATGCTCAACGGGCACACCACCGTTGTTTACGACCGCAATACCGCCTTTGTCGAAGCCCTGTCCGCTGAGGGCTCCACCGGCGTCGCCGATCTGCCGGCGCTGGTCGCTGGCCTGGCCAGGCCGCGTGCGGTGTGGGTCATGCTGCCGGCAGGCGCACCGACCGAAGAGACCATCGACACCCTGAGCACTTTGCTCGAAGCCGGCGACACCATCATCGACGGCGGCAACACCTTCTATAAGGACGATATCCGCCGGGCCAAAAACCTGTCGGAAAAAGGCCTGCATTACATCGACGTCGGTACATCCGGCGGCGTCTGGGGCCTGGAGCGTGGCTACTGCATGATGATCGGCGGCGATGCCGCGACCGTGACGCGTCTCGACCCGCTGTTTGCAACCCTGGCCCCGGGCATGGGTGACATCCCGCGTACCAAGGACCGCAAGTCCGACGACGATCGTGCCGAGCGTGGCTACATTCACGCAGGTCCCGCCGGCGCCGGGCATTTCGTGAAGATGATCCACAACGGCATCGAATACGGAATGATGCAGGCCTTCGCCGAAGGCTTCGACATCCTGCAAACCAAAAACAGCGAGAGCCTGCCAGAAGACCAGCGTTTCGACCTGAACGTGGCCGACATCGCCGAAGTCTGGCGTCGTGGCAGTGTGGTGTCCTCGTGGTTGCTCGACCTGACGGCAGACGCCCTGGCCAGTGATCCGAAACTCGACGGGTTCTCCGGGTCGGTGGCCGACAGCGGTGAAGGCCGTTGGACCATCGAGGCGGCGATGGAGCAAGCGGTGCCGGTGCCGGTGCTGTCGAACTCGCTGTTTTCCCGCTACCGCTCGCGCGGCCAGGGCACCTTTGGCGACAAGGTTCTCTCGGCCCAGCGCTTCGGCTTCGGCGGCCATGTGGAGACCTCGAAAAAATGACCCACGTGATCCGCAGGAAATCCAAGGCTGAGCCTGCACCCGCGACGACGCTGTTTCTGTTTGGCGCCCATGGCGACCTGGTCAAGCGTCTGTTGGTGCCGGCGCTGTATAACCTCAAGCGCAACGGGCTGCTCGGGGATGGACTGCGGATCATCGGCGTTGACCACAACGCCATCAGCGATGAAGGTTTTGCGCAAAAGCTCGAAGACTTCATTCGAAACGAGATGGCTGGCAAGGGTGATCACACCCTTGATCCAGTGGTCTGGTCCAAACTTGCCAAAGGCATCAGCTACGTCCAGGGCGATTTCCTGGACGACGGCACTTATCAAGCGCTGGCGGCGAAAATCGCCGACAGCGGAACCGGCAATGCGGTGTTCTACCTGGCCACCGCGCCGCGTTTCTTCAGTGAGGTGGCGCGCCGACTCGGTGCCGCCGGCTTGCTGGAAGAAACTCCCGAGGCCTTCAGAAGGGTGGTGATCGAAAAACCCTTCGGCTCCGACCTGCAAACGGCCGAGGCCTTGAATGCCTGCCTGCTCAAGGTGATGACGGAAAAGCAGATCTACCGGATCGATCACTATCTGGGCAAGGAGACCGTGCAGAACATTCTGGTCAGCCGGTTCTCCAACAGCCTGTTCGAAGCGTTCTGGAACAATCACTACATCGACCACGTGCAGATCACCGCCGCTGAAACCGTCGGCGTGGAAACCCGTGGCAGTTTTTATGAGCACACGGGCGCGCTGCGCGACATGGTGCCCAATCACCTGTTCCAGTTGTTGGCGATGGTGGCGATGGAACCTCCCGCCGCGTTCGGCGCCGATGCGGTGCGTGGCGAGAAAGCCAAGGTCGTCGGCGCGATCAGGCCCTGGACGGTCGAGGAGGCCCGCGCCAACTCGGTACGCGGTCAATACGCCGCGGGTGAAATCGACGGCAAGGCGCTGCCGGGCTATCGCCAGGAAGACAAGGTCGCACCCGACAGCAATACCGAAACCTATGTGGCCCTCAAGGTCATGATCGATAACTGGCGCTGGGTCGGGGTGCCGTTCTACCTGCGCACCGGCAAGCGCATGAGCGTGCGTGACACCGAGATCGTCATCTGTTTCAAACCGGCACCCTATGCGCAGTTTCGCGATACCGAGGTCGATGAACTGCAGCCGACTTATTTGCGCATCCAGATTCAGCCGAACGAAGGCATGTGGTTCGACCTGTTGGCCAAACGTCCCGGTCAGGCCCTGAAAATGGACAACATCGAGCTGGGGTTTGCCTACAAGGACTTTTTCGAGATGCAGCCGTCCACGGGCTACGAAACCCTGATCTACGATTGCCTGACCGGTGATCAGACGTTGTTTCAGCGCGCCGACAACATCGAAAACGGCTGGCGCGCCGTGCAGCCATTCCTCGATGCCTGGCAACAGGACGCCAGCGTGCAGAGCTATGCCGCCGGGGAAAACGGCCCGAAGGCCGGCGAAGAGTTGCTCACCCGTGACGGTCGCGTCTGGCACCGCCTCGGATAATGTGGGAGCGAGCTTGCTCGCGATAGCGGTCTGTCAGGCACTTGGATGTGAATGTGCCGCCGCCATCGCGAGCAGGCTCGCTCCCACTGGGTTGGGGGGTTACAGCCAGTAGCTCACCGCATACCACCCGAGCAAGCCCATGACCACGGTATACGGCAACGCCATCCAGACCATCCGCCCGTAAGACAGGCGCACCAGCGGTGCGATCGCCGAGGTCAGCAAGAACAGGAACGCCGCCTGGCCGTTGGGCGTCGCCACGCTCGGCAGATTGGTGCCGGTGTTGATCGCAATGGCCAGCGTTTCGAAATGTTCACGGGTCATCTCACCCGCCATGAATGCGCGCTTCACTTCGGTGATGTAAATGGTCGCGACGAATACGTTGTCACTGATGGCTGACAGCAGGCCGTTGGCAATGAACAGCATGCCCGGTTGTTGATCCGCCGGCAGCGCCAGTACCCAGTGGATCAGCGGCGAGAACAATTGCTGGTCATGAATCACCGCGACCACGGCGAAAAACACCACCAACAAGGCGGTAAACGGCATGGCGTCCTTGAACGCGGTGCCGAGGCGGTGTTCGTCGGTGATGCCGGTAAACGCGGTGATCAACACGATCACCATCAAGCCGATCAAGCCCACCTCGGCGATGTGAAACGCCAGCCCGGCGATCAGAATCAATGCGGCGGCGCCTTGTACCAGCAGTGCGGCTCGTTGGCGGGCGGTGCGTTCGGCATTGTCTTCGGCGGCGTAGTTGGCCAGCACCGCACGGACGTTATCCGGCAGCAGCGTGCCGTATCCGAACCAGCGCAGCTTTTCCAGCAGGACGCAAGTCGCCAGGCCTGCAACCAGTACCGGCAGGGATACCGGCGCAACCTGGGTGAAGAATTCGGAGAAATGCCAACCCATTTCATGGCCGATCAGCAGGTTCTGCGGTTCGCCGACCAGCGTACACACGCCGCCCAGTGCGGTGCCTACGGCACCGTGCATCAACAGGCTGCGCAGAAAGGCGCGGAACTGTTCGAGATCGCCCTGATGCAGGGTCGGCAATTGTTTGTCGTCGCTGTACTCGCTGTCCTGGCGCGGGTCGTTACCCGAGGCGACGCGGTGATACACCGAGTAAAAGCCTACGGCGGCACTGATGATCACGGCGGTCACGGTCAAGGCATCGAGGAACGCCGACAGAAAGGCCGACAGAAAGCAGAACATCAGGGCCAGCGCAGCCTTGGAGCGAACCCCCAACAGCAGGCGCGAGAACAGGTACAGCAGCAAGTCCTTCATGAAGTAGATACCGGCCACCATGAACATCAGCAGCAGGATCACCGGGAAATTGTGCAGCAACTCGTCATACAGCGCCTGCGGCGTGGTCATCTTCAGCAGCAGGGCTTCAATCAACAACAGGCCGCCGGGCATCAGCGGATAACACTTGAGCGCCATGGCCAGGGTGAAGATGAACTCCAGTACCAGTAGCCAGCCGGCCGCTACCGGGCCAACGGTCCACAGGACCAGGGCATTGAGAATCAGAAAGCCGACGATGCAGGCCTTGTACCAACGGGGCGAATGCCCGAGAAAGTTGTGCGCGAACGCCTGGGCCATTGAACCGGACATCGGCTGCTCCTTGTTTTAAGAAGCGCGCAACTTGCCGCAAGCGGGTGAGAAGATCAAGCACAGGAAAAATGTACGTGACTACCCCTGATAGCGAGCGATGACCGCCTTGTAGTTTCCATGCAGTGAATAGCCACCGACGACGATGTTTCCATCGGCCAGCGCCGCGACACAGGTGGCGGTATCCAGACTCGGGCCGAGGCGGGTACGCGTATAGCCGCGGCCATTGCCAAAGCGGTGATCGGGACGGCCGTCGGGCAGGTATCGACCGATCAGGAAGTCTGCTTCGATGCCGCCGATGGTTGCGCCCGCCGTGAGCACACCGCCATCGGGCTGTAGCTGCGCGGTATTCCACTGGCAGCCGTTGTGGCCAATGACCAGGCGTTGCGGCTGGCCGCCATTGCAGTGGTTGTCGGGGCGGCCGTTGCTGTGCATCTTGAACGTCAGGCAGTGCATCGGCTCGCGACTGCTGCCAAAACACAAGACGTCGCCATTGATTTGCTGGACCACCTGACTGACCTGGGCGCCATGCCCCTGCGCCTTGAACGTCAGGAATCCGTCCACGGCGAAACTGTCGTCGAGACGGCCGTCGACGTGGTAGCGCGCCAGCAATCCTTCCTCAGGGAAGTTGATCGATCCACCCACCAGAACCCGGCCGTCAGCTTGCACCGTCAGGCTGCTGAGCCAGGTATTCATCAGCAGGTGCCGGACCACCACAAAGCCACGGCCATTGAACGAGCAGTCCAGCGAACCTTCGACATCCAGCCGTATCAACAGGCCCACGTGATCGGCCAGTTCGAAGTGATGGTTGGCCAGAATCAGGATCCGGCCGTCTCGCTGTACGTCCACATCGCAGGCTTCAGCGCCCGGCACACCGGGAGGCAGCCAGATATCGCGCATACCGAGGGACAGACCGCCAGGCAAGCGCACGACGCGGCGGCCATTATCGCCAAAGCTTCGAACCAGGCGACCCTCTTGATCGAACAGTGCCAGACCCGGGAGCGTGCGGTGCGCGTTATCGTATTGCAGGCCGGCCAACAGGATATTGCCGTCGGGCATGACCAGCACCTTGGCGCCCATGGCTTCGAACCCGGGTTCGAATTGCCCGATGACGCTGCCTTGCCTGCCGAACGCAAGGTCTGCCGAACCATCCTCCAGCAGGCGGGCCAGGCCAAAGCGGCTGCCATCGGCCATGGCGACCTTTGCCGCCACCAGCATACGGCCCCGGGCATCGATTGCGACGTCGTTGGCCATGCTGGAGAGGCTGTCGGCGAAATACACCAGGGTTTTGCCGTTGCCTGCGAACGTCGTATCGAGAGTGCCGGCTGTGTTCCGGACGGAGGAGCAGGCAATGGCGGACTGGATTGACATGAACCGCATCTCCTTGCGAGTCGTCCTGATCCAGAAGTTTGGGTGGCGACTATATAGGGAGAATATTCAATCCCTGAATGGGGAGACGCACAACTGTAAGAACTAACAGACGGAGAGTCGCTGTGTGCCACAACAGTGTCTTTTCGAACCAATGGCAAGCCTGCAAAGTATCAGGCGCACAAAAGTTCAAACTAAGGGGGCAATGAGTGCGTATGGGCGAGAACCACCAGCCCAACTAAAAGACGGGGAAGGGCGCGGATTACCCCGGGGTAATCCGCAAAACGATTAGTGCGGCATCGACCACGACTGCAGTGTGTAACCTTCCTCGCTCAATTCGGCGCGGGCCTGCTCCAGCAGCAGTTCGAGTTGTGCGGGATCGGAATAAGCGCTGCTTGGGATCTGCTTGCGGCCAATGCTGGTGCTGGTGCGGTCGATAACGGTCAGGCTGAGTTCGCCATTACCGTCCTGTGGAGCCCAGGCCACGCATTTGAAGGGTTTAAATGCGCGGTCGGCAATCAAAAGTGCTTCGTTGATACGGAGCGGGGCGTTCATAGGGTCTTCTCTCTGTGTGCCCAATCAAATGATGTGCCGTCGGTTGGGCTTACCGTTCGGCTGGTTACTTGTACTGATGCCCGCAACCGGGGTTCGGGTCACACACAATCAAAAGAAATTTCGACTTTATTTCATGGGTTCAAGAATGAGCCCGGCATTGAAAGCTGAATGAAAGGAAAGAGACGTTAGGGCGCGATCAAAGGCGCTTCTTATAACTGGATTTATTGCAATCCTATAGTCAAACGATACAAGGGTCTGTCAAGTTCTTGCTAATGTTACAGTTAGGTCCGCCAAATGATTGTTTTTACTAAATTTTATAAAAATTGGCGCCAAGGATCAGTCATGAGCGATGTGCCAGCTTCACGACGTCTATTAGTGGTGGACCCCTGTGACGATTGCTATCGTCTGCTCCCTGGATTGCGCGCTATCGGTTGGGAAGTTGACAGCTGCACGCTGGAACACGCCACTGACCGAACCTGTGACGTGGGCTTGATACGCCTGCAGCCGTATCACCTTGAGCACCCGGAAGCCGTCAAGGAATTGATCAGCCGCAGTGGCGCAGAGTGGATAGCGGTACTCAACCAGGAAGTGCTGCGACTGCAAAATGTCGGCGACTTTGTCTGTGAGTGGTTTTTTGACTTTCATACCTTGCCGTTCGATGTGTCCAGGGTTCAGGTAACGCTGGGCCGGGCATTTGGCATGGTGCGGTTGCGTGGGCAGGGTACGGTGCATGTTGACCAGCCCGAGCACGAATTGCTCGGCGACAGCAAACCTGTGCGTGAACTGCGAAAACTCTTGAGCAAACTGGCTCCTACCGAATCTGCGGTATTGATTCGCGGTGAAAGCGGCACTGGCAAGGAATTGGTCGCACGAACACTGCATCGTCTGTCCCAGCGTCACAGCAAACCCTTCATCGCGATCAATTGTGGTGCGATTCCCGAACACTTGATCCAGTCCGAGTTGTTCGGCCATGAGAAAGGCGCATTTACCGGGGCACATCAACGCAAGGTCGGACGAATAGAAGCCGCTAACGGTGGCACCTTGTTTCTCGACGAGATCGGTGACCTGCCACTGGAGTTGCAGGCCAATCTGCTGCGGTTCCTCCAGGAAAAACACATCGAACGGGTGGGCGGCAGTCAGCCGATTCCGGTCGATGTGCGAGTGCTGGCGGCGACGAATGTCGACCTTGAAGCCGCTATCGCGAAGAAGCGCTTTCGCGAAGATTTGTATTACCGCCTGAACGTACTGCAAGTGGTGACCGTTCCGCTGCGTGAGCGCCATGGCGACTTGTCGATGCTGGCCAATCACTTCTCCCATTTCTACAGCCGTGAAACCGGACGTCGCCCCCGCAGTTTCAGTGAAGACGCCTTGATTGCCATGGGCAAACACGACTGGCCAGGCAATGTTCGTGAGCTGGCCAATCGCGTTCGTCGCGGACTGGTATTGGCCGAAGGCCGGCAGATCGAGGCCCGCGACCTGGGGTTGATCAGTCAACACGCGATTGCCGCGCCGATGGGCACCCTCGAAGAATACAAGACCCGGGCCGAACGTCAGGCGTTGTGCGATGTATTGAACCGCCACAGCGATAACCTGAGCGTCGCCGCCAAAGTATTGGGCGTGTCGCGCCCGACGTTCTACCGGTTGTTGCACAAGCATCAGATTCGTTGAATTCCTGCTTCAAACAAAAAGAATGCAGCAATGAAAATTGCGGGCGCGGCGCGCTTGAGTCCATCGCCAGCAGGCTGGCTCCTGCAGTTTCAGCATGGGCATGGCCCTTTTTGTAATTGGATGGACTCGCCCAAGCCGAGGCGTCAATGCGCCACGGTGGCAGTCTAAACAGCCAACGACAGCGAGGGCGAGTCCATGAAAAATCATAGTTCGATTGAGCAATCTATGTCTTCTTCCG
>Ga0209050_1001488_pt1 | contig 24908 bp, 27 predicted proteins | sample Araplavi_mTSA_r2_FD_184276 | JGI IMG/M metagenome (GOLD analysis project Ga0209050, IMG submission 184276) | Arabidopsis root microbial communities from North Carolina, USA - plate scrape MF_Cvi_mTSA_r2 (SPAdes) (version 2) | ecosystem: Host-associated > Plants > Roots > Endosphere | place: USA... | reverse complement strand
TCGACTTGTTGGTGATCTTGTAGTTGTTGTAGGAGACCAGCATCTCCTTCTTGCCCACCAGCTTCCAGTCGTAGCGGTCAGGCGCGCCGTTGAAGCCGTCGTAGTCGTCGGTGGTGCGCAAGCCGTCGGCGCCCTGCCCCGGCGAGTCATACGCCACGTTCGGCGCGCGCAGCACGCGGCGCTGGCCCGGGTTGTAGGTCCACGCCAGGCGCGATTCCTTCACCTGGTCGAGCGGGTCAATCACCAGCAGCGCATCGCCCGCCACCGACGAAGGCCCGGTCAGGGTCGCCATGTAATACAGCAGGCGGTTCGGCTCCGGATTGGCCATGCCCTGCGCGAACGCCACTTTCTCGGTACGCGTCACCGGCGTGAACGCGCCGTTGGTCTGCACCGGGAATTCAGCGGTATAGCGCTCGATGGTGCCGCCGCGGTAGCGCATCAGGTGGTTCCAGATAACTTCCACCCCGGTCTTCGGAATCGGGAACGGCACCGTAGTCTTGGTGATGCCCGTCACGCCGTTGCCGCCGCCAGTCAGCTCGGCCTTGCTCGCCTCGGCCTTGATGGTGTCGTACACCGCCTGCGGATAGCCGGCCGTGCGGTAGCTCTTGTAGACGTTCATCTTGTAGCTCGGGTACCGCTTCAGCATTTCCATCTGCCCCGGCGCCAGCACGTCCTTGTACTTGTCCATATTGGCCGCCGTGATGGTGTATTGCGGCGCCTCGTTCGGCAGCGGGTCGGCATAGCCGTTCTTGCTGTCGAAACCAGCCGGCGCCTTGGTGATGCCGCCGTTCCAGGCCGGGATGGTGCCGGCCTTGTTGCCTTCCTTCTCCGCACCGACCGGGGTCAGGTCCTTGCCCAGGCGGTCCACTTCAGCCTGCGACAGGCCGGCCAGGGCGCTGCCCGCGATGCACGCCAGCGCTGCGGCCAGCAAGCTTTGCTTCATCATCTTCATCTACGTGTCTCCTGTCTCTTTATTAGAAGTTGGCGCCGATCACGAACTGCATGTTGTCGCGGTCGTGGAACTGGTCGTACTTGGCGCTCTTGTTATAGCTGGTGTAGCTGATGTCGGCGTAATAGCGGTTGTTGTAGTCCGCGCGCAGGCCCACGCTGCGGGTCTGGCGGTCTTCGATGAACAGGTTGTCGGCCGCATAGCCCTTCACGTCATGCGCGAAGTAGACGCGCGGCTTGAGGTTGATGCCGGCCACCACGTTCGGGAACAGCATCTCGGCCGACAAGCGGTAGCCCCAGGCGGTGCTGGTGGCATAGCCCTCGTTTTCGCAGTAGGACTTGTTCGGCTGGATGCCGGCCGGGCCGCAAGTGCCGCCCAGTGCCGCGGTCGGTCCGAAGTTGTACATGAAGCCGCGCACATAGCGAGTGCTGGTGTTCGGGTCGCCGATGCCGCTCCACTTCTGGCCCGCCACTTCGCCCAGCAGAGTCAGCGAATCGGCGCCCAGCACTTGCGGTATCTGGCGGATGAAGGATACCTGCGCCTGCGTCTTGTCCTTGCGGTCGTAGCCGTGGATCACGGTGCCGGTCGGCACCGCTGGGTTGCGCGCAATGGCCGCCAGCTTTGCCTGCGGGCCGATGCCCAGTGCCGTGCCGACCAGCAGGTCGATAGCGTTGATCTGAACCGGAATATCCTTGGTGCGCGACACTTCACCGAACAGCGAGAAACCGCCCACTTCGGTGGCAGCCGACAGGCCCATGGTTTTCACGTTCTCGCCGCTGTAGTCCCACACGATGTTCCCGGCCGGCAGCACGCCCAGCGTGCCCAGCGCCGGCGCCAGCGACGGCACGGCTTTCACCAGCTGCGCCAGGCGGCCAGACCACACCGACGGCAGCGCCGATGGCTGCTTAACCACCGAGACGATCGGTGAGTGGCTGTGGTAGCGCGCAAAATAGACACCAAAGTCGGTCGCAATGGCATCGGCGAAGTAGTGGCTCGAGATGCCGAACTGGCCGGACTTCTTCGGCCGGATCTTTTCAGCGGTGGTCATGCGGAAGTTGAGCGGCATGGAGCGCGACAGGCCGAGCGAGGCCAGCACCGGATCCAGCGCCGCCGGCAGCGCGGCCAGGAACGGCGCGCCGTTGTACTGGCCCTGGTCGTTCAACTTGGTGCCGTCGCCAAACAGCACGGTACCGTTGTTGCAATTCAGCGAGTCCGCTGCCGACCAATAGGTGCCGCAGCCATCGACCACGTTCTGGCGCCAGCCAAGGTTGTAGAAGGCTTCCACCGACACGCCATTGCCCAGGCCCAGGTTGGCCATCAGGGCCGGTTGCGGGCGCAGGATTTCCTTCACCTGTGCGCCCGGGCGGCGCGCGGCGCTGGTATCGAAAGCGCCCATCGCGTTAATGCCCGGCACGAACAGCGATTCGCCCCAGTTGATTACCTGGTTGCCCAGCTTTGCGCTCAGCGCCTTGCCGCCCAGGTCCCAGTTGGCGAAGACGTAGGCATCGGCCAGCGCCACGCCATCGAAGGTGGAGAGCTGGTCAAAGCCGGTATCGCTCAGTTCCGAGTTCGGCTTGTAGCCGTTGTTGAAATGTCCGTGCGGGAGTTCTTTGCCCTTCAGCACCGCGTCATACCAGGCGAAGCCGCGCATGAACATGCCGTAGGTATCGCCTTTCAGCTCCAGCTCGCCGGTCAGCTTGCCGACCGTGGAATAGGCATCGTGCTTCTTGAAGTTCAGGTTGCCGTCGTCGGCGCCGGCGCCTGCCGTGCCGCCATTGGGTACAGAGATCAGGTTCTTGTCTGCATCCTTCATCCGGATGCTGGTGCCGACCGACATATTGAGGGACCAGCGTCCTTCCAGTCCATTATCGGTGGTGAAGGTATCTGCGTGCGCCAGGGGGGTTGCCAGCGCCGCCGCCACAGCAAACGCCATGGTACGGTTGTACTTCCTCGTCATCCTTGTGTCTCCTAATGGTTTTTTACAGCTTTTTATACAGGCTTATTTAACTGCTTGAACTCCTCACGCAACTTCATCTTCTGCACTTTGCCGTTGGCGGAATACGGAAGCTCGCTGACGAAAACCACGTCGTCGGGAAGCCACCACTTGGCTACGCGGCTGGCAAGGTAGCCTAACACTTCATCGCGTGTGGGGGAACTGCCATGGCGCGGAACGATCACCAGCAAAGGACGTTCCTGCCATTTTTCATGCGGAATGCCGATCACCGCAGCGGCCATCACATCGGGATGGCCCATCACTGCGTTCTCGACATCGATCGATGAAATCCATTCGCCGCCGGACTTGATCACGTCCTTGGCACGGTCGGTTATCTGAAGATAGCCATCGCTGTCGATGTTGGCGATGTCGCCTGTATCGAAGTAGCCCTCCTCGTCCAGCACGGGCGCATCGCTGCCGTAATAGGCCGACAGGATCCACGGCCCGCGCACCATCAGGCGCCCTGTCGCGACGCCGTCGTGCGGCAGGCGCCGGCCCGCTTCGTCTTTCAGCGCCAGCTCCACGCCGCACACCGGCCGCCCCTGGCGCGCCTGCACGCGCAGCTTTTCTTCCTCGCTGGCCGTGTCGTGCGCTTGCAACAGCGAACACACGGTGCCGAGCGGCGACATCTCCGTCATGCCCCAGGCCTGCACCAGCGTCGCGCCCAGCGTATTGCGGCAGCGCGTGAACATCACCGGGGGAATCGCCGAGCCGCCGCACAGCATGCGCTCCAGGCACAGCTCCTGCAGCGCCGGCCGCGCTTCGCTCTCGATGTGGTTCAGCAGGCCAAGCCAGACGGTCGGCACGCCGAGCGCCATCGTTACCCGCTCATCGCGCAGCAATTCGTAGATGCTCTTGCCATCGAGCGCAGGCCCGGGCAGCACCAGCTTGGCGCCGCTCATCGCGCCGGCATACGGCATGCCCCAGGCGTTCACATGGAACAGCGGCACCACCACCAGGCAGCTGTCGCGGTGCGAAATGGCGGCGCTGCCCGCAGCGCACAAACCCATCGAATGCAGGTAGGCCGAGCGGTGCGAATACAGCACGCCTTTCGGGTTGCCCGTGGTGCCCGAGGTGTAGCACAGCGCCGACGCCGTGCGTTCGTCGAACTGCGGCCAGGCGTAATCTTCGCTGGCGCCTTCCACCAGCTCTTCGTAGCACAGCGTGCCGGCCGGCACGGCAACCGGCATATGCGCGCGGTCGGTCATGCAGACAAAGGCTTTCACGCCCGCCAGCTTCGGAGCCAGCGCTGCCACCAGCGGTGCGAACGTGATGTCAAAGAACAGCACCTGGTCCTGCGCGTGGTTGATGATGTACTCCACCTGCTCCGGGAACAGGCGCGGGTTGATGGTGTTGAGCACCGCGCCCATGCCCGACACGGCGAAGTACAGCTCCATGTGGCGGTGCGTATTCCAGGCCAGCGTGCCGACACGCTCCCCCATGCCCACGCCCAGCGCCAGCAGCGCATTGGCCACGCGCCGCGCACGGCGTTCCACTTCGCCATAGCTGCTGCGGTGCAGGTGTCCTTCACAAGTGCGCGAGACGATTTCAGCGCGCGGGTGCACGCGGCGCGCATGTTCGATCATCGAGGAAATCAGCAGCGGCTGGTCCTGCATCAAAGCTTGCATCGGCAAACCCATCACATGTGGCGTTTGAGGAAGCCGGCCAGCGTGTCGAACACGCGGCCATACGGTGGGCGGAACAGGCCGAAGCCATTCACGCGCGCCTGCCGGTAGATCGGCTTCTGCTTGGAGAAGGCCAGGAAGCCATGTTCGCCGTGGTAGGCGCCGGTGCCGCTGGCGCCCACGCCGCCAAAAGGCAGGTTTTCCTGCGCCGCATGCCACAGCGCGTCGTTGATGGTCACGCCGCCGGAGATGGTCGAATGCAGCACCTTGGTGCAATTGCGGCGCTCCCTGCCGAACCAGTACAGCGCCAGCGGGCGCTCGCGCTGGTTGATGAAGGCGATGGCTTGCTGCAGCGTGTCATACGGCACCACCGGCAGCAGCGGGCCGAAGATTTCCTCGCGCATGACCGCCATTTCAGGCGTCACGTCCAGCAGCAGCACCGGCGCCATGCGCCGCTCGCCGCCCTGCGCCGGCGCGCCGCCGCCAAGCCGCACGACACGTGCGCCCTGCTCTTGCGCATCGCTCACCAGCCGTTCCAGCCGCTGGTAGTGGCGCTCGCTGATGATGCTGGTGTACTGATCGTTGCCGGCAAACTGCGGATACATCGCCGTGGCTGCCGCGCTGACTTCGCGCACAAACTCCTCGACCCGAGCGCGCGGCACCAGCGCATAGTCCGGCGCCACGCAAGTCTGTCCGGCGTTGAACAATTTGCCAAAAGCCAGGCGCGGCGCAGACTCCGCCAGGTCGCAGCTTTCGTCGATGATGGCGGGCGATTTGCCGCCCAGTTCCAGGGTCACCGGCGTCAGGTTCTGCGCCGCGGCGACGGCAACCTGCCGCCCCACCGCAGTGGAGCCGGTGAAAACCAGGTGGTCGAACGGCAGCGCCGCAAAGTCGCGGCTGACGTCCACCCCGCCTTCGATCACGGCCAGTTCGGCCGGGCTGAAATACTGCGCCGCCAGTTGCGCCAGCAAGCGTGAAAAAGCCGGCGTCAGCTCGCTTGGCTTGATCATCACGCGGTTGCCGGCCGCCAGCGCGGCAGCCGCCGGCACCAGCGCCAGCTGGCAGGGGTAATTCCAGGGAACGATGTTGCCGATTACGCCCAGCGGCTGCGGCATGAGCCGGCTCGAACCGGGCAGCATGTGCAGCGGCGTCGCCACGCGGCGCGGCCGCATCCAGCGCGCGAGCTTGCGGCGCTGCTGGCGGATTGCCGACAGCACGATGAACAGTTCGGTCAGCACCATTTCCTGCCGCGCGCGCCCGCCGAAGTCGGCATCGATGGCGGCCAGGATGGCAGGCTCGTTATCGGCCACCATTGCCTGCAGGCGGCCAAGGCGTTCGCGCCGCACGGCCGCCGTCGGCACCATGTCGGCATTGAAGGCCGCGCGCTGGACTTCCAGTACGTCCAGCAGCGAAGACGCGCCGCGTCCCACGACGGCAGGGTCGAAATCCTGAACTTTCATCACAGTGTCTCCAGTTGCGCCGCGTTTTATTAACGCTGTCGTTGAAACGAGTATGTGTTTGACACTACTATTCGTCCAATGCATTGTATCTATCCGCACAATGCATATTCCGCATACAAGGGGATTTTGATGGATTTCAAGCGCTTGCGTTACGCCCTGGCCGTGGCCGACGAAGGCAACTTCGTGCGCGCCGCCGAGAAGATCAGCATCAGCCAGCCCGCCCTCTCGCGCGCCGTGCAAACCCTCGAGGAAGAACTGGGATTCCTGCTGTTTGACCGGGGCAACCGCAACGTCGCCGTGACGGTGGCGGGGGCCGCCTTTTTCAACCACGCGCGCCGCTTACTGTTTGATGTACGCAACATGGAACACGATTTGTCCTTGTTGCGAAATGGCGACAGCGGCCATGTGGCCTTCGGTATCGGCCCACTGCATTCGGGCGCCCTGTTGCCGCGCATGCTGCGCCAGGTGCGCGCCGACCAGCCGGGCATCAGCCTGTCGGTCACCATCAACACCTCGAGCTACCTGCTGGACCACCTGCGCGGAGAGGAAATGGAATTCTTCATGTCCGACGTGCGCCTGATCGATCCGGCCGAAGACTTGATCATTACCCATGAATGCCGCCAGTACGGCGGCATCTATTGCCGTCCCGGCCACCCGCTGCTGGGGCGCGACGACGTCACCCCGCCCGAGCTGCTGCCCTACGGGATGGCTGCGCCCACCATTCCCGAAGTGCTGATGACGCAGATGAACAAGCTGTTCCGCCTGCCGCCCGGGCGCGACCTGCCGATCATGCTCAGTTGCGACAGCGTGCACACCCTGGTCGACGTGGTGGCCGAGAGCGACCTGCTGCTGATTTCCAGCCACGCGGCGCTGGCCGAAGCAGCCGCAGAAGGCAGGCTGGAACAAGTGCAGGTGCCGCTGCCGCCGCTGTGGGCGGACATTGCCACCATCCGCCTGCGCGGCCGCACCCTGTCGCCCGGCGCGCAGCGCGTGCTGCAGGCCGCGCGCGAAATCCTGGCGCAACTGGCCGGCACCGAAATGCCGCGCCACTAAGCCGGCGCGTCCTCAGGCCGCTGCCGCGCGCAGCGCCTCCAGGTCGCGCAGCTCGATCTGCCCATAGCGCAGTGCGATCGCGCCGGAGCGGGCCAGCGCCTGCAGTTCCTTGTTCAGCGTGGTGCGCCCGACGCCCAGCATCATGGCGATGTGGTCCTGTGAAGCAGTGATGGTGGTACGCGTGCTGGCCGCCTGGGTCAGGTCCCCGTGCGCCATCATCAGCAGGCGCCGCGCCACGCGCGTGCGGGTGCTGTGCATCGCCATGTCGGCAACCAGGCCGAAGGCAGCATGCAGCCGCTCCGCCTCCAGGCGCGCCATGGCGTTGGCAAACACCACATCCTGCATCAGGACTGCAAAGCGATCCGCGCTCACTGCCAGCAGTTCCGTTTCTTCCTGCGCCGTTGCCGTAGCGCTGCGCGGCAGGTCCGCCAGCAGGGCCGTTTCACCGAACCAGTTGCCTGCTTCGGCCATGGTCACAATGGCCTCGTTGCCGTCGGCGTGCATGACCGACAGCCGTACCGCGCCACGCACCACGCCCCACAGTCCGTCCTGCGCCCCGGCCGAGCGTTCCCCTTGCAGGTAAAGCACCTCGCCCAGCGCCAGCCGCACGCTGCGCGTCACCGCCAGCAAGGCGTTGGCCTGCGCCGCCGGCAGGCGCGCAAACCAGGGGTTGTTAAGGAATATCTGCACGCAAAAAAATCCTGAATTGCACGGAATTGAACAATCTTCGCCGGCCCAGCCCTGCATCATGGTTGCCAAAGGAGACCCGGAACATGGACAACAACATGATGTACACGCTGCTCGCACTCGTCATCGCGGGCCTGGCCCTGGCGGAATTCGCCAGCCGCCGCTACCGCGAGATGGTGCACGCCGACGCCAATGATACCGCGCTCGAAGTTGGCATGACAGTCAGCCTGCTGCTGGTCACCCAGCCGCTGATCCTCTTCAGCACCAGCGCGCTGGGCCAGTGGCTGGCGCCCGGCATGCATAACGCCTGGGCCGGCCTGCCCTGGTGGGCCTGGGCCGGCCTGCTGCTCGTAGGCGACGACATGACGCAATACTGGTGGCACCGCATCTCGCATTCGCCGCTGCTATGGCCCCTGCACCGCGCGCACCACTCGGCCTCCTACATGAGCATCCGCATCACCTACCGCAACAACTTCTTCTACTACCTGATGATGCCCGGGATCTGGTTCGCCGGCGCCATGGTCTACCTGGGCTGCGGCTGGATGTATTTCGCCTATGTGTTCGTCAAGCAGACGGTCATCCTCAGCGCCCACTGCGCCTGGGCCTGGGACGAACCGCTGTACAAGCTGCGCGTCCTGCGCCCGCTGATGTGGGTGGTGGAACGCACCATCTCCACCCCGGCCACGCACCGCGCCCACCACGCCCTCACCAACGCCGACGGCATCGGCCATTACAAGGGCAACTTCGGCAACCTGCTGTTCTTCTGGGACGTACTGTTTGGGACCGCCCACATCACGCGCCGCTACCCGGCAGCGGTCGGCCTGCGCGACGACCAGCTGTTCGGCGCCGAGCGCTGGGACAAGCAGATGTTCTACCCTCTGCTGCAATCGAAGCGCGAATACAGCGCCCTGAAATTCGGCGGAAAGATCTACAGCGATGAATAAGGCGAGGATAGTGGTGACGGGCGGCTTCGGCGCCCTTGGCCGCGCCATCGGCGACGCCTTGCTGGCAAGCGGCGCGCAAGTCGCCCTGGTCGACCAGGCGCCGGTTCCCGCCGGCGTGCCCGAAGGCACCCTTGCCTGCGGCAGCGTGAACCTGTGCGACCAGCATGCCGCCCAACGCTGCCTGGAGGGAGTAGCCGAACGCTTCGGCGGCCTCGATGGCATCGTCAACGTAGCGGGCGGCTTTGCCTGGGAATCAGTGGAGCACGGCGACATCGCGACCTGGGAGCGGATGTACGCAATGAACGTGCGCACCGCCCTGCTGGCATCACAGGCGGCGCTGCCGCACCTGCTGCGCCAGGGGCGCGGCCGCATCGTCAATATCGGCGCCATGGCAGCAGGCCGCGCGCAGTCTGGGATGGGCGCCTATGCCGCAGCCAAGTCCGGCGTAGCACGCCTGACAGAAGCCATGGCGGAAGAATTCCTCGACCGCGGCATTGCGGTCAACGCGATCCTGCCCAGCATCATCGACACGCCGGCCAACCGCGCTGCCATGCCGGACGCCGACACCAGCCGCTGGGTCGCACCGGCAGCGCTGGCGCAGGTGGTTCAGTTCCTGTTGTCGGACGCATCGGCCGCCGTGACTGGCGCCCTGCTGCCGGTCAGCGCGCCGCCTACTTCTTAGAAGGCCGCAGCACGATTTCGAACAGCTTCGGCCAGCGCTTGCCGGTCACGAACAAGCGGTGCGACTTGGCGTCGTAGGCAATGCCGTTCAGCACATTGTCAGCATCACTGCCAGCCTTGGCGGTAGCCGCCAAGCCGGACAAGTCGATCCAGCCCAGCACATGGCCGCTGAAAGGATCGATACGCGCAATGCGGTCGGTCTGCCAGACATTGGCATAGATCTGCCCGTCCACCCACTCCAGCTCATTGATCTGCGCCAGCGGCTGGCCGTCTGCCGTCACCTTGATGCGGCGCTGCTCGGAGAAATTCTTCGGATCGAGCACGCGGATCTCCGGCGTGCCGTCGCTCATGTACAAGCGCTCGCCATCGCTGGTCAGGCCCCACCCCTCGCCCATGTAGTTGAACGTGCCCTTGATGGACAGGCTGCCCTGGTCCATCACATAGCCGGCCTGGTTCATCCAGGTGATGCCGACGATGCTGTCGCCATGCGGCGCAATGCCCTCGCCGAACACCTTCTCCGGCAAGTCGCGCTTCTGCAGCACCTTGCCGGTGGCCAGGTCCACCTTGCGCACGGAAGAAGCGCCATACTGGCCGGTGCTCTCCCACAGGAAGCCGTCCTTGAAGAACAGGCCCTGGGTAAACGCTTGCGGATCGTGCGGGTAAGCCGCCTTGATCGAGTACCCCTGCACTGGCACGGCCGCCGATGCGATTTGCGCGGCCAGCGCCGCCGCGCCCAGCGCCGCCAGCTTACGCATCCCACAAGTCTCCGGTAGCGTTGCTGCGCGGCGGGGTCACGCCGAAATGCTGGTAGGCCTGCGCTGTAGCCACGCGGCCGCGCGGCGTGCGTTGCAGGAAGCCTTGCTGGATCAGATATGGTTCCAAAACGTCCTCGATAGTATCAGCGGCCTCGCCGATAGCGGCCGCCAGGTTGCCGATGCCGACCGGGCCACCGCCGAATTTGTACAGCACCGCCTCCAGCAGCTTGCGGTCCATGACGTCAAAGCCCACATGGTCGACGTCGAGCATGCGCAGCGCTGCGTCGGCCAGCTCGCGCGTGATGTCGCCATTGCCCTTCACTTCCGCGTAGTCGCGCACGCGGCGCAGCAGGCGGTTGGCAATACGCGGCGTGCCGCGCGCACGGCGCGCGATTTCCACCGCACCGCCTTCGTCGATATTCGCCTTCAGCAGCGCAGCGCTGCGGGCGACGATTTTCGCCAGTTCATCGGTGGTGTAGAACTCCAGCCGCGCGACGATGCCGAAGCGGTCGCGCAGCGGGTTGGTCAGCATGCCGGCGCGGGTGGTGGCGCCAACCAGGGTGAAAGGCTGCAGGTCCAGCTTGACGCTGCGCGCCGCCGGGCCCTCGCCGATCATGATGTCGATCTGGTAGTCCTCCAGCGCCGGGTACAGGATTTCCTCGACTACCGGAGACAGGCGGTGGATCTCGTCGATGAACAGGACATCGTTCGCTTCCAGGTTGGTCAGGATCGCCGCCAGGTCGCCCGGGCGCTCCAGCACCGGGCCCGAAGTCTGGCGCAGGTTGACGCCCATCTCGCGCGCAATGATGTTGGCCAGCGTGGTCTTGCCCAGGCCCGGAGGGCCGAACAGCAAGGTATGGTCGAGCGCTTCGCTGCGCTTGCGCGCCGCCGAAATGAAGATTTCGAGCTGGTCGCGGATCTTGGCCTGCCCGACATATTCATCGAGGTGCTTGGGACGCAGCGCGCGCTCGATGGCCTCCTCGTTCGGGGAGGTGGGCGCCGCATCAATAATGCGCTGCTCGGTGAAATTGTCTGTTTGGATACTCATGCCAGCTCGGATTTAGGTTCAGGGCATGATTTTAACAAGGCCGGGCAGCCCAAGGCTCACTTCACGTTGGAAGCGGCCGCGCTCGAGGTCTCGTTGGTTTTCTTCAGCAGGCTGCCGCCCGTTTGCATCGCCTTTTCGCGGCGATCCGGCTGGTTGGCCGGCTGGCCCTCTTTCGCCGCCCCCTGCAGCCCGGTGGCTTTGCGTGCCGCCGCCGAAGGTTCGCCTTTCACGGTCGGCTTGGCCTGCTGCCGGGCCTCCGGCTTGTCCTGCCCGGGCGCAGCCGGCTGGCTCCATGCGGTCGGCGCCAACGCCAGCAGCAAGGCGCCCAGCGGCGCAGCCAAAAGTTGACGAATAGTCATGGCACCCCCTCTTCAAATGTTCGCCAAAGTCTAGCACGCCCCGCCTTGAAGGCATGCGCCTACAGCCGCACGGCACGCGCGCCGCTTGGCGCGCAGGCTGGGATGCCGATACTGGCGCAATGTCATCACAAGGAGTTGGCCATGCGCGCGCTCACCTACCACTCCGCACATGATGTCCAGGTGGACACGGTGCCCGATCCCATCCTGCAGGAAGCGGACGACATCATCCTGCGCATTACCGCCACCGCCATCTGCGGCTCGGACCTGCACCTCTACCGAGGCAAGGTACCGGCCATGAAGGAAGGCGATATCCTCGGCCATGAATTCATGGGCATTGTCGAAGATGCCGGCGCTGGCGTTACCACGCTGGCCAAAGGCGACCGCGTGGTCGTGCCCTTCGTGATCGCCTGCGGCAACTGCTTCTTCTGCCAGCGCCAGTTGTTCTCCGCCTGCGAGACCACGAATCCCGACCGTGGCGCCATCATGAACAAGAAAGGGCTGCGCTCCGGCGCGGCCATGTTCGGCTACACCCACCTGTACGGCGGCATGCCGGGCGGCCAGGCCGAATACGTGCGCGTGCCGAAGGCCAACGTGGGTCCGATCCGCATCCCCGATGCGCTCGACGATGAGCAAGTGCTGTTCCTGAGCGATATCCTGCCAACCGGCTACCAGGCCGTGTTGAACGCCGAGGTCGGGCCGGGCGACAGCCTGGCGATCTACGGCGCCGGCCCGGTGGGGCTGATGTCGGCAGCGTGCGCCCGCATGCTTGGCGTAGAAACCATTTTCATGGTCGACCATGACGGCTACCGGCTCGACTTTGCGCGGCAGGCCTACGGTGTCATTCCGGTGAATTTCGATGAGGTGGATGCCGCCGAGTACATCGTCGCCAGCACCGCCTCGCGCGGCGTGGATGGCGTGATCGACGCCATCGGTTTTGAAGCCAAGGGCAGCGCGCTGGAAACGGCGCTCACCGCCATCAAGCTGGAAGGCAGCAGCGGCGCCGCGCTACGCCAATGCATCGCAGCGGTCAGGCGTGGCGGCGTGGTGAGCGTACCGGGCGTGTACGCGGGCTTTATCCACGGCTTCCTGTTTGGCGATGCCTTCGACAAAGGCATCAGTTTCAGGATGGGCCAGACCCACGTGCAGCGCTTCATGCCCGAACTTCTGGAATACATTGGCCAGGGCAAGCTGCGACCCGAAGCCATCATCACGCACCGCCTGCCGCTGGAACAGGCAGCAGACGGCTATCGCATCTTCGACAGGAAGGAAGAGGAGTGCCGCAAAGTGATCCTGCGGCCGGGTTAGCGATTAACGCTCTTTGAAGACGATATCGATCGCCAGGCCGGCGGCCAGCAGCAGGCCCGAGTTGGCCTTGAAGTCGTCGGCGATCGAGATCATGTAGTTGTCGGCAGTGGTGAACAGTTCCTTGCCGATGCCAGACCACTTCTTGCTGACGGTGCCTTTCTCGTTGCCCTTGGCGTCGAGGAACTTGAAGTTCCAGCCCTTCCAGTCGCCCTTCAATTCCGCGATCAACTGGTCGCGCGTGTCGTAGACGTAGAAGCCGCCCCCCAGGCTGAACAGCTTCGACTTGAAGTAGCCGATCACCTGGCCCGAACGGTCCAGGATGTCGATACGGGAGCGCAGGAAGGTCACGCCGCGCTTGATGGTCAGCAGCGCCGGGCCATTGACCTGCTCCGAAATTTCCACCTTTGTCGGCAAGATTCGCTTGTCGATCACCAGGCGCAGTGCATGCACCAGGAAGCTCAGTTTTTCCTGCGCCACGCCCAGGTTCTGCTGGGTCTCGGGATCGATGATGTCGTAAGTGTCCGAAAGTTTGAGTACGCCGACGTGCTCTTTGACGAAGTAGTTAGTCCTGTCCAGCAATTGATTTCCCCAGTTGAGAGTTAGAGTTATGAAGTACATGTGCAGTCGCGGCAAACTGCTCGTTACCCGCCAGCCTGCCGCTGATCGTATCCACGATCTTGAAGCCGGCGCTTTGATACAAGGCCAGTGCGGCCGTGTTGCCAACCAATACATCGAGCGACAAAGGCCTGGCTGCTTCGCGCAGCACCGCCTCCAGCAGCGCGCGCCCGATCCCTTGCCGGTAACGGGCGGGATCGACGTACAGCCAGGTGACTTCATCGTCGGTGAAGCCCGCAAAGCCAACGGCCTTGCCATCGATTTCCGCCACCAGCAGCGTAGCGTCGAACAGTCCCTCTGCCTCGCCGGTTTCTTCCAGCGTCAGGAAAGCGTCCGCCAGGCCGCTGGCCTCCAGTTCGAATTTGCGGGCCGCGTCATGCACCGCGCAGATCGCAGTCCAGTCGGAGGCTAGGTAAGGCCGGATATGCATGCGGTTCAGCGCCCTGGAACCAGGTAGCGCAACTCGGCCATGCCCGTGCCGATCTGCCGCGCCGACTGCAGCAGCAGCGGCGGATTGGTCAGGCGGCGCGGGAACAGCGGCTTGCCCCGTCCCAGCGTGACGGAGCCCACCTGGACGATCAATTCGTCCAGCAGCCCCGCATCATGGAATTGCCCTGCCAGGTCGCCGCCGCCCACGATCCAGATATTCTTGTCGCCGGCCGCCTCGCGCATGGCGCTGTGCACCGCACGTACGTCGCCCTGGACGAAGCGCAAATCGGCGCCGGGAACCGAAGGCAAACTGCGCGAGGAAAAGATCCAGGTCGGCTGGGTGTAGGGCCAGGCCGACCCCACTTCCGCCGCCACCGTATCGGCATTGCGCAGCATCCACTCGTAGGTGGACGAACCCATGGCAATGGCGCCAACCCGGGCGATGAATTCAGGATAGCTGCTGTCGTTGACGTCGCCGAGCGGGAACAGCCAGTCCAGCGAATCGTCTTCGGTGGCGATGAAGCCATCAAGGCTTGATGCGGTAAAAAATTGGGTCTTCATGTAACTGGTCACGCTGCCGCGTACGCGAGAGATAGGTGCAAGATTGTACGCGCCAGCAGCGCATCAAAATCTATCAAAAAATTGCCGCACACCGGCCTATTTCCTTGCGCTGCCCACCAGCCAGCCTAGCGCGCCCCCGATGACGCCGCCCACGAGTGCCTGCGGCAAAGCGATCATATCCTGCGGCCTGCCGTCGGCGAGAGTCATCAGGTCCCCGAGGAGGTAGATCGGCCCCATGCCAACGCCAAGCGGCACCGCAAGCCATGCCGGCCATTGCCCGCTCTGCTCCCAGCCGATGACGCCACCTATCCAGCACGACACTGCGGCCATGCCCGCCAGCGCGCCCACCAGCGCAAAAGAAAGCTTACGCATCGCTGTCCCCCTCAGGGATCGGGCGCGCGACCAGGAACAGATAGGACATGGCGCCAAGGAAAGCGATTGCCGCACCTGCCAGCAACGCGGGAACGAAGGACCAGCTTTGAGCAATATATCCGGTGAGGACAGGTGCCAGCGCCCCGCCCAGGAAGCCGCCGAAATTCTGGATCGCGCCGAGCGAAGCGACACGGCTGCGAGGCGCAGCCACCGTGACAAGCGACCATGCGCAAGCCGACGAAGCGTTGGCAAGGAAGATCACGATCGAAATGCACGCCACCGCCAACACATTACTCTCCACCAGCGCCGCAGGAATCGTGAACGCCACCATGCCCAGTGTGGCCAGCACCACCGCGTTGCGGCGGCCCGCAATCGGCGAGCTCGCAAAGCGTACGATGCGGTCGGAAGCCCAGCCCGCAACCAGAGCGCCGGCGAACCCGCACAGGAACGGTATTGCCGATGCCAGGCCCGCGTTCGCCAGGTCCATGTGTCGCTCAGTGCGCAGGTAGCCTGGCAACCAGGTCAGGTACACCCAATTCAGGTACACCGAGCCGAAAAAGCCGAACATCATGCCCCAGGTCACGCGGTGGCCGAACAGCGCCCGCCAGGCAGCAAAGCTGGTTTTCGGCGGCGCTTCCGTCGCCTCGCCGGCCTCCAGGTAGGCGCGTTCCTCCGCGTTCAATTCCTCACGCACCGGGTCGCGATAGACGCTCACCCAGACAATCGCCGCCACAAGTCCCAGCGCGCCGGTAACGTAGAACGCCCAATGCCAACTCGTCGCCGCAATCAGCGGAGGCAGCAGCAGCGGCGCCAGCGCGACGCCTAGCGGCGAGGCCGAATTGTAGATGCCCGTTGGAGTGCCTCGCGAGCGCAGCGGGAACCAATTGCTCACCACCCGCGCCGCGGAGGGATACTGGGGCGCCTCGCCGATTCCGAGCGCAATGCGCGCCAGCACGAAGTATCCGAATGTCGAAGCCAGCCCGCCCGCCGCTTGCGCCACCGACCACACCACCAGGCCGGCGCCAAGCAGCCACCGGGGACCGACTTTGTCCACCAGGGCGCCGACCGGCAGCTGGCACAAGGCATAGCTCCACGAGAAGGCCGACAGCAGCAAGCCCATTTCGCCCAGCGACAAGCCGAGATCCGCACGAATGTATTCGTTCGCCACCGCCAGGGTGGCGCGGTCCAGGTAATTGATGACGCCAGTCGCCACCAGCAGCACCAGCGCCAGGGATTGCCTGCGGAGGATTCGTGGAGGGACTTTGTTGGCAGTGATGTTGGTCATTTCAAGTGCTCTATGCGCCGCGCGAATGGGAAAATCGTGGCGAGTATAGAACACTGGGGCATCATTGAACCAGCTTTTGCAGGGGAGTCTGCGCCCACTCGGGAAGCCCCGGCCCAATGGAATCTAGTTAAACCCGCTTTGTGGCTCAGCAATCTTGCAGGCACTGTAGCCCTTCTCGTCGCGCAAGACGCAGGCTTTAGCAACATACTTCGAATCAACCAGCTCATAAATGGTCGAGAAGGTGCCATACGACTTGACGGCCTGCTCGAGCAGAACAAGCTTGTCCTTGACCTTATCGTCAACCACAACAAGGCCCAGCGACGCCCAATCCGCGTAGGCTAGCCTGAACTCTTTCTTCGAATTCGACAGCATCACGAAGTGCACACTGGCCGCGTTTGCAGACAATCTATCGCAGTAGTAACGGTCCGAGATGATGTAGTCATTAATGCCGTCGCCATTCAGGTCCCTGCGATCGGCGGTGAGCGCCTGGCCTAGGGACTTCGCGCCATAGCTATGTTTTTCGATGCACGAGCCCTCAGGGGTGAACGAATAACCGTCATCGCAGGCCGACTTCTTTCCAAGCCGCTTGGAAACTAGCGCGCCAGAGCAGTACGAAAGCGCTCCGGCGATCTTGTCGCCCTTCGGCCATTTCGCAACTTGAGCCTTCAGCGACTGCGCTATCGGCTCGGGAACGTAATCCGGTTCGGACGGCTTAACCTGGCGCTCTTCCCCAACCGAGGACTTCGCGATGCTTGGCAATGGCTCCAGGTTGGACACCCTGATATCTTCCTCGGACAAGCCGGCAGTCTTCTGGCCACAGGCAGAGATCAAGGCAAGGCAGGGAACGGTCAATAACGCTACGAGTTTGCTTCGGCGGGACATGCAGGGATTGGTTAATTTTTTTGCAAATTCTAGCACGCCCCGTCCCCTGCACCGGGCTGACTTTACCCCGGCGCAAGCTCTTGCGCCAGTCCGATAAGGATTCCTTCAGGGCCGCGGATATAGCAAAGCCGGTACACATTCCCATACTCGACCACTTCACCGACGACCTTCGCACCCAGCTTTCCGAGCCGCTCCAGCGTATCGTCAATATCATCCACGGCAAACATGACACGCAGATAGCCAAGGGCATTCACGGGTCCCGCACGGTGATCGGCAACTACTGCCGGCGCGATGAAGCGGGAAAGTTCCAGCCGGCTGTGGCCATCCGGCGTGCGCATCATCGCAATCTCGACACGCATGCCGCGCAAGCCGGTGACGCCATCAGCCCAATCCCCTTCCACTGGAGCACGGCCCTCGAGCCCAAGGCCTAGCTCTGTGAAGAATTCGATGGCGGCGTCAAGGTCCTCCACCACGATGCCGACGTTGTCCATGCGCTTGACTGTCACGATGCCTCCTTGGTTGCGATGATTTGTGCGGGAACTATCCTATCCATTTCGAGATTTCGACGCTGGTTTCAGCGACAGCTTACGCACCTTTTCCATCATCAGTATCAGCACGTGACGCATTCAATCCCTTGATCTCGACATCAACGCGAATGCTCGCCATCGAAAGAACGGCAGCTACGCCAGCAAGTATGCCCAACAGAATGAACACCGCACCGCCGATTGGGACAATCCAATGCAGCATGGCACTTTCAAGGTCAGAGATGAAAACCGTCATCCCGTGGCAGCTGTAAGCATTGACGTGGTGGGTCTTCGCATCGGCTGTGTGCGGATTTGAGCAGATCGTAGTGAGCAGATATACCCAGGTAGCGAAAGGAATAAGCGGGAGCGCTATGCAAAGCGCAAAGAGCACCTTGGACCGCAATGGAATCTGTCGTTTCACACCATGCCTCTTCTCAGGCCCTCGGATCGAACCCAAAGACGCGTAGCTCCTGCGCGCACCGGCATGCTTTCGCGATCCGCGCAGCCCAGACGACAGCATCCTCACGCGAGGGCAGCTCAAGCACCGTGAAGCCACCGTTCAGTGGAGGCGCCCAAGGATAGCCTCCATCGGCGACCGCCCCGTCCTCCGAAACAAGCACCGGCGGCACGCTTTCATCGATGCCACCACCAAAAACGTACACACCAGCGGCCTTCGCATCTTCGATCACGGCATGCGCGTCGCGCCCCGCCGCCTCCAATTCTCTGCCGGACACGATCATCGCCGCGCTGGGAAAAGAGATCAGATATTTAGCCATGTTGTGCTTTCCCTAGAAGTCGAAATTCCAAAGCAAGCTGGCTGCATGCAAAACGCTAAAATGATCGCCGCGCTTTCTTTTCAGCGCATGTAGCCAAGTCTTGATTCCTCGATACTGCGTTTGCTCATTTCGCTCGACGTTGTCCCTTTGATGGAAGGTTAAGTCTCGGTGCGGCGAATGCCTTCTTCGAGCACGAAGAACTGCGTATTCCGTGAGCCCATCGGGCCACGAAGCTTATCGACCTCCGCCGCCGGCGCATGGACTTCGAACCTGATAATCTTTGAAATTTTCGGCGCTTGGCCAATCAATTCAGCTACGTTCTCACGATGCGCGAGCAACGCGGCTGCGTCTGCATATCCCTCGCGACAATGGGCGATGTTATCGCTAAACGAAAAGGCGTAGTGCAAGCATCCGGGTTCCGTGCGCGTTTTGGCAACAAGCTTTAGCGCCAGAGCTTTGAAGGCGTCAATTTGCCCGGGTTGGATCTCGAAGTACGGCACCAAAGTACAGCAGGTGTCAAGCTTAAACATTCATCTCTCCTTGAGGCTCTGGAACGACTTCCCGTCGTAGTACAAGGTTGCGACGGTTTTAGCGAACGCATGAAAGGCCACCGCTCCGACCATCGAAGCAACGACAGGCATATAGAGGTTTCCCCACCCGAGGACATGAGCCCACCAGGCTGCGTGAGAGTAGGCAATGGCAGGGCGAAGATCATTCGCAACAATGCGCACTGCAACGATACTACACAGGCCGAATACCAGTGCCACGGCAACGCCGCCGGCCCACGTGGACTTCAACTGCCATGCGAGCAGCGCCCCCGCAAAACCAAAAGGAACCGAATACGCGAGCGCAACCAACATTGCGTCACCTAATGGCGGCACACTCGTGGCGAAAACACCTCGCTCCAGCACCAGACGCAGTTCGTCAGCCGCGACCAGGAGAAACGCAAATAGAAGCATCGTACTGAGCCGGATCTTCATGGGGTCTAACGAGTAAGCAGCGCACGGAATTTCGTACGTGCGTCTGAGTGAATGGTTTGGAATAGACCTTATGCCTTTGCCGCATTAAGTGCTTCATCCGTTCGCTCTGCCACGACAGCATTCATGGCCGGACAATACGGATTGTATAGGATTGCCATCTGAGAACCAGGCGGGAATTGCTTTCTCAGGAAGTGCCCTCTCCCTTGAGCTGAGACAGAGGCAACAGTCCCTCTTGGGACAAAGTCAACGGTAACAATATCATCCGAATCGTAGTTACGAACGGTTCCCAAGCAAAGCACGCCTTCTTTCTCAAGCCTCGACTGCACAGTTTTCTCGCTACGTGCGGCGAGCACACCGGGAATTGCGAAAAGGCCACATAGCAATAGAAGAAGTATGACCAGGGCGCTCATGGGTCTTAACGTTACGGTAAGCGGCGCGCGTCAGCGCGCCCGCTTGAGTGCATGGTTGGACGAAAAAATCTCGGAAAAACGGGCGTTACGTATAGTATTCAGGCCAGAGTTCATGAAGGTGATTTTCCAGCGGTTCGCCATGCAAGTCTACGATAGATACCCCAGAGTTCTCCTTCAACTCGCCAGATCCATCGATACCTGCAAGGATGCTGTGTATTAGACCGCTAGCGATTTGATCAACAAACTGACGGACCTGGTCTTGGCAGTTGGCCGATTTGATTGCTGCCTGCAATTGCCGAATTCCTTCTTCATTTTCGAAGGCAATCAGATCCACCGAATCATCCGTTAGTGCCGCTGTCGCAACGCTCACCCAATAGGCATGAAGTTTGGCGAGTTCCTTCAGAAATTTCTCTTCGGTGGTCAAGCGCAGCCCCTCCAACGTTTGGATCCAGGGGCGCCGTCAGGCGTCCGCTGGAATTGATGGTTAGCCCGATAGCGATTCATCAGACGTGACCAGACCAGCCATGGTTAAGCACCGTCCAAGCCTTGCCGCTTTCGAGCCCAAGGTAAGGAAAAAATCGTTCGGGGTCGACGGAATTGTTAGACCAAATATTCTGAATTCCTTCGAGGACGCCAACGATGGCCAGCTCTTTCACAAACGGAGCTCCTTCAACAATGAGTCGCTCCAGCGCCAAACTAACATCAGGGAAAGTCGAGATATCGTTGCTTTGAAAAAGCCAAAGCAGATGATGCGCATACTTCCCCGCCGCTGCATGAAGCACGTCATTTCCAAAGTCATCCAAGTGCTCTTGCCAAGTAGGGCAAGCGCTCAGGAGAACAGGCATGGCATCAAATTTCTCGATCATGTGTCGAAGGCTGTTTTGGACGTGCACAGGGATATCATTGATGTTGCTGTTGCAACAATGGGCCGGGGGACGGAACTCCGGCATATCGCTACGATTGGCGGGGATCTGGCTCCCGTGGACAAGTCGCTGCGTATCCCCCTCCTTTCCTAAGCCGCCTGGCGAGCGTACCAAGACCGATAAGCGCTACGCCATGATGCTGGCACGACAATCGCTCCGTCGGCAAAAGCTCTTGGACTGCTGCGCACTTGCGTTGGATATCCAGGTTGATCCTTCCTCGCTGTCACCGAAGCCAATGAAAGGATCGCAAGGCTTGATCGAGCGATCGGATCGGTTGCGGCAACCTGGCGCTGGCAGCCCGTTGGAGTAGCTCTGTGCGCCTTGCGAAGCGAATTGTCAGGTCGCATGAAGCTGAAGCGCCCCGATGATTGACGAGAAAAAGTGTGCAGAGGCCTCTTGGCCATCGGAACAGTAATCGTGGTATGTAGCCCTGAGGACGTACTTGCCGGCAGCGAGTTGTTTGCCACAAATCCAGTACTTGCGTTCGGCATTCATCCCCTCCCAGAAACCCACAGCGAAGATCTCATCTCCCTCCGCAGTGCGGCAAATCAGCTCCCAAGCCTCGTGCTTCGGGAGGAAGGACGACAGCTCGGTCGCCTGGAATGTCTCAACAAGCTCGAGGGAGCCGCGCAACTCTTGCTCCGACATTTGCCAGAGACTGACGTAGAAGCCCTTTTCTCCGGTCGCGGCCTCAAAGTACAAAGTGTCCTCGCCCTCGGAGCAGTCAATCCAGTCGCTAGGGAACGCGATGGTCCAGCTCTCGGTGGTGACTCGGTCGAACTCTGTCATAGCGGCCTAACGCGAAAATTCATACGCGTGCGGAGGCCGGCGAATCCAGTCGTAGCACGTTGGGGGGAATGGTGGGTTGGGCTTCAATGCGTACCCAGCACTGCTGATTCTTCTATGCGACGCAAGGCAATCAATTGCCAGACCGACAGAACAAATGTGGCAACCAGCAACACGACCGACACAGGTTGACCGAACGACTCGCTACCTTGCAGGAAGAAGAAGGAGTGAATGCCGACAGTTAGGAATCCCAACGCAGCCAAAAGCTTGTAGAAGGCCAGGCCGGTATGAATGTTGGATATGACTCTGCTGTGCGAGTATAGGACGAGCGCAATGATCGGTATATTTAAGAGTAAGTTAGCCTGATTTCCACCGGGAATGAAGAACAGTTCCCACTCGTGCCAATAAGCTGCATCGATTTGATGAGTGATCAGGACAGTTGCGTTTGCTAGAAAAAGCCAACGAAGGCGTGAATGCAGTGGCATAAGTGAGCTTTCCAATTCCATCTTTAACGTCTGCCTGATCCACAGTCAGATGCTTACATCTGGCACAAGGTGCAATTCTATAGTCGGAGTCCGGCAATCCGAAAGACCCCATTCGGAAATAAGTTCTGCTGAGGGGGCCATGCGTCAAAATCTATGTTGACGTCGATTTGTGCCGGACTCGAAAAGTCGAAACCGTGCGCAAGCATTCGCCGCAGCACATCACGATCGGCGGCAGCCGGCCAATTTTGATCAAAGGTCATACTCATGTAGCCCGACGTAATGCTAGCCCGCTAGCCTCCCCCAAGCAATGGACGGCGCCGATCCCGACCAGTCCACCTTGAGCGTCCTGTTAGAGCGGCTCTGACGGTACAGCACTTTACAGCGCATGACGAACTCCCCTACGAAAATCGTTCAGATAGTGTTCAATTGGCTTCGCGGTGCCGGTAACATAGAGCTTGCCGTCTTGCCGATTTACGATCACCGGCGCGTTGCCCACGAGGGAGCAAATGAAGTCGCCGGATTCCACGAACTCTTTCGAGTTGTAGAAGTAGAGCCAGCCAAAATCATGCTCTTGAACTTCAACGATTTCGAGGCGATGCGGGGGGCGGTCCCTGTTTTCGGGAAGCGCCGAACCAAACAGATCCATCTCACGCTCCATATTGCGCAAGTATTCGGATATGGCTTCGTCGGCAGTCAATCTAGTGGTCATGTAGCAGCGTGATATCGAGTTGAACTCTAACGAGGCTGTAGAAAAATCCCGATTCGGTACGCGGTCGCGCGCCAAGCCTTGATTCTTCGCTTCAGCACAGTTGATTTTTTAAACATTCCTGCAGTTTGCCGCAAACGTCGGCGTTCAGGCAAGGAAAGGGCGGAAATTGGCTTCCAACCGCCCCTTTTCAGATCGCATAACCGCTTCGCGCCAGCTTCTCGATGTTGTGCACCAAGCAGTACAACTGCCATTGTGTGCTGACTTTGGACTGGCCGCGCAAGGTGAAGCGATCATGTCCCTTGTTGAAGCGCAGGTTAGCAAAGACCGGCTCCACGGTCGCCATGCGCTGGCTGTAGAGGGCACGTCCGCGCGCGTGTCGATGGCCTGCCGCATGCGCTGCGTGTAAGTCAGCGGCGACGCCTGGCCCTTATAGAAGAACGCCACCTGTCGAACCTGTGTTCTCTCAGGATGGCGCAGGCACTTTTTCCGCAGCGCGCACGGCACGCAGCTTTGCTTGGCGCCTGTGAACTTGTGGTGCTGCCTGCCGTTGGCCGTACAGTTCGTGCCGTTGCTATAGAGACGCTGGCCCGCCGGGCAGATGCAGGTATTGGTTCGCTCGTTGAACTGGAAATCGTCGGGCCCGAAGTGGCTGGCGTGTTTGGACTGGCCCGCTCCACGCTTGTCATAGAGCGGATCGGGTTTGTTCCTGTACTTAGCCTGCTCTTTGAAGCGCTCGTCGCGACGCCGCATCAAGCCATCGGCGATCATGGCTGGAATGCCGGCGTCGTGCAGTTCGCGCAGGTTGGCCTCACTGTGATAGCCCGCATCGGCCGTAATGACGGTCCGCGCCTCTCTTAGCGAATCAGTGGCCCGCACGGTCGGCAGCAATGCGTTCTGTTCGCTGCCCGATCCATGGGCGGCGGCGGCCACGATGACTTGATGCAGGCTGTCGACCGCTGCCACGGCGGTGTAGCCTTGGATGACTCCTTTCGAGGTCGCCATCTTGGCGCTATCATTGTCCGTGACGTTGCTTTTACGGATGCTGCCTTTATCGCTTTTTCGTTCCGGCTTAGCGGCGAGGAAGGAGCGGATGCGCTGCGCCTCGCTTTGCAGGCTCTCGATCCGGCGCCGCTGCCTGGCTTGATCCGCGCCATCGTCGTCTGCACTGGTACCGCTGTCCTGCCCCTGATGCGCCTTCAGCATGTCCTTCACGGCGCGCTCCATCCGCTGCGCACTATGCGCCAGCTCGGCGTGGGTGCCGCTGCGCTGCTTAGAGGCATTGCTTGGCAATTTGACGCCGTCGATGGCGAACATCTGACGGCCTATCAGTCCTTGGGCATCGCAGGTCAGCAGGACTTGGGTGAACAGTTCGGCGATCTGCGGGCCTAGCTCGCGAATAAATTTGGCGATCGTCGTGAACTGGGGTGCGCTGTCGCCGGATATCGCCATGAACAGGACATTCTCGCGGCAGGCCCGTTCGATGGCGCGGCTGGAGACCATGCCACGGCTATAGGCTAACAGGATGATCTTGAGCATGACAGCGGGGTCGTAGGCTGGGGCGCCACTGGCGTCGTTTTGATAGCGGTCGCCCAGCGCTGACAAGTCAAGTTCGTGATCGATCAGGTAGTCCAGGGCGAATTCAAAGCTGCCGGGTAGCAGCTGCGCTTCGAGGACTACCGGGAGAAATCGCGGACTGCGGTCAACCACTTTGTAGCGCGCCATTGCATGCTCCATGAATTGCCTGGAGGTTCAACGCACTAGTTGCTGCTGCCGTTTACCTGGAGACTAAAAATACAGCCTCAACGTGCGGGTTCAGCGGCGCCGTAAGGCATCCGCTGGAACAAATTGTTGGGCAAATGTTTCACCAAAATTGCCACCATGACTTCGTTGCAGGAACAACCGGCGCTTCCAAGTGGATACGTGCGCTGGTCGATTCAGCGGCGATCTTCTCCAGGTGTTTGTAGAATGCACCATCTCGAAATCGCTGAACGCGAGCAGTATTTATAAAGTAGATCTCGCACTCACCTGGCCATCCGGGACCGCCGCCGGTGATCGCATCATTAAACGCATCAAGACCATAGCCAAAAAACTCGACCCCCTCGGGCTGAGTGACTTCGACATATTTCTCCCAGAGCTCCATCTCACGGGTAACTGCACTGCAATCAATTACAAAGGTTTTCATCTAGCCCAACGAATGTAAGGGACTTCCCCCGTCCCACATGCGCAGCATTGAACTTGCTGCAGGCACCTACGGTCTAAAGATGTGGAAGTCGTCTTCATCAATGACCCAATAAGGGGGAAGTCATGAACAA
>Ga0209050_1001486_pt1 | contig 24922 bp, 21 predicted proteins | sample Araplavi_mTSA_r2_FD_184276 | JGI IMG/M metagenome (GOLD analysis project Ga0209050, IMG submission 184276) | Arabidopsis root microbial communities from North Carolina, USA - plate scrape MF_Cvi_mTSA_r2 (SPAdes) (version 2) | ecosystem: Host-associated > Plants > Roots > Endosphere | place: USA... | reverse complement strand
GCGCAAAAGGTGGTATCCGTGTCGATCCAAAGACCCTGTCCAAAGGTGAACTGCAGCGCCTGACCCGCCGCTACACCAGCGAGATCAGCCTGATCATCGGCCCGACCAAGGATATCCCTGCGCCGGATGTCAACACCAACGAACAGGTGATGGCATGGATGATGGACTCCTACGCCATGATCGAAGGTAACCTGTCGACCGGCGTTGTAACCGGCAAGCCAATCTCGATGGGCGGCTCTCTGGGCCGTCGTGAAGCAACCGGCCGCGGTGTGTTCGTGACCGGCCGTGAAGCGGCTGCAAAGCGCGGCGTAGCAATCCAGGGCGCACGCATTGCAATCCAGGGCTTCGGCAACGTGGGCGGCATCGCTGCCAACATGTTCGCGGAAGCTGGTTCCAAGATCATCGCCGTGCAGGATCACACCGGCACCGTGGTGCACCAGGGCGGCCTGAACGTGGCTGAACTGCACAAGCACGTAGCCGAAACCGGCGGCGTGGCAGGCTTCCCAGGCGCAGAAGCGACCCAGGACCGCGATTCCTTCTGGGGCATCGAGTCCGACATCCTGGTACCGGCAGCGCTGGAACAGCAGATCACCGCCAAGAACGCAGGCCAGATCCGCACCAAGATCATCCTGGAAGGCGCCAACGGCCCAACCACCCCTGAAGCGGACGACATCCTGAACGAAAAAGACATCCTGATCGTTCCGGACGTGCTGTGTAACGCCGGCGGCGTGACCGTGTCCTACTTCGAATGGGTGCAGGACTTCTCCTCCTTCTTCTGGAGCGAGGAAGAAATCAATGCACGCCTGACCCGCATCATGCAGGACGCGTTCAACTCCGTGTGGGAAGTGTCGCAAGAGAAGAAGGTTTCGCTGCGCACCGCAACCTTCATCCTGGCCTGCACCCGCGTGCTGGCTGCCCGCGAAGTTCGTGGCCTGTACCCTTAATCAAAAATCAAGCCGGGCGCCCGCGTAGCGCCCTGCAGCATACGCCCGCACAGGCTACACTGCCTGTAGCGGGCGTTTTTCGCAGAACATAAGGAGAAGCACAGAATGAGCAGTCTTGAACAAAAGGCACTGGAATACCACAAGGCCGGCACGCCCGGCAAAGTGGCCATTGCAGTGACCAAGAGCGTTGCCAGCCAGGACGACCTGGCCCTGGCCTACTCGCCAGGCGTAGCGGCGCCTTGCGTGGAAATCGCACGCGACCCGGCACTGGCCTATGAATACACTGCCAAGGGCAACCTGGTGGCAGTCATCACCAACGGCAGCGCGGTGCTCGGCCTTGGCAATATCGGCGCGCTGGCCGGCAAGCCGGTCATGGAAGGCAAGTCCATCCTGTTCAAGAAATTCGCGGGCATCGATTCCTTCGACATCGAACTGGACGAAACCGATCCGGACAAGCTGGTGGACATCATCGCCGCCATGCACCCGACTTTCGGCGGCATCAACCTGGAAGACATCAAGGCGCCGGAGTGCTTCTACATCGAACGCAAGCTGCGCGAACGCCTGTCGATCCCGGTATTCCACGACGACCAGCACGGCACCGCGATTGTGGTCGGCGCCGGTATGCTGAACGCCGTTGAAATGACCGGCCGCGACATCGCCGACGTGAAGATCGTCTGCTCCGGCGCCGGCGCAGCAGCCATCGCCTGCCTGGAACTGCTGGTGGACATCGGCGCGCGCCGCGAAAACATCTTCGTGTGCGACTCCAAAGGCGTGTTGACCAAGGCCCGCAACCTGACCGGCGAAAAAGCCGACTGGGCGCAGGATACGACCGCCACCACCCTGTCCGACGTGATGGAAGGCGCCGACGTATTCCTCGGCGTATCGGGTCCAGGCGTGCTGTCGCAAGCCGACGTGCAACGCATGAAGAAGCAGCCGATCGTGTTCACCCTGGCCAATCCGGAACCGGAACTGCGCCCGGAGCTGGTACGCGAAGTGGCTCCGGACGCGATCATCGCCACCGGCCGCTCCGACTACCCGAACCAGATCAACAACGCGCTGTGCTTCCCATACCTGTTCCGCGCCGCGCTGGACACCGGCGCCACCACGATCAACCAGGAAATGAAGCGCGCCTGCGTAACCGCCCTGGCCGGCCTGGCGCATAGCGACGCCCGCTTCGGCAAGGACTACGTGGTGCCCGGCCTGCTGGACGACCGCCTGCTGCCAACCGTCACCCCGAAAATCGCGCAAGCAGCAATGCGCAGCGGCGTAGCCCGTAAAGAGCTGGACATGACCGCCTACTTCGAGCGTCTGGAAGCGCTCGGCAAGCAGCTGCTCTAAGTTCTACTTGTGGTGGGCGGCAATCCAGTCGTCCACCACACGCTCCAATACCGTCATCGGCAAGGCGCCGTGACTCAGGACTTCGTTGTGGAATTCCCTGAGGTCGAACTTGTCGCCCAGTTCGGCGCGTGCTTTCTCGCGCAAGCCGAGGATCGACAGCATGCCCACCTTGTAGGCCAGCGCCTGCCCTGGTGAGACGATGTAGCGCTCCACCTCCGCCGTCGCTTCCTGTTCGCCCATTCCGGCGTGCTCCATCATGTATTCGATGGCCTCTTCGCGCGACCAGCGTTTGTAGTGGATGCCGGTATCGACCACCAGCCTCGCGGCGCGCATCATGTCGTCGCGCAGGCGCCCCAACTGGTCCAGCGGATCGGGTGTCAGGCCCATTTCGGAGGCCAGCCGCTCCGCGTACAGGCCCCAGCCTTCCTGGTATGCCGAAAAACTGATCACCCGGCGGAAAAACGGCACACCCTTCATCTCCTGCGCCAGAGAAATCTGGAAGTGATGGCCCGGCATGACTTCGTGGAAGACCGTGCTGCGCATGCCGTACTTCGGCGTGTCTTTCAGTGAGCGCATGTTCGCATAGAACACGCCAGGACGCGAGCCATCCATCGCGCCCGGCATGTAGTAGGCGGTTGGCGCGGTGGCAGCCGATTCGACAGGAGCCGGACGTACTTCGATGGCAGCCTTGGGATGCGTGAGGAAGGCCGCGGCGAGCTTTTCATCTGCTTCCTTCATGATGGTGCGGTAATCGGCCAGCATTTGCTTGCGGCCTTCCTCGGTGTCGGGGTAGCGGTATTTCGGATCGCGCTGCAGTTGCAGCATCCGCTCTCCGACACTGCCCTCTTCCAGCCCGATCTGGCGCAGCAGGCGGTCCATGATGCCGGTAAGGCGGTCGACATCGGCCAGTCCCAGGTCGTGCACGCGCTGCGGCGTCAGGTTGGTCGAGGTGTGGTAACGCACGCACCAGGCGTAGTATTCGTCGCCGTTTGGCAGCGACCAGGCGCCGTCATTGGAACGAACGCGCCCCTGCAATTCTACGAAGTGACGGATCAGTTCCGCATAAGCCGGGTAGACGCTTTTCTGGATCGCGTCGGCCACGCCCTGCAGCAGTTCCACGCGCACCTTCTCGTTCATTTCGGAAAGCGGAATCGCATCGAGCTTTGCCTTGAAGCCGGTGTACAGCATGTTCTCGCGCGCCGGCCGGCCCGCAAAACCATGCATCTGCAGCAGTACTTTCTCGACCAGGAATTGCGGCGGCAGGATGCCGGCGGCTTCCTGCGCGCGCAGGCTTTCAATCAACTGCTCGAACTTGCGCGGGAATTTCTGCAGGCGCGCGATGTAGCTCTCTGCTTCGCTGCGGTTGCTGACGCGATGCACGTCGATCATGAATTCCGGCAGCGCGCTTTGCAGGCCATGCACCTGGTTGACCGGGAACTCGTGAAGCTGGAAGCGCTCGCCTTCCACCGCGGTGCCCAGGTAATAGTGGAGCGTATCGTAGGACAGTTGCGCTTCGCGCCCCAACTCATTTCTGTCGTAACGATCGAGCATGGCCAGGTTGTCTTTCATGTCCTGGTAATACTCCCGCCAGCGCTGCGGAGACTCGTCGTCCAGCCGCGAGCTGAAGAAATCCAGCCAGCCCGGCAGCACGTGTAGCCGCGACATCATCTCGGGGCTCTTCAGCGCGGCTGAAGCAAAGCCGCGCATGTAAAACCACTCCAGCTTGAGCGGTTTCGAATACCACGTTTGCGTCAGCAGCACGGCGCCGGCGCACAAGGCGGCCGTAACGCCGGTCAATCCCCAGACCGCGATTTTCTTAGCATTGATCTCCATGCGCGGAATATTACAGTATCATGCCCGCTTGGCCAGCCATCAGCTGGCAGATTTGATAACAGACCGGAGATCCCGAATGACCTTACGCCTGCTGGTATTGGGCGCCGCCATCGCAGCGGCAAGCAATGCCGTTGCCGCCCCGCGCGGCCTGACCATCGAAGACCTGGCGAGCATGGACCGCGTTGGCAGCCCTGTGCTGTCGCCGGATGCAAGCCGCGTGGTGTACACCGTCCGCGCCACCAATATGGAAAAGAACCGCGGAATCACGCAGCTGTGGATGATCGACCTGAAGGCCGCCAAGCCGGCCCCGGTGCAGCTGACCCAGCACGATGCCAGCAGCAGCCAGCCGCAATGGTCTGCTTCCGGCGACGCGATCTACTTCGTGAGCGGCCGCTCCGGCTCCGCCCAGGTCTGGCGCCTGCCGATGAACGCCGGCGGCGAAGCCGTACGCATCACCGATTACCCGCTGGGCGTGGAAAGTTTCCGCCTGTCGCCGAAAGGCGACCGCCTTGCCATGGCCTTCGAAGTATTCCGCGAATGCGCCGACCTGGCCTGCACCAAGAAACGCCTGGACGACAAGTCCAAGAACAAGGCCACCGGCATGCTGTACAACGAGATGTTCGTGCGCCACTGGGATACCTGGGCCGATGGCCGCCGCAACGTGCTGTACTCGGCGCCGATCGACGCAAGCGGCAAGGCCGGCGTACCGGTCAGCCTGAGCGGCTCGCTGGACGGCGACGTGCACTCCAAGCCTTTCGGCGACAACGCCGACTACCAATTCAGCCCGGACGGCCAGAAGGTGGTGTTCTCTGCGCGCGTGGCGGGCAAGGCTGAATCCTGGTCCACCAACTTCGACCTGTACGAAGTGCCAGCCGCCGGCGGCGCCGCCCCGCGCAACCTGACCGCCGAGAACCCGGCGTGGGACGCCAAGCCGTCGTTCTCCCCGGACGGCAAGACCCTGGCCTACCTGATGATGAAGCGCCCAGGCTTTGAGGCCGACCGCTTCCACATGGTGCTGATGGATGTCGCCACCGGCAAGAAGCGCGTACTGGCGCAGGAATGGGACCGCTCCATCGCCGACTACAAATGGCGCCCTGACGGCAAGGCCCTGCTGGCCAACGCCGACGATATCGGCAACCACCGCCTGTTCTCGCTGGACGTCGCCTCCGGCAAGGTCACCGCGCTGACAGGCAAGGGCTACGCCGGCGAGTTCGATGTACAGAAGGACACCGTAATCTCCGCTGCAGCCTCGCTGGGCGGCGGCGCACAGCTGGTCAAGCTGAAAACCGAAGGCGCCGAGCAGAAAGGCACGCAACTGACCTGGGCCAACGCCGAACGCCTGAAAGACGTGAAAATGGCGGAGTACGAACAGTTCTCCTTCAAAGGCGCTAACGGCGAAACCGTGTACGGCCACGTGATGAAGCCATGGAACTACGAACCGGGCAAGAAATACCCGGTCGCCTTCCTGGTGCACGGCGGCCCGCAGGGCAGCTTCGGCAACAGCTGGAGCTACCGCTGGAACCCGCAGGTGTACGCCGGCGCCGGCTACGCCTCGGTGTTCATCGACTTCCACGGTTCGACCGGCTACGGCCAGGGCTTCACCGACTCTATCAGCGGCGACTGGGGCGGCAAGCCGCTGGAAGACCTGCAGAAAGGCCTGGCGGCAGCCGTGGCCAAGTATGACTTCCTGGACGGCCAGAACGCCTGCGCACTGGGCGCTTCCTACGGCGGCTTCATGATGAACTGGATCGAAGGCAACTGGAGCGACGGCTTCAAGTGCATCGTCAACCACGACGGCGTATTCGACCAGCGCGGCATGGCTTACTCCACCGAAGAACTGTGGTTCACCGAATGGGACAACGGCGGCACCTACTACGCCAACCCGAACGGCTACGAGAAGTTCAACCCGGTGCACCACGTGGCCAAGTGGAAGACCCCGATGCTGGTGGTACAGGGCGACCTGGACTTCCGCATCCCGACCGCACAGGCACTGGGCACCTTCACCGCGCTGCAGCGCCAGGGCATCGAATCCAAGCTGCTGGTGTTCCCGGACGAGAACCACTGGGTCCTGAAGCCCGCCAACTCGATCCTGTGGCACCACACCGTGATCGGCTGGCTGGATGACCACCTGAAGAAGAAGTAAGTTAAAAGTCGGGGTCAGTAATTGTCTGACCCCGACTTTTCTATTCAAACGCGCAGGTCCGGAAGCCGTTGAAGATGTCGTCGCGTTCCGGCAGGTAGAAGTTGCGGAACTTGGCGGAGCCAAGCCGGGATGGCGTGGCGAACGATGCGCCGCGCAGCACCTGGTGGGTGCTGAACCAGGGCGCCGAATATTCGCGGTAGCGGTCCGCCACAAAGCCGGGATACGGTTCGAACGGCGATGCCGTCCATTCCCACAATTGCCCCCAACGGAACGCAGGATGGCCGTGCAAGGCCGCGTACTCCCACTCCATCTCGGTCGGCAGGCGGCGATTGGCCCAGGCGCAATAGGCCTGCGCCTCGTAAAGCGACACGTGCCGCACCGGCTCGTGCGCCGCCAGCGTTGTTAGCCGGCCGAAACGCATGGTGCGCCACTGGCCGTTGTCGCGGCGCCAGTAGCGCGGCGCGGAACGCTCTTGCCGCAGCAGCCAGTCGGCGCCGGAGTTGCTCCAGAACTCGCGCCGTTCGTAGCCGCCATCCTCAACAAAATCTGCATACTGGGCGTTGGTCACCAGCGTGGCATCCATGCGGAATGGCGCCACGTAGCAGGGATGCGCGAACTTCTCGTTGTCAAAGATGAAGCCGCCCGTGTCGGGCGCACTTCCCAGTTGCAGCGTGCCGCCGGGGAAGGCGATATCGCCAGGTGCGCCGGATGCGCGTTCGTCGTGGGTCAGGTGCGCCGGCGCTTGCAGGCCCAAGGTCTGCAAGGTGTAGAGGAAGGCTTCGCCATGCATGTCTTCGTGGGCCAGCGCCAGCCGGTACGGGTATAGCGCGTCGTCCGTGTTCGGTTCGCGCGACAGCTTGTCCAGGACGCGGTCCAGCACCTCGTGGCAGTAGGTCTTGACGCCGCCGGTGCTGGGCAGGTCCAGGCTCCAGCGGCTGCGGTGCGGCACCATATTGGAATCGAACCAGTCGTCGCCCTTGCGCAGCAAGGACGTGTAAAGCGCATCGGCCGGATGGCTGGAAATCGCTTCGCGCAAAACGAACCACTCGGCGAACCAGGCGGTATGGCCCAGCTCCCACAGCGGCGGATTGACGATGCGAATTTGCGGCACGCGCATCGCCGCGTCCATGCCTGCGGCGGCAAAACATTCGAAAAGGCTCAGCGTATAATTGCGCGCAGCCTGCAAGGCATCGGCAAGTTGCTGTGTACGGGCGGTCCGAAACGAGGCGTGGATGGCGTTCATGGGTCGATTGTAGCGATATTTGAGAAAAATACACCAGTGAGCAAGCAGACAATCTGCATCGTCAGCCCGGCGCTGGCACAGGCCAACAACGGCAACTGGCAAACCGCGCGGCGCTGGGCACAATTCCTGCGCCCGCGCTACCAGGCCGACATTGCGTCCGACTGGCCTGCCGAGGCAGCGCCCGACCTGCTCATCGCCCTTCATGCGCGCCGCTCGGCGGCTCCACTGGCGCGCTTTGCCGCCGCTTATCCCGATCGTCCAAGCGTGCTGGTACTGACCGGCACCGACCTGTACCGCGACATCCGCAGCGACGCGGATGCGCAAGCCTCGCTCGAACGCGCTACTGCGCTGGTCCTGCTGCAACCGGCCGGTCTCGCTGAACTTGCGCCGCACTTGCGCGTCAAGGCGCATGTGATCTACCAGTCCGCGCCGAGCCTCGCGCCGGCCGCGCGGCCAGCCAGGCCGCAGCACCACGACATCCTGATGGTCGGCCACCTGCGCGAAGAAAAAGACCCGCGCACCTTCATGCTGGCCGCCTCGCACGTGACCACGCGCACTGCCCGCATGATCCATATCGGCGGCGTGCTTGATCCCGCGCTTGGCGAAGCGGCCACCGCAGCCAACGCGGCCTGGCCCGGCCGCTACCAATGGATCGGTCCCCTGCCCCACGCCGACACCCGCCAGCGCCTGAAGCACGCCCACGCCATGGCGATCTGCTCGCGCATGGAAGGCGGCGCCAACGTCATCATCGAAGCGGTGACCAGCGGCGTTCCCGTGCTGGCCAGCGATATCAGCGGCAATCGCGGCATGCTGGGCGACGACTACCTCGGCTATTTCCCGCTGGGCGACCCGCATGCGCTGGCGACCCTGGTTGACAAAAGCATCAACGTCCCAGGCTGGTACGCAACGCTGCAGGAGCAATGCGCCCGCCGCGCCAAACTTTTCACGCCCGAAGCCGAGCAGGCAGCCCTGCTCGACTTGGTGGATAATCTGCTCCATACGAACTGAAAGACCTCATCATGAGCACTGAACCAATCAAACTCACCTCGTTCTCCCATGGCGGCGGCTGCGGCTGCAAGATCGCCCCCGGCGTGCTGTCCGAGATCCTGAAAAACACCAACGGCTTCCCGGTACCTAAGGAACTGATGGTCGGCATCGAAACCGCCGACGACGCCGCGGTCTACAAGTTGAACGACGAACAGGCCCTGATCGCCACCACCGACTTTTTCATGCCGATCGTTGACGATCCGTTCGACTTTGGCCGCATCGCCGCCACCAACGCCATCTCCGACGTGTACGCGATGGGCGGCACCCCGATCATGGCGCTGGCCCTGGTCGGCATGCCGGTCAACAAACTGCCGATCGACGTGATCGGCAAGATCATCAAAGGCGGCGAGTCGATCTGCAATGAAGCTGGCATCCCGATTGCCGGCGGCCACACCATCGATTCCGTGGAACCGATCTACGGCCTGGTGGTCCTGGGCCTGGTGCACCCGTCCAAGGTGAAGCGCAACGCCGACGCCAGGGCCGGCGACGTGCTGGTGCTCGGCAAGCCGCTGGGCGTGGGCGTGCTGTCGGCCGCGCTGAAAAAAGGCGTGCTGGGCGACGAAGGCTACAAGGCCATGATCGACAACACCACCAAGTTGAACAAGCCAGGCAAAGCCTTGTCCGAACTGGCTGGCGTGCACGCGCTGACCGACGTCACCGGCTTTGGCCTGCTGGGCCACCTGCTGGAACTGGCGCGCGGCGCCAAGCTGACCGCCAAGCTGAATATGTCGCAGATCCCGCTGCTGCCCGGCGTCGAGAAGCTGGCCCATGACGGCTTCTTCACCGGCGCCTCCGGCCGCAACTGGGACGCCTACGGCAAGGATGTGCTGCTGTCGCCGAACATCACCCAGCCGCAGCACACCCTGCTGACCGACCCGCAGACTTCGGGCGGCCTGCTGGTGTCCTGCGATCCCGCGAGCGTCGACGAAGTGCTGGCCCTGTTCCGCAGCCACGGCTTCGAACACGCCGCCGTCATCGGCGAAATGGCAGCCGGCGAACCGCGCGTACAAGTCGCTGCCTGAGTACCATCCCTCCCGATGACCCTGCCGGCATGCAGGGTCATTGCCTCCGAAAAGGTTTGACAAATTTATAAGTGACATTTTAGTATTCATTTACATAAGCAATTATGTAAATCATCTTCGTCACCTGGAGGCAGACAAGCAATGCGTAAATTCTTCCCCTGTGCAGCCCTGGTACTGGGCGCCATCACCTTCGCCAACGCCGGCGCGCAAGAACAGGCACCGGCCGGCGCCGCGGCGGCCATGTCGGCGCCGAAGGCCGCAGCCTTGAGCGCGGCGGACAAAGCTGCAGCAGTCGACCTGCTGGCCCAGCGCCTGCCCGCCAACTACATCTTCGCCGACGCGGGCGCAAAGCTCGCGGCAGCCATCCGTGAGCACCTGGCCAAGGGCGACTACGACAAGGCCGCAACGCGTGCCGAATTCGCCGAACTATTGACCGCCCATATGCGCGCCGTCGTGCCCGACCAGCATTTGAGCGCGCGTTATGTGGAAAGGGGCGCCATGCCTGACATGACACGCGAACAGCGCAAGAAAGGCCCTCCTCCGGAAATGAAGAAGCGCATGGCCGAAATGGGCAAATACTGGAACTTCGCAATTGAAAAGGTGGAGCGGCTGCCTGGCAACGTCATGTATGTGAAGTTCGACGCCTTCCAGCAGGTTGACCTCGTCAAGCCTGCCGCGACTGCGGCAATGAACTTTGCAGCCAACGGCAGCGCCATGATTATCGACCTGCGTGAAAACGGCGGCGGCGACCCCAAAACCGTTGCCTATATCGCGAGCTACCTGCTGGGCGACAAAAAGGTACACCTGTCGGACATGGAGTTCCGCGCCGATAAGGAAACCACGACTTTCTGGAGCAACCCGGCCGTTCCGGGCGCCCACTTCGGCCCTGACAAGCCAGTCTACGTGCTGACCAGCGGCGACACCTTCTCCGCCGCGGAAGACTTCACCTACACCCTGCAGTCGCTCAAGCGCGTCACTGTCGTCGGCGAAAAAAGCAAAGGCGGCGCCCATCCGGTCGCACCATTCCGCATCGATCCTTACATGATCGCCATTATCCCGGTCGGCCGCTCGATTAACCCCATCACCAAGGGCAACTGGGAAGGCAGCGGCGTCCAGCCGGACGTCGCCATCGCCGCCGACAAGGCCCTCACCAAAGCCCACGCACTGGCCTTGCAGCAGGTCCTGCCGGAGGCAAAAGATCCTCAAGACCGCCAGCTCCTGGAGAAAAAACTGGGCGAACTTCAGGCAGCGCTGCAATAACCCGTCCTGAAGCAGCAGGCCCGCCAAGGCGGGCTTGCTCCAGATTATTTTCAAAGCTTTAAATTAGGTTGCCATTTGGCAATTCGCGTCCTATGATGAAGTCATCACCCGACCCATCTACGCGATATGCAGCTCAATGAGCACCATGCGGTCCCGATTCGCAAAGGTCCGCCACGGCCACAGGACGCGCTAGCCCCATTCATCGCTTCCGCGAGTTCGTTTGACATGACGAGCGAAGACGATATCGGCGACGCGCTGACCCTGCTGGCCGCAAGCGGCGACGCGATCTCGATGTACGTGCCCGGCAGCCGCGACCCGGTCCTTGGCCGCATCCTGTCGGTCGATCCCCAGTTGCCGCATTTCGTGATGGAGTTGAACCAGGGCGCGGTCCTTCAACCCGGCAAAGTCACTTTTGTAAGCTGGCTGCGCACGGCGAAGCTGCAATTCAAGCTGGCCAGCCAGGAATGGAAGCCGTTGCCCGGCAAGCCTCATCTCATTCCGATGACCTTCCCGGAAACCTGCACGGTCCTGAACCGGCGCGCATCAGAGCGCGTGGAAACGCCGCTGGGGGCGAATTTCATGGCTTCCTTCGAATTGAACGGCCACCACCATGAGCTTCCGATCTACGATTTTTCGCTTGGCGGCATCGGCCTGCGCTGCTCGAAGATCGAAGCGAAGGGTTTGCTCAAGGGACGCAAGATTCCTGAAGTGGTACTGGAGCTGGGGCCGGACATCGAGATCCCCACCGAGCTGGAAGTGCGCTTCACGCGAGGTTTTCGCTCCTTCCTGCTGGGCGAACAGCTTCATATCGGCTGCAAATTCATCAACATGACTCCGGAAGCGACGGCGCAACTCGTCGAGCAATTGCCGCTTATTTCAGGAAGCGGAAAGTAGGCTCGATGTTCTTTGAATGGAGGAAGTTGACGATGTCTTCCAGCGTCGCGTCCTTCAGCAGCAAACCCTCCGGCGTGGCGCCGGCCGCGGGCGCCGGCGGGGACGGCTGAAACGCGGTGCCGACAGGCCGCCGCAGTTGCTCCAGCGCCTGCGCAAACAGGGCTGGGCCGATGCACTCAAGCCCTTCGAGCAAGGCGACCTGCCCTGCTTCCGGCGGCTGCATATCGAGTCCCTCATCGCCCGCGAAGGACGCCCCCATGCCCGGGTGGATAAATGCCGCCCATTTGCCGCTCGCCTGGTCCAGGAATGGCGGCAGCGCGCCTGCCGCGGCTTCGGCCTCGGGACAAAGCAGCGCCGCAAACTCCTGCGCCAGCGCCTTCGTCACCGGTTTTTCCAGCGAGAGCCAGAGCCCGAAAGCCCCGGCCCCGGAAATGCTCACTGCAGGCGCCGGCAGGCCCAGCTCCACCTGCAGTGCATTCGCCACCTGGCACAGGCGTTCCCAATGCCCTGCCTCGCCATCGCCGGGCAGCCGCTTGAACCCCAGGGAAATGCTGCGGGTGCCGCCAGACGGCGGCGCAAGGTATAGTCGACTCAATTCTGCATTCAGCTTTTGCATCGGAATTCCGCAATCAAAACATCAGGGCCGTTATTCTGTCACAGACAGCGGGGCGCTGACCGGAGTCTGGTGCAGGATCACCCGGCTGTAGGTATCCTGCACGCCAGCCCGGTCGCGCAAGGTATCGATCAGTCGCAGCAAGTGGGTCTGGTCCTTGCAGGCCACGCGCAGCAGGCCGTCGTAATTACCAGTCAGCAGCGCCACTTCCAGCACGCCCGGAATGGTCTTCACGATTTCCTCGAATTCGTGGGTATTGGTGCCCGACTTCAGCTTCACGTCGATATAGGCTTGCAGGTGCAGGCCCAGCGCCGCATGGTCGAGGCGGGCCTCGAAGCCGAGGATGGCCCCATCGGACACCAAACGCCGCACCCGGTCGGCCACGGTGTTCGCGCTCAGGCTTACGCGCTCGCCTAAATCCTTAAAACTTATCCTCGCATCATCGCGCAAATATCCGACTATTTCTCGATCAATCTTATCCATATCCGATTTATCCTCGCCAAGACCACCATTTTATCAGTAGAAAGCGCGAAAACATCGCGAATTGCTGTTGAGATTTTTTCTTGACAAGGTCAAATCCAGTGCCTTACATTGGTCGACATGACCTCGCATTTGCACATTTCCGCACACCTGCCAGGCGCCCTACTACCAGGCGCGCTACTACTGGCACGCGCCTGATTTCCCCCTAGCTGCACCCCACGTCGGCCGCCTTCGCGCCACGTCCCGGTTTCCCAAAATTTGAAAAACACAGGAGTATCACCATGATGTTGAAGAACCCTGCCGCCAAATATCGCCCATACCCAACCGTCGGCTTGACCGACCGCACCTGGCCGAACGCCGTCATCGCCAAGCCGCCAATCTGGATGAGCACCGACCTGCGCGACGGCAACCAGGCGCTGATCGAGCCGATGAGCGTGGAAAAGAAAATCAAGTTCTTCGAGTTGTTGATCAAGGTGGGCCTGAAGGAAATCGAAGTGGGCTTCCCTTCCGCCTCGCAGACCGATTTCGATTTCGTGCGCAAGCTGATCGAAGAAAACCGCATTCCGGACGACGTCACCATCATCGTGCTGACCCAGGCGCGCGAAGAACTGATCCGCCGCACCGTGGAATCGTGCATCGGCGCCAAGCGCGCCATCGTGCACATGTATAACTCCACCGCGCCGGTGTTCCGCAAAGTGGTGTTCGGCGCCAGCCGCGAAGAAATCACCAAGATCGCTACTGACGGCACCAAGCTGGTGAAACAGTTGCTGGCGCAGCATCCGGAAACCGACTGGACTTACGAGTACACGCCGGAGTCCTTCTCCACCACCGAACTGGATTTCGCCAAGCACATCGTGGACGCGGTCTCCGCCATCTGGCAGCCGACCCCGGACAAGAAGATGATCGTCAACCTGCCGGCCACGGTCGAATGCTCGACCCCGAACGTGTACGCCGACCAGATCGAATGGATGTCGCGCAAGCTGGAGCGCCGCGATTCCATCATCATCTCGGTGCACCCGCATAACGACCGCGGCACCGGCATTGCCGCCGCCGAATTTGCCGTCATGGCCGGCGCCGAGCGCGTGGAAGGCTGCCTGTTCGGCAACGGCGAACGCACCGGCAACGTCGACCTGGTGACCTTGGCCCTGAACCTCTACACCCAGGGCGTGCATCCTGGCCTGGACTTCTCCGACATCGACTCGGTACGCAAAGTGGTCGAGGAATGCAACCAGTTGCCGGTGCATCCGCGCCATCCATACGTGGGCGACCTGGTGTTCACCGCCTTCTCCGGTTCGCACCAGGACGCGATCAAGAAAGGCTTCGCCAAGCAGCAGGAAGGCGCCCCGTGGGAGATTCCATACCTGCCGATCGACCCGCAAGACCTGGGCCGCAGCTACGACGCCGTCATCCGCGTCAACAGCCAGTCCGGCAAAGGCGGCATGGCCTACCTGCTGGAACAGGACTACGGTCTCGAATTGCCGCGCCGCCTGCAGATTGAGTTCAGCCGCGCGGTGCAGAAAGTGGCCGACCAGACCGGCCTGGAAATCACTTCCGAAGGCATCCACCAGATCTTCGAGAGCGAATACCTGAACCAGGCCGCGCCGTACGCCTACGTATCGCACAAGATGGTGGAAGACAGCTCCAGCGACGAACCGGTGCAGATCGACATCGGCCTGCTGCACAACAAGGCTTCGATGTCCTTGCAAGGCGGCGGCAATGGCCCCATCGACGCTTTCGTCGACGCGCTCGGCCTGGACGTCACGCTGATGGACTACCACGAGCACGCCATCGGCCACGGCGCCAATGCCAAGGCGGCCTGCTACGTTGAACTGCGCCTGGACGGCGGCCCCACCCTGTTCGGCGCCGGTATCGACAGCAATATCGTCACCGCTTCCTTCAAGGCCGTGCTGAGCGCCATCAACCGCCAGATCGCACAGAAAGCCGAAGCCTCGGCTAGCATTGCACAAGCCGCAGCCTGAGCGGTTTTTCATTCGGGGACGGCGTGCGCGCCGTCCTCCAATTTGTCTCCTTTCGGCAAGTACCTATACTGGTAAATCGTTTTCCTCGCCGCAGGAAGGAGCAGTCATGCGCATTGCCAACCTGAAGATCGGGACCCGCCTGGGCTTGTGTTTCGCGATTGTTTTCGCCTTGATGGCGATGCTGATTGCCGTTGGCAGCCAGCGCCTCTCCAGCATCGGCGAACTGAGTTCCACCATCATCGACAAGGACTGGGTCAAGGCGGATGCGGCGGCCACCATTACCGCCACCACGCGCGCCAATGCGGCGCTGGTGCTGCAACTGCTGCTGGTCACCGATGCGGCCCAATCGGCGGAATTGCGCAAGCAGGTCGACAAGAACAAAGCCGCCATCACCGACGCCCTGGCCACGCTCGACAAGCTGGTGTACCGCCCCGCCGGCCGCGAACTGCTGGCGCAAGTGACCAGCGAGCGCGGCGCCTATGTGCAGTCCTTCAGCGCCGTGCTGAAACTGGTTGAAGAAGGAAAGCGCGAGCAGGCCACGCAACGGGCCATGTCCGAAACCATGCCGCGCCTGGCAAAACTGCAGGCCACCGTCGAAAAACTCTCCGACCTGCAGGACGGCATCGTTACCGCCAATGGCGCCGAGATCAAGCAGCACATCAGCTCCGCCCACATCATGATGGTGGCCCTGGGCCTGGCCGCGCTGGTGCTGGGCGTTGCCTGCGCTTTCTGGGTCACGCGCTCGATCACGCGTCCGATCAACTATGCATTGCAGGTAGCCCGCACCGTCGCATCGGGCGACCTGACCAGCCATATCAAGGCCCATTCGCAGGACGAAGCCGGGCAGTTGCTGCAGGCCCTGCGCGAAATGAACGATGCGCTGTCGCAGATCGTCGGCCAGGTACGCAACGGCACGGTCGCCATTGCATCGGCCTCCGGCCAGATTGCTACCGGCAATATGGACCTGTCGGCGCGCACCGAGAACCAGGCGTCTGCGCTGGAAGAAACCGCGTCGTCGATGGAAGAACTGACGTCGACCGTCAAAGCCAATGCCGACAACGCGCGCGAGGCGGACAAGCTGGCCAGCTCCGCCTCCACTATCGCCCAGCGCGGCGGCGCAGTGGTATCCCAGGTCGTGACGACCATGGGTTCCATCAACGATTCCTCGCGCAAGGTGGTGGACATTATCGCGGTGATCGACGGCATCGCATTCCAGACCAATATCCTCGCATTGAATGCGGCCGTTGAGGCGGCGCGCGCCGGCGAGCAAGGCCGCGGTTTTGCCGTGGTGGCCAGCGAAGTTCGCAACCTCGCCGCCCGCTCGGCCAGCGCCGCCAAGGAAATCAAGGAACTGATTTCCAGCTCCGTGGAACAAGTCGATGCCGGCGCCAGGCTGGTCGCCCAGGCCGGCGCCACGATGGAAGAAGTGGTATCGGCAGTGCAGCGCGTGACTGGCATCGTGGCCGAAATCTCGCTTGCCACGCGCGAGCAGACCGACGGCATTGAACAGATGAACGTGGCCATCATGCAGATGGACCAGACCACGCAGCAGAATGCTGCGCTGGTCGAACAGGCGGCCGCAGCGGCCGCGGCCATGAGCGACCAGGCAAGCGAGTTGGAATCGCTGGTAAGCCAGTTCCGCCTGTCAGGCGAGGCTGCACACCAGCGCGCGGCACTGCCGGCAGGACCGCGCAATATGCGGCGCCTGGCCAGCCCGAGCGATACATAAATCATTTCCGACTGGAAACGGAGTGATGTATAATCGTGAACTTATAATCTGAGCAACAGCAAAATCACGCAAACAAGGGTCCAGCAGCGACCTGTGGTTTCACAAATTGTTGCTCAGGCAAATACCCGGAGTAGCGTGCTTGGCGCTGCGAACAGCCTCGGGTGAGCAACCTGTTTTGCCTCGAAATCAGCCTTAATGCCGATACCGTCCGTGTTTCGAATGGGATGGTGTCAGCGCAATTATTACGAATGATTTATAAAAATGAAACTGTCACTTAATATCTTTCAAAAAGTCCTGATCACCCTGCTCGTGGTTACCCTGGTACCGCTGTTCGCTCTCTGGTACCTGGGCAATTCCTCCGCCGAGCAGGAACTGACCGAGAAAATCTCGGAAAACCTGATCGCCACCACCGACACCGTGGCCACCGGCGTTCACGGCTGGGACGACACCAATATGCGCGCCATGCGCCAGGCCGCGCGCCTGGACGACATGATCTCCATGAACAACGCGCGCCAGACGCCGGTGCTGATGGCAACTGCCGCTTCCTATGAATGGGTGTACCTGATCCACACCCTGGACACCACCGGCAAGGACATCTCGCGCAGCGACGGCAATCCAATGCTCGACTACGGCGACCGCTCCTACTTCAAGGCCATCATGTCCGGCAAGGAAGAAGGCCGCCTGGTGGCGATTGGCAAGACCAGCGGCAAACCGTCGCTGAACATCGGCGTGCCGATCCGCAATGAAAACCGTACCATCGTCGGCGTGTTCGCCATGGCGATGGACCTGGGCGTCGTGTCCCGTACCGTAACCGACATCCGCATCGGCGAAACCGGCCACGCCATCCTGCTGGACGGCGACAAGAAAGTCATCGCCCACGGTGACTCGACCAAGATCAAGTCCGCACTGCAAGACTTCAGCAAGCACCCTGCCCTGCTGGTGGAAGGCATCACCGACCAGCCGAAAGTCTATATGGACGGTAACGTGAAGATGGTTGGCTTCGTGCGCAACCTGCCGCAAGGCTGGACCGTGCTGGTTGAGCAGCAATATGACGAAGCCTATGCCGCCATGACCAAGATGCGCAGCGAAGCACGCCTGCTGATCATCATCGTTATCGTGCTGGTTGCCGCCCTGGCATTCGTACTGGGCAAACAGCTGACCCGTCCGATCAACCACCTGACCGACATCGCCGAAAAGCTGAGCAAGGGCCAGCTGGACGTAACCATCCCGCAGACCAGCCGCGGCGACGAAATCGGCTCGCTGGCTCGTGCGGTCGAACGCCTGGGCGTGAGTATCCAGATGGCGATGGATCGCCTGCGTAAGAAATAATCGATAAAGGCGAACGGATATGGCACAGCCAGAATTCACTCCCTTCGTAGAGCTGCTCGACAAGATCGCAGGCTTCTGCGCCCAGGGCGACACCGCGACCATCATGCTGGTCAGCGACGACAACCGCATGGCGCAGATCCACCTCGACAACGGACGCATCGTGTTCGTCCTGTGCCGCGGCCGCCGCGGCCGCGACGGCCTGGACATCTTGCGCACAATGCAGCGCGCACGCATGAGCCTGGACCGTCCGAGTGTGGGCAATAACGAACCGCTGCCGTGGTCGACCGAAGCGATTCTCGACTACCTTTACGGCAGCATCACCGAACTGCCGGAAGGCAGCTCGCCAGCGTCCACGCTGCTGGCAGGGGTGGCGCGCCGTCCGGCGGCAGCGCCGGAAGCGGCCAGCAAGCCAGCCGGCAAGCCGGCCCTGACGGACGCACAGCGCAGCATCTTCGAAAACACCCTCGCCACCTACATCGGCCCGATGGCCTCGATCGTGTGCGGCGACTATTTCGACGAGATCACCGACCTGCGCCTGCTGGCACTGAAACTGGCCGGCGAGATCCCTAACGCCGACCAGGCGGCCAAATTCAAGGCAGAGATCAGCCAGGCGCTCGGTATCAGCCGCCTGTAATAGCTCCGAAGTCGGGGTAGAAAAAATGGGGACGCACCCTTTAAAGGGGTACGTCCCCATTTTTCATTTTGCGAGGCGGATGCCGGTGAACTGCCAGCGCGCGCTGGCGGGGAAGAAATTGCGGTAGCCGGCGCGGGAATGGCCTTGCGGGGTCGCCAGGCTGGACCCGCGCAGCACGTACTGGTTCACCATGAATTTTCCGTTGTATTCGCCGATCGCGCCTTCTGCCGCCCGGAAGCCGGGGTATGGGGCGTAACTGCTGCTGGTCCATTGCCAGCGGTCGCCAAACATTTGTGCCAGGGCGCCCTCGCTGGCTGCATGCTCCCACTCGGCTTCGGTCGGCAGGCGGGCGCCGGACCAGTGGGCGTAGGCGTCAGCCTCGAACAGGGAGACGTGCGCGACCGGCGCATCCATTTCAAGCTGCTGCTGGCCGTGCAGGGTGAAGGCCGTCCAGCCACTATCCCCTTCCCCACGCCTCCAGTACAGCGGCGCTTCGATGCCTTGCGCCCGGATCCAATCCCACCCTTCCGCCAGCCACAGGCTCGGGTCGCGGTAGCCGCCGGCTTCGATGAACGCGAGGTATTCCGCATTCGTTACCAGCCGCGTGGATAGTTCGAACGGTGCAAGGTAGACCTTGTGGCGCGGCTGCTCGTTGTCGAAGCAGAAGCCGTCCCCAGGATGGCCAATTTCGTGCACGCCGCCTTCAAAGCGCTGCCAGGACTGTGCGGCCGCCACAGGCAAGGCCGGTGCAGCGCCGGCCAGGTAGGCCGGTGCCATCGGGTTTTGCGCCAGCAGGTGCTTGACGTCGGTGACGATCAATTCCTGATGCTGCTGTTCGTGCTGCAGGCCAAGCGTCAGCAATGCTGCCAGCCGTTCGTCCGTGGCGGCCAGGCGTGTCGCCAGCGCGGCGATTCGTGCGTCGACATTGGCGCGATAGGCGCGCACTTCCGCCATCGAAGGCCGTGTCAGCAAACCGCGCTGCGGCCTTGGATGCTTGTCGCCGACGCCGTTGTAATAAGAATTGAACAGGACCCGGAAGGCCGGATGGAAAGGCTGGAAGCCCGGCTCGAAACGTTCGAGGATAAAGGTTTCGAAGAACCAGGTGGTGTGGGCCAGGTGCCACTTGACCGGGCTGGCGTCCGGCATCGACTGCGCGCCGCAATCTTCGTCGGACAGCGGTTCGGCCAGCGCCATCGTCGCCGCGCGCACTTGCGCGTAGCGCTCGGTCCAGGGACTGGCGTCACGCATAAGCCGCCGCGGCGTGCATCACTGCGAACCAGTGTGCCTCGTCCGTCCAGGTACCGTCGACACGGAAGCCTGCTTCCCACAGCAGGCTGCGGAAACCTTCCAGCGTGTACTTGTAGCTGTTCTCGGTATGAATCCGTTCGCCCTGCGCGAAACTGCGCTCGCCGCCTTGCCAATGCACGGTCAGTGCGCAGCGTGCCTCCAGGTGCATTTCGATGCGGCTTTCCGCATCATTGAAGAAGGCAACGTGGCGCCATTGCGCCGGATCGAAGTCGGCGCCGGCCAGATGATTCAGGTGGCGCAGCAGGTTCAGGTTGAAGGCTGCCGTGACGCCGATCGCATCGTCGTAGGCCGCGTCCAGCACCGCCGGGTCCTTGACCAGGTCCACACCGATCAGCAGGCCGCCATCGGCGCCGACGTTCTCGCGCACCTGGCGCAGGAAGGTCACCGCTTCATACGGTGTGAAGTTGCCGATCGATGAACCAGGATAGAAGAACTGCCGCCGCGCGACAGGCACGGATGGCGGCAACACCAGCGGCTGCGACAGATCCATCACCAGCGGCGTGATCTCGATGGACGGGAACCGCTGGCGCAGCTGCGCCGCTGCCTGCTGCAGGAAATCGCTGGCGATGTCGACCGGCACATATTGGCTCGGCTGTAAAAGGGGAAACAGGCTGGCAGCCTTGGCACAATTGCCTGCGCCCAAGTCGACCAGGGTCATGCCGGGACCGATGCGGGCCGCCATGTCGGCGCCATGGCGCGCGAAGATCGCCGCTTCGGTGCGGGTCGGATAGTACTCGGGCAATTCGCAGATCGCTTCGAACAGGTGCGAGCCAAGGCTGTCGTAGAAGTATTTGGGCGAGGTGGAAGCTTGCGGCGCCAGCAGCCCTGCGCTGATCTCGGCAAGGGTCGCGGCATCGCCATGGGCGGTTCTGGGGGACAACACACTGCTCGTTTCCGGTGCGACCACGCGAATCGCTGCCGTGCGTGACAAGGTCATGGCTCAGGCTCCAGGGACATTTTTGCTATCATAGCTGAATATCCAAGACCAGGTACCGGACCCTCACCCGAGGCGTGCGGCTCGTCATTAACAAAAACCAAGGAACCTCATGTCCATTTTTTCCCTCCGCACCATTCAATCGGCCCTGTTTGCAGCCGGTGTGCTCTTCGCCGCTGCCGGCGCCCAAGCCCAGCAAGTCCTGCGCGTTTCCGCCATCCCTGACGAAGCTCCGACCGAACTCCAACGCAAATTCAAACCCCTCGGCGAATACCTCGAAAAGAAACTCGCCATGAAAGTGGAGTTCACTCCGGTGACCGACTACGCCGCTTCGGTGGAGGGCCTGGTGAACGGCAAACTGGACATGGTCTGGTTCGGCGGCTTCACCTTCGTGCAGGCCAACCACATGAGCAAGGGCAAGGTCGTGCCGCTGGTGCAGCGTGCCGAGGATGAAAAGTTCCGCTCCGTCTTCGTCACGACCAACAAGTCGATCAACTCGCTGGCCGACCTGAAAGGCAAGACACTTAGCTTCGGCTCCGAGTCCTCGACTTCCGGCCACCTGATGCCGCGCACATTCCTGCTGGCGGCCAAGATCGATCCGGACACCGACCTGAAACGCATTTCCTTCTCCGGCGCGCATGACGCCACCGTTGCCGCCGTTGCCGGCGGCAAGGTCGATGCCGGTGCGCTGAATATCTCGGTGTGGGAAAAGCTCAACGAGCAGAAGAAAGTCGACCCTGCCGTGGTACGCGTGTTCTACACCACCCCAAGCTACTACGATTACAACTGGACCGTCCGCTCCGACATGCCGGAAGCGCTGAAGAAGAAGATCGCCGACGCCTTCCTGGCGCTGGACATTTCCAAGCCTGAGGACAAGGCGATCCTGGACCTGCAGAAAGCGTCGAAATTCATCCCGACCAAGGCTGCCAACTACACCAATATTGAAGCGGCAGCCAAGAACGCCGGCCTGCTGAAATAATCAATGTCTTCTGCCTGGTACGAACTGCAAGGCCTTTCGGTCCGCCACATCGGCGGTTCGCGCGGCCTTGCGCTGCAAGACATTTCACTGAACTTCGAGCCCGGCGAACAGGTTGCGCTGATCGGCCCTTCGGGCGCCGGCAAGACCACCCTGCTCTCCACCCTGGCCTGCGCACATCGTCCCGATAGCGGCGTTTTCAAGGCCTTTGGCACCGATCCCTGGCAATTGACGGACGCCGGGCGCCACGCCATGCGGGCACGCCTGTTCCTGGCACCGCAAACGCCGCCGCTGCCGCCGCGCCAGCGCGTGGTAACGGCCGTGCTGGCGGCACGCTTGCCGAAGTGGAGCCTGGGCCAGGCGCTATTGTCGCTGTTCAAGCCCTCCGATCCGGAAGCGGCTTACCGCGCCCTGTCCCGCTTCAACCTGGGCGACAAGCTGTATAGCCGCGTGGACCGCCTGTCCGGCGGCGAGCGCCAGCGCTGCGGCCTGGCGCGCCTGCTGCTGTCGTCGGCGCAGGCGCTGCTGGTCGACGAACCGCTGTCCGCGCTGGACCCGGCACTGTCGCAACTGACCCTGAACACATTGCAGCAGGAAGCGCGCGAGCGCAACGCGCTGCTGGTGTGCAGCCTGCACCAGGTCGACCTGGCGCTGGAGCACTTCCCGCGCATCGTGGCGCTGAAAAACGGCCGCGTCGCCTTCGACCTGCCGCGCGAGCAGGTCACGCAAGCGATGATCGATGAGCTCTATCTCGGCGAGCTGCCGCCGGCAAACTCGCCGCAACCGGACGAAATGGCCGCGAAGCTTGCTGTCGGGGCATGCCTGTAAGCGATGCATAACGTTCCTGCCGTTCCCCTCTCGCCCCACCATCCGGATCCCGCGTGGCGACAGCGCCTGGCAACCATTGCCATCGGCGTTGCACTGCTGTGGCCCCTGGTGGTGGCTACCGAGTTCTATCCCTGGACGCTGTTCGACCTGCAGAGCCTGACGGCTACCTGGCGCTTCCTGTCAGACTTCCTGCACCCGACCCACGACGCGGAATTCCTCGCCATGGTCGCCCGCGAAGCCTGGAAGACGGTGGCGATCGCCACTTGCGGGCTGACGCTTGCACTGCTGGGCGCCATTCCGGCGACCCTGGTTGTCACCGAGCGCCTGTCGATCTCGCGCCTTGGCACGGGCCGCATCGCAACCTTCCCGCGCATCGTGCGCCAGCTTGTGCGCTGGCTGCTGGTCCTGCTGCGCAGCGTGCCAGAGCTGGTGTGGGCGCTGCTGTTCGTGCGCATCTTCAGCCTGGGGCCAACCGCCGGCGTGCTGGCGATTGCCCTCACCTATGCGGGCATGCTCGGCAAGGTGTATGCGGAAATCCTGGAATCCACCGACCACCATGCCAGCGAAGTGCTGCTCCAGAACGGCAGCGGGCGCCTGGCAGCCTTGTTGTATGGCGCCTTGCCGGAGGCGGCTTCCGAACTGGTGTCCTACACCGTGTATCGCTGGGAGTGCGCGATTCGCGGCTCGGTGATCATGGGATTCGTCGGTGCCGGTGGCCTTGGCCAAAGCATGGATCAATCGACCAAGAATTTGGTTGGCGGCGAAGTAGCCACCATGCTGATCGTGTTCGTGCTGCTGGTTGCCGCGGCCGACCTGGTGTCCAAATACCTGCGAAGGAGGCTGGGATGAGCCATATGCCTGCGCCACCTCCACGCAACTGGTCCGGCTGGCTGTTCGCCGCCGCGCTGATGGTGCTGGTCATCGCCAGCTTCGCCACGCTTTCATTAAAGCTGGGCGACCTGTTCACCATTGAAGCGATGCACAGCATGGCCGATTTCCTGGCCGGCTTCGCGCCGCCAGAAATGGCCAGCGGCTTCCTGCGCAAAACCGGTATCGCGACCATCGAAACGCTGGCCATGTCGGCGCTTGGCACCCTGCTCGCAGTCGCGGGCGGCCTGCTGCTGGCAATTCCCGGCGCAGGACGTTTCGGCCGCGCTCCGCGCGCCGTCGTTCGCGGCATGCTGAACGTGCTGCGCTCCATTCCGGAACTGGTTTGGGCTTCGATCCTGCTGGTGGCTGCCGGCCTGGGACCGTTTGCCGGCACCATGGCGCTGGCCGCGCACACGGCCGGCGTATTGGGCCGCCTGTTCGCCGACGCGCTGGAGAACGCACCGCCGCTGCCGGAACAAAGCCTGCGCCTGAACGGCGCCACGCCGATGGCCGCCTTCTTATACGCCACGCTGCCGCAGACGCTGCCGCAAATGCTGTCGTACACCCTGTACCGTTGGGAAAACAATATCCGCGCCGCGGCCGTACTGGGCGTGGTCGGCGCCGGGGGCCTGGGGCAAATGCTCAAATACCACCTGTCCCTGTTCCAGATGGAGCGCGCCGCCACGGTGATCCTGGCCATGCTGCTGCTGGTTGCCGTGGTCGACGCCCTGAGTTTTGCGCTGCGGCGCTCCCTGACCCGATAGACCATGCTCCAGCTAAGAAACCTCACCAAGAGCTACTCGAACGAACGGCGTGTGCTGGACCGGCTCAGCTGGACGTTCGAGCCCGGCGAATTTGTTGCCATCATGGGCGACTCGGGCGTCGGCAAATCGACATTGCTGAACCTGATTGCCGGCCTCGACCAGCCTGATCCCGGCGAAGAGCCGGCCATCATCGTCGACGGCACGCCCCTGGCATCGCTCGATGACGATGCGGCCACGCGCCTGCGCCGCGCACGCATGGGTTTCATCTTCCAGGCATTCCATGTGCTGCCCCACCTGACCTTGCAGCAGAATGTCGCCCTGCCGCTGCTGTTGAACGGCCTGCCGCAAGGTCGTGAACTTGAGATGCTTGACGCTGTCGGCCTGGGCGGCCGCGGCCACGACTACCCCCATCAACTTTCCGGCGGTGAAATGCAACGGGTTGCAATAGCCCGTGCACTGGTGCACCGCCCGGCCCTCGTGCTGGCGGATGAACCGACCGGCAACCTCGATCCCGACACTGCAAATTCCATACTGCAACTATTGCACCAGGAACTCAAATCCAGCGGTGCAACGACCATCATGGTGACGCATTCCCCTGCCGCCGCTGCGCGCGCGGACAAGATACTCCGCCTCACTAAAAATGGACTCAAAGTTACAACAGTCGTCAACCCTGCCACGCAATAAAACCCATTATTTTTCTCACAAATTCTTGGCTTTTTTGGTAAGCGGAGTATTATTTAATTAACTTGCTTCG
>Ga0209050_1001485_pt1 | contig 24930 bp, 19 predicted proteins | sample Araplavi_mTSA_r2_FD_184276 | JGI IMG/M metagenome (GOLD analysis project Ga0209050, IMG submission 184276) | Arabidopsis root microbial communities from North Carolina, USA - plate scrape MF_Cvi_mTSA_r2 (SPAdes) (version 2) | ecosystem: Host-associated > Plants > Roots > Endosphere | place: USA... | reverse complement strand
TTCCAACGGCCTCACGCTGAACAACGAAGGCAAACTCGCCCTCGCCCAACACGGCGACCGCCGCGTGGCCCTCATGAATGCGCCCCTCGATGCGCCTGCACCTAACTTTGTTGCGCTGGGCGATCATTATGAAGGCAAAAAGTTCAACAGTCCCAACGACCTCGTGTTCAACGACAAGGGTGACGTGTTCTTTACCGACCCGCCTTATGGCCTTCCCCATCAGGAGAAAGACTCCACGCGCGAGATCCAGTTTCAGGGTGTATACAAAGCCTCGCAAGGGAAGGTGACGCTGATCACCGACTCGATCACACGACCGAACGGTATTGGATTTCTCCCGGGCTATAAAACACTTATTGTCGCCAACTCCGATCCGGACAAGGCCATCTGGTATGCCTACGACATTCTCGAGAATGACTCGGTGGCCAACGCCCGCATTTTCTATGATGCCACGGCGGATGCTAAAAAAGAAAGAGGCGTTCCCGATGGTTTCAAGGTCGACAGCCAGGGGAATATTTTTTCTTCGGGGCCGGGTGGATTGTGGATCATGAACAAGGACGGCAAAGTGCTCGGAAAAATAAAATTATCGGAGGCCACGTCAAACTGCGCATTGTCGCCGGATGAGAAGACGTTGTATGTGACCTGCGACATGTATGTGGCGCGGATCAAGCTGCGGAAATAATGCCCGCGCGGGCTTTGCGTCTCCTTCCTGAAGGTTTGGCGGGTAGCAAAGTTGGTGCAAAGAAAAACTTTAGACGATGACCGTATTGATCGACATATTGGGCTGGGTTGGGTCGGTGCTGGTGGTAGCGGCGTATGGGTTGAATACGTATAAGAAAATCACGGCCGATTCGCTGGCCTTTTATGGGATGAATATTGTCGGGGGCGTTTTCCTGGTGATCTATTCGTTGGAGAAGGGAGCGTATGCCAACACGTTTATCAATGTGATCTGGGTGCTCATTGCCCTCCCGGCCATTCTCCGGTATTGGCGCACCGCGAAGTGAGTGAAGCGTTGCGCGTAAAAGCGACGTGTTTAAAATAAATACTACACCGCCTTGTGGTGCAGCCCTTCGGAGTGTTATTTGCGTCCCCATTTCCAAACTATGGATCACCAACAAAAAAACATACGCATACAACGAGGAGTGGCCATTCTTTCGGTGGCCTTGCTGGTCATCAAACTGGTGGCCTATTACCTCACCCACTCCGTGGCCGTGCTCACCGACGCCCTGGAAAGTATTGTGAATGTTGTCGCCGGCTTTGTGGGACTCTACAGCCTCATCGTGAGCGCCAAGCCGCGGGATGCCGACCACCCCTATGGCCATGGCAAGGTCGAATACCTCTCGGCGGCCCTGGAAGGGAGCATGATTGCCATTGCCGGTGTGCTCATTTTCTATAAGTCCATCACCAACCTGATCCACCCCGAGCCGATCCACCAACTCGATGTCGGCATTGTGCTCATCACGGCAACGGCCTTGGTAAATTATTTTGCCGGAAGCATTTGTATCCGTGAAGGGAAAAAAAGTCATTCGGTCGCACTGGTGGCGAGTGGCAAGCATTTGCAGTCCGATACGTATTCAACGCTTGGCATATTGATCGGGCTGGTGGCCATTTACCTTACCAACCTCTACTGGCTCGACAGCGTGGTGGCGATGCTTTTTAGCGGGGTGATCTTGTTCACCAGCTATAAGATCATCCGCACTTCCATCGCCGGCATCATGGACGAGAGCGACCACGAACTGCTGGCCGAATTGGTGACGACGCTGAATCATAACCGGCGCGAAAACTGGATCGATCTGCACAATCTGCGCATCATCAAATACGGCAGCATCCTCCACCTCGACTGTCATCAAACCGTGCCGTGGTATCTCAATGTGAATGAAGCCCATGCGGAGATCGACGCCTTGGCCGAGCCCGTGCGCAAGGCGTTTGGCGAGTCGCTGGAACTCTTTGTGCATTCCGACGGCTGTCTGGAATTTTCCTGTCGCATTTGCAGCAAATCCGATTGCCCGGTGCGGAAACACGCCTTTGAGAAGCGCGTGCAGTGGACGGTTGAAAATGTGTCGATCAACAAAAAACATTCCATCGAAACGGCCGATAGCCCGGTGGCGGATCACAACGAAAAGTGAGACAAGCCCCTTGGGGCGTTTCGGGAAAGAAAGGAATTGCTTATTTTGAGTCCGCGTGAATTTCGCTTGCCTGACAGCATGATCATCCAGGCACCGTCAGGTACTCAAAGTAAACCGAAGACTACCTTAAACCCTGTATGCATATTTATGAAAAGATGTTTACCTCTCTTACTGGCTGTGATTGTCCTGGCTTGTACGGCACCACCGCCCCATCCCGACCAGTCGTTGTATACCCTCATCGATGAAGAATGGTCCTTCCGTCTAAAAGAATTCCCGCTCTTTGCAACCTACAACGACGACACTACGCAAAACGACAAGCTCGGTTCGTTTGCCGCGGAAGACCTTGTTCGTCGTGAAAAATTCTATACCACGCTGTTAAGCAATCTCCACCAACTCGATCGCAAGTCGTTTTCGCGTGAAGACCTGGTGAACTATGATTTGTTTACCTTCTATGCACAGGAAGAACTGGATTATTATATCAACAAAGAATATCGCATCCCCATCCTGGCCGACGATGGCTTTCATATCTCTTTTGCACACATGCCTTCGTCGCTGCCCTTCTTTACAGAGAAGGATTATCGCAACTACATCGAAAGGCTAAAAGCTTATCCAACCTATGTCGATCAGAATATCCACTGGATGAAACAAGGGTTGACAGATGGCTTCACCATGCCCAAGGTGGTGTTGAACGGCTATGAAGTGACCATCACTTCGCACATTGTGACCGACGCCGAGCAGAGCCTGTTCTTCAAGCCCTTTCAGAATATGCCCGCAACCTTTCCGGCTGCCACCAAGGAAAAGCTCATCGCTGCCGGCAAAGAGGCCATCCTGAAAAGTGTCGTGCCCGGCTACCAGACCTTCCTGGATTTTATGACAAAGGAATACATCCCCGGCTGTCGCGAGACCATTGGCACGTCGGCATTGCCGGGTGGCGAAAAATATTATCAAAACCGAATCCACTACTACACCACCACCAACATGACGGCCGACGAAGTGCACGCCCTCGGCCTGAAGGAAGTGGAACGCATCAAAGGCGAAATGCAGGAAGTGTTAAAGCAAGTGGGTTTTAAAGGTGACTTGGCCGCCTTTATAAAATTCCTGCGCACCGATCCGCGCTTCAATCCCAAAACCGCAGAAGAGCTGCTGAAAGATGCCTCTTTCATCGCCAAGAAAATGGATGGCAAGTTGCCTTCGCTTTTTGGAAAGTTGCCACGCCAGCCGTATGGCGTCACGCCCGTACCGGATCACCTGGCACCCAAATACACGGCAGGCCGTTATTCGGGCTCACCCATAAAAAGCACCGAGGCCGGTCATTATTGGGTGAACACCTATAACCTGCCAAGCCGCACGCTGTATACCCTGGAAGCCCTGACGTTGCACGAGGCCGTGCCGGGCCACCACCTCCAAGGTGCGCTTACCCAGGAGCTGGAGAACCTGCCCAAATTCAGACAACAAATGTACATCAACACGTTTGGTGAAGGTTGGGGATTATATTCGGAGTGGCTGGGTATCGAGGCCGGGTTCTACCAGGACCCCTATTCAAATTTCGGACGCCTCACCTATGAAATGTGGCGCGCCTGCCGTTTGGTGGTGGACACCGGCATTCATGTGAAAGGGTGGACACGCCAGCAAGTGATCGACTACCTCGCCGCCAACACCGCCCTTTCCCTCCACGAATGCACAACCGAAACCGACCGCTACATTTCCTGGCCGGGTCAGGCCCTGGCCTACAAGATCGGCGAACTGAAGATCAAGGAACTGCGCAAAAAAGCCGAACAGGCGCTGGGCGAAAAATTCGACGTGCGCGCTTTCCACGATACCGTGCTCAGTCAGGGAACAGTAACGCTTCCCATACTGGAAGATATGATCAACGCATTTATTGAAACATCGAAAAAGAAATAGACACGCGGTTCAACCCGCATAAAATAAAGAAGGCCTTGACATGGACGTCAGGGCCTTTTTATTTTTTGAAGCGAAAGCAATCAACCGATCTCGATCACCACGTCGTCGGTGAGCGGGTGGCCGACGCAGGTGAGGACATAGCCTTCGTCGCGTTCCGATTTGGAGAGTCCCTCCTCTTCGTCGAGTTTCACTTTGCCCGACAAGGCCTTGCCCCGACAGGCGGTGCACAGACCGCTTTGACAAGAGTAGGGCAAGTCGATGCCCTGGTCGAGCGCGGTTTCCAAGATCGCTTTGCCGGCAGGGACCAGTACTTTGTATTCCTGGCCATCGTAGCGGATGGTTACTTCGTGGTCTTTTGCTGCACCTTCTTCGGCAGCAACCGGAGTTTCTTTTTTATCGATGGTGCCCTGCACAAAGCTCTCCTTGAATATTTTTTCTTTCGGTATGTGGCGCGCCTCCAGCAGGGTGTCCACATTTTTCATCATGCCTTCGGGACCACACATGAGGTAGGTGGTCTTGTCGATGCCCCAGTCGGGGATGCGCTCGAATAGTTTGGTGAGCATGTCGTGGTTCAGAAGACCCGAGTAGCCCTGCCAGTTCATGGGGGCGTTGTCGAGGATATGGATCACGTGCAGGCGGCCTTCGTCCTCGGTCTGCATGCGGTCGAGGGCATTTTTGAAGATGATGCTGTCGATATCGCGGTTGCAATAGATGAGGGAACAGATGCTGTCGGGCTCTTGTGTGAGAATGCTTTTGATGAGCGACATCATGGGCGTGATGCCCGAACCGCCGGCAAACATGATGATGTGGCGTTTGTTGGTTTTGACAAACTCGGTCGTGAATTGTCCCATCGGCTCCATGATCCGCACTTTGGCGCCGGGTTTCAAATTGTCCGGCAGCCAGTTGGACATCAACCCGTTCTCTACACGTTTCACGGTAACGACCAGGTCCGTGTCGGTAAACGGCGACGAGCACAGGGAATAGGCGCGACGCACGTCTTTGCCCTGCATGGGCACGATGAGCGTGAGGAATTGTCCGGCTTTGTAGCTGATCTTTGGTTCCGGCTGGACGAAGGCCACGGAGACGGCGTCGTTTGTTTCCTGGATGACGTTCTTTACGGTAAGGTCATAGTAGCGCGGGCCGCTGTGGTTTTCTTCCTTTTCCTTGGGCGGTGTTTTATCTGATTTTTTAAAGAAGCTAAAAGCCATAGTATAACATTAGTGTTTTTGTCAATCGTCTCACAATCCTTCCCTGTTTGCACAGTATCCGTAGATACAACAAAATAATCAGGAGACCAGTTTAGGCTCGAACCGGGCCCATCCCGTGCCGTTGCCGGTACAAAAGTAATGAGGAATACGTTATCCGTAAAAGTTACGTTTTCTTTAACACCGGTTGGGCACTTGTAAACGCACCCTGTTCCTGGCGCGATACAGCCCTTGTACCAGAAAACCTCATGAGAAGGCGCTTGAGCTATCAAAATAGCGGTCCCCAGCCGGTAGCGCCCGGGAAGGCAGGGCAGGTTTGGCAGGTTCAGCCCGGCCCCTTACTTTTGGGGCTTAATACGATAGACCGTGCAATTAAATCCACTTACCGCCATTTCCCCCGTCGACGGACGATACTTCGAAGCCGTTAAGCCCCTGGCACCTTATTTTTCCGAGTTTGGCCTCATGCGCTATCGTGTGCAGGTGGAAATCGAGTATCTCATTTCCCTTTCCGGCGCCATCACGGAACTGGAGGATTTTCCGGTTCACAAGATCAACGACATCCGCAGGATTTATAAAAACTTCACGGAAGCCCACGCTACCGAGATCAAGGAGATCGAAAAGATCACCAACCACGACGTGAAGGCCGTGGAATATTTTATCAAAAAAGAGTTTGAAAAGCTGAAGCTCGACAGCTTCAAAGAGTTTGTACACTTCGGCCTCACTTCGCAGGACATCAACAACACGGCCATTCCCCTCCTCCTGAAAGAATTCCTGGAGCGCGAATATTTCTCCATGGTCGATGTGCTGGTGACCCGCCTGAACACGATGGCCATCGAGTGGAAAGACATCCCCATGCTGGCCCACACCCATGGCCAACCGGCATCGCCCACACGCCTGGGCAAAGAGATCATGGTGTTTGGCGCACGACTTGAGAAGCAGCTCACCCAGCTCAAAACCGTTCCCCATGCCGCCAAGTTCGGGGGCGCCACGGGCAACCTCAACGCCCACCACATTGCCTACCCGACGATTGACTGGAACAAGTTTGCCGACGAATTCTGCCACCACCTCAACCTGGTGCGCAGCTACCCCACCACGCAGATCGAACACTACGACAACATGGCCGCCCTGTTCGACAACCTGAAACGCATCAACACCATCCTCATCGATTTCAGCCGCGACATGTGGCAATACATTTCGATGGAATACTTCAAACAAAAAATAAAAGAAGGCGAAGTGGGCTCCTCCGCCATGCCCCACAAAGTGAACCCCATCGACTTCGAAAACGCCGAAGGCAACCTCGGGTTTGCCAACGCCATCTTCGAATACCTCTCCGCTAAGTTACCTGTCTCGCGTCTGCAACGCGACCTCACCGATTCGACGGTGCTGAGAAACATCGGGGTGCCATTAGCCCACACGTATATCGCCCTGCAATCGCTGTTGAAAGGCCTGACCAAACTCGAACTTAACGAGGCGGCTATACACGCTGACCTGGATAATAACTGGGCCGTGGTCGCGGAAGCTATTCAGACCGTGTTACGGAAAGAAGGATATCCCAATCCTTATGAGGCGTTAAAGGCGCTTACGCGTAAGAATGAGAAGATCACAAAAGAAAGCCTGGCCATTTTTATTGATGGACTGAATGTGAAAGATGCCGTGAAGGAGCGGTTGAAGGGGATTACACCGTTTAATTATGTGGGGATCTGAGCCAGGATCCTAACCTCAATACTTTTCAATCATATCCAGCGTCTGCTCCTTGATATCGCTGGCGGTTGCTGCCCTGTCCATTTTTCTTCTACCGAATAGCAATACCACTAATCCCAGGGTTGCACAGAATGCCATGACCCCAGCCAACGGAGTTGGTGTCTGCGCATTCAGCATTCCGATTGCTGCCGATGCCAATGAGCCGAGTCCCATCTGAATGGCGCCCATCAGGGCCGACGCGCTTCCGGCTTCTTTGGTAAACGGCGCCATAGACAACGCTGCCGAGTTGGGAAAGATTAGTCCCTGACAACTCAGAAAAAGAAACATCAGAAAGATGGTTGACACCAGTCCTAATAGTCCGGCTACGGCGCCAGCATAAAGCAATATTCCAACCGACACTTGTACCACTAACGCCCATTTCATCAATTGCTCACTGCTGTAGTAGCGCAGCAGCAAATTATTGAGTTGACTGCTGCTGATGAGTCCTGCGGCGATCAGCGCAAAGATCCATCCGTATTGTTGCTCGGTCACCGTATAGTATTTCATAAACACAAACGGCGAACCGGCCAGATAGGCAAACAACCCCGCTGACCCGATACCGCCGGAAAAGGCATACGTAAAAAATTGTTTGTCTTTTATTACCGTTGTGAAGCTCGCCAGAATCGGTTTTGGGCGCAGCGAAAATGTGGGGTCCGGTTGTTTACTTTCCGGAAGCCAGAGCACAAGGGCAATCAGGATCAACAGGGTTACTACGGCCAACAGAACAAACACCCAACTCCAGCCCCAGTGTGCAATCACCAGGCTGCCCACCGTCGGCGCCAAGATGGGCGAAACACCCAGCACCAGGATGAGCAGGGACAATACCTTTGCATTTTCTTCCACCGGAAACAAGTCGCGCACAATGGCCCGTGGTGCCACCATACTCACACAGCCCCCCAAGGCTTGAAACAGCCTGAACACAATAAGCATTTCGATGGACGTGGAGAGTGCGCAACCGATGGACGCAAACAAATATACAATCAGTCCAATGACGAGCGGTCGTTTTCTACCAAAGCGATCCAGTAGCGGACCGATCAACATTTGCCCAAAGCAAATTCCAACAAAGAAGCTGGACAATGAATACGACACGGCATCCACACTGGTGTGCAAGCTGTTGGCAATGGCCGGGAATCCCGGCAGATACATATCGATCGAAAATGGACCGATGGCCGAGAGTAATCCTAATATCAGAATGAGGACAAAGCGGTTTGAGTTTTTCAAAATGATGCAGGTCAGGGGTTCGTAAAATCAAAAGAATCGAATAAAACCCAACGTGGCGGGAAGATGAAAAGTTTTGGAAAGAGAACATACTTATGGAAATAATTGAATCACTCGCAAGTGGGGAGCGAGAGTAGTTCTTTGGTCAGTAGTCAGTAGCCGGTAGTGGGTAGCTCATTTTAAAATCCCAGTCGCCTGCATCAAATCCCCCGAGCGCACCCCAACGTTCACACACCCGACTACTGACTACTAACTACTAAATTCACACTTTCTCCTTCTCCTCCTCCACCAACCGTATAGACGCCGAGTTAATACAATACCGCAACCCCGAAGGCGCAGGCCCATCCGGAAAAACGTGCCCGAGATGTCCATCGCAAACGTTGCACATCACTTCCACGCGGACCATGCCATAGCTGGTGTCGCTTTTGTATTGAATTGCATTTTCTTTCACGGGCACATTGAAACTGGGCCAGCCGGTGCCGGATTCAAATTTCTGGCGCGAATCAAATAGCGGCGTGCCACAGGCACGACACGCATAGAGGCCGGGCTCGTGGATCTCGCAATACTCGCCCGTGAAGGCGCGTTCAGTTCCTTTTTTGCGCAGGATCTGAAACTCTTCGGGATTGAGGAGCTCACGCCATTCTTCGTCGGTTCGCTCCACTCTTCTGTCGGGGGTGAGGTTCCCGTTCTTTGCAAGGGTTAATACTTCTTTCCAATTCATGTCTTGTCAACAAATTAAATAAATAGAATGTTCAAAGTGCGGTGGCGTCTTGTAGGCTAGCGCCCGGCTCCCGGATTCCCGCTTTTTAATGCGCTACATTTTCCGCGTAGAGTTCCTCACCACAAGCGTCGTTTTCATCACCACGGTGGCCGGTGTAAAATTATCCAGATCCTGATTTTGCTGCATAAAAAGTTCGATGGCCTTCTTCCCCATTTCGTGGGAGGGCTGCGACACGGTCGTCAGCGAAGGTTCGATAAAACCTGAAACCGGTTCGTTGGTGAAGCCTACTACGGAGATATCGTCGGGCACGCGGATCGACAGCTCCTTCAGCAGTTGCAACACGGGCAGGGCGATGGGATCGTTCAAACAAAACAACGCATCGGGACGTCTGTCGGGTGGCAACTGGAGCAAACGCTTCACACGCTCCACGGGTTCGTGCTGCAGTTCATGGCAATGCACGATCAGTTCTTCATCGGGAGCGACGTTGTATTGTTTCAACGCATCGAGATAGCCTCGTTTGCGTTGGTTGCTGATGTAGAAGGTGGGCGGGCCGCCGATGTAGGCAATGCGCCGGCAGCCGGTCTTGATGAGATGTTCCACGGCCTTGAAGGCGCCGTCGTGATCGTCGACGACCACTTTGGCTACCTGGAGGCTATCGGTTACGCGGTCGAAAAGTACGACAGGGATGTTTTTGTTTAGCAGTTGCTGGATGTGGGCGTAGTCGTTTGTTTCGCTCGACATGGAAATGAACAGGCCGTCAACGCGGTTGGCCGCCAGCATGTGTACGTTCTGCTTTTCGGTTTCATAGGATTCCAGCGATTGGCAGATCATGATGCTGTAGCCGTGGTGCGACGCTTCTTCCTGCATACCGCTGATGGCCGACGAGAAGAAGTGCAGCGAGATCTCGGGCACGATGATGCCCAGCGTATTGGTGCGCTTGATGCGCAAACTTTGCGCCACGCGATTGGGTTCGTAATTGAGCTTTTCGGCCATTTCCAGCACGGCCTTTTTTGTTTCGGGGTTCACGTCGGGCGCACCCCGCAAGGCCCTCGACACCGTGGAGATGGAAATGTTCAATTTAATAGCAATGTCACGGATGGTGGCTTGGGTATTTTTCATCTGCCTGTGCTGGATATGTCGCGGGCGTTTTGATCGAAGTGGGGAGATCGCCGGCGGCCGTTCTCAAAGGTATACAAATGATAACGTTGCCGGAATCGTTTTTTCAAGAAAGCATTGTCCATCGGGCTGTTTATCTCGCGGAAGTGACCGTATTTAGCATCGCTAAGTTAATAGTTTGGGTTAAATTTTAATTTGGCACTGATAGAAGGCCGCTGGCTGCGGGCCTTTTCCCCCAGCCACGCCTCTATCTCCCTAAACCATTTTTTAATCGCTAACCGATCATGAATCAGCCAAACGTGTTAACACAAAAAGGCCCCGAATTCCAACCCTCCGAAATCCGGAACAAGTTTTTAGAACGCTATAAAACAGAACCCCTTGTGGTGCGCTCGCCGGGCCGCATCAACTTCATTGGCGAACATACCGACTACAACGAAGGCTTTGTGATGCCGGCCGCCATCGACCGCGACATCCTGGTGGCCATGGCGTACTCCAGCGACTCCCGGTCCACGCTCTATTCCGTCAAGCACGACGAAACGCTCGCGTTCGATGTGAAGCATCCCGATAAAGTAACGTTCCCATCCTGGGCCAACTACCTGTTGGGGGTGGTACGCCAGTTGGTGGACAGGGGCTTTGACGTGAAACCCATTCATGCCATCATCGATGGCAACGTGCCTACGGGGGCAGGCTTGTCGTCGTCGGCCGCGTTGGAGTGTGGCTTTGCCTTTGCGTTGGACCACCTGCACGGGTTTGGGATCCCCAAGCTCGATCTTATTCACATCGCGCAATGGTCGGAGCACAACTATGTGGGGGTGAAGTGCGGCATCATGGACCAGTTTTCCAGCATGATGGGCGCGGCTGGAAAGGCCTTTGTGCTGGACTGCCGCTCGCTGGCCTACGAATATTTTTCGCTCGACCTGAAGGATTATGCCATCGTACTTTGCGACACGATGGTAAAACATTCGCTGGCCAACACGGCCTATAACACGCGACGCGCCGAATGCGAAAAAGGCGTGTCGATCCTAAAAGCCCACTATCCGTCCATCCAAAGCCTGCGCGATGTCACCCGGGACATGATCGAAGCCCATCGCGAAGAATTTTCCGCCAAAGAATATGACCGCTGCACCTACGTGGTCGCCGAAAACCAACGCGTGTTGCTCGCGGCAGACGACCTGGCCAAAGGCGACCTGGCCTCCTTCGGTCAGCGGATGTATGAAACCCATGACGGACTTTCACGCCTCTATGAAGTGAGCTGTCTCGAGCTGGATTTCCTGGTGGATGAAGCCAAGAAATTTGGCGGTGTGCTCGGCGCCCGAATGATGGGTGGTGGATTTGGCGGCTGCACGATCAACCTCGTGCAAAAGCGCCGCGTCAATCAATTTATCGAGACGCTGAGCAGCGCCTATCGCAAAAACATTCACCGCGACATGCATGCCTATGTAGTGGCCCTGAAAGACGGCACCAGCGTCATCCCCACGATTGCCAAACCTTCCTTACTTTAATTTACCGTATGCCCTTTGATGTTTCAGAACATTCTCACCGCAGGTATAATCCCTTGACGGGCGAATGGGTGCAGGTGTCGCCACACCGCTCCAAACGCCCATGGCAGGGACAACAGGAAAAAACCGAGGGCGAAAGCATCCCGCCCTACGACCCCACGTGCTACTTGTGCCCCGGCAACAAACGCTCGAATGGCGAACACAACCCGGCCTATACCGGCCCGTTTGCGTTCACCAACGATTTTAGCGCCATCGTGGAAGATGTTCCGGAAGGCACGATCGACGACGGTCTGTTCCAGGCCAAAACAGAAAAAGGAATTTGCCGGGTCATCTGTTTCTCGCCGCGACACGACCGCACCATTCCCGAAATGGAAGCAGACCAGATCGCAGCCGTGGTGCGCCTGTGGCAAGACGAGTATGCCACACTGGGCAGCAAGCCTTTTGTGAACCATGTGCAGATCTTCGAAAACAAAGGGACCGTTATGGGATGCTCCAATCCACACCCGCATGGACAGATCTGGAGCCAGGCATCGGTGCCGGTGGAGCCCGCGAAAAAGCAGCAACACCAGTCGGCCTATTTTGCAGAGCACGGCAGGACGTTGTTGAGCGACTATCTCCAGCAGGAGCAACGCGCCGCGCAGCGCATTATTTTTGAGAACGACCATTTCGTGGCGCTCGTACCGTTCTGGGCCACGTGGCCGTTCGAGACCATGATCGTTCCCAAACGCGCCATGGCCGCCATCACGGAGATGACACCAGCCGAAACCAACGCCTTTGCCGACGCCTATAAACGCCTGACCACGCGCTACGATAATCTTTTCTCCGTATCTTTCCCCTATTCGGCGGGCATACACCAGGCGCCAACCGACGGGAAAGCACACCCGGAGTGGCATTGGCATATGGTGTTTTATCCGCCGTTGTTGCGGTCGGCTACGGTGAAGAAATTTATGGTGGGGTATGAGATGTTGGCCAATCCGCAGCGCGATATTACGCCGGAATCCAGCGCCGAACGCCTGCGTTCGCTTTCGGAGGTTCACTATAAAAAAGGAAAATACTAACCCCAGCCCTTTGCTATGAGAAAATACCTGCTTTATTTGCCTGTAGGCCTTGCCGTAATGCTTATGACGAATTCGTGCAAACCCAAGACCGACCAACCCGCCGAAACCCAAGCGGTCGACTCGGCAGCCCATGGTCCCACCGTTAGCGAGGCCCCCTACGGCACCCTGCCCGACGGCACCGCCGTGACACTGTACACGCTAAAAAATACCCAAGGCACGGAAATGACCGTGACCAACTACGGCGGCCTGATCACCACGCTGAAAACCGCCGACAAGAACGGCACGTTCGAAGATATCGTGCTGGGCTATGATTCCCTGCAAGGCTATCTGAAGGCCTCTCCTTTCTTTGGAGCGCTCGTGGGTCGCTATGGCAACCGCATCGCCAAAGGCAAATTTACCCTCGACGGAAAAACGTATAGCCTGGCCATTAACAACGGCCCCAATGCCCTTCATGGGGGATTGAAAGGGTTCGACAAAGTCGTATGGACCGCTACCCCATCCACCACAGCCGACGGCGCTTCCCTCAAACTCACCTACCTCAGCAAAGACATGGAAGAAGGCTACCCCGGCAACTTGCAGGTGGAAGTGAACTACACGCTCACCAACGCCAACGAACTGAAGCTCGACTACAAAGCTACCACCGACAAGAAAACGGTATTGAACCTGACCCAACACACCTACTTCAATTTGTCGGGCAACACCAAAACCGACATCCTCGGTCACACCCTCACGCTGGCCGCCTCCAAATTTATTCCTGTGGACAAGGGCCTCATCCCTACCGGCAAATTGCAAGATGTGAAGGGCACGCCCTTTGATTTCCTCGCACCCCACAAAGTGGGCGAGCGCATTAACGACGACAAAGATCTCCAAATCAAAATGGGCGGTGGCTACGACCACTGCTGGGTCCTCGACAAAATCGGGGCCGGCCTCACGCCGTTCGCTACCCTCTACGACTCGGCCAGCGGCCGCTTCCTGGAAGGGTTCACCACCGAACCCGGCGTTCAATTCTACACCGGAAACTTCCTGGACGGTTCCATCACTGGCAAACACAACACCACCTACGCTAAGCGCTACGGCCTCTGCCTGGAAACCGAGCACTTCCCCGATTCACCCAACCAGCCTCAGTTCCCCACAACGGTCCTGAACCCGGGTGAGACCTACACCTCGCAAACAGTCTTCAAGTTCTCAACAAAATAAAAGAACCCGTCTGGTCATAATAAAAAGAAGTTGCCTCGAAAGGGCAGCTTCTTTTTTATTCCAAACAAAACGGCGCACCCAGATTGAGCGGAGTGGCCCCGAATGTATTCAGGGCTAAAGCCCCTTTATAATGACTACCCATTGATGATTTGCGAATAACGCTTTGCATCCTTGGGCCTTTGCGGTGTAAAACCTCCGCACCCGTCACTGCTTACCCGTCAAAGACTTTATCAACGCCACCTCATCCTTCTTATACGGCGTCCCATCTTTCCTGAAAATATCATGAAACCACAACTTCGGTTCCCCACCTCTCGGCATGGGGTTGTTCCATGCATAAATCGTATTGGTCTTCCCCGAAACAAATCCCCAATTATACGCACCGATATTTTCCGTCTTCAGCATCGGCATCACGTTGCTGAACAGACTGCCCCGCGTACGTGCCATATATTCCGTACAAATCAACGGACGCCCATAGGCTTTCAAGCTATCGATCAATTTCTTATGTTCTTCCGGCACGTCATAGTTATGATAGGTGATCACATCGGAGTTGGCCAATTGGTACTTATTCAAATCAACCAGGTCTCCCGCCCAAACGCCAGACGACAAAGGCTGCGAAGGATTCACCTCTCGTCCCCATTGGAACATCTTCTCCAACAGCGGCAGTGATTTGTTTTTATTGTTGCTGTTACCCGGTTCATTATACAGATCCCAAAGGACAATGCGCTTATCGTCTCTGAAATGCGTGAGCACATCCTTGGTGTATTTCTCGAGCGTCGCCAATTGCGTGGTGTCGAATGTGGTGTGCGTGGTGTCGGCGAAGATGCGCGGACCAGGGTCGCGGACCCAGCCGGAGTTATGAATGCCGGTTTTGGGTGCGGGCTGTTTGCCGGATTGGTATTCGGGATTCCAGCAATCGTCGAGGAACACGAACAGTGTGGAGATGTGGTGTTTGTCGGCGATGGTGAGGTAGGTGTTCACGCGGTCCTTGAAACCCGCCGGGTCCACTTCCCACGCCAGGTGGTGCAGGTACACGCGCATGGAGTTCATGCCGATCGACTCGGCCCATCCCAGCTCCCGGTTGATGGTTGCCGTGTCGAACGATTCGGCCTGCCACATTTCCAATTGGTTGATGGCCGTGCTGGGAATGAAGTCGCTGCCGCGAAGCCATCCCCATTGGGTATACCAGGCGTTGGCTTGTTCTTTGGTCCACACGTCACGCACGGTCTTTACCGCGTCGACTGCAGCCGCAGTGTCGGCCGGTTTTTCTTTTTTCGCGCACGACAACAGCGTGAGGGCAAAACAAAATGCAAAGAAAGGAATCGTCTTGAAAATATGCTTCATGTTAAGTGTTACGTTGATAAATTACACATGGATAAAATGCAATATAAAGTTGATTTCGGAGGCTCGCCAGTTGATTTGGGATGCACCGCGTCCCTTCAATTTACCTCCAGGTCGTTCTTCGCCGGCAGCTTCGGAAAAGGAGCATGCGGTTCGGTTTGATACCAGTATACCACGGCGCTGATGTCGGACTGTTGTGGCAAGTAACGCCCCTCGCTCCGCCAGCCCAGGTCCTGGATGGTCACCTTCAGATCTTTTTCAAAACGGATCGGATCCATGATGTGCCAGCGATACAAACCAAAACGCTGCTGCGATGTGTAAACGCCGTCGGGGCGGATGACCTGGTGAAGGCCGGCATAGGCGGTGGAGAACTCCTGGTATTGGTGTGTCTTCCGGTTCTCGAAATTATAGGAGCCGCAGAAATAATCTTCCGTACCCGTGCCGGCGATGGTGGGAAATTTGGAATCGCCGTCCATAAAGAATTTGATCTCGCCTTCGCCCCACCAGCCGTTGTTGTTCACACCCCAGGCGAGGTAGGCGCCCACATACTGTCCTTTGCCTTTCACACCGTCGATGAGCGTAAAGAGCGAGCCCTTGGTGGGATTGCTGCGACGGAATTGGGCGTGCAGATAGGCGGCATCGGCGGGCACGTCGGTGAGCGTGTAGTCCACCTGGTAGTACAACGTCATCTTTTCGGCGGCGATGTTCTCCATGGTGATCTTGCATTTTTTGCGGAAGGGCATCGACCAATAGCAATTGAATGCGCTGCCGGGATTGACGGTGACGGCCAATGAATTCAAGTGGGCATATTCACCCCATCCCATGCCAAAGAAATCGCCGACGGGCACTTCGATGGAGGGCTCTTTTTCATCGTCCCAATAAAAGCGAAGAATGGAATAGCGCCAGTTGCCCGTGGGCGTGATCCAGATGTGTTGCACGGCGCCGGAGCCGGTGATCTCCGCCATGGTGTAGGTCTGGCCCGGCTCGATCACCACGAAAGGATTCACCTTCCATCCCTGACCCAGGTCGCGCGCCGCGTTGCGGGCACTCCCCTGCTCCAGTGTGGCTGCGCCGCCCTTGCCCGGTTCTCCCGTGGGATTCTCGGCACAGATGGAACGCGTCTTTGCATTGGACAAGCGGGAGAGATTGCCCAGGTTCATCTCGAGCCCGTTGAAATTGGAAGACTGCGCCATGACAGACGCAGCCAGGAAGGACAGCGCCATCAGGCTGATAATTTTTTTCATAAGCATAGTCGTTCTGGTTTTCCCTAAGATAATTATTCCAGGCATTTCGCCTGTTATGTACCGCCGGGCTTTCGCAGATCTTCTGGCTTACTTGTCCAGCAATTTTATAAAATATCCTCCCACCACGCTGCGGGCCTGGAACCCGACTTGCCGTCCATCCAAGGTCTCGTGCCAGTCGCTCAGCGGCACGCGGGTGGGTGTTTCGGTGGCGTATTGGTATAGCGGTTTCACCAGCGCTTCAAAATCTTTCCGGTTATCCGCCAGGGTGGCTGTCCACAGGATCCAGTCCGATTTGGTGTAGGTCTTGCGGCTGTCCAGCGGCAGGCCAAAGGCATTTTGTTTGGTGAGGTAAAATTTCATTTCCGAGGCATAGACCTCTTTCGGGAAGAGCTCCAGGCCCAGCAGTTTGTCCCACACCAAATTGTATTTCTGGCTCCACGTTCCGGGTTGGCCAAAGGCCAGCGCATAGTGATCGCCATCGGCGGCGAGGGGCATCCATTTCGTGGCCATCGCTTTTGCCATGGCCTTGTATTTGGTGGCGGTGGCCATCTCGCCGAGTGCCGCCGCCAACTGCGCATAGGCACCGATGCCCACGATGGCCTTCACCGACAGGTTGGCGTTGCGCGCCAGGTGGCCGGCAAAGTCGTCCGTACACAATTGGTTGCCGGGATCGAAGCCGTCTTTCTCCAGGAATTGCACCCATTGGGTTAGGGTGGTCCAATGCTTGCGTGCATAGGCCGGGTTGCCTTCGGCTTTCACGATGGCCGCCGTGAGAATGATCATGTTGCCCGATTCTTCCACGGGCATGTCTTCGCCATAGGTTTGACCGTTGGCCAGCGGATAGGTGCCCAGGTCGTGGGCCGCGAAAGGCTTGGCCCACTTTCCGGATTCGCTATAATAGAAAATGCCGTTGAGCATTCCTTTCAACAAATCGGGATTGTAGACCAGGAACAAGGGCGCCGAGGGATACGTGACGTCGACCGTGTTGATCGACCCGTTGCTAAAGTTTTCTTTCGACAGAAAAAGAATATCTCCCTGCGGGCTCTTCACCAACTGATGCGCAGCAATCGCCTGGCGGTAGGCCATCACACACAGCTTGGCATATTGCTCGCCACCGGCGCGCAAGGCGTCGGCAAAAAGTTTTTCGTCAAATGTTCTGCAGGCGGATTGGATGGTGCGGAAATCTTTCCAGGCCTTGCTCACCACTTGTTGGATCGTCGCGCCGTCTTTGCTCCACCAGGCTTTCAGGTTTTGGTTGAAGTATTGAATGGCCTCGCCGTCGTCGTACGCCAGCAGGAGGGTCTTGTCAACGGCGGTGCTGCTGATGGCGCCCACATCAAAAAATGTGTTCAGCCAGAGCGATGTGCCCGTCACTGCGGGCTTGCCGGGAGAAGGCTTGGTGGCGGAGAATCCTTTTAGCAGTTCGTCGATGGTGGAGATGGTTTGCCATGGTTTTTCATTGTCGGCGGCTACCGCGTAGGCATAGCCCCAATCGATGCGCACATCGTCGCCCTTCCGTTTCAGGACGGGTTGCTCCACGGTGCCGGCTTTCAACCATTGAAAGCCTCCCTCTGCCTTGCGCTCAGCCACCACCACTTGCCTCGCACCGTTCGCCGCCAGATTGGAGGACGCACTGATGTTCAGCTGCACGATGTGTTGCTTGTTGTCGGTAGAGCGGACGCTCACGTTGATATAGGACACGGGGCGCGACAGCAGGTCGAGGTCGCTCATTAAGAGCGGGCTTAGGAAGGTGAGGTCCAACGCCACCGGGCCGCACTGAAACGTGTACTTGGTCTGGGTGGCGGTGACCCTCACCGCGGTCTGCACCGCCGGCGTCAGTTCCTTCGGCGATTCTTGTCTGGCAAAGCCGGCGTCGATCCAGGCATTTCCCCGGGGGTTGATGCAATGCAGGGCCAGCACATTGCGGCCTTTAACAAGCTTGCTCTTCACGGCGTCCGAAATGGGATAGGACGTGTAGTCGCCGATCCAGCAACTTTCGCAGCTGTATACTTTTTCACCGTTCAGATAGACTTCCACATCGTCGTCGTGGCGGAGTTGGAGGAGTAACTTTTCGAACGACGTACTCTCTTTAAAATCGAATGTCCGCCGTACCCAGATCTCGGGCGACGACCAGACGGTGGCCGGGTTGGCCTCGGGTGTGCCGAAGGGAGCTTTGCCGGCGGTCCAGGCGGTATCGTCGAACTTCGGGTCCATCCAGGTGTCGGCGGGTTTTTGTTCGGTGTAGCGGCAATCGTAAGGCTTGGTTTCACCCGTGGGCAGCACGTCCTGCAAGGGGTATTCGGGTTGGCCGAGGAAGTTGTATATTTTTCCATCCACCTTGATCAATCCCAGCAATGGCTGTGGCTTACCCGTCCAATGCCGTGTAGGGCTTTCGTTGACGTGGTCGGTGAAGGACCAGAGGCTGAAATAAGGATTGTGGGTTACCAACGGATAGGCTGGGGCCTTGTCCACCTGGGCTTGCAGACGGGGGGCAAGGACGACAAAAAGGAAGAAAAGTATAAAGCGCTTCATAGAGGGTTTTAGGGATTGCTGTAAACAACCGGCAATCTGAAATTTTTTGGGAGAAGTTCAAGGGGTCTTAGCTTTAATCACCAAAAAAAACGATGCCGGTGAATAGAAATCCTGTTTTAAGGGATGTGGGCTGAGCCACTCCGGAGCGTGGAGGGTGCGCGGTTGGAAAATCAAAAGCATTGCCTCATCGGGGTTATTCCGGAGCATGGTTGCGGGCTGGTGAAGGTTGACGAAGCGTCGTCTGCGTATAGCGTATGCGTTGCACCAAGAATGAATGATTTGCTCCGCAGGGTGTGGAGTGGATGCTGGCCTTCGACTAGGTTTGGTGGTGGAGTGTGATGTTGTCGGTGGGACGCCGACAAATGTTCAATCGTGTTTTCGAATGAGGGAACAAAGGGGACTTGGAACGTAAAGTTCTCTTGGGTGCGCCGTGTGTATATTCAAGGAGGGCGTGGGAAATCATTTTGCAGCACGGAGGCGCAGAGGACACAAAGTTGATACCGGCGGAGTGTTCTTTCGCTCTTTGCGCCGCTACGGTGAAGTGTATTATATATGGGAAACAATGAACATAGTCCGCAGTTGCGTCGTTATTCCTGTAATGGGATCACTCACGCTGAAATACTCCTTTAAGGGAGGGAATGGTACGTTTTACAAATTACTGAAGGAAAAAGTCGATGATTACTTTACTGAGTCAAAACTTCATCCTGCCGGCAATCGGAAGTTGTATGTGAAAAGTGCCTTACAGGTACTCTCTGCAACGATTCTGTACGTCGTTCTGGTTTTCTTTACGCCTGTCGCGCCTGTCGCTTTGCTGCTTTGCCTCGCGCTGGGTATTAATCTGGCGTTGATCGGGTTCAATGTGATGCATGAAGGCGGGCACCAGGCGTTTTCTTCGAATGCGCGAATGAACAGCATTTCGGCATACTTCCTGAATGTGCTGGGAGGCATCTCGTATTACTGGAAGATCAAGCACAACATCAACCATCATACCTACACCAATGTGGAGGGCATGGACTCGGATATCGACGTGAAGCCCTTCATGCGGCTCCATGCCGATCAGCCGCTCCATGGATATCATCGTTTTCAACATCTCTATTGGGTGGTGTTGTATGGCGTTTCGTACCTGGCATGGATCTTTTATGAGGATTTTGTCAAATATTTCAGTGGCAAAGTCTCCGCGCATGGCGAGAACAAAGCGCTGGCCCTGAGAGAACATGTTGTTTTCTGGGTCACAAAAGTCATTTATCTGGGTGTCTACGTGTTTATCCCGATTGTGATGGTGGGTTGGTTGTGGTGGCTTCTGGGGTTTTTGATGATCACGATCACCTGCGGATTGGTGATCAGCGTGGTGTTTCAATTGGCGCACGTGGTCGAGGGAACGCATTTTCACTCTGCAAAGGGCGATCACCGCGAGGATGCACAAGAATGGGCCATCCACCAGGTGGAGTCGACCGCGAATTTTGGGACGTCCAGCAAATCGCTCCATTGGCTGCTGGGCGGATTGAATTTTCAGATCGAGCATCATTTATTCCCGAGAATCAGTCACATTCACTATCCGGCCATTAGCCGGCTGGTGCGCGAAGCGTGCAGGGACGCTGGAATCGCCTATAATGAGCATACCTCGCTTTGGAAAGCCCTTGTCTCGCACCTGCACCACTTGTGGCGACTCGGCAGGGCTTGAAAGTAAGGGGAATCGTGTTATTTCAGAACGGCCCCCGAAAGACTCCCGTGATGAGGGTATGTCCATTTAAATGACTACCTTGCACGAAATTACGACTGCATTATCTTCTCCCCCTTTCCATTTTAGATAATCCATTTGCATTTGTGGCCCTTTTGAAGTCACGCGTTGACTTGACAGCTAGTTTTTATTATTCACTAATCCATACACATGAGACAACTAAAGATCAGCAAGCAGATTACCAACCGGGAAAGTCAGTCCCTGGACAAGTATTTACAAGAAATTGGAAAGGTTGAATTGATCAGTGCTGAGGTTGAAGTTGAACTTGCCCGGCGCATTCGCGAAGGCGACCAGATGGCGATGGAGAAATTGACAAAAGCCAATCTCCGCTTTGTGGTTTCGGTTGCAAAGCAATATCAGAACTCCGGTCTCACGCTGGGCGATCTGATCAATGAAGGTAATTTAGGGTTGATCAAAGCGGCAAAACGGTTTGATGAAACGCGTGGATTTAAATTCATTTCCTATGCTGTTTGGTGGATCCGTCAGTCGATCATGCAGGCATTGGCCGAGCAATCGCGCATTGTGCGGCTCCCATTGAACCGTGTGAGTTCATTGAATAAAATATCGAAGACCTTTTCGGATCTCGAACAGAAATTTCAACGCGAACCGTTGCCGGAAGAAATGGCCGAGGTGATTGGCGTTTCCGCACAGGATGTACAGGACAATCTGAAGGTTGCCGGTCGCCATGTGTCGATGGATGCGCCCTTTGCACAAGGCGAAGACAACAACAGCCTGCTCGATGTGCTGAGCGACACCAACGAAGCGCGGCCGGATGCCGGATTGCTATCGGATTCCCTTATCGAAGAAGTTCAGCGGGCGCTTTCCACGTTGCCTGCGCGCGAATCGGAAGTGTTGGGGATGTACTTTGGTTTGAACAGCACGGAAGCGATGACCCTCGAAGAAATCGGCGAGAAGTTCAACCTGACGCGTGAGCGCGTGCGTCAGATCAAAGAAAAAGCAACCCGCCGGTTGAAAAATGCCGCGAGAAGCAAAACTTTGAAGTCGTATTTGGGGTAGCCCGAAGGAATGTCTAGGTAATGTGGATATATCGGTGTATCTTGCAGCGCATTTAAGAAATAGTGCCTTTCAGCAAGTTCCTGCTCTCCAGATTCTGTTGCATTCACCTTCCTTAATTAAACATTCCTAGTCAAGTTTCTCCAAACAAAGCTATTGAATACTGCCGGGTCATTTAAGTTGGCTTTTATCTTACCCGTATGTTCGAAAAACAATTAATACAATAAATAACAATGCAAGGAACAGTGAAATTTTTTAATGAAACCAAAGGTTTTGGATTCATTACGCCCTCAAATTCAAGTGAAGACATTTTTGTACACGTATCAGGCCTCGTTGACGAGATCCGTGAAAACGATCGCGTTCAATATGACGAAGAAAGAGGTAAGAAGGGCATGAATGCCGTGAACGTTACCGTATTGAACTAAACGAAAGTTTTATATAGTATTCAGCGATAGACCGCCTCATAAGGGCGGTCTATTTTTTTGCAGTATAAATTCCGGAAAAATCAGTTTGAACCGCAAAGACGCAAAGGAAAGGCAAAGTTCCCCTCTGCGTCTTTGCGCCCTTGCGGTGAAAAGTATTTCACGCCGCCGCTTTCCGCAGCACGAACCGGTAATATTGGCGCACGCCATCCTTGAGCGTAGTATGAAAGGGGGATCCCACGATGCCCGCAAATTCACCAAAGAGCTTTTGCCATTTCACGGGAACAAGCTTGCGGATCATTTCCTTTTTGGTTTCGTCTTCGGCTTCGATGGCGCTGATCACATTGGCGCTGATATTCTCTTCCTCCAGGTACTCCATCCCGGTGGTCTGAAGCTGATCCTTGAAGATCTTCATGTTTTCCTCAGAGTTTCTAAAGTCGACCAGCAACAAGTAGCCGCCGGGCTTTAGCACGCGCTTCACTTCAGACAAAAACGTCGGCACGCAGCCATAGCCGTGACAGGACTCTACATTGATGACCACGTCGATCGAATTGTCGACGAGTGGAATGGCTTCCGCGCTGCCCTGGATAAATTTCAGATTGGGAGCTACATGGATTTTGTTGGCGAGCGTCACGGCGCTGCCGGCAATGTCCATGCCGGTGTAGAAAGCAGGCTTCAGCGAACGCACGATGTATTCGGCTCCTCCTCCCCTGCCGCTGCCCACTTCAAGCAAGTGTTTGCCTTCTATATTCGTTTTTGAAGCCAGGTAATGATACATCTGCATAGAATAGCGCTGCCGTTGACTGGCTTGAACGTCGATGCAATTCTCGCAGTCCTTGGGAATGTAGCCGTAGTTCATGAAATGCCAGTCGGAAGCGGGAATGTACTTGGCCAGGGCTTCATAGGTGATGCGTGCATTTAAGCGCTTGAACCATGCATAGCCCTTGAGCATGCGAATTATGCGATTAATCATTCAGGTGTTAGGTTATAGTTTAAAAAAAATCATTGAATCCATAGCCTTCACATGCGCGGGCATGATGAAGCTATTCTGCCTTGCTAGTAAGTACGGTGAGGGAAATGGTGGACGAGATGGCTCTGTGTTCTTTCTATCCAGGATTGGCTCAACGCAAGTTGATGGTGTGATGATGACGCTGCTCCATGACGCTTTTTAAGGCAGCGTTTACATTTCGTAAGAAAGTGATCATGGGGAGAGGATCATGATCGAATCGCCGTGCTATGACGAAACAACAAGATGGCGTTATTCCACGACAATTCCTATCCGGCGCCAAACCTCGGGCCATAGGGAAAGCAACGCTATGCTTCTTGTATTGTTGAACACGGTTTCATATTCCTTCGAATCATCTGTTGATTCCCATGCGGATGAAAAAAAGGGTTGCAAACCCATCTTAAAGATTTCATTTTTTTAATCGACTTTCTAAAATAGAAAATCGTATAATCCGTTTCAGGAACTAGGAATGCGCAGGAAACGCATGGATCGGGTTGCTTTTGGATGGATGGGTTAGCGTAAGGTTTTCAGCCATTTGCCTGTTGTTTTTGTTGTCGACGTGAAATCCAAAAGACAATCCATGAAAGATTCTGTCGCAGAATTACCCTCACACCCGTCTTTCCGACCTGGAAGACGTATCATTGCCTTTCTAAGAGCACCCTTCCCCTATTATCTCAACGACGACCGGAAAAACACTTTTCTCATCGCGGGTATTGCCCTATTCGTGCTTGTTTTCATGGCTGTCTTTACGCCGTATTCTGCGAAGATCTTCCTGGTGAGCGCCATCGTCTTTGGGGTGATGTGGAGCAACGTCGTTCTTCTCCCCAAGCTATTTCCCGCCACCTTCGACCCTTCGCACTGGACCGTGGGCAAATACATCGTATTTTCCTTGTGGCAACTCCTCATGGATGGTTTCTTTATCGCCGTGGCGCTCGAATTGCTGAATGTTCACCCGACGGTCCCCTTTGGACAAAAGCTGTTGCTCATCTATCCCAATGTGTTGAGTCAGGCGGTGATCCCGCTGGCCATTGGCACCCTCCTGCTTCGGAACAACCTCTTGCAAGAGAATCTGCGTCACGCCATGAAGGCCAACCAGGAGCTGGAGAAGATCCGGGTGATCCGGGAAGACGTGGAGCACGTCCACCCCAACCTAGTGACGATTTATTCGGATACCCGGGAGTCGTTGCAGTTTCTTTTTTCGAATCTTCTTTATGTGGAGGCCAGCGAAAACTACTCCACGCTGTATTGGAAGAATGGGCAGGCCATCGAGAACCGGATGTTGCGCATCAACCTGAAAAATGTGGAAAGCCAGCTGGACAATCATTTTACGATCCGCTGTCACCGGTCGTTCCTGGTTAACATTAACGCCATCGCCCATGTGACCGGGAACGCAAACGGGTATAAACTGGCCATCAAGGGCACCGGCGTTACCGTTCCGGTGTCGCGGTCGAAGGGGAAAGAGGTGATGGAACGGATCGAGCAGCTGCGAAACGTGTTCGAGCTCAATTAGTCATTCGTCCCACGGGGCAGTCATTGGCACCAAGCCGTTGTCGTTTGTCACTAAATCGCTCCCACTCATTACAAACGCCCAATTTTTTTAGCCACGCCTTTTTCTTTTGCGCTAGAAGTCAAAAACAACTTCTTACGCATGAATCCCTCTATCTCCCTTACCCCAAAATCATCGGTTGGAATTTTATCGTTTTTGATGTTGCTGGCAGGCTTGGTGCCCGCGAAACTTTATGCGCAGTCCACCCAAACCCTGCGGGGAACCGTGGTGGACGGAGTAAGTAACACGCCATTGGTGGGCGTTACGGTAGTCGTGGTGAGCCCCGGCCCGACGCTTTTGGGCAGCACGAC
>Ga0209050_1001483_pt1 | contig 24977 bp, 19 predicted proteins | sample Araplavi_mTSA_r2_FD_184276 | JGI IMG/M metagenome (GOLD analysis project Ga0209050, IMG submission 184276) | Arabidopsis root microbial communities from North Carolina, USA - plate scrape MF_Cvi_mTSA_r2 (SPAdes) (version 2) | ecosystem: Host-associated > Plants > Roots > Endosphere | place: USA... | reverse complement strand
AGCACCGATTCGGAGATTTCCTCGACGAGCTCCTCGCACTGGCCGGCGTCGATCGCCTTGCCCAGCCGGGCCTCGCCGAACATCGACGCGATCTTCGGGACCGAGCGGCGGTACAGCGCGGCAGCCTTGGCCATCGCGGCCTCGCCGGTGTTGAGCGCGTCGAATTCCATCGGCATCGACGCGACGAATTCCAGTTCGCGCTCGACCTCGTCGGCGACGGCTTCCTGGGTGATGGCCTTCACCGCCGCGCCGGGGCCTTCGACGTCCAGGCCCTTGCCGGTGTCGATCCACAGTTCAGTGACGCCGCCGGACTTGATGCGTTCGAAGTCGGCGTCGGATTTCAGCGTGAACTTGGAGCGCCAGAACGGGTGATCCATCCACGAGCCGCAGAACTCGTGGACGTGCATGCCCATCCTCAACTGTCCAACGGGGATTTTCTTGATCAAGCTCGGCTTCCAGACGTGTGCACCAGTTCACAGTGGCGATGCGCCTCCCCTGACGGACGTCCACTTGCGCAGGATATCGGCATCGCTGGCGGGGGATTGAGGTCGTTACTGGTCGGTTTTCACGCGAGCTCGAACACCGCCACCGGCGAGCCAGTCGTTCGAGGCCGGCCACCTGCCGAAACCCCAGATTGCGCCGCCCGCCGCGCCGGGCTACAAGCCATGCCATGTCCACCATCCCGCCGGCGAGCTCGCTGTCGAATCCGCCGCGCCGCAAGTTCGCTGCGGTACTGGTGGGCGCGGCGCTGGCCGCCTCGGGGCTGATCGGCTGGCTGCTGTGGACGGCCCGGCAGGACGCCATCCGGTCGGCCCAGACCACCGCGCTGAACTACGCCCGCACGTTGGAGGTGCGCATGGACGGCACCTTCCGCCGCACCGACGCGGTGCTGCGCGCGCTGGTGCAGCAGGTGCCGCCCGAAGCGCTTGCGCCGCAGGCCGAGCTGGCCTATGCCCGGCAGGTCAACGGCGAACTCGACGCGATGCTGCGAGACTTCGACGAGCTGATCGCGCTGCGCATCATCGATGCCCGCGGCGACCAGCGCTACGTGACGTCGTCGAGCACCACGCCGCAGGCGAACTATGCGGACCGCTCGTTCTTCCAGGCCTACCAGCGCGAGCCGCGGGCCGACCTGCTGTTCACCGACGTGGTGACCGGCCGCGTCAGCCAGCGGCCGACCATCGTGATGACGCGCCCGCTGCGCGATGCGCAGGGCCGCTTCGCCGGCGCGGCGCTCGCGCCGCTGGACCTCAGCTACTTCCAGCAGCAGTTCCGCAAGCTCGACATCGGCCGCAACGGCGCGGTGTTCCTGCGCCGCGCCGATGCCGGGCAACTGGTGCTGCGCTGGCCGCAGATCGACGCCGAGGTCAACAAGCCGATGCCGGCCAGCCAGCCGATCCTGCAGGCGGTGCAGTCGGGGCAGTCGGAGGCGGTCAACGAGTACGTCGCCTTCACCGACGGCGTGCGGCGCATCTCGGGCACGGTGGTCGTGAAGGGCTACCCGTTCTTCCTGACGGTGGCGCTGAGCCACGACGACGTGCTCGCCAACTGGCGGCGGCTGGCGCTGCTGACCGCGCTCGCCTGGGGGCTGCTGCACCTGCTGATGGCGCTGATGATCCGCCGGCTGTGGCGCAGCGACCGCGAGCGCCGCTCGCTCGAGGCGCAGTTGCGCGAGTCGCAGCGCATCGAGTCGATCGGCACGCTGGCCGGCGGCATCGCGCACGACTTCAACAACATCCTGGCGGCGATCCTCGGCAATGTCGCACTGGCGCGCGAGGACATCGGCGCCGGCCACCCGGCGCTCGCGAGCGTGGAGCAGATCCACAAGGCCAGTGTGCGCGCGCGCGACCTGGTGCAGCAGATCCTCGCGTTCGGCCGCCGCCAGCCGCAGGCGCTGGTCAACCAGCCGCTGCAGCCGCTGGTCGAGGAATCGGTCCGGCTGCTGCGCTCCACCTTGCCGGCCGGGGTGTCGCTCACCTGCCGGATGACGCCGCAGCCGCTGCACGCCAATGCCGACGGCACCCAGGTGCAGCAGGTGCTGATGAACCTGTGCACCAACGCCTGGCATGCGCTGCACGGGCGGCCGGGGCGCATCGAGGTCGGGCTGGAGCCGCATGAGGTGCAGCCCGGCGCCGAGCGCGCGGCCCGCACCACGCCGCCGCTGGCCGCCGGCCACTACGCACACCTGTGGGTGCAGGACAGCGGCTCCGGCATGGACGCGGCCACGCAGGCGCGCATCTTCGAACCGTTCTTCACGACCAAGCCGACCGGGCAGGGCACCGGGCTCGGGCTGTCGGTGGTGCACGGCATCGTCGCGGCCCACCACGGTGCGATCCGCGTCGACAGCGAGCCCGGGCGCGGCACGACGATGCACCTCTACCTACCGGCCACCGAGGCGGCGCCGGCCGAAGAGCCCTTGCCGGTCACCGCGCCCGGGGCCTTGCAGGGCGCCGGGCAGCACGTGGCCTACGTCGACGACGACGAGGTCATCGTGCTGATGGTGGAGCGGCTGCTGCTGCAGGCCGGCTACCGCGTCACCGCGTTCCGCGACGGGCACGAGGCGGTGGCCGCCATCGCTGCGCAGCCGTTCGCCTTCGACCTGGTGATCACCGACTTCAACATGCCCGGCTACTCGGGCCTGGACGTCGCGCAGGCGCTGGGCATGGTCCGCGCCGACCTGCCGGTGGTGATCAGCTCGGGCTACATCACCGAAGCGCTCAGCACCCAGGCGGCCGAAGCCGGCGTGCGCGCGCTGATGCGCAAGCAGAACACGCTGGAGGAACTGCTGCGGCTGGTGCGCAAGATCCTGGGGCCTTCGGCCTGAATTTGGTCAAAGATCGCACTTGCTGCGCCGAAGTGCACTTCTTAGCATCGGCCCCAACGCGCTCGGCCCGGACGTTCCGGTCCGAAGACGACCACAGACCGGCCGACCACGGCCGCACAGGAGACAAGCAAGGTGATCCGCTGGGACGATCTGTCGCCGGGTGAACTGGCCGTGCTGGAGACCGTGTTCTGGTCGGCCAGCAGCTCGCGCAGCGCGCTGGCCGCCGCGTCGACCTTCTCGAAAAGCAAGGCCAACGCCGCCGTCGCCGGCCTGGTCGAGCGCGGGCTGCTCGAAGAGATCGGTCTGCAGGCGTCTTCCGGCGGCCGCCGGCCGGAGGCCTTGCGCATGAGCCGCGCGGTCGGCGTGCTGGCCGGCATCGACCTCGGCGCGACCAGCCTCGATGTGGCGATCCTGTCGCCCGACATGGGCGTGCTGGCCCACCATGCCGAGCCGGCCGACGTGCGGGCCAGCCCGGCGGTGCTGCTGTCGCGCATCCGCGAGCTGCTGCGCGAACTGCTGCAGCGCTGCGGCGCGACCCGCAAGGACGTGATCGGCATCGGCATGGGCGTGCCCGGGCCGGTCGCCTTCGGCAGCGGGCTGCTGGTCAACCCACCGCTGATGCCGGGCTGGGAAGGCCTGTCGATCCGCGACGTGCTGGGCGAGGACTACGCCGCACCGGTCTTCATCGACAACGACGTCAACGTGATGGCGCTCGGCGAGCTGTGGCGGCTGCACCGGCAGCTGCCGAACTTCCTGGTGGTCAAGATCGGCACCGGCATCGGCTGCGGCATCGTCTGCCATGGCGAGGTCTACCGCGGGGCCGACGGTTCGGCCGGCGATGTCGGCCACATCTGCGTCGACCCCGACGGGCCGCGCTGCCACTGCGGCAACCTCGGCTGCGTCGAGGCGATGGCGGCCGGGCCGGCAATCTCGCGCATGGCGGTCGAGGCGGCGCAGTCGGGCCAGAGCGCGTTGCTGGCCCAGGTGCTGGCGGCCCAGGGCAGCATCTCGCCGGTCGACGTCGGCCAGGCCAGCCGAGCCGGCGACGCCGCCGCCCACGGCATCGTGCAGAAGGCCGGCACGCGGATCGGGCAGATGCTGGCGTCCATCGTCAACTTCTTCAACCCGTCGCATGTGTTCATCGGCGGCGGCATCACCGGCATCGGGCCGCTGCTGCTGGCATCGATCCGGCAGAGCGTCTATCACCGCTCGCTCGCGCTGTCGACGCGCCACCTGGACATCCAGTACGCGCCGCTCGGCGAGCGGACCGGGGTGATCGGGGCCGGCGTTCTCGCATTGCAGGAAGCGATGCGCGCGCCCGTCGCCCGGATGCCGGCCCGGGATGCCGGCGATTCGCAGAGACCCGGATTGGCATCCGGGCTACGGGCATGAGCCTGCACGTTGCCTTCGGGGAGGTCACCAAGGACTTCGGTCCGGTGCGCGTGCTGCACGGGGTGAGCTTCGCGCTCGAACCCGGCCGCGTCGTCGGCCTGCTCGGCGAGAACGGCGCCGGCAAGTCGACGCTGATGAAGATCCTGTCGGGCTACGAAGCCTTGAGCGCCGGCGAGCTGCGCATCGACGGCACGCCGCAGCGCTTCGCGAATTCGCGCGATGCCGAGCGCTGTGGCATCGTGCTGATCCACCAGGAGTTCAACCTGGCCGAGGACCTGAGCATCGCGCAGAACATCTTCCTCGGCCACGAGCGCCGCCGCGGCTGGCTGCTCGACGACGCGGCGATGCGCGACGAAGCGCGCCGCGTGCTGCAGCAGGTGGGGCTGCAGGCCGATCCCGACACCCGGGTGCGCGAGCTGATCGTGGCCGAGAAGCAGCTGGTCGAGATCGCGAAGGCGCTGTCGCGCCAGGCGCGGCTTTTGATCATGGACGAGCCGACCGCGACGCTGACCCCCGCCGAGACGCAGCGCCTGTTCGCGCTGATCGCGCAGCTGAAGGCCGACGGCGTGACCATCGTCTACATCTCGCACAAGCTCGACGAGGTGGAGCGCATCACCGACGAGATCGTCGTGATGCGCGACGGCCGCTTCGTGACCCGGGCGCCGACCGCCGGGCTGTCGCGCCAGCAGATGGCCAACCTGATGGTCGGCCGCGAGCTGTCGGACATGTTCCCGGTGAAGCTGCCGGTGGCCGGTGCGCCGGCGCCGCTGCTGAAGGTCGAGGGCCTGAGCGTGCCCGGCTGGGCGCAGGACGTGAGCTTCGAGGTACGCCCGGGCGAGATCCTCGGCTTCGCCGGGCTGGTCGGCGCCGGCCGCACCGAGATGTTCGAAGGCCTGCTCGGGCTGCGCCCGCGCAGCGCCGGGCGCATCGTGCTGGATGGCGGGGAGCGCGCGCTGCGCAGCCCGCGAGACGCCGCGCAGCACGGCCTGACCTACCTCAGCGAAGACCGCAAGGGCAAGGGCCTGCACGTGCGGCTCTCGCTGCGCGACAACCTGACGCTGATGGACCTGGCGCGTCACACGCACCCGCTGCTCGACTTGGCGTCCGAGGAGCGCGCGCTGCAGCAGGCGGTGGCCGACTTCGGCATCCGCACCCGCGAGCTGGGCAGCCGGGCGTCGTCGCTGTCCGGCGGCAACCAACAGAAGCTGGCGATCGCGAAGGTGCTGCAGCCGCAGCCGCGCGTGGTGGTGCTCGACGAGCCGACGCGCGGGGTCGACGTCGGCGCCAAGCGCGACATCTATTTCCTGATCCAGCGCCTGGCCGAGCAGGGCCGCGGCGTGGTCGTCATTTCATCCGAGCTGATCGAGCTGATCGGGCTGTGCCACCGCGTCGCGGTGATGCGTGCCGGCCGGCTGCAGGCCACGCTGTCGGCCGACCATCTCACGGAAGAGGAGCTCATCGCCCATGCCACAGGCACCCACTGACGCAGCGGCGCAGACGCCGACTGCAGCGACCAGCACACGTCGCTGGACCGTGAAGCTGCAAGCCGCAGGCCCGTGGCTCGGCCTGGTGCTGCTGTGCATCGCCGGCACGCTGCTGAACGGCGATTTCGCGACCTGGGACAACGCGATGAACGTGCTGACCCGCACCGCCTTCATCGGCATCATCGCGGTCGGCATGTGCTTCGTGATCATCAGCGGCGGCATCGACCTGTCGGTCGGCTCGATGGCGGCGCTGATCGCCGGCAGCATGATCCTGCTGATGAACGGCATCGCCGCGCAGGTCGGCTCGCCGCTGCTGACGGTGGCGATCGGCATCGTGTTCGCGCTCGCGCTCGGCGCGATCTTCGGCCTCGCGCACGGGCTGCTCGTCACCAAGGGGCGCATCGAGCCGTTCATCGTGACGCTGGGCACGCTGGGCATCTTCCGCGCCTACCTCACCTACCTGGCGAACGGCGGCGCGATCACGCTCGACGGCAAGCTGTCCGACGTCTACAGCCCGGTCTACTACGGCAGCCTGCTCGGCGTGCCGTTCCCGATCTGGGTGTTCGCCGCGGTCGCGCTGCTCGGCGCGCTGATCCTGAACCGCACCGGCTACGGCCGCTACGTGCAGGCGATCGGCTCGAACGAGCAGGTCGCGCGCTATGCGGCGGTCAACGTCGACCGCATCAAGGTGCTGACGTACATGCTGCTCGGCGTGTGCGTCGGCGTGGCCACCGTGCTGTACGTGCCGCGGCTGGGCTCGGCCTCGCCGACCACCGGGCTGCTGTGGGAGCTGGAGGCGATCGCCGCGGTGATCGTCGGCGGCACCGCGCTGAAGGGCGGCGAAGGCCGCATCACCGGCACCGTGGTCGGCGCGATCCTGCTCTCGGTGATCAGCAACATCCTGAACCTGACCAGCATCATCAGCGTGTACCTGAACGCCGCCGTGCAGGGCGTCGTGATCATCATCGTCGCCTTTCTTCAGCGAGGTCGACGCTAGACCTGGACCGTTTTCCCGGGCCGGCGACGGCCGCTTTTCCGCAAGACCAGATCGACAACAGGAGACAAGATCCATGAAGTTCATTCCCCGCATCCTCATCGCGCTCGCGGCCCTCGCGGCCGGCACCGGCGCGTTCGCCCAGGACAAGGTCGTGATGGGCGTGTCCATCCCGGCGGCCACGCACGGCTGGGCCGGCGGCGTCGTCTACTGGGCCAACCGCACCAAGGCGGAGCTCGAGAAGGCCCACCCCGGCCTGCAGGTGATCGTGAAGACCGCCGGCTCGGCCTCGGAGCAGGCCAACCAGGTGCAGGACCTGCAGACCGTCAACAAGATCAACACGCTGGTGATCCTGCCGTTCGAGTCGGCGCCGCTGACGCAGCCGGTGGCGCAGGTCAAGGCCAAGGGCGTGTACGTGACGGTGGTCGACCGCGGCCTGACTGACACCAGCGCGCAGAACGCCTACGTGGCCGGCGACAACCCGGGCTTCGGCAAGGTGGCCGCCGAGTACATGGCCAAGGCCATGGGCGGCAAGGGCAACGTGGTGATCCTGCGCGGCATCCCGACGGTGATCGACAACCAACGCGTCGACGCCTTCAACGCGGTGATGAAGACCCACCCGGACATCAAGGTGCTGGACGCCAAGCACGGCAACTGGAACCGCGACGATGCCTTCAAGGTGATGCAGGACTACCTGACGCGCTTCAAGCAGATCGACGCGGTGTGGGCCTCGGATGACGACATGGCCGTGGGCGTGCAGAAGGCCATCGAGCAGGCCAGGCGCAGCGACGTGAAGCTGGTGATCGGCGGCGCCGGTTCGAAGGACTACATCAAGAAGGTGATGGACGGCGACAAGATCGTCAGCGCCGACGTGACCTACTCGCCCAGCATGATCGCCGACGCGATGAAGATGACGGCCGAGGCGCGCGTGAAGGGCGCGGCGATGCCGGCCACCACCATCATCCCGTCGGTGCTGATCACGAAGGACAACGCGGCGAAGTACTACGTTCCGGACTCTCCGTTCTAACTTCCGTCCGAGGAGACCACCATGGCCAGACCCGTCACCCTGTTCACCGGCCAGTGGGCCGACCTGTCGCTCGCCGAACTGGCGCCCCTCGCGAAATCGATGGGCTACGACGGGCTGGAGCTCGCCTGCTGGGGCGACCATTTCAACGTGCAGGAAGCGCTGCAGTCGGAACGCTACGTGGCCGACAAGCGCCGGCTGCTGGAGCAGCACGGCCTGCAGTGCTTCGCGATCGGCAACCACCTGACCGGCCAGGCGGTGTGCGACCTGATCGACGAGCGGCACAAGGCGATCCTGCCGGCCCATGTGTGGGGCGACGGCGAGCCCGAGGGCGTGCGCCGGCGCGCCGCGAAGGAGATGCAGGACACCGCGCGCGCCGCCGCGAGGTTCGGCGCGAAGACGGTGACCGGCTTCACCGGCTCGTCGATCTGGCATGCGCTGTATGCCTTCCCGCCCACCAATCAGGCGTTCTGGAACCGGGGTTTCGAGGACTTCGCGGCGCGCTGGACGCCGATCCTCGACATGTTCGAGGAGGTCGACGTGAACTTCGCGCTCGAGGTGCACCCGACCGAGATCGCGTTCGACGTCGCGAGCAGCCAGCGCGCGATCGACGCGGTGAAGGGCCATGCGCGCTTCGGCTTCAACTTCGACCCGAGCCACCTCGGCTACCAGGGCGTCGACTACGTCAAGTTCCTGCGCACTTTCGGCCCGCGCATCTTCAACGTGCACATGAAGGACGTGTGGTGGGGCAAGGGCGACGGCACGGTCGGCGTGTTCGGCGGCCACACCAGCTTCGGCGATGCGCGGCGCTTCTGGGATTTCCGCAGCGTCGGGCGCGGCATGATCGACTTCGAGGGGATCATCGTCGCACTGAACGACATCCGCTATGCCGGGCCGCTGAGCGTCGAATGGGAAGACAGCCGCATGGACCGGGTGCACGGCGCCACCGAGAGCGCGGCGTTCTCGCGCCGGCTCGATTTCAAGCCGTCGGCGCGTGCGTTCGACGCGTCGTTCGAGAAATGAGGGGCTGCTGATGCGCAAGCTGCGATATGCGATGGTCGGTGGCGGCCGGGGCGCGTTCATCGGTGCGGTGCACCGCAAGGCGATGGCGCTGGACGGGCAGATCGAGCTGGTGGCGGGCGCGCTGTCGGCCGATGCCGAGAAGGCACGCGCCTCGGGGCGTGACCTCGGGCTGGCCGATGGGCGCAACCACGGCAGCTGGCAGGCGCTGCTCGACGACGAGCTGAAACGCCCGCGTGGCGAGCGCATCGATTTCGTCAGCATCGTCACGCCCAACCATGTGCACTTCGACGTGGCGAAGGCCTTCACCGACGCCGGCATCCACGTGGTGTGCGACAAGCCGCTGGTGCACACCAGCGAGCAGGCGCAGGCGCTGGTCGCGGCCTGCGAGCGCAGCGGCACGGTGTTCGGCGTCACGCACAACTACACCGGCTACCCGATGGTGAGGCAGGCGCGCGAGATGGTGCGCAGCGGCGAGCTCGGCGAGATCCGCAAGGTGATCGTCGAGTACAACCAGGGCTGGCTCGCGACGCAGCTGGAGGCCGGCGACCACAAGCAGGCCGACTGGCGCGTCGACCCGGCACGCAGCGGCATCGTCGGTGCGATGGGCGACATCGGCACGCATGCCGAGAACCTGGTCGCGAGCGTCTGCGGGCTCGAGATCGAATCGCTGTGCGCCGACCTGACCGCCTTCGTGCCGGGGCGCCGGCTCGACGACGACGGCAACCTGCTGCTGCGCTACAAGGGTGGTGCGCGCGGCGTGATGATCGCGTCGCAGATCGAGATCGGCGGCGAGAACGACCTGCGGCTGCGGGTGTTCGGCACGCAGGGTTCGCTGACCTGGCACCAGGAGGATCCGAACCTGCTGGTGCATGCCTCGCTCGATGGCCCGAAGAGATTGCTGACGCGCGGCTCGCCGTGGCTGTGCGACGCGGCGAAGAAGGCCTCGCGGCTGCCGACCGGTCACCCGGAGGCCTTCATCGAGGCGTTCGCGAACCTTTACCTGGGGGTGGCCGAGGCGATCCTCGCGAAGGAAGCGGGCCGGGCGCTCGCGCCGCTGGAAGGCGACTTCCCGACGCTCGCCGATGGCGCGCGCGGCGTGAAGTTCATGGAGAAGACGGTGGAGTCGAGCCGGTCCACCGCGAAGTGGACCGCCTGGAACTGACGCGACCGATCAGCCCTTCAAGTCGGCCTTGCGGATCCGCACGGCCTTCTTCTTCTCCGGCTCGGCCGGCTTGGCTGTTGCAGCCAGTGCCGACTCCGGCGTCAGCGCATGCTCGGGCACACCGTCTGCGACGGCCGCCACCGCCGCCGCGGCGGGATCATCCGCCTTGATCACGCGCGTGTAAGGCGCCAGGATCCCCACCATCTGCCCGTAGATCTTCGGGTTGCCGGCCACCACCTCGCGCTGGTACATGAAGTCGGCTTCGCCGGTGAAGTTGCCGATCAGCCCGCCGGCCTCGGTGATGATCAGCGAGCCGGCGGCGATGTCCCACGGGTTCAGGCCGGTCTCGAAGAAGCCGTCGTAGAAGCCGGCCGCCACGTAGCACAGGTCGAGGGCCGCAGCACCCGGGCGGCGCAGCCCGGCGCAGTTCTGCATCACCTCCTCGAACATCTTCACGTAGCGCTTGAAGTTGTCGCCCTTGCGGAACGGGAAGCCGGTGCCGATCAGCGATTCCTGCATGCGCGTGCGCTTGGACACGCGCAGCCGCTTGTCGTTCAGGAACGCGCCGCGGCCCTTGGACGCATAGAACAGGTCGTTGCGCGTCGGGTCGTAGACCACCGCCTGCTGGATCTGGTCGCGGAACGCGAGCGCGATCGACACCGCATAGACCGGGAAGCCGTGGATGAAGTTGGTGGTGCCGTCCAGCGGATCGATGATCCAGACGTATTCGCTGTTCTTCGCACCGTGCGTGCGGCCGGATTCTTCGGCCAGGATGCCGTGGCCGGGATAGGCCGTCAGCAGCGTCTCGATGATGGCCTGCTCGGCCATCTGGTCCACCTCGGTCACGAAGTCGTTCGGCGACTTGGTGTTCACCTTCAGCAGGTCGAGGTCGAGCGAGGCCCGGTTGATGATCGCGCCGGCGGCGCGTGCGGCCTTGATGGCCACGTTGAGCATGGGATGCAGTGCTTGCGACATGAGGCGCCCTGAAGATGGGAAGAGGCAGACGAAGATGAGAAAGAGCGTGCGGCGCGCGAGGCGCTGCGGATAATCCGCGATTTTAGCCGCTCGCCCTCACGCCGCAGCCATGGCAACCGACAGCACACGCTTCATCCTGCTCAACACCAGCCACTACGGCAACATCGGCGCCACCGCGCGCGCAATGAAGACGATGGGCTTCTCCGACCTGGTGCTGGTCGCGCCGCGCTTCGCCGATGCGCTGGTGCACGAGGACACCGTCGCGATGGCCAGCGGCGCGGCCGACGTGCTGGTGCGCGCCCGCGTCGTCGCGAGCCTGGCCGAGGCGCTCGACGGCGTCAGCTACGCCTGCGCCACCGCGATGACGCCGCGCGATTTCGGCCCACCCACCCACGCGCCGCGGCCGCTGTTCGCCGAGCTCGCGCACAGCGAGCACCGGGTGGCCTTCGTGTTCGGCTCCGAGCGCTTCGGCATGGCCAACGACGATGTCTACCGCTGCCACGCCTGCATCAGCGTCCCGACCCACCCCGGCTACGGTTCGCTGAACCTCGCGCAGGCGGTGCAGCTGCTGGCCTACGACTGGCGCCAGGCGCTCGGCGGTTTCGACGTGGTGCCGCGCGTGCCCGATCCGACGCTCGCCGACGGCGCGCAAGTGCAGGGCCTGCTCGACCACTGGCAGCAGGCGCTCGCCGACATCGGCTTCCTCGACCCGGCGGCGCCGAAGAAGCTGATGCCGCGGCTCCACCAGCTGATCAACCGCGCCGGGCTCGGCGTGGAAGAAGTGCACATCCTGCGCGGCATCGCCCGCGCGATGCAGCGGCGCGGCTGAGCATTCGCCGGGGCGTGTGCGCTTGCCCCTGACGGCCATGGACTTTCAAGCTGCCAGATAAACTGGTCCGCCCCGGTCTCACCCCACCCCCATGTTCGACCGCCTCCGAGAAGACATCGCCTGCATCCTCGAGCGCGACCCCGCCGCGCGCAGCACCTGGGAGGTCCTCACCTGTTACCCGGGCCTGCATGCGCTGCTGATGCACCGCTGGTCGCACGCCTGCTGGACGCACGGCTGGCACTGGCTGGCGCGCTTCATCTCGCACCTCGGGCGCTTCTTCTCCGGCATCGAGATCCACCCCGGCGCGACGATCGGCCGGCGCGTCTTCATCGACCACGGCATGGGCGTCGTGATCGGCGAGATGGCCGAGATCGGCGACGAATGCACGATCTACCAGGGCGTGACGCTGGGCGGCACCTCGCTGGTGAAGGGCGCGAAGCGGCATCCGACGCTCGGGCGCGGCGTGATCATCGGCGCCAACGCCTGCGTGCTCGGCGGCTTCACGGTCGGCGAGGGCGCGCGTGTCGGGTCGGGCGCGGTGGTGACGAAGCCGGTGCCGGCGGGCGCGACCGCGGTCGGCAACCCGGCGCGCATCATCCTCGCGAAGGACGACCCGTCGCATGCCGCCGCGGACAACGCGAAGGGCTTCTCGGCCTACGGTGTCACGCAGGGCGACGACCCGGTGTCGCAGGCGATGAAGGGGCTGATCGACAACGCGTCGGGCCACGAGCACCAGATCGCGCTGCTGTGGGCGGCGATCGAGAAGCTGTCGCCGACCAAGGCGGATTGCGTGCCGGCCGATGCGCAGAAGGCGGAGCACTTCGACGCCGAACGCATGAACCAACTCGTCAAGTAGCCGGTGGCCGCTGCGCCGACTTCGGGCGGAACGAGCGGCAGACGCTCTCGTCGGTTTCGAGGTACGGCCCGCCGATCAGATCGATGCAGTACGGCACCGCCGCAAAGATCCCCGGCGCCGGCGGCGTGGCATTCGGCAACCCCTCCAGCGTCTCGGCGATCGACTTCGGCTGCCCCGGCAGGTTGATGATCAGCGCCTTGCCGCGCAGCACCGCGACCTGCCGCGACAGGATCGCGGTCGGCACGAAGCGCAGGCTGATCTGGCGCATCTGCTCGCCGAAGCCGGGCATCTCGCGGTCGGCCACCGCCAGCGTCGCCTCCGGCGTCACGTCGCGCGGCGACGGGCCGGTGCCGCCGGTGGTCAGCACGAGGTGGCAGTGCTTCGCGTCGACCAGCTCCTTCAGCGTGTCGCTGATCTGCGCCTGCTCGTCGGGAATCAGCCGCGTTTCCCATTCGATCGGGTTGCGCAGCGCCCGGCCCAGCCAGGCTTGCAGCGCGGGCAGGCCCTTGTCCTCGTAGACGCCGGTCGACGCCCGGTCGCTGATCGACACCAAACCGATGCGCACCGTGTCGAGCGGTGCTCGGGCTGCTTCATTCGTCATCGCGGTCACCGTCTTGCGCGCCATCTCCGGCGTCATCGGCCAGCGTCTGCGCCTTGATGAACTGGAACAGCTCGCGGTACGCGCGGCCGCTGCGCTGCTCCGGCGCCACCGCGGCATCCTTGCGGGCCGCGCGGATCAGGCTGCGCAGCTGCTGCAGGTCGCCGCCGGGGTGCTTCTGGGTCCAGGCAGTCAGCGCGTCGTCGCTCGCGATCAGTTCGGCGCGCAGGCGCTCGGCCTCGTGCAGCGCCAGCGAATCCTTGGCCTGGCCGAGCTGCATCGCGAGGACGGCCTCGCGGATCGGCTCGACATCGTTGCGCCGCATCAGCTTGCCGATGTACTGCATCTGGCGGCGCCGGCCTTCGTGCGAGCGGGTGCGGCGGTATTCCATCACCGCGCCGATCAGCGATTCGGAGACCGGCAGCCCGACGATGCGGTTTTCGGGCAAGGCCGCCAGGGCCTCGCCCAGCGCCTGCAGTTCGTGCATCTCCTTCTTCAGCTGCGTCTTGCTGGGGCCGTCGACCTCATCGTCGCCGTCGGAGGAGGCGGAAGGGCCGACAGGGTCGGGCACGTGATTCTTGGGAGTTCGAGGGGCCATGAGGGGAAACGAGGGCTGCACGGGCAAGGGCCTCGGTATGATAGCCCTCGCCCTCTGTTGCGCGCCCGCGGGGCCACCCCACGCCGGGCCGCCAAAAACACGAACCCCATGACCCAGCCCGCACTCACCACCCACGGTTTCGCGTATTCGCGCGAGCGCTTCCAGCAACTGGTCGAAGACGCGCTGTCGCTCGGCAAGACGCTCGGCGCCAGCGACATGGGGGTCGAGGTGTCCGAAGGCGCGGGGCTGTCGGTGTCGGTGCGCAAGGGCGAGATCGAGAACGTCGAGCGCAACCGCGACAAGTCGATCGGCGTCACCGTCTACCTCGGCCAGCGCCGCGGCAATGCCAGCACCTCGGATTTCTCGCCGGCCGCGCTCGAGCAGACGGTCAAGGCCGCCTACGACATCGCCCGCTTCACCGCCGAAGACCCGGCGGCCGGGCTGCCCGATGATGCCGACCTGGCCCTCGGCGACGCCGCCACCCGCGACCTCGACCTGTTCCACCCATGGGACATCGACGCCGCCGCCGCCGCCGAGATCGCGCAGCGCTGCGAGGCCGCAGCCATCGGCACCGACCGCCGCATCACCAATTCCGAAGGCGCTGGCGTGTCGGCGCAGCAATCGCACTTCTTCGCTGGCAACAGCCGCGGGTTTCGCGGCGGCTATGCCAGTTCGCGTCATTCGGTGTCGGTGGCGCCGATCGCGTCGCTGCCGGGCCGCGGCGGCGACGACATGCAGCGCGATGCCTGGTACAGCTCGATGCGCTCGCCGGCCGACCTGGCGAGCCCCGAGGCCATCGGCCGCTACGCCGCCGAGCGCGCGCTGTCGCGGCTGAAGTCGCGCAAGATCAAGACCTGCGTGGTGCCGGTGCTGTTCGAATCGACGCTCGCCACCGGGCTGCTCGGCGGCTACGTGCAGGCCACCAGCGGCGGCGCGCTGTACCGCAACTCCAGCTTCCTGCTCGACAGCCTCGGCAAGGAGGTGCTCGCGCCGCACATCGACCTGCGCGAGAACCCGCACCTGCGTGGCGGCAAGGGCAGCGCGCCGTTCGACGACGAAGGCGTCGTCACGCGGGTGCGCGACGTCGTTTCCGGCGGTGTCGTGCAGGGCTATTTCCTGTCGAGCTACTCGGCGCGCAAGCTCGGCATGAAGACCACCGGCCATGCCGGCGGCTCGCAGAACCTCACCTTCACCAGCCGGCTGACGAAGCCGGGCGACAACCTCGACGAGATGCTGCGCAAGCTCGGTCGCGGGCTGTTCGTGATCGAGCTGATGGGGCAGGGGGTGAACTACGTGACCGGCGACTACTCGCGCGGCGCGGCCGGCTTCTGGGTCGAGAACGGCCGCATCGCATACCCGGTGCACGAGATCACGATTGCCGGCAACCTGAAGCAGATGCTGAAGAACATTGTCGCGGTCGGCGCCGACGCCTACACGATGGGCACCAAGACCATCGGCTCGGTGCTCATTCCCGAAATGAAAATCGCAGGCTTGTGATTGGGCCCCCCAGTCGCTGGCGCTCCTGCCCCCAAGGGGCGCCACCCGGCGGCCCGGCAAAGCTGGTTCCGCGGGCGTTGCTTGATCCGGTGAGTAGTTTCGCGGACGGGGAAACACCGCGGCTCTGCGCACAACGCGGCTTCTAGAATCCCCGCGGTTCACCCGCATCACCCATTCAAAGGAGACCCCGCATGGAACGCCGTTCCTTCATCCGTCAAACCGGCCTCGCCGGCGTGCTGGCCGCCGGCATCGCGCCGGCCGTGGTGCATGCCCAGCAGGCGCTGCGCTGGCGCCTGGCGTCCAGCTTCCCGAAATCGCTCGACACCATCTACGGCGGCGGCGAGGTCTTCGCGAAGAAGGTCGGCGAGATGTCCGGCGGCAAGTTCCAGATCTCGGTGCACGCGGCCGGCGAGATCATGCCGGCCTTCGGCGTGGTCGACGGCGTGCAGAACGGCACCGTCGAGATGGCGCACACCGTGCCGTATTACTTCTTCGGCAAGGACGAGACCTTCGCGATCGGCGCATCGATCCCGTTCGGGCTGAACTCGCGCCAGATGACCGCATGGATGCTCGAAGGCAACGGCCTGAAGCTGATGCGCGACTTCTACCGCAACTACAACATCGTCAACTTCCCCGGCGGCAACACCGGCGCGCAGATGGGCGGCTGGTTCCGCAAGGAAATCAACACCGTCGCCGACATGAAGGGCCTGAAGTTCCGCATCGGCGGCTTTGCCGGCCGCATCGTCGAACGCCTGGGCGCGGTGCCGCAGAACCTGCCGGGCGGCGACATCTACCCCGCGCTCGAGAAGGGCACGATCGACGCCGCCGAATGGGTGGGCCCGTACGACGACCAGAAGCTCGGCTTCAACAAGGTGGCGCCGCACTACTACTACCCCGGCTGGTGGGAAGGCGGCCCGCAGGTCGACCTGTTCATCAACACCAAGGCCTGGGACGCGCTGACGCCGGAGTACAAGGCCATCGTCGAAGCGGCGTCGTCGCATGCGCACGTCGACATGCAGGCCAAGTACGACGCCCGCAACCCGGGCGCGCTGAAGCAGCTGGTCGGCGCCGGCACCAAGCTGCACCGGTTCCCGAAGGACGTGATGGAAGCCTGCTTCAAGGTGTCGATGGAGTACTACGCCGAGCTGTCGGGCAAGAACCCGGCGTGGAAGAAGGTCTACGAGGACTACAACAAGTTCCGCGCCGACCAGGTGCTGTGGTTCCGCTTCGCCGAAGCGGCGTTCGACGACTTCATGCAGGCCCAGAAGCTTTGATGTCGGGCCCGCGGTCGCCGGCAGGCTGACGGAGCTGTGCGCGACGCGGGGAGCTGGGGGGCTCCTCTGCGGTCATGTCCCCCGCGCCTTGATGGCCTCCCGGCCATCAAGGCGCTCCTCCTTTACTTCCCTCCGAGGAACCCCCCAGCTCCCCGCGCGGTACGGCGTACTTCTCCTTCAGCAAAAAACAGAGAGCGCCGTCTTTTTTCGCTGAAGTGAGGGAGCGGTTCGCGCCGCGAGGAGGCGGGGTGCCCCTCGGAGGGAAGTAAAGGAGGAGCGGAAGGCCTGCCGCGAGGCAGGCATTTCGCGGGGGACATGACCGCAGAGGGGTGCCCCGCCTCCTCGCGGCAAAAGAACAAATTCGCGGCGCTCGCCCCGTCAGGTTCTCAACCGCCCTGAATAGCCGGTCATTTCCAGGTAGCCGAGTCCGACCCTGTGGCCGGACTCGTCCATCACCTCGCTGAGCCCTTCCCAGTAGAAGCCCCCGGTGCTGCCCCGACTGTCGAGTTCCTGTTCGTCGAACAGCGCTCGCACGCGGTAGAGCCCGGCCGGCGTCTCGACCGTCCACTCGACCGGGTAGCTCGCCTGCGAGGCCGGGCTGGTCCAGCGGCGGCCGGCGACGAAGCGCACTTCGTCGGGGCCGAAATTGCGCACCGGCCCGCCTGGCGCGCGGAAGCTTCCGCCGGCATAGAACGGCGTGCCGTCGGCGCGCCGGTGCCGCACCGCGGTCAGCGCGCCGCCGTCGTCGAGGTTGATGCCGATCCAGTCCCAGCCGACCGCCTCGTCGGCCAGCGCATGGTCGCTCCACTCGTGGTCGAACCAGGCCTGGCCCTGCACCGCGAGCGGTTTGCCGTCGAGCGTCAGCGTGCCGCTGGCGCGCAGCTGCGGCTCGCTGTAGTAGTGGCTCGCCTGGAACGGCTTCGGGCCCTTGCGCGAAAAGCCGGCTTCGCCCTGCAGCAGCACCGGCTGGGTGGCGGCGAACGCCAGCTCGAATGTGAAGCCGCCGCGCTCGCTGGCCACGCGCGCCGTGTAGCGGCTCGCGTCGGCGGCGCCCTCGCGGCGCAGCGACCAGTCGCGCAGCAGCACGCCGGTGTCGCCCTCGGCAGCGTCGGCAATGCCGAAGCCGGCGCGCGCGATGCGCTGGTCGTGCCGCTGGCGGCGGCCCGCCACGTCGCCGACCACCGCGTGCGCGAACACCAGCTGCTGTGCACTGAAACGGCTCGGCGATGCCGCCAGTCCGGTGGCCGAACGGAAGAAGGTGACCTGGAAGCCGTACAGCGCGGGCGCCGCGCCTGCTGGGGCCTGCGCCTGCAGCCAGCCGGTCGCATACCACCATTCGGTGCGCGTCGCCGGGTGGGCGCCGAAGTCGGCCGGGAAGACCAGCGGCCGCGGGCGCACGCTGGTGTCGGTCGACGCGGCGAAGGTCGCCTGGGGCGACACCGCCGACGACACCGCGGCCCCCGCCACGGCGATGAATTCGCGTCTTTGCATGGGGCGCGAGCATCGCATGGATGAGCCCGCCGGCTGAACGACAATGGCCCGCAGCCCATGACCGATTTTTTCATTCCCCCCGAGTTCGATTTCGGCCAGCAGTTCGACCGCGTGACGCTGACGCGGGCGATGGCGCTCCAACCCGAGCAGGCGCTGCTGGCGATGCAGATCGACGGCCAGGCGCTGCTCACGCGCATGCGCGGCAGCGGCGCCCACGTGTACGAGCAGCGCATCGAATTGCCGATCGACCGGCGGCTCGGCCTGCAGGTGCGCGGCGTCTGCTCGTGCCCGGTCGGGCTGAACTGCAAGCATGTGGCGGCCGCGCTGATGGCCTTCGAGGCGCTGGAGCTGCGCCGCCGCAAGAACCCCGACCTCGCGCCGCCGCACCGGCTCGACCCGATCGCCACGCCGGTCGCGCGCGCCGCGCCGGTGCCGACGGCCGACGACTGGCCGCGCCCGGTGCGCCTGTGGCTGGCCGAACTGGCCGACATCGCCGGCCGGCCGGTGCCGCCGCCGAGTACCGCCAGCGCGCCGCAGCGCACGCTGATGTACGTGCTGAATGCGCGCGGCGGCACGCTGGTGCTGACGCTGCACCTCGGCAGCCTGCGCCGCACCGGCGAGCTCGGCTCGCACCGGCCGCATTCGCCGAGCGTGATCGACATGCTGCGCAACCGGCCCGCCTACCTGGTGCCGGCCGACCTGGAGATCCTCGCCGCGCTGCTGCCGCTGCTCGGGCCGAACGTCAACACCGGGTCGCTGCCGATGCGCGGCCGCGACGCGCTGGCCGTGGTCGAGCTGATCCTGCGCAGCGGGCGCGCCTGGATCGTGCCGCCGCCGCTCGGCGAGCTGCCGCATCCGCCCGGCGCGGTCGCACGGCGCATCGACGAGCCGCTGCCGGTCTCGCTGCACTGGTTCGCCGACGAGATGGGCGACTGGCACACGCAGTGGCGCGGCCCCGGCGACGAGCCGGTGGTCATCGTGATGCTGCCCGAGCCGCAGGCGATCGACCTCGGCGGGCTGACGCTGCGGCCGGCCGCGCTGCAAGGCGTGTCGCCCGATGCGCCGGTGGTCGACTGGCTGGCGCGCATGCCGCCGGTGCCGGCCGAGCTGCTGTCGAGCTTCACCGAGCGGCTGCAAGGCATCGCGGTGCAGCGCGGGCTGCAGCTGCCGGTGCCCGACGAGCAGGCGCGTGCGCTGCGCAACCTCGGCATGCTGGCGCTGGTGCCGGTGCTGCGGCTGGGCACCTGCGTCGACGCCGCCTCCGAAGCGATGCTGCACCAGCGCTTCGGCACCCGCGCGAGCCGCCCGCTGGTCAGCGACCACGCGCCGCGCCAGGCCTCGGTGCAGCTGCTGCTGCGCTACCGGGTGCCGGGCATGCCGCCGGTGGACTACCACCTGCCGGCCGGGCATGCCGAGACGACCTTCCTCGACGCGACCCGCGTGAGCGGAGCCACCACCGCGCAGCTGACGCGCTTCGACCGCGACGCCGACGCCGAGTCCGCCGCGGTGCGCACGATGGTCGACCCGCTGCGCCTGCGGCCGTGGAGCCTGGCGGCGGGCGCGGCGATGCAGCGGCAGTCGAGCTTCGGCAGCGGCCGCATCGTCAGCGCCGGCTATGGCGTCGCGCTCGAAGGGCAGCCGATGATCTTCGTGCCGCAGCAGCGCGACCAGTGGCCGCAGCTGCTGACGCAGGAGGTGCCGCGGCTGAAGGAGCAGGGCTGGGTGGTCGAGATCGACGACGATTTCCCGTTCGAGCTGCACGAGGCCGACGACTGGACCGTCGACCTGCAGCAGGACCCGGGCAGCGAGTGGTTCCGCCTCGGCCTGAAGCTGACGGTCGAAGGCCAGCCGGTGAACCTGGTGCCGCTGCTGGTCGGCCTGGTGCAGAGCGGCTGGCTGAAGGTCGACAGCGCGCTGCGCGCCGGCACCGGCGAGGTGCTGGTGCCTTGGCCGGGCGAGACGCCGCCGTCGGCACCGCTGCCGCTCGGCGCGCCGGCGCGGCAGCGGCTGCTGCGCGTGCCGGTGCAGCGCATCGCGCCGCTGCTCGACTGGCTGCGCGGCGTGTTCGAGAGGCCGACGATGAAGGCCGCCGACGCGAGCCTGCAGCTGTCGCGCTTCGACCTCGGCACGCTGGATGCGCTGATCACCGGCGCGCGCGTGGTGGCGCCGCCGAGCCTGGATGCGCTGATCCGCGAGCTGCGGGGCTTGGGCAACGGCAACGGGCTGCCGCCGGTCGAGCCGTCGCCGAACGTGCATGCGACGCTGCGCCACTACCAGCTCGACGGCCTGGCGTGGATGGATTTCCTGCGCCGGGCGCGGCTCGGCGGCGTGCTGGCCGACGACATGGGCCTCGGCAAGACGCTGCAGACGCTCGCGCTGCTGCAGGGCGAGCTCGATGCCGGCCGGCTCGACAAGCCGTCGCTGGTGGTCGTGCCGACCAGCCTGGTCGACAACTGGCACACCGAGGCGCAGCGCTTCACGCCGCAGTTGAAGACGCTGGTGCTGCATGGTGCACGGCGGATGCAGCACTTCGAGCGCCTCGGCCAGGCGCAGCTCGTGATCACCAGCTACCCGCTGGCCGTGCGCGACATCGACGTGCTGGCCGCGCAGGACTGGCACTACGTCGTGCTCGACGAGGCGCAGCGCATCAAGAACAGCCGCAGCCAGGCCGCGCTCGCGCTGAAGGGGCTGCGCGCGCAGCACCGGCTGTGCCTGAGCGGCACGCCGCTCGAGAACCACCTGGGCGAGCTGTGGAGCCTGATGGATTTCGTCTGCCCGGGGCTGCTCGGCAGCGAGCTGCAGTTCCGCGAGCGCTACCGCCAGCCGATCGAGAAGCGCCAGGACCAGCTGCAGGCCCAGCATCTCGCGCGGCGCGTGCGGCCGTTCATCCTGCGCCGCACCAAGCAGCAGGTGGCGCAGGAGCTGCCGGCGAAGACCGAGACGCTGCTGCGCGTCGAGTTGTCCGGTGCGCAGGCCGACCTGTACGAGACGGTGCGCGCGACGATGGACGAAAAGCTGCGCGATGCGATCGAGAAGCAAGGCCTCGCGCGCAGCCAGATCATGGTGCTGGACGCGCTGCTGAAGCTGCGCCAGGTGTGCTGCGACCCGCGGCTGCTGAAGGGCGATGCGCGCGAGGCCCAGGCCGCGGCCGGCAAGGCCGCGCCGTCGGCCAAGCTCGAGCTGCTGCTCGACCTGTTGCCGACGCTGGTCGAAGACGGCCGGCGCGTGCTGCTGTTCTCGCAGTTCACCGAGATGCTGGCGCTGATCGAGACCGAGCTGGCGCGGCTGAAGCTGCCCTATTTGATCCTCACCGGCGAGACCGACGACCGCGCCGGGCTGGTCGCGCAGTTCCAGCAGGGCGAAGTGCCGCTGTTCCTGATCAGCCTGAAGGCCGGCGGCGTCGGGCTCAACCTGACCGCGGCCGACACCGTGATCCTGTACGACCCGTGGTGGAACCCGGCGGTCGAGCAGCAGGCGATCGACCGCGCGTACCGCATCGGCCAGGACAAGCCGGTGTTCGTCTACAAGCTGCTGGCCAGCGGCACGGTCGAGGACAAGATGATCGAGCTGCAGGCCCGCAAGGCCGGGCTCGCGGACCTGCTGCTGAAGGGCGTGGCGAGCGATGCGGCGCTGAATGCGGAAGACTTCGACGACCTGTTCAAGCCGCTGTCCGATGGCGCGCCGAAGGAGGGGGGCTGAATGCTGACGATCCACAACCCGGTCCACCGCCTGCATGCCGGGCGCCAGGAGATGTACCGCGGCCGGCTGGTGCCCTGCCACGAGGTGCCCGACCGGCTCGACCACGTGCTGGCCGAACTGCGCCGGCGCCCGCTCGGCGAGTTGCGCGCGCCGGGCGAGGTGCCGATGGACGTGCTGCAGCGCATCCACAGCGGGCGCTACCTGGATTTCCTGTCGCGCGCCTGGGACGACTGGGTCGCGCTCGATCCGGCGAATGCGCAGGTCGACGCGCTGCCGTCGGTGTGGCCGGTGCGCGGTTTCCGCGATGATGTGCTGCCCGACAACTTCGCGGCGCGCATGGGCTTGTTCTCGTTCGATGCCGGCACGCCGCTGGTGGCCGGCACCTGGCAGGCGGCGCGCGCCGGCGCGGCCTGTGCGGTCGATGCGGCGCGGGCGGTGGCGGGCGGTGCGCAGCGCAGCGCCTTCGCGCTGACGCGCCCGCCGGGCCACCACGCCGGCGCTGATTTCTTCGGCGGCTACTGCTTCCTGAACAATGCAGCACTCGCCGCGCAGACGCTGCGCGATGCCGGCGTCGACCGCGTCGCGGTGCTTGATGTCGACTACCACCACGGCAACGGAACGCAGAGCATCTTCTATGCGCGACGCGACGTGCTGACGGTGTCGCTGCACGGCGATCCGCGCACCGAGTACCCGTTCTACCTCGGCCACGCCGATGAACGCGGCAGCGGCGACGGCGAGGGCGCGAACCTGAACCTGCCGCTGCCGCGCGGAACCGACTTCGCGCGCTGGCGCGCCGCACTGCACACCGGGATGGCGGCGGTCGGCCGTTTCGGGGCGCAGGCGCTGGTGGTGTCGCTCGGCGTCGACACCTTCGAGGGCGATCCGATCTCCAGCTTTGCGCTGCGCAGCGCCGACTACCTGCAGGTGGGGCGCGACATCGCGAGCCTGCGGCTGCCGACGGTGTTCGTGTTCGAGGGAGGCTATGCGGTGGACGAGGTCGGCGTCAACGCGGTCAACGTGCTCGAAGGCTTCGAGGGGGCAGGGGCATGAGCGTCGAGATCCGGCAGGCGGACAGCGTCCGGCAGTTCGCGGCGGTCGAGACCGCGCCTGAACACGTCGACGACATCTCGAGTTACCTCGAAGGGCTGTTCGCGTCGGGGTCCTCGCGCCCCGAGTGGTGCTTCATCGCGTGGCGCGACGGCCAGCCCTGCGGGCGGGTCGCGTTCTGGGCCTTGCCGCGGGTCGGCCGGCCGCTCGACATCGTGCTGCTGAACCTGCCCTGGGACGGCGATGCCGCTGCCATCGGACGAGCGCTGCTGAAGGGCGCGCGGCAGGCGATGGTCCCCGCGGGGCTGACGACCGTGGGCCACTGCCACGACCACCCGCCGCGCGCCCCGCAATGGCAGACGCACGGCGACGTGCGCCTGGCCTTCCTGGCCGGCATGGGGTTCAGGACGCAGCGCGACACGCTGCGCTTCGAGGCCGCGCCGACGCCGGGTGCTGCGGTCGACACCGGCGATCTGCGCCTGCGTGCGGCGACCGCCGACGACGAGACGCTGCTCCAGCAGATGGTCGCCACCGTGGCGGCGGCCTCGCGGGACCAGATCGACATCGAAACCGTCGCGGCGCGCGGTGCGCAGGCCCATGCGGCCGAACTGGTCGCCGACCTGCGCAGCATGCGCGTGGACCCGGGCTGGTGGCAGATCGCGTTCGACGCGCAGGGCACGGCCGTCGGTCTGGTGCTGCCGGTGGCGGGCGCCGACTTCGGCAGCATCGGCTACATCGGCGTGCTGCCGGCCCACCGAGGGCGCGGCCATGTCGATGTGCTGCTGGCCGTCGGGACGGCGCTGCTGCGCGATGCCGGCCTGCCGCGGCTGGTCGCGGACACCGACCGCGCGAACGCCGGCATGGCCCGGGCCTTCATGCGCGGCGGGTGGCGCCAGTTCGGCGAGCGTCGCGAGCTGCTGCTGCCGGCTTGAGCCCGAACGCGATCCGCAGCGGCCCGCTGCGCAGCGCGAGGCGGTAGCCGAGCCAGCCGAGTGCGAAGGTCGCGGCGACCAGCAGCGGCGCCTCGGCCTCGAACGGCAGTGCCCACGGCCGCAGCGCATGCGCCAGCAGGATGATCAGCGTCTGGTGCAGCAGGTAGAGCGGGAACACCGCTTCGGCGAGGGGCTTGCGCAGCGGGTGGTCGGCGGTCCAGTGCCGGCGGGCGAAGCCGATCGCAGCGACCAGCGCGCCCCACTGCAGCACCGAGAACGCGAGCCCGCGCTGCCACGGCCACCCGGCCCCCGACATCAGCAGCGCCTGCAGCGCGAGCCAGCCGGCCGCGGCCGACAGCAGCGCCCACCAGCGCCAGCGCTGCGCGTCCAGCGCCAGGCGGTCGGCCTGCGCCAGTGCGGCACCGAACGCGAACATCGCCAGGTACTGGCCGTGCAGGAACCAGTCGTCGAGCAGCGCATGCGTGGCCGGGAACCGGCGCGCCATCAGCAGCCGCCATCCGAACAGCAGCGCGAGCGGCAGCCACAGCAGGCGCGGGCCGGCCAGTGCGCGGGCGCCGCCTTGCGCGATGCCTTGCAGCAGCCCGGGCCGCCAGCGCAGCGCGCCCCACAGCAGCAGCGTGTAGGCGAACAGGTAGGGCAGGTACCACAGGTGGTTCCAGGTCGGCAGCACCAGGCAGCCGTGCACCGCATCGCAGAAGCCGCTGCCGCCGCGCAGGTAGAGCGGGATGAAGTCGAGGTAGCTGCCGGCGTAGCCGTAGCGGCGCTGCACCTCCAGCCAGGACTGCGGCGGCACGATCACCAGCATGCCGAGCAGCAGGGGCAGCAGCAGGCGGGCGCTGCGCTGGCGCAGCCAGGCGACCGACGGTGCGCGGCCGGTGCCGAGCATCAGCGCGGTGGCAGCGCCGGAGACGATGAACAGCAGGTCCATGCGCCAGGGCGAGCTGAGCATCATCCACGGCTCGAGCGCGGTGTGCCACTGCGGGCTCTTGATGTGCCAGTCCCAGCTCACGTAGTACATGCCCACGTGGTAGGGCACCAGCAGCCCGAAGGCGGCGATGCGCAGCCAGTCGAGGTGGTACTGGCGCGCAGGTGGGGTCGGGGTGTCCGTCATGGCAAGCCTTTCGCGGGAGAGTGCGACAAGGCTCGGGCTTGGCGGCGCGCGCGGACAGCGCGGCGGGACGAAGCGCCCCGGATGCGGGGCGAGGCGGATCAGCGCCCGGCGGCCAGGCGCGCGACCAGGTCCTCGCGGTACTGGCG
>Ga0209050_1001482_pt1 | contig 24979 bp, 20 predicted proteins | sample Araplavi_mTSA_r2_FD_184276 | JGI IMG/M metagenome (GOLD analysis project Ga0209050, IMG submission 184276) | Arabidopsis root microbial communities from North Carolina, USA - plate scrape MF_Cvi_mTSA_r2 (SPAdes) (version 2) | ecosystem: Host-associated > Plants > Roots > Endosphere | place: USA... | reverse complement strand
ACCGGCTGCAGCCGGGCGACTGCCTGCGCTTCCACCTGCATGGTGCGACGCGCTTTTCCTGTCCCGGCCCCGACGCGGCCCATTACCTGATTGCGATATGCGAACCATAGAAGAACTGGATGGCGCCTCACTGCTGGCGCAATGCGATCAACTGGCGGAAGTACTGCGCGCGTGCGTGCTGGCCGGCGCCAGTGTCGGTTTCGAACTGCCATGCCCACATGAGGAGGCGCGCGCATTCTGGCTGGGGCTGCATGGAGCGGTGGAGCGCGGTGAGCGGCGCCTGTTCGTCGTGCGCGGCGAAGATGGCCGGATCGACGGCACCCTGCAACTGGTCCCGGCCGGCATGCCGAACAGCCGCCATCGCGCCGAATTGTCGAAGATGCTGGTACACCCGCGCGCTCGCCGCCAGGGCTTGGCGCAGGCCTTGATCCTGCACGCCGAGGCGACGGCGCGCTTGCTGGGGCGCACGCTGCTGGTGCTTGACACCTGCAGCGGCGAACCGGCGGAGCGGATGTACCTGAAGCTGGGCTATGAGCGCTGCGGCGAGATCCCGCAATTCGCCACCATGCCCGATGGCCGGCTGGGTGCGACGACCTTCATGTACAAGCTGCTGCCGCTGGTGGCCGCCGCCGATCCCGGCGAACCGGATTCGGTGGCGCTGATGGAGGAGCTGGACGGCAGGCTGCAGGCATTGACCGGCGACAGTGGCCGCACCTTGTTCAAGGCTGACGATGTGCGGGGCGAGGCGGGCCGTTTTGCCGTGGCGCGCGATGCGCAGGGCAGGACGCTGGGCTGCGGCGCCCTGCGGCCGATGGGCGACAGCGTGGCGGAGATCAAGCGGATGTACGCGCGCCCGGGCAGCAAGGGCATCGGCAGCGCAGTGCTGGCGTGGCTGGAAGCGGAAGCACGCCTGATCGGCTACCGCGCGCTGCGCCTGGAAACGCGGCTGGTGAATACGCGTGCCGTGCAGTTTTACCTGGCGCACGGCTATCGCCGCATCGAGAACTTCGGCCGCTATGCCGGCAACCCGGCGGCGGCCTGCTTCGAGAAAGCGCTTTAAGCCGGGGCGTGGCAGACCACGCACAACTTGTTGCCGTGCGGGTCGCGGAAGTAGGCGCCGTAGTAGTCGGGATGGTAGTGCGGGCGCAGGCCGGGCGCTCCTTCGCAGCTGCCGCCATGGGCCAGCGCCGCGGCATGGGCGGCGTCGACTGCCGCCCGGGACTGCGCCGCCAGGGCCACCATCTGGCCGTTGCCGCTGCTGGCCGGTTCGCCGTCGAAGGGACGGCCGACCAGGAACAGCGGGCGGCCGCCTTCGGCGGGCTGCCAGCCGGCCCAGGGCCGCGTATCGTCGCGAAAGCGCAGCGGGTTGCCCAATGCCGCCATCACCGCGCCATGAAAGCGGAAAGCAGCCTCGAAATCGGCGACGCCAAGGAAGATATGGGAAATCATTTGATGCACACCTGGCGCACGGCCTTGATATCGGTAATACCCAGCAGGACCTTTTCGATCCCGTCCATTTTCAGCGTCAGCATGCCGTCTTCCAGTGCGGCTGCCAGCAACTGCGCGACGCGGGCGTGCTCCTGCAGCAGCTTCTTCACGCGGTCGGTGCCGATCATCAGCTCGTGCAGGCCGACGCGGCCGCGGTAGCCTTTGTTGCACTGTTCGCAGCCCACCGCCCGGTACAGCGTGAAGCGGCCTTCGGCGTCGGCGTAGCGCTCGCGCCAGCCGCCCACCACTTGCTGGCGCGCAGCCAGGGCGTCGCGCTGGAAGGCCGAGGTATTCTGCAGCTCTTCGCAGTATTCCGACAGCAGCAGGTCGAGTTCGGCTTCACCCGGATGGTAAGCCTGCTTGCAATTGCCGCACAGGCGCTTGGCCAGGCGCTGCGCCAGGATGCCGAGCAGGGCGTCGGCGAAATTGAACGGGTCCATGCCCATGTCCAGCAGGCGCACCACCGATTCCGGCGCGCTGTTGGTGTGCAGGGTGGAGAACACCAGGTGGCCGGTCAGCGAGGCTTCGATGCCCATGCTGACGGTTTCCTTGTCGCGCATTTCGCCCACCATGATGATGTCCGGGTCGGCGCGCAGGAAGGCGCGCATCACGGTGGAAAACTCCAGGCCCGCCTTGCGGTTGACCTGCACCTGTCGCAAGCCTTTCTGCGTGATCTCCACCGGGTCTTCCGCGGTCCAGATCTTGGTTTCCGGCGTATTCAGGTAGTTCAGCACCGAGTGCAGGGTAGTGGTCTTGCCGGAGCCGGTCGGACCGCATACGAAGAACAAGCCGTAGGGCTTTTCCACCGTGGCGCGCAGGCGGTCCAGGTTGGCCGGCAGCACGCCCAGCTTGTCGAGCGGGATCGGCTCGCCCGCCGCCAGGATGCGCATCACCACGTCTTCCACGCCGCCGGCCGAGGGAATGGTGGCTACCCGCAGTTCGATGTCGAGCGGGCCGTACTTCTTGAACTTGATCTTGCCGTCCTGCGGCTTGCGCCGTTCCGAAATATCGAGGTCGCACATGATCTTGATGCGCGCCACCATGGCGGCGCGGTAGGAGGCCGGGATCTCGATGTAGGGCACCAGCACGCCGTCCTTGCGGAAGCGGATGCCGGTCTTGCCCTTGCCCGGCAACGGTTCGATGTGGATGTCCGAGACGCCCTGGCGGTGGGCGTCGACGATGATCTTGTTGAGCAGCTTGACCAGCTCGTTCTCGACCGCCTCCGACACCTCCTGCGGCGCGTCGCCGTCGCCCTCGCCGTCCTCGCCCATGCCGGACAGCAGCTCGTCCACGCTGGTGGCGTCGCCGGTGCCGAAGAACTGCGCCAGGGTCTGGGCGAATTCGGCGCGCGTGGTGACCCGGTAGTTGACGTGCACGCGCGGGAACACCTGGTTGACGATGTGCGACTGCATCACGCGGTCGGGATCGATGGTCAGCACCAGCAGGCCGTCGCGGTTCTCCTCCAGCGGCAGCCAGCCCGATTCCTCCAGGTATTGCAGCGGCAGCTTTTTCAGCAGGTCGACCGGGCGCACGCGGTCGGGACGCGCCGGCTCGTAAGGAATGGTGTAGTACTTGGACAGCGCTGCCCCGAGGATGGCCGGCTTGACGTGGAACTCCTGTACCAGCACCGCTTCCACGTCGGCTTCCTTCTCGCGGGCAGTGCGCAGGGCTTGCTCCAGTTCCTGCGCCGACAGCACGCTGTCGGCCACCAGTGCATCGTAGCGGGTACGCGGGAGGGGCGCCGGCTTCAGGCGCTGGCTGAAGGCCACCGCCAGGGTGTCGCCCAACTGGCGCACGCCTTCCAGTGCGATGGACGAGAAGGGCTCGCCATTGCGCGTATTGATGAACTGGACGACGCCCAGCAGGCGGTCATGGGCCATCGCCACCAGCGGCGCCACCAGCATCTGGCGCGTGCGGTAGCCGGTGCGCTGGTCCACGCCCTGCTGGAAGTGCAGCTCGGGCGAAATGCGGCGCAGTTCTTCGGCGTCATAGACGTCGCGGATGTTCAGCGTCTGGCGCGTCATGGCGACGTAGCCGGCGACGCTGGTGGCGTTGATGGCCAGCTTCAGGTCGCGGAAGCTGGTCATCCCGGTCTTCACCTTGGACACGATGTAGTTCTTCTCGTGGTTCATCGCGTACAGGGTGAAGCGGTCGCATTCGAACAGGTCGCAGAACTCCATGCCCAGGTCGAGCATGATTTCGTCCAGGTTGCTGGTGGCGTGGATCTTGGTGGTGACGGCTTGCAGCTTGCGGAAGAAGGCCAGGCGGCGTTCGGTTTCGGCGCTGGAACTGGCGTCAGGCAGGTGGTCGGTTTCGCTCATGCTTGCGGGCTCAAAGGTTGACTTCCAGTCCCTCGTAGGCGAGGAACACTTGCAGGCCGTCCAGCTGCCCGGCGTGGCGCGCCAGGGCGTCGGCGAAAACGGCTTCCAGCTCGTCGTCGCTGCGGGTCGGTTCGTGGTGGGTGCAGTACAGGCGCCGCACGCCGCAGCGCAGGGCCAGCGCCAGGGCGCTGTCGAAAGTGCCATGGCCCCAGCCGACTTTGGACGGGTATTCCTCGCGCGTGTAGGAGCAGTCGGCAATCAGCGCATCGACCCCTTGCACCACGGCGTCGATGGCGGCCATGTGTCCGGCGCTGGCGGGCGGCTCGTGGTCGCCGGTGAAGAACAGCGACTTGCCATTGCAGTCGATGCGGTAGCCGAGGTCGGTGACCGGGTGGTTCATCAGCGCATGGCGGATGCGGGCATCGCCCACCTCGACCGCTTCGCCCGGTTCCAGCGTGCGGTACTCGATGGTAGCGCCCATCTGCGCTTCGCCGACCGGGAAATAGCTGTACTGCAGCTGGACGGCCATGACGTGCTCGATGCCCTTGCCGCTGGCCGGGTCGCCGGCGCCGTGCAAGCGCACCCTGCTGTCCTGCAGGAACAGCGGCGAGAAGAAGGGCAATCCATGGATATGGTCCCAGTGGCTATGGCTGATGAACAGGTTGGCTTCGATCGGGCGCCTGGCGTCAGCCAGCAGGGATTGGGCCAGCGGGAACAGGCCGGTGCCGGCGTCCAGCACGATCAGGGTGCCGTCGTCGCTGCGTACTTCAATGCAAGTGGTATTGCCGCCGTAGCGCACGGTGCGCGGCCCGGGCGCGGGAATGGAACCGCGCACGCCCCAGAACTTGAATTTCATTGCGGGTCCCAGTGGTCGAATTGACAAGAGTGATGATAGCGGTTTTTGCCCGGTGCAGGCAGATTCTTGTGTGCGGCGGCGCGGCAGGGATACACTTCCCTCATGGAAGACTTGACCCCGACCCAGATAGCGGCTCGGCTGGAGCAGCTGACCGAACTGAGCGTCGCCCTCGGCGACGGCCAGGATACCGGCGTGCTGCTCGAGCGTATCCTGCTCGCGGCCAAGCACCTGACCCATGCCGACGGCGGCACCCTGTACCGTCCGGACGCCAGCCGCAGCAAGCTGCTGTTCCATATCACCGTCAACGACACGCTGGGCCTGCACCTGGGCGGCAGCAGCGGCGTCGCCATCGATATCGCGCCGGTGGCGCTGGTCGATGCGGCGGGCGCGCCCAGGCTCGATTCGGTGGCTGCCTATGCCGCCAACCAGGGCCGCGCGGTGAACATCGACGATGTGTACCAGGCAAGCGAATTCAATTTTTCGGGCATGCGCCAGTTCGACCAGCGCTTCGCCTACCGCACCCGTTCGATCCTGACGGTGCCGATGCGCGATCATGAAGGCCAACTGCTGGGTGTGCTGCAGCTGGTCAATGCGCGCAACGCCGACGGCGTGTTCAGTGCAACCGACCAGCGTTTCATCGAGGCGCTGGCGGCGCAGGCGGCGGTGGCGCTGACCAAGCAGCAGCTGGTGGCCCAGCTGGAACAACTGCTGGAAGCCCTGGTCAACCTGATCAACATCGGCATCGACGAGAAGTCCCCTTACACCGGGCGCCATTGCCAGCTGGTGCCGGTGCTGACCATGATGCTGGCCGATGCCGCGCATGCCGCCGACAGCGGCCCGCTGGCCGGCTTCCGCCTGTCCGAGGGCGAGCGCAAGCAGTTGTGGCTGGCCGGCCTGCTGCACGATTGTGGCAAGATCACGACCCCGGTGCACGTGGTGGACAAGGCCACCAAGCTGCAAACCATTTACGACCGTATCGGCCTGCTCGACACGCGCTTCGAAGTGCTGCTGCGCGACGCGGAGCTGCGTGCGCTGCGGGCCGAACTGGCCGGCGGCGAGCGCCCGGCGCTGCAGGCGGCGCTGGCGGCGGAGCAGGCGGGGTTGCGTGCCGAACGGGACTTCCTGCGCCAGGCCAATATCGGCGGCGAGGGCATGGCGCCCGAGGCGCAGCAGCGCGTGCGCCAGATCGCGCAGCGGCGCTGGCTGGGACCGGATGGCCGGGAGCAGCCGCTGCTCACGGAAGACGAGGTGGAGAACCTGACCATCCGCTTCGGCACCCTGACGGAGGACGAGCGCAAGGTGATCAACAACCATATCGTGGTCACGGTGCGCATGCTGGAATCGCTGCCCTGGCCGCGCCACCTGCAGCAGGTGCCGGAATATGCCGGCGGCCACCATGAGCGGATGGACGGCAAGGGCTATCCGCGCGGGCTGGTGCGCGAGCAGATGTCGGTGCCGGCGCGGGTGATGGCGATCGCCGACATCTTCGAAGCGCTGACCGCGCGCGACCGGCCCTACAAGAAGGGCAAGATGCTGTCCGAATCGCTTGAAATCCTCGGCAAGTTCAGCCTGAACGGGCATATCGATCCCGACCTGTTCGACATCTTCATCCGCCGCAAGGTTTACCTGGAATTTGCAAGGCAGTACATGGACCCGCGCCAGGTTGACGCGGTCGATGAAACGCGCATCCCAGGATATCGTCCGTGATGCGCAGGCTGCTGCAGCGCTACGGTGCGCGCTGGCTGCTGGGGCTCGTACTGACGGCGCTGGCGGTGCTGCAGCTGGTGCAGCTGCTGCCGTCGGAATCGCTGGCGCGCATGGACAGCTTCTTTGCCGGCTTGCGCATGCGGCTCGAGGCGCCCGAGCTGGACCCGCGCATCGTGATTGTCGATATCGACGAGCGCAGCCTGGCCGAAGTGGGGCGCTTTCCCTGGAGCCGCGACAAGATCGCGCGCCTGGTCGAGCAATTGACCGGTCCCTACCAGGCGGCGGCGGTCGGCTTCGACATTTCCTTCCCCGAGCCCGACACCAGTTCCGGCTATGGCGTGCTGGAGCAGCTGGCTCAGGGCGAATTGCGCCATGTGCCGGGACTGGCGCGCGCGCTGGCCGGCTTGCAGCCCCAGCTCGATTACGACGGCCGGCTGGCGGCCGCCATGCGCGGCCAGCCGGTGGTGCTTGGCTACAGCCTGTCGGGCAGCCAGCGCAAGGGCGTGCTGCCGGCGCCGGCCTTCACGGTCGAGAGCCTGAACGGGCGCACGCTGGATGCCTACACGGCCCAGGGGTACGAAGCCAATATCGCGCGGCTGCAGGAGGCGGCGCAGGGCGCCGGCATTTTCACCGCCGTGGTCGACAGCGATGGCCTGGTGCGCTCCTCGGCCCTGCTGCAGCGCATCGGCGACGGCTATTACCCGACGCTGGCGCTGGCCACCGTGTCGGCCGCGCTGGGCGGACGCGCCATCGCGCCGCTGTGGCAGGGCACGGTCGATACGCTCAGTGCGGCCGAGCGCCAGTCGGGTGGGCTCGATGCGATCGCCCTGTTCCACCGCGAGGGGCAATTGCGCATCCCGGTGGGGGAGGCGCTGACCAGCACGGTGCAGTTCCGCGGGCGCGGCGGGCCGGCCGGCGGCGCCTTCCGCTACGTGCCGGCGGCCGATGTGCTGGCCGGGCGCACCAAGGCTGAGCTGCTGGCAGGCACCATCGTGCTGGTCGGCACCAGTGCGCCGGGCCTGAACGACTTGCGCGCCACGCCGGTGAACGCCGAATATCCGGGGGTGGAGATCCATGCCAACCTGGTCAAATCGATCCTGGACGACAGTTTCAAGCAGCGGCCCGACGTGGCCACCCAGCTTGAAGTGCTGCAGGCGCTGGTGCTGGGCGGCGTGCTGGCGCTGGCGCTGCCGGTGTTGGCACCGGCCTGGGGCATCCTGCTCTCGCTGGCGGCGCTGGGCGGCACCGTGGCGCTGAATTTCCTGCTGTACCGGCGCTACGATGCGGTGCTCAATATGGCCACCTTGCTGCTGCTGGGGACGGGGCTGTTCGTGCTGAACCTGGCCTGGGGCTATTTCTTTGAGGTGCGGCGCGGGCGCGCCCTGGTATCGCGCTTCGGCGAATACGTGGCGCCGGAACTGGTGGCGGAAATGGCGGAAAATCCGGCGGCCTACAGCATGGAGGGCGCCAGCCGCGAACTGAGCGTGATGTTTGTCGATGTGCGCGGATTCACCACCATTGCCGAGAGCCTGTCGCCGCAGGAGCTGCGCGAATACATCAATCGCTACCTGACCGCCATGTCGGAAGAAATCCGCGACCGCCACCGCGGCACCCTCGACAAATACATTGGTGACGCGGTGATGGCATTCTGGGGCGCGCCGCTGGCCTGTGCCGACCACGCCGGGCGGGCGGTGGCCACGGCCCTGGCGATGCAGGCCAGCGCGGTGCGCCTGAGCGCGGAGTTCGAGCAGCGCGGCTGGCCGGCGCTGCGCATCGGCATCGGCATCAATACCGGCCCGATGCACGTGGGCGACATGGGCTCGCGCATCCGCCGCGCCTATACGGTGATGGGCGACGCGGTCAACCTGGCGTCGCGGCTGGAAGGGATCACCAAGGTCTACGGGGCCGGCATCGTTGTCGGCGCTGCAACGCGTGCGGCCGCGTCCGGCTTTGCCTGGCGCGAGCTGGACCTGGTACGGGTAAAGGGCAAGCTGGAACCGGTTGCCATTTTCGAGCCGATGGGACCGGAAGCGGGACTGGAGGCGGCAGCGCGCGATGCACTGCAGCGCTGGCACGCGGCGCTGGCCCTGGTGCGCGCCCAGCAGTGGCAGGCCGCCCGCCCGGTCCTGCTGGAGCTGGCGGCTGCGGCGCCGCGGGAACGCCTGTACGCGCTCTACCTGGAACGCATCGCCCACTATGAAAAGCAGCCTCCCGGCGACGGTTGGGACGGCGTTACAACGTTCGACAGCAAATAAGCAACACTCAACGGTGCGCGCCCGCCGCAGGCGTACAATGAGGCTGTGGTTCGGACTTTTATGTCCTAAACTGAAGGTAACAAGAGTTGCTCCTTTGCCAGGCAGTCGCATGCCGGGAGAACCATCATGAAGTCTTACCTTGCGTCGATCCTGGCCTGTGCCGCGTGCAGCGGTGCACTTGCCGCGCCACCCGGTACACAGCGCGTACCCGAGCGCAACGCGCCTGCCTTTGATTTTTCCGCAACCGCCTATCCGCAATCGAGCTTGCCCGGCCTGCCCGGTACCACCCCGACCACGCGCCTGGCGGCCTCGCTCACCCAGAGCCTGCCACGCGACTTCATTGTGCGCGCCAGCGTGAATGCCCAATACACGCCAGGCGACGTGGCGCTGCAGGACAGCCTGGCACCAGCGGCGACCACAGCCTTGCGCCTGATGGCGAACCGCGATTCCCTGCGCGATGGCGGCCTGGGCAGCAATGTCGAACTGTATTCCCCTGATATCTGCCTGGGCGCAGGGCGCCATTGCCGCGCGCTGCTGTATTACGACCGCAATGCGCTGCGCTACAACCGGGCGTCGAACGGCCAGTTGCGTACCCGTAATGTGGGCAGCGCCGGCATCGGCGTGCGCATGAAACTGGACAGGCATTCCAGCATGCAGCTCGACCTGGGCCGGGTGGTGCGTTCCGACGTCATGCCCGACGATGCGCGCAGCCGCGTGACGCTGCGCTATGGCTATGCATGGTGAGCTGGCGCCTGCCTTGCCATTTGCGAAAAAACATCAATCCCCCGCGTCCCGAATACCTCGCCATTTGCAAGCAGCTGCTTTCGCGCCGCGCCGCGCGACAATGGCTGCTGCCCACCTTTTCCCTGACCGAACAATATGAAACGACGCCTCGCGTTCCTGTTTGCTGCCACCCTTTGCACGGCCGCCGCCGCCGCCCCCGATCCGGCGCCGGATCCCGGCATCGTCCGTTTCGATATCGAGCGCTACGACGTGCGCGGCAATACCTTGTTGCCGCCGGAACAGGTGGCGCGCGTGCTGGCGCCGTTCACCGGTCGCGGGCGCGATTTCGGCGACGTGCAGCAGGCGCTGGAAGCGCTGACCGCCGCCTACCAGGCCGCCGGCTACACCCTGGTTGCCGTCACGTTGCCCGAGCAGGAACTGGCGCGCGGCGTGGTGCGGCTGGACGTGGTGCAGTCTCGCATCGGCCAGGTCCAGGTGCGGGGCCAGCGTTATGTCGACGAGGCCAACGTGCGGCGAGCTCTGCCGCCGCTGCGCGAAGGAGAAGTGCCGGACATGGATGCAATTTCGTCGGCATTGAAGCTGGCCAACGAGCATCCGGCGCGCCAGGTCACCATGAAGCTGCAAAGCGGTACTCGTGACGACGAGGTGGATGCCGTGCTGGAAGTGGCCGACGAGCGGCCGTGGAAGGTCATGCTGAATGCCGACAATAGCGGCACCGAGCAGACCGGCCGCGCGCGCATCGGGGTGGGGCTGCAGCATGCCAACCTGTTCGGCCTCGACCATGTGGCCAGCCTGCAGTACACCACTTCGGCCGAAGAGCCGGGGCGCGTCAAAGTCTATGGCCTCGGCTACCACATTCCACTGTATCAGCTGGGCGACGCGCTCGACCTGTACGCCAGCTATTCGAACGTCGACTCGGGCACCGTGGGCGTCGGGGCCTTCAATGTGGCGGTGAGCGGGCAGGGCACGGTGTTCGGCGTGCGCTACAGCCACTACCTGGCGCGCCGGCCCGGTTACGAGGGACGGCTGCTGTTCGGCGCGGAGTCCAAGGCCTTTCGCAACAGCGTGGTGTTGCTGGGGCAGGAGCTGGGCAACGACGTCACGGTGCGGCCGCTCAGCGTGGGCTACCTGGGCAACTGGAATTCAGCGGGCGGCGATCACGGCCTGTCGCTGACCCTGCTGCGCAATGTACCGGGAGGCAAGCGAGGCGGCCAGGATGATTTCAACCGGGCACGCACCGGGGCGCCCGACAACTACACCATCGTGCGGCTGGGCGCGAGCGTCAGCCGCCTGTTGCCGCAGGACTGGCAATGGCGCGCCATCTTCAACGGCCAGTACAGCGCCGACGCCCTGGTGCCGGGCGAACAGTTCGGCGCCGGCGGCGCGGCCTCGGTACGCGGCCTGCCCGAACGCGAAATCGCCAACGACAAAGGGGCGGGCATCAACCTGGAACTGTACACGACCAATTTGTGCGGCGAGCGCTGGCAATGCCGGCTGCTGGCCTTCCACGACCGCGCCCACGTGCGGCGCAATGATGCGCTGCCGGGCGAGCTGACGCGTGCCACGGTGGCCAGTACGGGACTTGGCCTGCGCCTGCTGCTGGGCAGCCAGGCCAACCTGCAACTCGATTACGGCCACGTGGTACAAGGCGGCCCTACCGGACGCGACGGCAGCGGCAGGCTGCACCTGCGCGTCGGCCTTGCTTATTGAGGACTCATCATGAAGCACAGCAAGCACAGCACGTTGCAGCGCAAGCTGCTGGGCCTGGCGATCGCCGCCTGTTTCGGCAGCGCGCAGGCCAATCCGGTGGCGCCCAGGGTGGTGGCGGGCCAGGCCAGCTTCAGCCAGCAGGGCAATGTCTTCACGGTGGCCAATACGCCGAACACCATCATCAACTGGCAAAGTTTTTCGATCGGCGCCGACGAGGTGACGCGTTTCCTGCAGCAGGGGGCCGACAGCAAGGTGCTGAACCGGATCGGCGGGCAGGATCCCAGCCGCATCCTGGGCAGCCTGCAGTCGAACGGCCAGGTCTACCTGTTGAACCCGAACGGCGTGCTGTTCGGCCAGGGCGCGCGCATCGACGTGCAAGGGCTGGTGGCGTCGAGCCTGGCCTTGTCCGATGCCGATTTCCTGGCCGGACGCATGCATTTTGCGGGCACGCTGGGCGCGGGCAAGGTGGAGAACCATGGACAGATCACGACGCCGCATGGCGGCCAGGTCTACCTGGTGGCGCCGCAGGTGGAAAACAGCGGCATCATCCAGGTGCCCGGAGGCGGCGTCATGCTGGCCGCAGGGCATAGCGTGCAGCTGGTCGATAGCGCCAACCCGGCACTGCAGGTAGTGGTGTCGGCGCCTGCCGACCAGGCGCTGAACCTGGGCCAGGTGGTGGCGCAGGGCGGCCGTATCGGCATCTTCGGCGCGCTGGTCAGGCAGCGCGGCACGGTCAGCGCCGACAGCGCCGTGCGCGGCGCGCAGGGCCAGGTGCTGCTGCGCGCCAGCGGCAGCACCATGCTCGAAGGCGGCAGCCGCACCACGGCGCGCGGAGGCGGCGAAGTGGCCGTACTGGGGCAGCAGGTCGGATTGACGGGCGATGTGCGGGTCGATGCCAGCGGCGACGAAGGCGGCGGCAGGGTGCTGGTCGGCGGCGACTACCGCGGCGCCAACCCGCAGGTGCCGAATGCGCGCCAGGTCTACGTGGGCAAGGATGCCATGCTGGCGGCCGACGCCGGCAGCAGCGGAAAGGGCGGCAAGGTGGTCGTCTGGGCCGACGAGACAGCGCGCGTGCACGGCAGCATTTCTGCCCGCGGCGGCATGCAGGGCGGCGATGGCGGCCTGGTGGAGACGTCTGCGCACCAGCTGGAACTGGGCGGGCTGCGGGTCGACGCCGGGGCCGCGCGGGGACGGCTTGGCCAGTGGCTGCTCGATCCATATGACATCGAAGTGAAGCTGGCGCCAGGCGTACCGGCCACCCTGACCGACGTTGCGAACTTCAGTGCGGGCAATCCCAGCGGCATTACCGAACTGGCCACTGCCTTGCTGAATGGCGCGACGGCCGACGTCACCTTGCAGGCCAGGCATGACATCACCTTCGTTGATCCGGTTGCGATTGCCGCACCGGGCGTCGGCCTGCTGGCCCAGGCCGGCAACCACATCATGGTCAAAAGCCGGCTGGCCACCAATGGCGGCATGCTGCGCTTGCAGGCCAACGACCCGGCTTCGGGCATGGCCAGCGGCAGCGGCGCCGTCAAATTGACGGCGAGCCTCGAGACCGGCATGGGCGCGATCGAGTTGAGCGGCGCTGAAATCGAGGTCGGGGCAGGTGTGCTGGTGGCGGGGCAGGAGCAGCGCTGGAAGGCCGACAGCATGCGCATCGCCGGCGCTGCCCAGGTGCAGGCAGCCAACAGCGTCTCGTTGATCCCGTCCACCCTGACCACGGCCATCAGGCTGGGCGAGGTAAGTGACGGCACGCCGGGCGTGCTGGCGCTGGACGGTGGGGAGCTGGCAGCCATCAGTACGCAAAACCTGAATATCGGCTTTGGCCAGCATTACGGCACGCTCAGCATCGATGGCCTGCTGGACCTGGCCGCCAGCAATGCCGGCAACGCCATGCTGACCCTGGCCAGCAATACGATCGCCGTCAACGGTGCGCTGAAGTCGCGCTCCGGCGTGTACCTGCAGAGCAGCGGTGCGCTCGCCGGCAACGGCTCAATTACGGCGCCGGTCCTGCTGGTCAACGCAGGTTCAGTGGCGCTGACGGGGCCCAACCAGGTGATGGGGCTTGCCGCCTTGGCGACGGGCGACATCAGCTTCAATAATGTGGGCAACCTGAACCTGACTCATGGGAATGGCCTGAGCGGGGTGCAGACGACGGGAAACCTGAGTCTCAAGGCAAGCAGCCTGAACCAGGAGTACGGCATGCCGCTGCGCGCGGCCAGCCTGACCCTGGACGGGATCGGCCAGGTGAACCTAGCCGGCGGCAACAACCAGGTCAACGTCCTGCGCGCCCAGGGCGTTGGAAACCTGAACTATGCAGATAGCGGCTCGCTCGAGGTCCAGGCGCTGAGCCAGGCCGACAGCGCGGGCAGCGGCGGCTTCGGCAACCTGCACGTGGCAGCCGGCGGCACGCTGGTGGTCAGCGGCGCGGTGAATGGCAACGGCAAGCCGTTGCAACTGGAGGGCGGGGCGCTGAGGCTGGCACCAACCGCGATGGTCAGCGGCGGCCCCATGCTGTTGCGTGCCAACAGCGGCAGCCTGGCCAGCGAACTCGGCGCGCAGGTGAATGCCATCGACGTCGGACTGGAAGCGAATGCGATGAGCCTGGCGGGGCAGGTCAGCGCCGCCAACAGCATCCGCATTTCCAGCATTGGCGGCGCGCCCATAACCGTGGGCGGTATTCCTAGCTCCGAGAGCGGCGGGCTGGTGGTGGGCAATGCGGATATGGGGCGGCTGGCGGCGCCCAACCTGCTGGTCGGCGGCAGCATTTTCGATTCGAGTGGCAGCCCGGCACCCAATGCCAGCCATATCACGGCCAATCAACTGGACCTGTCAGGCTCCAGCTTGCTCAAGTCGCTGGTATTGCAGACCAGCGGCGATATCGACCTGGCCGGGACGGTCACGCTGCCGGCTGGCGCCGGGCTGGGCGCGGAGGCCGGCGGGACGCTTTCCAGCAATGCCCTGGTCAGCGCGCAAAGCATCAAGCTGCGCGGCGGTTCCGTGGTGCTGGGCGGGGCTGCCGGCAGCGGCATGGCGGCCGACATGATCGGAATTGACAGTGCCGGCAACATCGAGCTCGGCGGAGACAGGCCGCTTGCCACTCCCAGCACGCACCTGAGCAGCGCTGGCCTGGCTTCCCTGAACACGCCGCGCCTGTTCATCACCGCCGCCGGCGGCATGACAGTGGGCGGGCCGGTAAGCCTGCCCGGCAGGGAGCTGGAACTGGAAGCGCGTTCCGGTGCGCTGCAGGTGGCGGCGCCGCTGCAGGCGGACGTGGTACACCTGAACGCCGATGCCATGGACTTCACAGCCGATGTGACAGCCAGCCTGGCCTCGCTGACGCCGGCCACGCCCGGCAACAGCATCTCCATTGGCGCGGCGTGCGGTACGGGGTGTTTGTCGCTGACCCAGCTGAACAGGATCGCTGCCGGCACGGTGGGCATTGGCAATCGCGATGATGGCAGCGATGCACCCGTTCCAGGCACCAAGCCCGGCACTACCAGCGGCAGCGGTACCGACGCCGGGAATGGCAGCTCCAGCTTTGGTTCCGGTGCGATCCATATTGGCGGTGCCGCCAACCTGAATCCACTGACCACGCGCTTGGGCCTGATTACGACTGCCGGTATTACCCAGGACATCGCCAATGCGGCGGCTGCCCTGAAGGTGCAGGAACTGGGGATCGATGCCGGGGCCAGCGTCCAGCTGGACCACAGCGGCAACCAGGTGGCGCATCTCGCCGGCGTGGTCAGCAACGGCAACCTCGACTTCCGCAGCAGCCAGTCGCTATCGGTGCTGCGCCTGCAAGGCGGCAATAGCGCGGGCGGCAGCGGTTACGACATCAATGGCATCCAGGTCGGCGGCACGGCAACGCTGCGCACGGATGGCGCCCTGGCTACGGAAGGGGCGGCGATCCGTGCCACCAGGCTGGTGGCGAAAGCGGGCGCCAATATCGGGACATCTGCGGCGGCACTGCAAACCTTTGTGGCGGAACTGGATGTGGAAAGCACGGCCGGCAGCGGGGCTGCGCCGATCTTCATCAGCAATAACGCCGGCAAACCGGCGCCGCTCTCGCTGCTGCAGTTGAAACTGGCTCCCGGCAATGGCGGCGAGATTGCACTCGACAATTATGGCGCGCTCACGCTTGCGGCCGGTGGCGTGGTGAGCAGTGACAGCGGCAATATCCGGCTGACAGCGCATAGTCCGCTGAGTATTTTTGGCAATGTCCTGTCCAACTCCGGCGACATCCTGCTGGAAGCGGGAAGCACCGGCAGCGATGCCGACGACCTGACGATTGCCGGCAGCGCGCTGGTGAAAAGTAATACCGGCAATGTCAAGCTTGCAGCCGGTTCGGACGTGAACTATGCAGCGGGGACGGTGCAGGCGCCTGGCGGCAGCATCGGCGTCAATGGCACCATCGTGACGCCTCCTGTGCAGCCGCCCGAGCAGCCGCCGACGTCGATCGACCAATGCCAGGTGAACCCGGGCCTGCCCGGCTGCCAGCTGGTGCTGCCGCCCACCGAAGCGCAACCCATCAACCCGGTACAGCAGGCAGTCAGCCAGACCATTCAGGTCATCAACAGCGCCGGCAGCGATCCAGCCCAGGTTTCGGTGGCTAGTGCGCCGGAGGAAGGGAAGGACAAGCAGGCGAAAAAAGACGACAAGGGCGAGAAGCTGTCGCAGGACAACACCACTGGAGCGAAAAAGAATGAACCCGCTACAAAAATGTACTGCAACTAAGGGCCTGGCGCTGGCGCTGCTGTGGCTGCTGTCCGCGCTGGCGCTGGCGGCTCCCGTGGCGGGCACGGTGGTCCAGTTGAGCGGGCCGCTGATGGCGCGCAAGGCAGACGGCACGGTGAAGGTGCTGGCCATCAAGTCGGAAGTGGAGAATGGCGATACGCTGGTGACGGAGAAAAATACCTATGCCTTGCTGCGCTTTATCGACAATAGTGAAATCACGCTGCGCCCCGGCAGCACGCTGACCATCGAGAATTTCAGCTTCGACAGCGGCAAGCAGGATGGCGACCGGGCACAGTTCAACCTGGTCAAAGGGGGCTTGCGCGCGGCGTCCGGCCTGCTGGGCAAGCGCAGCAAGGAGAAGTTCGAGCTGAGAACGCCGGCGGCCACCATCGGCATCCGCGGCACCCTGTTCGTGGCGGAATTTGTACCGGCGGCCGGCCAGTTGCCGGCGGCGCGTGCCCCTGGGCTGTACGTCCAGGTGCTGGACGGCATGGTCCACCTGAACAACCCGGCAGGAACCCAGGTTTTCAATGCCGGCCAGTTCGGCTTTTCGCCGAATATGACGCTGCCACCCGTGGTGTTGCCGCAGAACCCGGGCATGCAGTTCAATCCACCCCCCATTTTCAGCAGCCAGACAAGCGGTCCCCGTGCTGCCGATAACCGGGCGCAACGTGCGGTCGACTGCGAAGTGCGCTGATGGCGCGGCCTGAAAATAGCGCTTGACCTTCCCATCGTGGGATACTTGATACTGGTCGCCAGAGCATAGGCGAGGAGTATCCCATGAGTCAGTTCCAGCAAACCGTCCGAATAGAAGGCATGAGTTGCGCATCCTGCGTGCGCCGCGTCGAAAAGGCGCTGGCGACCGTCCCGGGCGTGGCGCATGCCGCAGTCAACCTGGCCACCGAGACCGCACGCGTCGATTCCGATTCGCCGGTTGCCTTCACCGCCCTGCAGCAGGCCATCGGCAAGGCCGGCTATGCCGCCAGTGAACTGGCGGCGCCCGCTGCCGATTCCGCGCCGCGCATTCCTGAAGGGCTGGCCGTCGTCCTTTCCGCACTGCTCTCGGTGCCGCTGGTGGTGCCGATGGTGGCCGAGTGGTTCGGCGCACACCTGATGATGCCGGTATGGCTGCAATGGCTGCTGGCGACGCCGGTGCAATTCGTGTTCGGAGCGCGCTTCTATCGCGCCGGCTGGAAAGCTGTGAAGGCGCGTGCCGGCAACATGGACCTGCTGGTGGCGCTGGGCACGTCGGCAGCATACGGCTTGAGCGTCTACCTGGCGCTGGCGCGCGGGCAGGGCATGCACCTGTATTTCGAAGCCTCGGCGGTCGTGCTGACCCTGGTCTTGCTCGGTAAATGGCTGGAAGCGCGGGCCAAGCGGCAAACCGCATCCGCCATCCGCGCGCTGCAGGACCTGCGGCCGGTGACCGCGCGCGTGCGGCGCGAGGGCGAGTCGGATGCCGACTTGCCGATCGAGCAGGTGCGAGTGGGCGATATCGTGGTGATCCGCGCCGGCGAGCGCGTGGCAGTGGATGGCGAAGTGGTGGATGGCGCCAGCCACGTCGATGAGTCGCTGATCACCGGCGAGAGCCTGCCGGTCGCCAAGCACGTTGGCGACCGCGTTACCGGCGGCGCAATCAATGGCGAAGGATTGCTGCTGGTGCGCACCGGGGCAACGGGGGCGGAAACCATGCTGTCGCGGATCATCCGCCTGGTGGAAGACGCACAGTCGGCCAAGGCGCCGGTCCAGAAGCTGGTCGACAAGGTAGCTGCGGTATTCGTGCCGGTAGTGCTGGTGCTGGCCTTGCTGACGCTGGCCGGCTGGTGGCTGGCTAGCGGGAATGTCGAGCAGGCCGTTATCAACGCAGTAGTAGTGATGGTGATTGCCTGCCCATGCGCGCTGGGCCTCGCCACGCCGGCTGCGATCATGGCCGGCACCGGCGTCGCGGCGCGCCATGGCATCCTGATCAAGGATGCCGAGGCACTGGAGATGGCGCGCCAGGTTGATACCGTGGTGTTCGACAAGACCGGCACGCTCACGCAAGGCAAGCCGGTGCTGGCGCAACTGCTGCCGCATGGCGTGCCTGCCGGCCGCGCGCTGCAACTGTCGGCCGCCATCCAGCGCGGCAGCGAACATTCGCTGGCCCGCGCAGTGCTCGACGCGGAGGCCGCTTCGGGCGAAGCGCCGCCGGCGCTCACTGCCAATGCGGTGAGCACGCTGGCCGGCCGCGGCCTGGCGGCGACGGTGGACGGCCTGGAGCTGATCCTCGGCAGCGGACGCTTGATGGCGGAACGAGGCATTGACCTGTCGCCGTTGCGGCCAAGGGCTTTGGAACTGGAGGCGGCCGGCCACACGATATCCTGGCTGGCCGATGCCGGCAGCAAGCGGTTGCTCGGCTTGCTGGCCTTTGCCGACCAGCCCAAATCGCATGCCCGCGCCGCGGTAGATCGCCTGCACGCTCGCGGCATCGCCACCGTGATGCTGACCGGCGACAACCAGGGCAGCGCGCAAGCGGTAGCGCAGGCGCTTGGCATCGGCAGCGTGGAAGCCAACCTCCTGCCAGCCGACAAAACCACCGTCATTGCGCGGCTCAAGGCGGAAGGCAAGCGCGTTGCCATGGTCGGCGACGGCATCAACGACGCACCGGCGCTGGCCGCAGCGCACGTCGGCATCGCAATGGCGACCGGCACCGACGTCGCCATGAACGCCGCCGGCATCACGCTGATGCGCGGCGAACCGCTGCTGGTGGCCGACGCGATCGACATCTCGCACCGCACCTTCAGCAAGATCCGCCAGAACCTGTTCTGGGCCTTCATCTACAATGTGGCAGGGATTCCGCTGGCGGCCCTCGGCATGCTGAATCCCTTGCTGGCCGGCGCCGCGATGGCATTCAGCTCGGTTAGCGTGATCGGGAACGCCTTGCTGCTGCGCCGCTGGCAGCCTTCGAAGGAGTAAGCAATGAATATCGGACAAGCCGCTGCCGCGTCGGGCGTCAGCGCCAAAATGATCCGCTACTACGAAAGCATTGGCCTGGTGCGTGAAACGTCACGCACCGAGAGCGGCTACCGGATCTACGGCGAAAACGACCTGCACACGCTGCGCTTCATCAAGCGCGCCCGCAACCTGGGCTTTTCGCTGGAACAGATCGGCGACCTGTTGTCGCTATGGCAGGACACTGGCCGCGCCAGCTCGGACGTGAAGACCATCGCGATGAGCCACGTGGAGGAGCTGAACCAGCGCATCGTCGAGCTGACGGAGATGCGCGACACGCTGGCCAGCCTGGCGAAAACCTGCCACGGCGACGACCGCCCGGATTGCCCGATCCTGCAAACGCTGGGGTCAGCGCAGGAACATGTACACGGTGAGCACTGCGCCCAAGATCACGACAAAGATGCGCATCAATTGCGGGGGAAGGCGATAGATCAGCCACGAACCAAGAAGGCCGCCCGCAATACCACCAGCGCATAAAGCCAGGGCAGCGGCCCAGCTGATCATGCCCGAGAAAGCGAAGATCAGGGTGGCGGAAGCGTTCATTGCCATCGCCAGCATGTTCTTGGTCGCCGTGGCGGCACGGATCTGCTGCCCGGCGATAGTCAGCGCAGCAAGCATCAGGAAGCCGATGCCGCCGCCGAAGTAGCCGCCATAAATCGAAATGCACGATTGCACCACAGCCAGCATCCATTTCGGCATGCTGGAGGCCGCCTGCATTGGCTGGCGGCGGAAAGCACCCCAGGCGAACATGGAGGTGGCGAACAGCACCAGCCAGGGCACCAGTTTGGCAAAGAAGGTCGGCGGCGTGATCCACAGCAGGATGGCGCCGAAAATGCCGCCAACAATGCTGATAGTGAAAAGCTGCGGGAAGGTCAGGCCGCTGACGCCCTCCGCGAACTTGCGGCCGGCGATGGCGGATGTCGCCTGGCTCGGGAACATGGCGACCGTGGAAGTCATGTTCGCCGCGACCGGGTTCAGCCCGGCCAGCAACAAGGCCGGAAAAGTGATGAAAGAGCCGCCGCCAGCCAACGCATTCTGCGTGCCGGCGAAAAGTCCTGCTGCGGCGAGCAGTAAGATGGTATGGAGTTCGGGCATCAGGCCATTATAGCCAAGCTATTTGAAAGTCGGGGTCAGCTCTGGCAATCCGCCATCTTTTTCGCAATGCGAAAAAGATGGCGGATTGCCAGAGCTGACCCCGACTTGCATTTCAGGCGGCGCGGCGGGGCGCGCGCGTGGCGGCGATGGTTTCTGCCAGGCGGTCGGTGGCGCTCTCGGCTTCGGCGATGGAGCGCAGCAGGCGGTCGTCGCCGAACTCGTCATATTCGATGGCCGCGCTGCAGGCATCGGTCACGCCAAGGTAGCGGAATACGCTGCGTACCGACGCTTCGACATGGTTGATGCCCTCAAGCCGCTGGCCGGGATCGTAGCCATAGTCGCCGCGCGAGGACAGGATCACCAGCTGCTTGCCGGCCTCCGCGAGCAGAGGCCAGTACGGCTCCCCGGCGCGCGAGCGGTCGAAGCCAAAAGTACGTCCAACCCGTACAATATTGTCGATCCAGGCCTTGAACTGCGCTGGCGGGCCGAAGTTATACATCGGCACGCCGGCAACGATGATGTCTGCTGCCAGCAATTCATCCACCAGCGCATCGCTTTGCGCCAGGGCATCCACCATCCACGGCTCGCGCGCTTCGGGTGGCGTAAAGGCGGCATGCACCCAACCACCTGTCACCGGCGACGGCGGCTCTGCGCCGACATCGCGATAGATGACTGTTGCCCTGCTATCGAGCTGGAGGTAGCGCTCGATGAAGCGGGCAGTCAGGCGGCGCGTATGCGAGCCGTGTGCCTGTTCGCCGGATCGGCCGCGCCGGGCGCTTGAATCAATGTGCAGGATGGTGGTCATATGTACTCTCCGTCAGGTTGCGATGGCCATACTTTGCGCTGGCCGGCAGGTAGTGACAAACGATTAATTCTCAGCGGATGGATGAACTCAATTCATGTATAGTCATCAACATGAAACGCCGCCTGCCATCCCTGTCCGCCCTGCGCGGCTTCGAGGCCGCTGCGCGGCTGCAAAGCTTCAAGCTCGCTGCCGAGGAGCTGTCGGTCAGCGCTACTTCGATCAGCCACCAGGTGCGTGCGCTGGAGGAGGCGCTGGAGGTGCGCCTGTTCCTGCGCAAGACCCGCGCCGTCGAGCTGACACCGGAAGGTCGCATCCTGCTGCAGGCGACCGGCAACGGCTTTGACGCCATCGCTGCCGGTGTCGAGCGGTTGCGGCAAGAGCAGCGACGTACGGTCACCTTGTCGACCACGCCGTCCTTCGCGGCGCGCTGGCTGGTGCCGCGGCTGACATCCTTCAACTCGGCCCATCCCGGCATCGCCCTTAACGTCCAGGCCAGCAACAAGCCGGTCGACCTGGCCGGCGGCGCAGCGGACCTGGCAGTGCGGGGCGGCGGCGGGCATTTCGCAGGCTTGCACGCGGAGCGACTGATGCGGGCCGGTTTTGCACCGGTTGCCAGCCCGCGCCTGAAGTTGCGCAAGGCGGGCGATGTGGCGCGCCATCCCCTAATTCATTTCGACTGGCAGCGCGGCTTCAAAGGCGCCTTGACCTGGGATAAGTGGGCGAAAGCAGCCGGTGTGGCGCTGGACGTGACGACCGGCGCGCGTTTTTCGGAGGAGTCGCATGCGGTGCAAGCCGCAATCGCAGGGCAGGGCGTGGTGTTGACTGCCTTGCCATTGGTGCGCGAGGAAATCAGTATGGGACTGCTGGAAGCGCCGGTCGGCCCGGTGCTCGGCGGATTCGACTTTTATGTTGTGCGGCCTGAAGGCGACGATCCACGCGAAGAGGTGCGCGCCGTCGAAGAATGGCTGCTGGCACAGGAGGAGCAATGATGGAGCCTTATAAGCTTTACTACTGGCCGACGATCCAGGGCCGGGGAGAATTCGTGCGGCTGGCGCTGGAGGAGGCTGACGTTCCTTACATCGATGTGGCGCGCGGCAAGGGCGGCATGAAGGCAATGACCGAATTGATCGCGGGCGGCAGCGACCCGCGTGCCGCTTTCGCGCCGCCCATCCTGCAGGCCGGTGAACTCATGATCGGACAGACGGCCAACATCCTGATGTTCCTGGGGGCACGGCACGGGCTTGCGCCGCGCTCCGAAGCGGGACGGCTACGGTGCAATCAGCTGCAGCTCACCATTGCGGACATCGTCGGCGAGGCGCACGACACGCATCATCCGATCTCGGTGAATATGTATTACGAAGAGCAGGCGCGGGAATCGAAGGCGCGGGCGCGCGATTTTGCGATTGAGCGCATTCCAAAGTACCTGGATTATTTCGAAACCGTGCTGCGGATCAACCAGGCGCGCGGCGGATGGATTGTCGGTTCGCGCCTGAGCTATGTCGACCTGTCGCTGTTCCAGTTGCTGGATGGCTTGTGCTATGCCTTCCCGAAAGCGATGGCGACCTATGAAGGGCGTTGGCCCGGCCTGCAACGGCTGGCCGGGCGGGTGGCGGCGCGGCCGAGGGTCGCCGCCTACCTGGCGTCCAAACGCCGCCTCGCCAACAACGAGGACGACGTGTTCCGGCATTACCCGGAACTGGAGCAGGGAGTACGCCTTAAACCGCGCGGGTGACGGGATAGCCGGCATCCACGATGGCCGCCTTGATCGGTTCCAGCGCCGAAGCCGAGTTGACCTTGACGTGCTTGCCCTTCAGGTCGACCTCGACGAAGGCGGCCGGATCAACGGTGTGCACGGCTTCCGTCACTGCCGAGACGCAGTGGCCGCAGGTCATGTTTTCTACAGTCAGTTCATACATTTGGAGTTCCTTTCGTCATATGGGTAAACGTACTTTAGTCCTTCCCACGATTGTAATGTCAAGCATCCTTGCATTGTTTTTACTGCAGGGCTGTTCTGCGAAGTACGCTCCTGCGCCAGGATCGGCAGGAGCTGTCGGGGAGGCGCGCATGGCTGGACCGGCAGCACCGGCTCCCGACGGTTCGCCGGCTGAAACGCAACGCGGCAAATATCTCGCCTATGAGCACTCGGTCACCGTCGACTCGCCCGAAGGTGGCGTCAAGCCCCTGCTCGATAAACTGGTGGCGGCCTGCCAGGCCGATGCGGCGAACCAATGCACGCTGCTGACGTCCGGCGTGGAAGGCGGAAGGGAGTCGAGTGCCCATATCCGTGTTCGCGTGAAGCGTCCCGGCATCGAGAAATTGATTTCGTTGGCGGCGACGGGAGGCGAAGTCGCATCTCGCAATACGTCAGCGGAAGACCTGGAAGGCCCCATTCGCGACAATGCCAAGCGCCTCGATATGCTGCGTTCCTATCGCGAGAAGCTGCTGGCGCTGGAGAGCAAAGTGGGCAGCAACCCCGAAGCCCTGATCAAGGTGTCGCAGGAATTGGCGACGGTGCAAAGCGAACTGGAATCGGCAACCGGCGTTGAAGCGCGCCTGATGGAGCGGGTCAAAATGGACCTGCTGAACATCTCCATCCAGTCCCGCACCCAGCGCGGCTTCTGGTCGCCCGTCAAGCGCGCGGCAAGCGATTTTGGCAGCAACCTGTCGGAAGGCATCGCCAGTGCGATTACCGGCCTGGCCTATCTGCTGCCTTGGTCGCTGATTCTGTTTGCGGCGGGCTTCGTACTGCGCAAGATCTGGCGCAGGATGCGGCGGAAATGAGTGGCAACGTCAAATGGCTGGTGCAAAAGGAAGGCTTCGCCATGGCAAACCGTACGGAAGCCATCGAGGCACTCGGGCGGTTTGGATTTAACTACGACAGTTTTGGCCTTGTGCCGCCGTGGACGAAAGTACTGAATCTAGCGCAAATCCTCTTGGATCCTGGGTCGAAGTACATCGTCCGCGGCGGGACGCGCCTGCATGCCATATTGAACTCAGTCCAAAGCCTGAACGAGCTGGATGAGCAATTGACTCCAGGGCAGGTGGAGCATGGCGCGCTCTACTTGCGGCAACTCAAGCAAGGGATCTTCTACGATGAGCAGAAGTTCGACCAAGCCTACTATGCAGGCCTTGACCTGCCGCTGCTGAACGGCGATGCGACGATGTATCCGATTGCGGCAAACCTGTTGCAGTCTTTTGACCGCGAGATGTTTATCAAGCCGAGCAAGGATGAGAAAGCTTTCGATGCAGGCATCCTTGCGCCGGGGCAGACGATCGAAGGGTTCATCGCCAGCCAGCCGCAGGCGCGAAATTGGGAAGATGAAATGGCCGTTATCGCGCCATGCAAGGCGATTACCGCCGAATACCGCTTTTTCGTGGTTGACCGGCAGGTCATCACAGGATCGCTTTACCGATTCGCCGGGAGAGCCAATTTCAATGCAAATATTCCGGCCAACGTGATTCAGTGTGCGATCGAATTCGCACAGATGTACCAGCCCCATTCGGTATTCACGATGGATCTGGCCGAAACACCGGAAGGAATCCGTATCGTTGAATACAACTGCTGGAATGCGTCTCGCATGTATGCAGCAGACGTCGCGAAGATCTTCCATGCCGTGCACAATTTCGTACTGGAGAAGGCTTAATGAAGCAGTCCATCGTCCACATTGCCCTTGTCGTGCGCGATTACGACGAGGCGATTGACTTCTACGTCAACACACTCGGTTTCGAGCTGCTCGATGACACCCACCAGCCGGAGCAGGACAAGCGTTGGGTGGTCGTGGCGCCGCCGGGCGGCTGCGGAACCACCATTTTGCTGGCGCGCGCGTCCAAGCCGGAGCAGGAGCCCTTTGTTGGCAACCAGGCTGGCGGCAGGGTGTTCCTGTTCCTGAATACCGACGACTTCTGGCGCGACTTCGAGCGATTAAGGGCGAAAGGCGTGCGCATCGTGCGGGAACCGAAGCAACAGGACTACGGTATGGTTGCGGTCTTTGCGGACTTGTATGGCAACCTGTGGGATTTGTTGCAGCTGAATCAGGAACATCATCTTGCTCGGCGCATAAACCGGTAAGCCGGTGTCTGTCCCGCAGGGTCTGAACCATCCGATCGCGCGCCGCGGACAATAAAAAGCCCCGCACTTGGTGAACTGACCCCGTTTAGTTGGACGGTTTAGTTTGCTAGGCTGCCGAGGGCTGGGTCCTGTATTGCACAGGACTCAGCCCTTTTAGTTTTTGTCTGATGCGGTGGTGATTATAGTAGTGGATGTACT
>Ga0209050_1001481_pt1 | contig 25025 bp, 21 predicted proteins | sample Araplavi_mTSA_r2_FD_184276 | JGI IMG/M metagenome (GOLD analysis project Ga0209050, IMG submission 184276) | Arabidopsis root microbial communities from North Carolina, USA - plate scrape MF_Cvi_mTSA_r2 (SPAdes) (version 2) | ecosystem: Host-associated > Plants > Roots > Endosphere | place: USA... | reverse complement strand
GCGTACGGACTCTTCGCCTTCCTTGATCTCGAGCTCGTCGATGCCGGACTCTTCCAGCAATTCGATCAGTTTCTTAACTTTACGGATATCCATGAATCATCAACTCCCAAGGGTCGGTCAGGGGCGGTTAACTTGTTGTTCAAGCTGTTCCAGGGCGGCCTCCAGGGCCAGTCGGTAACCGCTGGCGCCAAGGCCGCAGATCACTCCCACCGCTACGTCGGAGAAGTAAGAGTGATGGCGGAAAGGTTCGCGTTTGTGCACGTTGGACAAATGCACTTCGATGAATGGGATGCTCACCGCCAGCAGCGCGTCACGTAATGCGACACTTGTATGTGTAAAAGCTGCCGGGTTAATCAAAATGAAGTCCACGCCTTCGCTGCGGGCAGCGTGAATACGGTCGATCAATTCGTACTCGGCATTGCTTTGCAGGTGCAGCAGGTGGTGACCGGCTTCGCGGGCACGGCGTTCCAGATCCTGGTTGATCTGCGCCAGCGTCGTGGCGCCGTAGGTGCCCGGTTCACGAGTGCCGAGCAAGTTCAGGTTGGGTCCGTGCAGAACCAGTAGGGTCGCCATCGGCTGTTCCTTTATTTTCCGTGAGCAATTGTCAGAACCCGGCGACTATGCCGCAAAGCCTTTGTGACTGTCCAGTTCTCTGCAATAGGCAGCACGATGACCGATGTTTGCGCGAAATATATGACTGCTTGATTAAATGTGGTCATTCGCCCTGGCAACACGTTCGGCGAAGTCTTTGGCGTTGATCTCGCCGATCACCCGCACATCGGCGCGTTCGACACCGTCCTTGCCGAAAAACATCAGGGCCGGGGGGCCGAACAACTGGTAGCGGTCGAGCAGGGCGCGTTGCTCGGCGTTGCTGGCGGTGATGTCGAAGCGGATCAGCCGGTAACCCTTGAGGCGTTCGATGACGGCAGGGTCGTCCAGCACCTCGCGCTCGATGACTTTGCAACTGATGCACCAGTCCGCATACCAGTCGAGCAGCAGCGGTGTGCCGGAGGAGCGTGCGTCGGCGAGTGCGCGTTCCAGATCGGCCGGCGTGCTGACGGTTTGCCAGGCGCTGGAGATTTGCTCCTGGCCGCGGTTGTCGACGATGCGAGGCTGGCCTATCGGGTTGAACGGGTCGGTCTGGCCGCTGAACGCGCCGTACCAGCAGGCCAGCGCGTAAAACACCAGGAACATGCCGAGCAACTGTCCGAGGCGTTTGCGTGGTGGTTTATAGACGAATTCCAGCGCCCCCATGAAGAGGCCGACGCCGCCGGCCAGCAAGCCGATCAGCAGCAAGGTGACCTGACCCGGCAGGACGCGACTGAGCAGGCCGACGGCCAGGCCGAGCAACAACACGCCAATTGCGTTTTTCACGTAGACCAGCCACGGACCGCTTTTTGGCAACCAGGCTGCGCCACCGGTGGCCACCAGCAACAGCGGTGCCCCCATGCCGAGGCCGAGCATGAACAGTTTCAGGCCGCCGCCCAGCGCATCGCCACTGGCGCTGATGTACAGCAACGCGCCGGCCAGTGGTGCCGAAACACAGGGTGAAACCAGCAAGCTGGAGACCACGCCCAACACCGCGGCGCCCCACAGTGATCCGCCTTCGGTGCGGCCGGCGATGCGGTCCAGGCGACTGCTGATGGCGTGCGGCAGTTTCAGTTCGAAGACACCGAACATCGCCAGCGCGAACAGCGCAAAAAACATCGCAAAAGGCACCAGCACCCAGGCCGACTGCAGTCGCGCCTGCAGATTGAGCTGGGCACCGAACAGGCCCATCAGCGCACCGAGCAGGGCAAAGCACGCGGCCATCGGCAGCACATAGGCCAGTGACAGATTAAAGCCGCGCCAGCCACCGACCTGGCCGCGCAGCACCACCCCGGAGAGGATCGGCAGCATGGGCAGCACGCAGGGTGTGAAGGTCAGGCCCAGGCCCGCGAGGAAAAACAATGCCAGCTCGCGCCAGCTCCATTGAGATGCCGTCGTCGTCGCCACGCCGCTGCCGTCGATGCTCAGGCGCTCGGTCTCCGGCGGATAGCACAGGCCTTTATCGGCGCAACCCTGATAGGTCACGGCCAGGGTGAAGGCCCGCTGATCGGTGCGCGGGAGTTCGACGTCGAGAATGCCGTGGTAGACCTCGACGTCGCCGAAGTACTCATCGTGCTTTTTCTGGCCATCGGGCAGTTTCGCCGCACCGAGCACGACTTCGGCCGGATCGGCGCGAAACTGGAAGCGGTGACGGTAGAGGTAATAGCCTTCAGTGGCGACGAAGCGCAATTTGATCGATTGCGGCGTGCTTTCTACCAGGCTCAACTGGAAGGCTTCGCGCACGGGCAGGAAGTCGGCGCTGTTGTTGATCGAGCCCAGGCTGGCGCTGGGACGATTTTCCAGCAAGCCGGTGGCGCTGGCCGGCAGGGCGAATACTAAAAGCAGCAGGCAGAGCAAACGGCGCATGACAATCTCGCGTATCGGAATTGGGGGGATGATAGCGGACAGCGGCGGGGTGTGCAGGCTGGGAATCTGTGGTGATTGATCTGGCGCCTTCGCGAGCAAGCCCGCTCCCACAGGGGATTGGCGTCGTGCACAAATCAGATGTGGGAGCGGGCTTGCTCGCGAAGGCGGTCTGTCAGACGCGGAAGGCCTGAACGGCTGTATGCAATCGCCCACCCAGCACCAGCAAATTTTCCCCTTGCTCACGCCCTTCGCCGATGCGCAGCAAGTTATCCCCACCCAACTGATGAATCCGCTCGCTGTGATCACGGATCTCGCTGACCGCACCGCTTTGCTGGGCGGTGACATCGGCGATACGCACCGCCGTGTCGGAAATGGTCTGGATCGCCTCGACGATTTTATCCAGCGCGCCATCGGCGGCCTGGGCCTGGCTGGCCGTGGCTTCGGCGTGTTCGACCTGGGCACGCATGCCTTCCACCGACTGCCGCGCGGCGGTTTGCAGCCCGGCGATCAGCGTCTGGATTTCTGCCGTGGCCCCGGCGGTACGTTGCGCCAGTGAGCGCACCTCTTCCGCCACCACGGCAAAGCCGCGGCCCATTTCCCCGGCCCGGGCCGCCTCGATGGCGGCGTTCAAGGCCAGCAGGTTGGTCTGGTCGGCGATCGAGCGGATCACCGTCAACACGCCGCCGATGGTGGCCGACTCCTCGGTCAGGTGTTCGATCATTTGCGCATTGCCTTGCACTTCATCCACCAGTGCATGCAGGCCGGTGAGGCTCAGACCGATGACTTTCTGTCCGTGCTCCACGGCCAGGCCGGCGTGGCGGCTGGCGTCGGCAGCCTGGCTGGCATCGCCGGCGACTTGCTGAATGGTCGCTTCCAGCTCGCTGAGGGAGTCGCGGATCAGCGCCGTATCGCCGGCCTGATGTTGCGCACCGTCATGCAAATCGTTGCTCAGGTCGGCCAGAGTGCGGCTGCTGCCGGCCACTTGCTCGGCATTGAGGCGAATGGTTCCCACCAGGTCCACCAGATAAGCGCGCAGGCGGTTGAGCGAGGCTTCAATGTCATGCAGTTCGCGGTTGGTGTTGCCCAGTTGAATGTCGCGGCTGAAGTCACCTTCGGCCCAGGTCGACAGGGCCGGGGCGAGGTTGGTCAGGGTCCGGGCCAGTTTGCGCTGCAGGGTGTCGATCAGCAGCGCGATCAACAGGATCAAGCCGATCATCACGCCTTGCATCAGCCGTACTTCACCCTGGATCTGCCCGTGCTGGGCGCGTACCACCGGCTCCAGCCCGGCAATGGCCTGTTGCACGTCGGCGATTTTCAGGTGAGTCGCGGTGCTCAGGTCAGCGCGTTTGCCGATTTGATCGCGGGTGCGTGCGAGCTCGGCCGGGTAGCGGGTAAGCAGGCTGTTGAGTTCACGCTTGAGGCCGACGCCGGCATCTTCGGCGACGGTTGTTTCCTTGTTCTCAAGGCCCATCATCGCGGCGAAATCATCGGTGTTCGATTCGCTGCTGGAGGTCACGCCCAGCAAGGGCAGGGCATCGAGTTTCTCTGCCTGGGTGCGGATGTTGGTCACTTCGCGTTCGACGTCGGCGGCCAGCTCGCTGCGGCCGCTGCTGACCAGCTTTTCCCGCGCCAGGGACAATTTGCCCAAGTGCTGCGATGCGATGAGCAGCGGCGTCAGATAGGCGGCATTGCCACTGGCGTACTGGCTGAGCTGATCGAGACTGGCACCCAGTTCCCGTTCGGCCTGCAGCAGCAGGGCCTGCGGATCGCCGGCCAGTTTGCCGGCGGCCAGCAGGTCGGTTTTGCTGAACTCTTCAAGGGTCGACAGGCTCGGGCGCAAAGTCTCGGCCAGGGCGGGTGGCAATTCGCCGAGTTGTTTTTGCAGGCTGTCGATGCCTTGGGCGGCACTGCTCAGGCGCAGGGCATCGCCGCTGCCAAGATAGTCCTCGACGCTGCGGGCGACTTCATGCTGAAACTGCTGCGACAGGCCCAGGTAGCGCTCCATTAATAGATACGGACGCTCAAGGGCTTTTTGCGACCACCACAGCGTGGCGCCGAGGGCCACGCACACGGCCACCAAAAGGAGGGTATTGAGATTGGTCAGCAGCTTCAGGCGCATTAAGGACTACCAACGGCAGAAATGGTAAGCGCCTGAAGTTATTGCGCTTCTGTTACAGGGTTATGACTGTATCGGTCGATTCCGATGAAAAAGTGGCACTTTGCTTTGATGTGCGAGCGGTCTGTACGCGATTGCGTCCGCCGCCCTTGGCACGGTACAGCGCTTCGTCTGCCAGGCTGGCCATCATCAGGCTGTCGGAGCTTTCGCAGAACTCCACCACCCCGGCACTGAAGGTGCACCACAGGTCCTGGGGTTGGGCTGGGTAATGAATCTCGGCAAAACGCTGACGGATTTCATCGAGCACGTTGTAGGCCGCTTCGATATCGGTGTCCGGCATGACGATGGCGAACTCTTCGCCACCGTAGCGGCCGATGAAGTCGGTTTTGCGCAGGCGTTGCTTGAGAAACAGCGCCAGGCTCTTGATCACCCGGTCGCCCATGGGGTGGCCGTGGCTGTCGTTGACCCGTTTGAAGTGGTCGATGTCGAGCATGGCAAAGCTCAGCGGCTTGTTCTCGCGGCGGGCACGGAACGAGCAGTCTTCAAGCAATTGCAGGATGTGCGTGTGGTTGTACAGGCCGGTGAGGCTGTCGCGGACCATCCGTGCCTTGAGATTGCGGGCCCTTGCTGCACGGTTGCGCACAGTGGTGATCAGGTGCCGGGGCTTGATCGGTTTGGTCAGGAAGTCATCGCCGCCCTCGCTCATGGCGTCGAGTTGCTTGTCCAGGTCGTCTTCGGCCGACAGGTAAATGATCGGCACGCTGACATAACGGTCGTTGTGACGGATCACCTTGGCCAGTTCCGTACCGGTGCAGGCCGGCATGTACATGTCGAGGATGATCAGGTCCGGCTGGAAGTCCGCCAGTTCGGCCATGGCCTGGATCGGCTCGATCAACGTCCGGGTGACGATCCCGGCACTGTTGAGCAGGCGCTCGGTGTGCAGGGCCTGGGCGCGGGAGTCGTCGATGATCAGCACTTTATAAGGTTCGTACTGGGCGACGCAGGTCAGGACTTCGATTTTCTCCAGCAGGCTCGACGCTTCGAGGGTGCCGGTGAGGAATTCCTGGCCGCCGGCGCGCACGGCGGCGAGGCGGGTCGGTGTGTCGGTTTCGTGCAGGCTGAAGAACAGCAGCGGCAGGCGATGGTCCAGGCCTTCCTGGGCTTCGGCGGCCAGCTTCAGGCCGACACCGGGGCCGCTGAAGTCCACGTCCATGACAATCGCCGCTGGCAGGCGCTCGACCATCGACGAGCGAAACGCGTCTACGCTGTCCAGCGACTGGGCGCTGAGCCCGAAGAATTCCAGTTGTTTGGCCAGGCGCTCGGCGCGGTCGTGATCCTGCAGCATCACATAGATGGGCTTGCGCAGCGGCGGCAGGAAGGTTTGATCGAGTTGGTCGCCATGGCGCAGGCCGGTGCGTGACAGGCGCTGCATCAAGCGATTGAGGTCGGTGATCAGGCCACTGCTCAGGCGTCCGCGGTTGGCGTCGACCGCCTCCAGGGATTGACCGATATGACGTGCCAGTTGCGTGTGTTCCGGTTGCTCGAAGCGCTCGGCGAAACGCAGCAGGCGCAGATTGGCCTCGCTCAGTTCCGACAGGTCGGCGGTGGACCACTCACTGCGTTGCAGGCGCTGCCATATCTCAAGAATCTGACGAGCCTGATGAATTACCCGCTGGGCAAAGTGGTGCTTGAGGCGCTCGCGGCTCGGGTCTTCTGGCTCGGTCATATCCTGACTACTAGTTAGGGTGCACACTGAGGTCGACTGGTGGCTCTATGCTAGCATCACTTTCCCATTACACGAGTGCTGTACGTCAATAATCTGCAATGCGACCTTATTCAGTTTGTGACCGGGTAGTCTGGTTCGGGCCTTTAAAGTCGCGGTGTGTGGGGGTGAAGTGCTTTATTCAGGGCACTTGGTGGGCGCGGGCCGGCAATTGGCGCGTGACTGATAGTTGATCATTCATGATCTTTGGCCCGTGCTGATCTGGCTGTTTTCTTTGGCTTCAGGGGATCAGGGATTCCCTTAGAGAGGGCAATGCAAACCCTCAGGGGATTTCGACGGCCGCCGCGTCGTTGCGTGGGTAGAAACACTTTTCATCCACAAGCCCGGTAATTTCCCCCCATTGATGCAATGGCGGGTGCCGGGCCAAGGCACGTTGTTGTATGGTTGTGGTCGAATCGTTGAACTCAAGAGATTGAAAGGATACCGCCATGCTGGACTGGAAGAACCGCACAGGCAGTGCGCCTGAACGTACCGCTGAACCGAAGTCGGAGGCCCGCAGTTACCTGGGGGGTCTGTTGTTCAGCCGGGCGCTGGCCACTCTACTGGGCATCTACCTGTTGGTGGCGAGTGTCCTGGGCTGGTACTGGAGCCAGGAGCCGGCGCTCTTCCCGGTCCAGCAAACCGCACAACTGGCGGCCGAGAAAGAAGGCAAGCAGATGGTCGTCGGCTACACGACGGTGGAAACCCTCAAGACCGTCGCCGGCACCTTGCTGACCAAGCCGGGCGGCTATATATCCAACGACCGTTTCCCGCCAGGCCTGTGGATGGACAACATGCCGAGCTGGGAATATGGCGTGCTGGTGCAGGTCCGCGACCTGAGCCGGGCGTTGCGCAAAGACTTCGCCCGTTCGCAGTCGCAGTCCGCCGAAGACGCCGACCTGGCCAAGGCCGAGCCGCGTTTCAACTTCGACAACAAGAGCTGGGTGCTGCCGTCCAGTGAGTCCGAGTACCAGGAAGGCATCAACTCCCTGAGTCGCTATCAGGCGCGCCTGTCCGATCCGAACCAGAAAAGCGCGCTGTTCTATGCCCGTGCCGACAACCTGAACAACTGGCTGGGTGATGTCGGTACCCGCCTGGGTTCGCTGTCGCAACGGCTGTCGGCCAGTGTGGGTCGGGTCAAGCTCAATACCGCATTGAAAACCGAAGTCGTGGCACCGGGCCAAGTGCCGCAGGTCGACGAGGAAATCGTCGAGACGCCGTGGATGCAGATCGACAACGTGTTCTACGAAGCCCGCGGCCAGGCCTGGGCGCTGTCGCACCTGTTGCGCGCCATCGAAGTCGACTTCGCCGATGTGCTGGCCAAGAAAAACGCCACGGTCAGCGTGCGCCAGATCATTCGTGAGCTGGAAGCCTCGCAGGAGCCGGTATGGAGCCCGATGATCCTTAACGGCAGTGGCTTCGGCGTACTGGCCAATCACTCGCTGGTCATGGCCAACTACATTTCCCGGGCCAACGCGGCGGTGATCGATTTGCGTCAACTGCTCAATCAGGGCTGAGTCATGGTCGAAAACACCAGGGAAGCCGCACACCGTGCGGCTTCCGATGCCGAACAGATCGCCTGGGTCGACGAGCAGGACAACCTGCTGGGCGCCCTGGTCCGTTCCGATTTGCGCGAGCGCGGGCTGATCGGGCGCGGTACCTACATCATGTTGTTCAATTCCGCTGGCGAGCTTTGCGTGCATCGCCGCACCCTGAGCAAGGCGATCTATCCCGGTTACTGGGACGTGGCAGCGGGGGGCATGGTGCTCGCCAGTGAAACCTACACCGAGTCGGCGGCCCGGGAACTGGAAGAAGAACTGGGCGTGAGTGGCGTGGAGCTGACCGCCCATGACCATTTTTTCTTCGAGGACACGGGCAATCGCCTGTGGTGCTCGGCGTTCTCGGCGGTGTGGGACGGCCCGTTGACCCTGCAACCGGAAGAGGTGCTCGAAGCCCGCTTTATCCCCATCGATCAGGTCATGCGGGAGATCGAGCAAAAGCCTTACTGCCCGGACTCTCTGGCAGCGTTGAAGCGCTATCTGAAGGCTCAACAAAGCAACGTCGCAAAACAGCTATAAATTGGCGCCGATTGGCTCTTAGCAATCGGCGTTTTTGCCGTTACACTGCGCGACCTTTTCAAACTGTAACCGGTATTGCTGGTTGTTGCTGTAGGAGCGAGCCTGCTCGCGATGGACGTCAACGATTACGCGGGCATCCAGAATGAACGCGTCGCCTTTGAGTTCATCGCGAGCAAGCTCGCTCCCACAGTGAAGTGAATGTTGTACCGTTTCAGTAGCGCTGCCCCTGCCTGAGTGGGGCTTCGCGGTCGATAGCCTTCCCAAGTGCTGCGACCAGTCTTTGTCCTCCGAAGAGGATTGCCGGTGGCCAAAAAAGCCGCATCCTTCGCCGCCCTGGGCGGCCTGGTATTTTCCACCGACGCAGGTCGTCATTGCCCGGAATGCAGTAAACCGGTGGACGCCTGCATCTGCAAACAGACCGTTATCCCGGCCGGCGACGGCATTGCGCGCGTGCGTCGCGAAAGCAAGGGCCGTGGCGGCAAGACGGTGACCACCATCACCGGCGTGCCGTTGGCTGAAGAGGCGCTCAAGGACCTGGCCACGACGTTGAAGAAGCGTTGCGGTACCGGTGGGGCGTTGAAAGACGGTGTCATCGAAATCCAGGGCGATCATGTCGAGCTACTCTTGGCAGAACTGATCAAGCTCGGTTTCAAGGCGAAGAAGTCCGGCGGCTAGCAGCCTCTGTGAAAACCACCCTCGGCTTGATCCGGTCCTGATGGCATTCAGGTCTGGCGCCGTCCACATGGTTTTCACAGAGCCTGTTCATGACCGGTTTCTAAACTCACTGCGGTCGGCGGGGTCTATTGCCTCGTTGACGAACCGTCATTTTCATTCTTTAGACTGCGCCGGCCTGAATCCAGGCGACGCACTATGACTTCTTTATAGGGGACTTCGATGTCCGTACGACGCACACGCAAAGACGATGGCAGCCAATGGACAGTTGCGGACAGCCGCAGTGTTTACGGGATTCGCCATTGGGGGGCCGGGTATTTCGCGATCAATGACGCCGGTCGCGTCGAAGTTCGTCCGAACGGTCCGAGCAGCTCGCCTATCGACCTGTTCGAGCAAGTCGACCAGCTGCGCAAAAGCGGCCTGTCCTTGCCGTTGCTGGTCCGTTTCCCGGACATTCTGCAAGACCGCGTGCGTCAGCTGACCGGCGCGTTCGATGCCAACATCGAGCGTCTGGAATACCAGAGCAAGTACACCGCGCTGTATCCGATCAAGGTGAACCAGCAGGAAGCGGTGATCGAAAACATCATCGCCACCCAGAACGTTTCCATCGGTCTGGAAGCCGGGTCCAAGCCCGAACTGCTGGCGGTGCTGGCACTGGCGCCGAAGGGCGGCACCATCGTCTGCAACGGTTACAAGGACCGTGAGTTCATCCGCCTGGCGTTGATGGGCCAGAAGCTCGGCCACAACGTGTTCATCGTGATCGAGAAAGAATCCGAAGTCGGCCTGGTGATCGAAGAAGCGACCTCGCTCAAGGTCAAGCCTCAGGTCGGCCTGCGCGTGCGCCTGTCGTCCCTGGCGTCGAGCAAGTGGGCAGACACCGGCGGCGAGAAATCCAAGTTCGGCCTGTCGGCGGCGCAACTGCTGTCGGTGGTCGAGCGTTTCCGCGCGGCCGGCCTGGACCAGGGCATTCGCCTGCTGCACTTCCACATGGGCTCGCAGATCGCCAACCTGGCGGACTACCAGCACGGCTTCAAGGAAGCGATCCGTTACTACGGCGAGTTGCGCAACCTCGGCCTGCCGGTGGACCACATCGATGTCGGTGGCGGCCTGGGCGTGGACTACGACGGCACGCACTCGCGTAACGCCAGTTCGATCAACTACGACATGGACGATTACGCCGGCGTCGTGGTCGGGATGCTCAAGGAGTTCTGCGATGCGCAGAGCCTGCCGCACCCGAACATCTTCTCCGAAAGCGGCCGCTCCCTGACCGCGCACCACGCCATGCTGGTGATTCAGGTGACCGACGTCGAGAAGCACAACGACGACGTGCCACAGATCGAGAACAAGGAAGCACTGCCGGAAACCGTACAGTGGCTGGTGGACCTGCTGGGCCCGACCGATATCGAGATGGTCACCGAAACCTACTGGCGCGCCACGCACTACATGAGTGACGTTGCCTCCCAGTACGCCGACGGCAAGCTGACCCTGGCCGAGAAAGCCCTGGCCGAGCAATGCTACTTCGCGGTGTGCCGTCGCCTGCACAACTCGCTGAAGGCGCGTCAGCGTTCCCACCGTCAGGTGCTGGACGAGCTCAACGACAAACTGGCCGACAAGTACATCTGCAACTTCTCGGTGTTCCAGAGCCTGCCGGACACCTGGGCCATCGACCAGGTCCTGCCGATCATCCCGCTGCACCGCCTCGACGAAGAGCCGCTGCGTCGTGCGGTGCTGCAAGACCTGACCTGTGACTCCGACGGCAAGATCAACCAGTACGTCGACGAGCAGAGCATCGAAACCAGTTTGCCGGTGCACGCGCTGAACGAAGGTGAAGACTACTTGCTGGGTGTGTTCCTGGTCGGTGCCTACCAGGAAATTCTTGGCGACATGCACAACCTGTTCGGTGACACCGACTCGGTGAACATCTACCAGAACGCCGACGGCAGCGTGTACCACGCCGGTATCGAAACCCACGACACCATCGAAGACATGCTGCGTTACGTGCACTTGTCGCCGGAGGAGTTGATGACTCACTACCGCGACAAGTGCGCCAGTGCCCGTATCAGTGCAACCGAGCGCACGCAGTTCCTCGATGCCTTGCGTCTGGGGCTGACCCGTTCGTCTTACCTGTCTTCCTGAGGTAAGCACCACGCTCATCAGGTTGTCTGAAAATTTTCCTTTTGCCTCGGAAATTTCAGATGACCTGGTGCGGCAATTCTCCTATTCCACGGGAAACTCCCTGCCTTTTCGACTACCCAACGCATTTGGTCTTCTTTTCGCGTAGGTTATTTCCTAATTTGTATTTCGGCACTCTACTCGGCCATGTCTCTCAGCGAGAATCCCCGGCCGCCCCTCCCGTAGAGAAACGCCGATGTTCAACCCAGTCAGCGAACCGCCATTTCTTCTGGATGTTGCAGGTTTGCCCGACTCCCTTGAGGTCCTGGCCTTTACCGGTAGAGAAGCCATCAGCGAGCCGTTCGTGTTCGACCTGGAGCTGCTGATCGATGACCCGGTGCTTGACCTTGCCAGTTTGCTGTACCGCCCGGCCTCTTTGCATTTCGGGCCAGCCGGAAACCATGTGCATGGGCAACTGCATGAACTCGTCCAGCGTGATCATGCCTCGGGGCCCCGACTCTGCCAGGTGCGCCTGGGACCAGGACTGGCTTGTCTGGCCCAGCGCTTCAGCCAACGAATTTTCAGCGCCCGTTCGGTGCCGCAAATCCTCGATCAGGTGCTCAAGGAGCATGGCATTACTGGTAAAGATCGACGCCTGGCGCTGAGCGGCGACCACCCGCTCCGGGATTTCTGCACGCAATATCGAGAGTCGGACCTGCAATTTGTCCAGCGACTCTGCGCCCAGGAAGGATTGCATTACCACTTCGAAAACCGGGTCGGGGGGCACTGCGTGGTGTTCAGCGACGATCAGCAACATTTTCGAACCGCAGAGCCTGCGGTTTTGCGCTGCGAGGGCGATCAGCCGGGAGTGCGGCAGCTCGAACGCCAGCGTAGCGCTGCGACAGCGGCGCAAAGTGTCGAATGCCGGACAGACCTGGCGACCTTGCGCAGCGGTCGGGTGATGCCGCTGTCCGGTCATCCGGTTGCCGATTGCAATCGGCTCTGGCTGGTGACCCACGTTGAACATTGGGGCTGCCAGGATACGGCGACGCCGTACCACAACCAGGCCCGTGCCCTGCAATGGCCGACCCGCTTCGACCCACCCAGTGCGACGAGCAAACCACAGATGCACAGCCTGCAGCGGGCGTGGGTCGTGGAGGTCGATGAGCAAGCCCCCGATCCGGCAAGACCGGTCCCGGTGCAATTCGACTGGCTCTATCAGGGCGAAGGGGCTGCGCCCAGTCACTGTTGGCTGCCATTGGCCGGGCCGTTGCAGGCCGAGACGTACTCGCCATTGCGCGAAGGAACCGAGTTGGTCGTGAGTTTTATCGAAGGTGATCCCGACCAGCCGCAGATAACCGGAGTGCTGCATGCGCCGGCAACGATCGAGGAGACGAATGCGGACACCGTCCAGGCCATTTGCACCCCTGATGAGGGCCTGGAGCAATGGTTGCACTCGGCAGAGCCGCTGCTGATGCTGTGCCTGCTGCCCGGCGGTGGCAGTTTCAATCATTGCGCACAGGCGTTGTGCACCTGTCGTCTGGCGACGCAGCTTGGCCAGAGCTCTGGAGCATGATCGTCACACGTACGCCCGAGGCGCCCCCGCAGTGGTTGTTGCTGGATGTGCCGGGCACGCCGCAGGCGGGTGTCATGCTTCGGCAGATGTTTGCACAAGCCCGGTGGTCCGGGTTGTTCGAAGGTACGGAGTGGCATGCGCTGCGTGAGCAGGGGCCGCTCCTGGTCGATCTGCGCACCTGCCCGGCACTGGCCGATCTGTGCATCGTCGACGGCCAACGCTGGCCCGGATTGCTGATGGTCAGCGAGGCCGGCGTTGAGTCGTTGCTGGCGCATTTACGGCGCATGCTCACGGTGACGCTTGGCTTGCACCGGGCCCTTTTGAACTACTACAACCCGATCACGGCCAGCTATTTTTTCGATGCCTGCGATGCCGCTGAACTGAGTCGCTGGCTAGGGCCGATCCAGCATTTGCGTTGGTTCGGCGGCAGTTGGGCCGATCGCGCAACAGGATGTGAGGGGTGGCAGCGCTTGTCCAACCCCGGGTTGGCGGTCAGCCCTTTGGCCGTCGAGGAGAGCCTCAGTGCCGGGCAACAGGGAAAACTGCAAACCTGCCTGCTCGAACAACATGCCTGGCGCTGGAACCGATCCAGCGGTGCCGACTTCTCCCGCCTGTGGGCCCATGTGCAGGAAGGGCTGGCGCTGGGTTTCAGCGAGCGCCCGGTGCTTGATGGCTGGATATGGCTACGTTTGCAGTACCCCGACGCCGTGCCCGTGCAGCCATTGCCGGGCAGGACGCAGCAGGAGCGCCTCGATAGCCTGCGCCACCTGTGGCAGAACGACCGCCCCTGGCCATGAGCTCGATCCGCTCAGTGAGTGCTGCCGGCAAACCAGCCATCGTGACGGCGCAGGCGCCAGGCGATCACGCCGAGGGTCAGGCTGCGCAGCAGCATGAACAACAAAAAGGTTATCCACAGGCCATGGTTGCCCCAGCCTTGCAGTGCCCAGCCGAAAGGCAGCACCAGCACCACGGTCAGCACCATGCCGTTGCGCATTTCCCTGGCGCGGGTGGCGCCGATGAAAAGGCCGTCGAGCAGGTAGCTCCAGACGGCAATCAGCGGCAGTACGGCGAGGTAGGGCAGGTAGATGAACGCGGTGTCGCGCACACTTTGAATGTCGGTCTGCATCTCGATGAACAAATGCCCGGCGAACAGAAACAGCGCGGCAAAGCCCAGGCTCGCCAGCAACGACCAGCCGCCCGCCACCACCAATGAACGACGCAGGGCATCGCGGTCGCGGGCACCGAGGGCATGCCCGCACAGCGCTTCCACGGCGTGGGCCAGGCCATCGAGGGCGTGGGCGGTCAGCAGCAAACCGTTGAGCAGCAGGGCATTGGCCGCGACCGTGGCGTCGCCCAGCCGCGTGCCCTGCACCGTGATCAGGAAAAACACCGATTGCAGCGCCAGGCTGCGGATGAAAATGTCGCGGTTGACCGCCAGCAATGGCCGCCAACTGTGCCACAGCGCCAATGCCGCCCAGACGATATGCCCGGGATAGGCGCGCAGGGCCTTGCGGGTCATCAGCAAGCCGATCAGCGCCCCTGTCCATTCGGCAATCACCGAGGCCCGGGCCGCACCGACCACGCCCCATTCGAGGCCGAGGACGAACCACAGGTTCAGGGCGATATTGATCAGGTTGGTACTCAGCAGAATCGCCAGCGGCGCCCGGGCATTCTGGGTGCCGAGAAACCAGCCGACCAGTGCATAACTGGCCAGCGCCGCGGGCAGCCCGAACAGGCGGGTGTGGAAAAACTCGCGGGTCAGCTGGTCAAGCTCCGCCGAGGGTTGCATGAAGTGCAGCGCCACTGTGCTCAACGGCACGCCCACTGCACCCAGGACCAGGGCCAGGCCGAAGGCGAGCAACAGGCCTTGCAACAGAATCTGCCGCAAGGCCGCACCATCCCCGCGCCCGGCCGCCTGGGCGGCGAACCCGGTGGAACCCATGCGCAGAAAACCCATGGCCCAGGCAAGGAAGGTATACAGACTGGCCCCGACCGCGACGGCGCCAAGTTGATGGGCATGGGGCAGGTGACCGATGACGGTGCTGTCGACCAACGCCACCAGCGGTACGGAAATGTTCGAAAGAATCATCGGCGCGGCGAGTGCCCAGACCCGGCGATGGGTAGGGCGGTCGCGCCAGTCGGCGGTCAGGTTGGACATGCAGGCTCCTTGGGGAGCGGGCATTGTAGCGGCAGATTTAGAGCATGCCGTGTATTCAATTGTGGGAGCGGCGGTGCGGCGATCCGGCTTGCTGGCGAAAGCGGTCGTCCAGTCAATATTGATTCGACTGTCACTCCCTCTTCGCGAGCAAGCCCGCTCCCACAGTGTCCGGTGGGGTCAGTGAATGATCCAGCTGAGCAGCCAAAGCCCCAGCATCAACCAGATGATCCCCATGATGAAGGATGCATTGAGAAAGGCGCGGATCGCCGTCCACAGCAGAATCAGCCCGAGGATCAAGGTCACGATGCTGACGACCGAAGTCTCCATGCCCAGCGCCTGGGACAAGCCTTCGACAAAATTGCTGCTGGCGTTGCTCAACAGATTGAACAGCCCACTGAGACCATCAACGATGAAGCGGATGATCGAGCCGAGTACCTGGCCGAGCCATTCGGAAAAACCTTCTACCTGCATGGAGTGAACGTCCTGATTAATGAGAATTGAGCCTTGGGCTGTCGATCATGCTGCCGAGTTCCGACAAGCATAGAGGGTTGCACCGCAACTGTGGGCGCGGGCTTGCTCGCGAAGGCGGCGTGTCAGTCGAATCATTATTAACTGGACAACCGCATTCGCGAGCAAGCCCGCTCCCACAAAAAACCTGCACGGCACTCAACCGTTGTCACTTGCCATCCTCGGTCATCCCCCCGAAGCTATACGCCTTCAGGAGAGCCCGATGAACCTTGTTGAACTGACCGAACGCCTGCACGCCATCCGTGACCGCAATGACTGGCGGCAATTTCACAGCCCGAAAAACCTCGCCATGGCCGCGAGCGTGGAAATGTCCGAACTGGTGGAGATTTTCCAGTGGCTGACCGAAGACCAGTCACGCCAGTTGCCGGCGGATAAACTCGCCCATGCCGGGCAGGAAGTCGGTGACATCGTGCTTTATCTTTTGCTGTTGTGCAGCGAGCTGGGCCTGGACATGGAGGCCGTGGTGCGCAGCAAACTGGCGGACAGCGAGCGGAGGTTCAGCTGATGAGCGACCGTCATTTCGATCAACTGGCGACCCGTTTCGCCGAAAAAATCTACGGCGGCGCCAAAGGTGCGATCCGTCTGGCGGTGTTGCAGGCCGATCTGGCCGAAACCTTGCCCGACCGCCCGCTGCGCGTGCTGGACATCGGCGCGGGCCTTGGCCACATGTCGTTGTGGCTGGCCCAGCGTGGCCATCAGGTGACCCTCGCCGAACCTGCCGAACCGATGCTCGAAGGCGCCCGCCAACGCTTCGCCGACGCCGGACAGAGCGCCACCTTCATTCAGGCACCCTGGCAGGAACTGCTCGGGCAGCTCACCGAACCCTACGACCTGGTGTTGTGCCACGCCGTGCTGGAATGGCTGGCCGAACCCCACGCCATCCTGCCGGTGCTGCATCAACTGACCAAGGCCGATGGTTGGCTGTCCCTGGCGTTCTACAACCGCGACGCGCTGATTTATCGCAACTTGCTCAAGGGCCATTTCCGCAAGATGCGCAAGAACGACATGGCCGGTGAAAAACAGAGCCTGACTCCGCAGCAGCCCCTTGATCCGCGTGAACTGGCGGCGCAACTTGAAGGTCTGTGGCGGGTCGAAACCCAGAGTGGCGTGCGGGTTTTTCACGATTACATGCCGGTGGAATTCCAGGCCCGCGCCGAGCTGGTGGACCTGCTGGAAATGGAGCTGGCCCACCGCCGTCATCCAGCCTATGCAGGGCTTGGGCGTTACTTGCACTGGATCTGTCGGCCTGTCTGATCGGAGCACGCAATGAAAAGTCATTCAGGTGTACTGCTGTTCTGCCTGGGGCTGGCGGCCTGTCAGGGCAGCAACCCTTATGTCGCCACGTCCAACCCCTTGCCTCCGGCACCGCCCCAGGCCGCCAAGACCTTCGACCGCAGCGCTTACCCGGCAGCACCCCGTGATTATGGGCGCTACCGCAGTTGGGCCTGGCTCGACGGGCACCTGCCACCGGGCACGGCCTGGGCTGATTCCGCACAGATTGCCGAAGCGGTCAGCAATGCGCTGGACCAGCGCGGCTTGCGCCCGTTGCACGACAATCGCCCGGCCGACCTGTTTGTCAGCGCCGACCTGCGCCTGGAAACCCGCTTGCGTCAGGTTCAGGACGACTATTATGGCGGCGCTTATGGCGGCTACAACGGCTACGGCCCTGGATATGGTGGATACGCCACCGTGCCGATCATCCGTACCTATCAGGAACAGGTCGTGGTGGTTCAGGTGGATATGTATGACGCCAAAAGCGGTCAGCCGATATGGAGCTCCAGCGCTGAAACCGGCAACCGGGGCAGCGAAAGCGAGCGCGCCGATGCCATACGGGAGGCTGTGGAAAAGGCGATGTCGGCGTATCCTCCCAGTTAGCTTCTGTAGATAAGAAGCATTTCGCAGGAGAACCATCATGTTCCGCCGTTTCATTCTACTGGCCATGGTCGCGCTGCTCAGTGCCTGCGCCGCCAACCAGGTCAATCATGATTTTGACGCCAGCCGCGATTTTGCTGCCTATCGCAGCTGGGCGTGGAAAGAACCCGCCGTGCAATATCGTCCCGATGATCCACGGATCAAGAGCGACCTGACTGACCAGCGCATCCGTCAGGCGGTTGCCGATCAACTGGACCAGCGCGGTCTGCGCCCGGCCGCCGCGGGTGCCAAGGGCGACTTGAATGTGCAGACCTACCTGATTGTCGAAGAGCGGCAACAGCAGGTGACCACCAACTACGGCGGCGGGTGGGGGTACCCGTGGTATGGCTACTACGGCGCACCCATGTACAACGAAACCCGTAATGTCAGCTACAAGGTAGCGACCATCCAGATCGACCTGCTCGACGGCAAGGACGGCAAACTGGTGTGGCGTGGCAGTGACGAACAGATACTCAGCCGCACACCGAACCCGTCAGATCGTCGTGATGCCATCCTGGAAACAGTCACGCGGATATTGGCCAACTATCCACCGCACTCAAGCTGATCCACTCAATACCAACAATCATCCCTGTGGGAGCGGCGGTGCGGCGATCCGACTTGCTCGCGAAGGCATTCTGTCAGGCAAATCTGTAATTGGATGTACCGCCCCCTTCGCGAGCAAGCCCGCTCCCACAGGGTTTTTTTGTTGCTTGGGCTGGCGAGTTGCCAGCAGTCTTGGCCACCCTTGTCTACACTGCTTTTCACCAACGGAGGTCGCGCCCGGCAGTGCGCCGGCAAAGGAGTGCGCCATGTCTCTCCGCATGCAGTTTCGCGGCCCGGCCCGGCAACGGGGGGCGATCGGCTTGATGGCCGCTTTGACCCTGACGCTGGCTCTGGGGTTCATGTTGCTGGTGGTCGATACCGGCAGGTTGTACCTGGAGCAACGCAAGTTGCAGCGCATCGCCGACGTGGCGGTGCTGGAAGCGGTCGCTCGCAACGGGGATTGCCTGGTGCCGGCGGCCACTGCGGCGACTTATGCCCAGGCCAGCGCCACTCGCAACGGCTACGACGCCGCCGACAGCATGACCCTGAACACCACTTGCGGAACATTGCAGACGGGGGCCAACAACCTTCGGACCTTTGGGGTCGATGCCAGTAAAAAAGACGCGGTCCGGGTGATCGTCACCCACACCGTGCCGACCAGCGTGGCGGCGGGCATCTATGCGCTGATGGGCCCTGGCCCCGTCAGCCTGACCACCCAACTGACGGCGACGGCGGTCAGTGCGCCGGCGGTCCTTCCACCCCTTGCGATGTTGACCATCGGCAGTACGGCGCTGGTGGTCGACTCCAGCAAGTCAGCGGCCTTGAACCTGCTGCTGGGGCAGATGCTCGGTGGCAGCCTGAACCTGAGTGTTGCCGGGTGGCAGGGGCTGGTTGATACGCAGATCAGCCTGCTCGGTTATCTCAATCAACTGGCCATTGATGCTCACGTCACCGCCGGGGACTACACCGCGCTGCTGAGCAAAAACATCGCCCTGACTCAACTGCTCGACTCCGCCATCACGGTACTCCAGGCCGGTGGCACGAGCACCAGCGTGGCGGTCAGCGGCCTGACCGGCCTGAAGGTGGCAGCGGGCAGTACGACGATTGTTCTGGGGCAATTACTGCAACTGCAAACGGGCACGGTGTCGTCGGCTCTCAATACCAATTTGCAGGTGTTTCAGTTGGTCGAGGCCTTCATCCAGTTGGCCAACAGCCAGAATGCCGCCGTCGCCAACATCCCGTTGAGCATTCCGGGGCTGGTCAATGGCGGGGTCAAGGTCAAAGTCATCCAGCCGCCGCAGTTGTCGGCCATTGGAAACCCGGCGCTGGTCACTGGCCAGCTCAATGATCCCAACCGGATTTACGTGCGCACCGCCCAGGTGCGCACAGTGCTGTCGCTCAATTTGCCAGTGCTGTCCGGTATCAGTGGTCTGGCCAGCGCCGTCACCAACAACGCCTTGGTCAGCGGGCTGACGGATACGTTGAATGATCTGTTGCACTTGAACCTGGCCGGTACGCTGAGTTCGCTGCTTTGCACATTGACCGGCTCTTGCGACAAAACCGATCTGAAGATCCTGCCCACGCCAACCATCGACATTTCCCTGGAAGTGGCCGCAGCCGACAGCCACGTCACTGCCTACACCTGCGTCAGCGACGCCACCAAAACCCTGACCACCCAGACCAACACGTCGCTGGTGAAACTCAAAGTCGGCAAGATCGACACCGCCAATGCGTTTTCATCGTCGGCCGATGTCAGTGTTCAGCCCCTGGCGTTGATTGATATCGGCAAGGTCAGTTGTGTGTTCGGGGTTTGCAACCAGAGCACCCGCGTTCCGTTCTATGGCGGTGGACTTGGGGTAAAAGTCGACACTTCAGTCGCCAGCACCCAAACCAACCACGTGTACAACCAACCACCGGAAATCAAGCAGCCGCCGCTGGTCTATAGCCTGGGCACGCAAGGCATCGTCAACAGCCTGAAAGGCACGTTGGGGGGAATTCAGGTTGAGGCCTACAAGCCGACCGGGTCGAGTTTGCTGGGGGACTTGCTGGTCGTTGCGGCCGGTACCCTCAACGGTGTGCAAAGCACGCTGGGCGTTGCGATCCAGAGCTTGCTCAGCCCTTTGGTCGACCCCATTCTCGACGGCCTGCTGGCCAACCTCGGGATCACCCTGAACAAGGTCGATGTCGGCGCCAATCTCAGTTGCAAACCGCCCGGACGCCCCTCCCTGGTGATCTAGTCCGGTACCACAATCGGCAACTCGATGCAGAACCGCGCACCCTCGGTGGAGTTCCTGACGCTCAGTCTGCCGCCCATGTTCTCGACGATGCCATAGCTCACCGAGAGCCCCAGACCGGTGCCGACACCCACCGGTTTGGTGGTGAAGAACGGCTCGAAAATCCGCTCCAGCAAACGCGGGTCGATACCGCCGCCGTTGTCCTCGACCCACAGGCGTACCGCGTGTGTATCCCGTTCGGCGTACACCGAAATCCACGGTTTGAAATCGGGGTTGGCCTCGCGCTTGCCGAGCAATGCATCCCGGGCGTTGACCATCAGGTTGATCAGCACCTGCTCAAGCTGATCGACGTAGCCGCGCACCAGCACTTCAAAACCGGTCTCGCTGATACGCAGGTCGACACCTTTGCCGCGCATCCCTTCGGACAACAGCGCCAGTGTGCCTTCGATGGCCTGGGCCGGGTTGAACGGTTGCTGCTCGATTTCCGAGCGACGGCCGAACACCCGCATGTGGTCTACCACCCGCGCGGCGCGTTGCACCTGGCTGTCGATGCGGCTGAGCTTGTCGATCAGGTAATCGACCTGTACGTCGCCGTTGTTGAGGCGCTTGAGGACATTGACGATGGCCATGCGCATCACGTTCAGCGGCTGGTTGATCTCATGGGCCAGGCCGGTGGCCATTTCACCGAGGGTGGCCATTTTCGCGCTTTGTGTGAGCTGCTGCTGCGAGCGTCGTACCTCGGTGTTGTCGCGCCCCACGGCCTGGACCTCGAGCAAACGGCCCTGTTCGTCGAACACCCCGCGATCGGACCAGACCCACCAGGCGTGTTCGCGCCCGGGCAGTTGCAGGTTGATCTCGGCGGTGCTCACCGGAAACTCCGGGCTCAACTGGTTCAGCCGCCGGGTGAATGCCTCGCGCTGTTCCCCGGACATCCAGTTGCCCAGATTCACCCCCGGCAATTGCTCGGGCGCCAATTCCAGATAGGTGGCCAGCGGGCGATTGCCGAAGGTCAGGGTCAGGTCCGGCTGGTAGCGGCAGATCATCGCCGGCGAGTCTTCCACCAGAATCCGGTAGCGCTCCTCACTCTGCCTGACCTGCTCGGTCGCCAGGGTCGCTTCGGTGACGTCCAGCCACAGGCCCACTGCTTCCACCGGCAAGCCGAGGTCGTCGCGCAGCAACTTCGCTTCATCGAGCAGCCAGTGATAGTCACCGTGACTGTCGCGCAACCGATAGCGGGCGCGCACCGAGCCTTCACGCAGCAACAGCCGCGTGCGCTCGAAATACTGCAGGCGGTCGTCGGGATGCACCCGTTCCACCAGCGTTCCGGGTGCGCAGTCGGCCAGGGTCCAGCCGAGCAACGGGAACAGGCTGTCGCTGAAGAACTCCGGTTGCAGAGCGCCTTCGTCATAGCGCTGTACATAAATCACCGCCGGTGAACTGGCGATCAGATTGTCCAGGCGTGCATGGGCGGCGGCGGCGCTCTGCTGCTGATTCTTGATGTCGCTGATGTCGTGCATGAAACCCACCAGCCGACGGTTTTTGCCCACGCCCAGCGCTTGGCCTTGCAGGCGGTACCAGACGGGTTCGAGTGCATCGTCGGGACGATACAGGCGCACGCACAACAGCAGCGGCATGCCCGACACCTGCAAGTCCTGCAGACGGATGCGCAGCTCTTCACGGTCGGCGGGATACACCTGGTTGAGCCAGTCCTGTACGGATAAACGCGATGTTCCAAGGTTCAGGGTTGTCGCCAGCGAAGGTGCCAACTGCACCTCTTCGCTGTCGCTGAAGACTTCCCACCAGCCTGTGCCCAGCAACGCTTGCAGCGACTCCAGGCGTTCCAGTTGCAGGTGATGCCGGTGCTCGCGCAGGCGTTCGAGCAAGGGGCTGGCGAGCGCGGCGGTGATTTGCAGCCAGTCGCGTTCGGTGACATCGGGGGCACGTTGTTGTGGTGTGTAGAAACCGCACAGCAACCAGGCGACTACCCCTTGCGCATCGTGGTAGGGCACGGCGAAGCCATCGGTATTGCCGAACGTGCCTTGCAGGCGCGGGTGTTCGCGCGGGGTCAGGTACTGAGGTGCCGAGCCGCTCAAACTGTCCAGCCCCGTGCCCAGGCGCTGGTCGTTTTGCCATAGCTGCGGTGCATCGAAAGCCGTGTAGTGCTGGTGAATCTGCCAACCCTGTTCCTGCTCATCGAGCAAGGCCAGGGCAATGCAGGGGATCTGAAAGCGCTGGGCCAGGCTTTGCAGTTGTTCACCCAGCACTTCGGGCAGGCGTGTCAGGCTGCACAGGCGCAACTGTTCGGCGATTTGAAGCGCCAACACCTGGCATTGCTCGCGGTTGCGCGATTGCCGGCGCTCGAGCAACAAGTCGCCGATGTCGAGCATCTGCAACAACCAGGCATCGGCCAAGGGTTGCACCCAGCCACGCAAATGCAGGGGCGGACCATTGAGACTGTAGAAGTCCAGGTCCAGGGTTTGTCCCTGCCATTGCGCCGGCGCGCCTTCGATGACGAGGCCGCTGTGGGGCAACAGGAAGTCGAGCAGGTGCGGTGCCTGTGCGCCTGGGGTTTGCTGGGCCAGCAAGTGGCGCAGCGGACCGCTCAATTGAACGACACGCCCATCGGCATTGAGCTGCATCTGCAATCCGAAGCTGTGCACCTGCAGTGCCTCCGGCGGCTCCGGTGGGGGCGGCGGGTGACGATGCAGCAGACGCCCGAACAGTTTGTCCCCGGCACTCAAAATTGCAGGCTCGCACTGGCCGTGAGGGTGGCCGGCAGATTGGGTACCCGACCGATCCCGGGCAGGTTCAGGAACGGGATGACGGCGCTGATTTTATTGGTGGGGTAACTGATGCGGACTGTCAGCAACCCGCCCACGTAAGTGATGTTGGCGTCGGTGGCGACATTGAAGTTCAGGGCCGGCGCAATCCAGGCCGTTTGCGTGGTCAGCTCCGTCGTGGCGCGGGCGATCAGCGCGGCGCTGTAGCCGGGGGTGGCCGGGTCCAGCGCTACGCTGCGGCGCACGGCTTCGGCGGTCGACTGGTTGAATGACTGCATCAACAGCAGCGGCAGACTGTAACTGATGATGCCGTAGAACACGCCAAAAAAAATGATGAACACCAGGGCGAATTCAATCGCGGCGGCACCTTTTTGTTTGTGGGGGAGGCTGGCTTTCATGAGTGCGTCTACCCTGACCAACACTGAGTAATGTCAGCATAGAATCATTCAGCCAAAACGGACGTTTTTTACCGAATGCAGAGCTTTGTCCTATTGATCTGGCTGGCGCTTTGCGCCGCACAGGATGCCCGGCAACGGCACATCGCCAATGGCCTGACCCTGGGCGCCGGCGCCCTGGCCCTGGCGTGGTTGCTGTGGAACGGCACGACCTGGCTGGGGGCCGAGGCGCAGCAGGGCGGCTGGGCTTTTTTGTTGGCCGTGGGCTTCACGCTACCGGGTTACGCCATGAAGCGAATGGGCGGCGGGGACGTGAAACTCATGGCCGCCCTGGGTCTTGCGACGGACGGTATGCACGTGCTCGGCACGTTTATTGGCGCCGGATTGGCCAGTATTTTCTGGCTGCTGCTGGCGCCAAGAGTCTGGCTCCATATGAGTCAAGGGCTTAGAACCCATCTTTTTTATATGGCGCCTGAAATGTCAAAGAGGCAGCCATTTGCACCCTTTGTGCTGGCGGGGCTGATGCTGACATTGGCCTGGCTCCACTAGTCGACCCTTTTGTGTACATAGCCGGAAACTGCGTCTACTTTTCAGACAGACGTTGTACAGCCGCTGGCTGTCGGTGTGGGACGGGTCAACCTTTGACCTGACAGGGAGTTACTCGTGAGCAAGTTTACTTCGGCAGTAAAAGTCCTTGTGGTCGACGATGCGTCATTGATCGTTGAAGAGCTTTGCGAATTTCTGGAGGGCAAAGGTTACCGCTGTGTTCCCTGCGAATCGGGCTATCAGGCGATCAAGCGTTTCAGCGAAGACCTCGATATCGGCCTGGTGCTGCTGGACTTTCACATGCCCGGCATGGACGGCATCGAGCTGATGCAGGAATTGCAACGGCTGTCGGGCAAGCACCGGGTGTTCGAGGCGATCATGCTCACCGGGTGTGCCGACAAGCAGGATGTGATCAAGGCCCTGCGCGCCGGCGTGTCTGACTATTACCAGAAACCGATCGATCTGAATGAGTTGTTCGAAGGTTTGCAGCGCCAGGAAGTGGCCTTGCAGGAAAGGCACAAGAACCTGCAGTTGGGGCATTTGAACCAGAAGCTTCAGTATTTGTCCGAGTCGATCGATGATCTGTACCAGGACCTGGACAAGGTTCGGCGCGGGCCGCAGGCGGCAGACGCGGGTGGTCGGGGTGTCGCTGATTCTGATGCGGTGGAGGTTCCGGCGATTTTCAATCAGCTGTCTCCGCGGCAACTGGAAGTGGCGCGGTTGGTGGGCAAGGGGCAGACCAACTATCAGATTGCCTGTGAGTTGGGGATTACCGAGAACACGGTGAAGTTGTATGTGTCGCAGGTTTTGCGGTTGACGCATATGCATAATCGGACGCAGTTGGCGCTGGCTTTGTCGCCCAATGGTTCTGGGGGGCGGCAGCGGGTTTCGGCGCACTGAGGCTTGGCGGCCTCTGGGCCGACCATGCTGGTGGTTTGAGTTGAGTACATATCCATTGCTGCGGTAACGGCGGCTTATGGTTCCGCTCTTACAGCGGGTCACTTTTGGCAAACGCCCCAAAAGTAACCAAAAGGTCTCGCCGGTATGACTCACCCACATAGGTAACAAAACAGTTCAAGCACATAGGTAACAGTTTTTAACTGGCACTGGTCGATTCCGAGGATCTGACCATGCCGTGGCGAGAGCTGAAACCTATGGAC
>Ga0209050_1001478_pt1 | contig 25053 bp, 28 predicted proteins | sample Araplavi_mTSA_r2_FD_184276 | JGI IMG/M metagenome (GOLD analysis project Ga0209050, IMG submission 184276) | Arabidopsis root microbial communities from North Carolina, USA - plate scrape MF_Cvi_mTSA_r2 (SPAdes) (version 2) | ecosystem: Host-associated > Plants > Roots > Endosphere | place: USA... | reverse complement strand
ATCAGGAACGAATCTCCACAATCTTGCCGAAATCGGCGCCGTACTTCTTCTGGTATTCGGTCATCTTTTCCATCCGTTCAGCCACGCGGGTGCGATCTTTCACTTCGCCCGCCAACTGCCCGCAAGCCGCGTCGATATCATCGCCGCGCGTCTTGCGGATGGTGGTTACGATGCCCGCATTCATCAGAATTTCGGCAAAGGCCTTGATGCGCGGGTTCTTGGAGCGCAGCAGGCCCGATTCCGGGAAGGGGTTGAAAGGAATCAGGTTGAACTTGCAGTTGACACCGAACTCCGGATGATTCACCAGCGCGATCAGCTCGCGCGCATGCTCATCCGAGTCGTTGTAGTTATCGAGCATGCAGTACTCGAATGTGATGAAGTCGCGCGGCGCGAACTCCAGGTAGCGCTTACACGCCGCCAACAGTTCCTTCAGCGGGTACTTCTTGTTCAGCGGGACCAGCTCGTCGCGCAGCTTGTCGTTGGAAGCGTGCAGCGATACCGCCAGCGCCACCGGCACGTCTTGCGACAGCTTGTCGATCATCGGCACCACGCCCGAGGTGGACAGGGTCACGCGGCGGCGCGACAGCCCGTAGGCGTTATCGTCCAGCATCAGCTTGAGCGCGGTGGCGGTCGGTCCGTAGTTCAGCAGCGGCTCGCCCATGCCCATCATCACCACGTTGGTGATCTGGCGCTCGCCTTTCGGGCCGGGTTCGATGCCTTTGGTCTGGCGCAGCGCAAATTCGGCCATCCACAGCTGGCCAATGATTTCGCCCACGGTCAGGTTGCGGTTGAAGCCCTGCTTGCCGGTCGAGCAGAAGCGGCAGTTCACGGCGCAGCCAGCCTGGGTGGAGATGCACAGCGTGCCGCGGTTTTCTTCCGGAATGAACACGGTTTCCACGGCATTGCCATTGCCCACGTCCACCAGCCATTTGCGGGTGCCGTCGGCGGAAGTATGGTCGCTGATGACGGCCGGCGCCACGATGTGGGCGCGCGTCTTCAGCTTCTCGCGCAAGGATTTGGCGAGATCGGTCATGCTGTCAAAGTCGGCTGCACCGAACTGGTGGATCCAGCGCTGCAGCTGTTTGGCACGGAAAGGCTTCTCCCCCAGCTCGGCGCAGTAGGCGACTAGTTGCTCAGGATCGAAATCCAGCAGGTTGATGAGGGACGTTTCCATGCTTTTTTACTCAATTTCAAAAACGGCTTTGCCCCGGACCGAAGACCCGGGGCAAGGCGCAATACTACTGTACTACATTACAACCGCTAAAAATTAACGGGAGTAGACGTTCAGTGCTGGGAAGAAGTACGCGATTTCAACGGCAGCGGTTTCAGCGGCGTCGGAGCCGTGAACAGCGTTGGCGTCGATGGAGTCAGCGAAATCAGCACGGATGGTGCCTTTTTCTGCCTTCTTCGGATCGGTAGCGCCCATCAGGTCGCGGTTCTTCAGGATTGCGCCTTCGCCTTCCAGAACCTGGATCATCACAGGACCGGAAACCATGAAGTCAACCAGGTCCTTGAAGAAAGGACGCTCGCGGTGCACGGCGTAGAAGCCTTCGGCTTCAGCGCGGGACAGCTGGGTCATGCGGGCAGCAATCACTTTCAGGCCTGCGCCTTCGAAACGGCTGTAGATCTGGCCGATCACGTTCTTTGCTACTGCGTCAGGTTTGATGATCGACAGGGTGCGTTCGATTGCCATTATGAAAAACTCCAATAAAAAGAAAGGTTTAAAAGAAGAAATTAGATTCTCGATCAACCCTAGATTTTAACATAGTTCACCCTCTATGCCCAAGGAAACAATCCCGGGCGGCTTATAAGGGCTTCCCTTAAGCGTTTTTAAGTATTTCCTAAGCCAGAAAGTCCCCATTCGGTCAGCGGCATGCTATGCTTTTTGGTAAAGGAGGCATTTAAATATGCAAAACGTACATCATTTCGGTAGCGCCGTCGCCACCGACAACGCACTGATCCGCAACCGCGTGCTGCGCAACACCTATTGGTTGCTGGCACTGTCGATGATCCCAACCGTCCTGGGCGCTGTGGTCGGCGTGACATTCGGCATGCCATTCCCGCGCGGCTTCATGGGCGCGATCCTGTTCATGGCGGTCGCATTCGGCTTCTTCTGGGCTATTGAAAAGAACAAGGACACCGGCGTGGGCGTTGCCCTGCTGCTGGGCTTCACCTTCTTCATGGGCCTGATGCTGACGCCGCTGCTCAGCCGCACCCTGGGTTATGCCAACGGCCCAACCCTGATCATGACCGCGTTCGGCGGCACGGCGTCCATCTTCGCCGCGCTGGCCAGCTACGCCACCGTGACCAAGCGCGACTTCTCGATGATGGGCAAGTGGCTGTTCGCCGGCGTGATCGTGCTGCTGCTGGCGTCGATTGCCAACATCTTCCTGGGCATGAGCGCGCTGTCGATCGTGATCTCGGTGCTGGTGATTGCCGTGTTCTCGGCTTACATCCTGTTCGACGTGCAGCGCATCGTCAACGGCGGCGAGACCAACTACGTGTCCGCCACCCTGGCCCTGTACCTGGATGTGTACAACATCTTCACCAGCCTGCTGAACCTGCTGGGCCTGGCTGGCGACCGCGAATAAGCGACAAGCTGCCCAATGAAAAAGCCGGCATCCGCCGGCTTTTTTTCGTTTGGCGCACACCTTTGCGCCACCTCAATCCGTACGCTACACGATTAGCAAACACTTATCGCACTGCCACCCGTGGGAGCCTATCATGGAAGCGGATTCCCCCGATCACGAAGAACGTATTCGCAAACTGGAGCAGAGAGTGCCTGACCTCGCCTGCGAAATCAAGCTTCTGAATGAACGCCTGGACAAGTTCGCGATAGAGCTGCGGGCTGAGATCGCCAGTGCTGTCGCCGAGTCGGAAACGCGCATGCGCGCCTATGTGGATGCGCGCCTGGCGGAGCTGGAGCAGCGGCTGACCGCGCGCATTGTCGCGCTGGAGCAAGGGCAGCGCTGGATCATCGGACTCCTGGTCACCATCCTGCTCGGGATGGTCGGCCTGGCAAGCGGCATGGCGACCATCCTGTCCCGCCTGGCCTGAACTTTACACGAGGTCGAAGACCGCCATCGATTCCACGTGGGAGGTGTGCGGGAACATGTTCATCACGCCCGCCTGCGACATGCGGTAGCCGGCACGGTGCACCAGCACGCCGGCATCGCGCGCCAGGGTCGATGGCGAGCAGGAGACGTAGACGATACGCTTTGGCAGCATGTCCGGGTTGCTTTCCTTCAGTTCAGCCAGCGCCAGCGACAAGGCCATGGCGCCGTCGCGCGGCGGGTCGATCAGCATGCGGTCGAACTTGCCGAGGGCGATCAGGTCATCCTTGGTGATCTCGAACAGGTTACGGCACTGGAAAGTGGTGTGGCCGTCAACGCCGTTCACCTTGGCGTTCGACAGCGCGCGCTCGGTCAGCGCGGTCGAACCTTCAATACCCACGACTTCGCGCGCCTGGGTCGCCAGCGGCAGCGTGAAGTTGCCCAGGCCGCAGAACAGGTCGGCCACGCGCTCGTCCTTTTGCACGTCCAGCAGGCGCAGCGCCTTGTGCACCAGCACGCGGTTGATGTGGTGGTTCACCTGGGTGAAATCGGTCGGCTTGAACGGCATCTTGATGCCGAATTCCGGCAGCGTGTAATACAGTTCCTTGCCGGCCGGGTAGAACGGGTAAGCAGTGTCCGGGCCTTTAGGCTGCAGCCACCACTGGATCTTGTATTCGTCGGCGAAGGCCTTCAGCTTGTCTTCGTCACCCTCGCCCAGCGGCACCATATTGCGCATCACCAGCACGGTATTGTCTTCGCCGACGGCCAGTTCGATCTGCGGCACCTTGTCGAAGATGGTCAGCGAGTGGATCAGGGCGCGCAGCGGCATCATCATGTCCGACACGTGCTTCGGCAGGATCTGGCAGCTCTGGATGTCGGCCACGAATACCGACTTTTTCTCGTGGAAGCCGACCAGCACCGTGCCCTTCTTGGCCACATAGCGCGAGGACAGGCGCGCGCGGTAGCGGTAGCCCCAGGTTGGGCCGTACATCGGGCGCATCATGGTGTCGGACTTGACCTTGGACAGGTGCCACAGGTTGTCTTCCAGCACGCGCTGCTTGATCGCCACCTGGGCCGAAGCTTCCAGGTGCTGCATGGAGCAGCCGCCGCAAATCTCGAAGTGCTCGCACTTCGGCTTGACGCGCATCGACGATTCCTTGTGCAGTGCGGTCATGCGGCCCTGCTCCCAGTTCTTCTTCTTGCGCAGCAGCTCGAAGCTGACTTTCTCGCCCGGCAGCGCGCCTTCGATGAAGACGACCTTGCCCGGCGAGCCGTCTTCGTTCTCGATGTGGCCAACGCCACGGGCATCCATGTCCAGGGATTTGATTTCGACGATTGTGTCTTGCATAGCGATTAAGGTTGCAGCCGGCGCGTTGCGCGCCCAAAGCCCGCTATGATAGCAAAAACCGGTAACCCGGTGTCAGACCCGCGGGGTCTGACACCGCACTTCCGGTTTCAGAGAAGCGAATCGCGAACCACGCCGCGCGCCGCCATGGCCCGCTTCAGCTTGACCAGCGCTTCCTGCTGGATCTGGCGCACCCGCTCGCGCGTCACGCCCATTTCCTCGGCCAGTGTTTCCAACGTGGCCGGATCGTCGTTATCCAGCCCGAACCGCCGCATGATGACGATACGCTGCTTGTCCGGCAGCTTGGTCAGCCAGTCGCGCACCAGCACCGTCATCTCGTGGTGCTCGGCGCGTGCGTCCGGCGAATCCTCGGAATCGCCCGGCAGCATGTCCATCAGCGACGACTGGGGATCGTTATCCAGCGGTGCATCGAGCGAGGTAGCGTGCTCGGACAGGGCCAGGATATCCTGCACCTCTTCCACCGGCCGCCCCACCAGGTCGGCGATATCCTCGGCCGTGGCATCCTTGCCGTTGTGGTGCTGCGCCTCCAGGTGGTACTTCCCGCGCAGGATCTGGTTCAGTTCACGCACCATGTGCACCGGCAGGCGCACCGTGCGCGCCTGGTTCATGATGGCGCGCTCGATGCTCTGGCGGATCCACCAGGTGGCATAGGTAGAGAAGCGGAAGCCGCGCTCCGGCTCGAACTTGTCGATGGCGCGCATCAGGCCGATATTGCCCTCCTCGATCATATCGAGCAGGACCACGCCGCGGTTGATGTAGTGCTTGGCGATCGACACCACCAGCCGCAGGTTGTGCTCGATCATGGTCTGGCGGGCGGAAAAATCGCCCTGCTTGGCCAGGGTCGCGAAATGCACTTCCTGCTGCGCCGTCAGCAAGGGACGGGTGCCAATCTGGTTCAGGTAGTGCTGGGTAGTGTCGGTGGAGAGCTCCGCCGCCAGCACTTTTTTCAGTTCGTCGACAGTTTCGAGGACGGCGCTGGCGCCTTCAACCGCAACCTCGCCGTCCGGTTCCATGGAATCGATGGCTACTTCATCGATCGGCTCGTCCGGGAATTCCTCAGGAATCGAGTCGTCTTCCAGTTGGTCATTCGGCGAGCGTGTCATGGGTGCTTATCTAGCGGTTAGGCAGGAATTTCGATGGATCCACCGGCTTGCCCTGCTGCCTTATCTCAAAGTGCAGCTTGACCGTGTCGGTATCGGAGTCCCCCATTTCAGCAATTGCCTGCCCCCTGCGCACCTCCTGCCCCTCCTTGACCAGGATCGAGCGGTTGTGGGCATAGGCCGACAACAGGCTGTTACTGTGCTTCACAATGACGAGATTACCATATCCGCGGATGCCGCTGCCGGCATACATCACTTTTCCTCGTTCGGCAGCCAACACTTGTTGTCCGGCGCGGCCGGCGATATCGATGCCCTTGTTCTTGCCCTCGTCGAACTGGGCCACTACGCGGCCGTCGGAAGGCCATGTCCACGACAGGTCGCGGTCTTCCGCGCTGACCGCCGCTGCCGGCGGCACGGACGGCGCCGAGGCTGGAGCCAGGCTCGCCACGACGGCAGGTTTCTCGGCGCGCTCGTCGGATTTCTGCAAATCCGCCACGGCGGTATCGGAATATGGCCGCTTTTCCCCTTTCGGCGTCGACTTGCGCGGCGGCGGCGGGGTTTTCTCGATCTGCGGCGGGGTCGGCACGGCGGCGACTTGCACGCCTTCCGGCTGCGTCAGGCGCAACACCTGGTCGACTTTGATGTCGTCGGGGTTGGTCAGGTTGTTCCAAGCGGCCAGGTCACGGTAATTCAGGCCGCGGTCGAAGGCGATGCGGATCAGGGTATCGCCCTTGTGGACGGTGTAGTAGCCTTCCTTGTCTTTCGGTTCCTCCGGGGCCGGCTTGGCCGGCGTGACAGGAAGCGGAACCGAGCGGTCCTCGACCGGGGCCGGCTGCTTCATGGATTCACATGCGGTGAGCACGACCAGCGAGGCAGCCATGAGGAAAAGGGAATATTTCTTCGTCATTCTATTGATCTGTGTGTTAAACGGTGCCAGGGCGCAGTGGCACAAAATGGCAGTCTTCCAGCGTCTGGCGCACCCATTCGTTCTTGCTGACACGGGTCACCAGTTCGAGATGCTGGGTGCGAGCCCCGACCGGGGCGACCAGGCGGCCGCCGATATTCAGTTGATCCAGCAAAGCCTGCGGTACTTCCAGGCCCGCGGCGGCAAGGATGATGCCATCGAAAGGCGCCGCCTGCGGCAAGCCTAGCATACCATCTCCGTAGTGCAAACGCAGGTTTGGCACCCGCATCGGCCGCAAGTTGGCCTTGGCCAGTTCGTGCAGGGGCTTGATGCGTTCAATCGAGTACACCTCTTTCGCCACACAGGCCAGCACCGCCGCCTGGTAGCCGCAGCCGGTGCCGATTTCCAGCACGCGCTGCAAATCCTGCCCGGCGCGCATCACCTCGATCATGCGCGCCACGATATAAGGCTGGGAAATCGTCTGGTGATGGCCGATCGGCAGCGAGGCGTCGATGTACGCCTGTGGCGCCAGGCCTTCGTCCATGAACAGGTGGCGCGGCACGGTGTCGAGCGCGCCCAGCACGACGTGGTCGCTGACGCCCTGCCTGGCCACCCGCTGCACCATGGCGCGGCGCACGCCCTCCGACACCAGCGCGTGGGCCCGCTGCGGAACGACGGGCGCCAGCTGCACCTGGGCTCGTTCCTGGGCATAGGAATGCGCGCGCGACGGCGATGCCACCGGCTGTGGCAGGCGCCAGCCGCCCGGGCTGGCAGCGGCCGTGCGGGCGGCGTTCTGGGTGGCGGTTTGTGGCGTCGCCACGCTGTTGTAGACCGGCTTCTTCGCCGGGCTCTTGTCGGTAACGGATGACAGGGGCAGCGGGAAAGTGCGGGTCTTGTCGCTCATGCGATAGCCTTTGCCAGGGAATCGAGTTGTTGGCGATGGGTCAGGTCGATCTGCAAAGGCGTCAGCGACACGCAGCCATTGGCGACGGCATGGAAATCGGTGCCCTCGCCGGCATCCTTGCAGGCGCCGGGCGGGCCAATCCAGTAGATTTCGCGGCCGCGCGGGTCAAGCGCCTTGACCACGGGTTCGGCCTGGTGACGGCGGCCCAGGCGGGTCGGCACCAGCGGTCCAAGCTGCTCATACGGCAGGTTGGGGATGTTCACATTCAGCAGATATGGCCGCTCCAGCAGCTCCAGGTAGCGCTGCACGAGATCGCGCGCCACGCGGGCGGCGGCATCGACATTGGCCCAGCCGTAGGAACCCTGCGAGAAGGCCATGGCCGGCACGCCGAACAGGTAGCCTTCGGTGGCAGCGGCCACCGTGCCCGAGTACAGGGTATCGTCGCCCATATTGGGGCCGTTGTTAATGCCCGACACAACCAGGTCCGGCACGTAGTCGAGCAGGCCGGTCAGCGCCACGTGGACGCAATCAGTCGGCGTTCCATTGACAAAATAGAAACCATTGGCCGCCTGCTGCACCGACAAGGGGCGGTCCAGCGTCAGGGAATTGGAGGCGCCGGAGCGGTTGCTGTCTGGCGCCACAACCACGATTTCGGCAATTGGCTGCAGGGCTTCCGCCAGCGCATTGATGCCAGGCGCCAGGTAGCCGTCGTCGTTACTGATAAGGATTCTCATACAGGGAATTTTACCTGAAGCAACGGGAAATAAATGGGGACGTACCCCATTTAACCGGGCACGCCCCCATTTATTTCCGAGACAAATTTACATCGCCGCCGGCATCGGCCAGTACCCAGTGCGGTCCTGCTCCAGTGGCAAAGCGTGGTGATTGTTCAGCGCAGGCAGTTCGGTGGAAGGCACGCGTTGCCAGGGACAGAGCCCATCGCGAAACCATTGCATAAATGCATCATATCCAGCTTGAAGGGCTGGCGCCGGCAACGGTTCGCCGCCAGCCAGGCTGGCGCAGTGCGGAAGCTGGACGGCGTCGAAATACCCCTCCAGCGACAGCCAGGGCAAGCCATAGGCCTCACCCAGCATGCCCTCGAACAGCGGCTGGTAGCCAGGCGCCCCGTCCTCGCCGCGCCGCCACAGCGCACACTGCCCTGAATCGCTGGTGTCAATGCGCGACGGCAGCGGATAGACCAGCAACTGGCGCTGCTCGTCCTCATGGCAGCTGCGGTAGCTGGTTGCGCGCGCCACCAGGTCCCGCAGGCCATCGAGGTTCTGCCGGTTTGGCGCGAACACCAGCACCAGCCGCGTCGGCAGCAAGGTGGTGCAGATGGCCGCGCAATCGGCACGCCCGCTGCGCGCATCGACCAGCACATGGCCGAAGTGGCGCGACAGGCGCGCGGCAAAGGTGCGGAACAGCGCGGGGCAAGCGTCGAACAAGCCTTGCCAGTCCAGCATCGCCGCGCGTTCCGCATGGCTGCCATCGCACCGCCCAGCGCGCAGCAGCCAGAGTGGCCGGTCATCGCATGCCCTTACCAGGTATTGCTCCCAGCGCACGGCGTCGAGCACCGCCTCGGCCAGCGCACGGTCGCTGGCGTAACGGCCGGACCGTTCCTGGAGCTGGTCGCGGCACTCTTCGAACAGGTCCAGCACGCCCGGTGCCTGCGCTGCGCCGGGAAAATAGTAATGCAGGCCGGGAGCCTCCAGGTCCCAGTCGACCAGCAACACCGGCGCCTTGCGGTGGGATGCCAATATGTGCCCAAGGTTGGCCAGCGCCATGGTGCGGCCTACGCCGCCTTTATAGGAATAGAAAGTGGTGACTTCGCCGGCTGCGGGCAGCTCTGGCAGGTGCAGGCGTAGGTGTTCCATGGCGCTCTTTCAGTGATTTTTTCTAGCGAGGGAAATGCGGCGGCGCCGGCGGGCGCCACTCCGGCGGAACCGGCGGCAGCACGAACTGCCTGCAATCGTGATCGGGCGGGACGCTCGCCTTCAGGCAGTGGTAATGCATCGTGATGCGGTCCACGATGCGCCGGATATCGGGCAGGAAATCGGGGTTGGTCTTCAAATCCCCGGTTGCCAGCGTATAGCGCGAAAAGTCGACATACATGCCAGGCTCGCTGATCTGGCGCGGCAGGTTCAGCGGATGGCGGGTCATGATAATGGGGATGATCAGGTGGCTTGGCAGCTCGTACCAGCCGCTGCGCTCGGCCTCGATCATCTGCATGGCGGCGAATTCGCGCCGGGTATATGGGTGGGCCTCGTACTTGGGCGTGTAGATCACGATCATCGTGGCGCTCTGGCACATGGCCAGGGCCAGACGGCGGTCGATATCGTCCCCGCCACCCAGTTGCTCGCTATCGACAAAGAGTTCGGTCTCGTTGTCGAAATGGGGCTCAAGATAGCACTTCAGGGCATCGACCAGGTCGTCCTTGAAGTGGCTCATATATGCGTGCTGGCCATGCGCGTAACTGAAAAAGCAGCCGTACCGGATACTCATGGCAATCGCCTCCCCTGCCAGCCAAATGTAATCCCGACCCGCGCGTTAAACTTTGTTCCGGCGCAAAGTGTTCTGGGGCATAATCGCACGATCGTTCGATAATAATGGAGACCGTATGAAGGCTATCGTTTGCAAGGAATGGGGCTTGCCCGACACGCTGGTGCTGGAAGAAGTGCCCGACCCGCAGCCCGGCCCGGGCCAGGTGGTGCTGCAGGTGAAGGCAGCCGCCGTCAACTTCCCCGATGTGCTGATCATCCAGGGCAAGTACCAGTACAAGCCTGCCCTGCCCTTCACGCCAGGGAATGAAGTCTCGGGCGTCGTGCTGTCGGTCGGCGAAGGGGTGCAAGGCTTCAAACCGGGCGACAAGGCGATCGCCTTTTCCGCGCATGGCGGCTTCGCCGAACAACTGCTGGTGCCCGCCGCCTCGCTGATGCCGATGCCGCCGGGGATGGATTTCGATACCGCTGCCGCGATCACCCTCACCTATGGCACCTCGCACCACGCTGTGGTCGACCGCGCCCAGCTGAAAGCCGGCGAAACCATGCTGGTGCTGGGCGCCGCCGGTGGTGTCGGGCTGGCAGCCATCGAGATCGGCAAGGCGCTCGGCGCACGCGTGATTGCCGCTGCGTCCAGTGAAGAAAAACTGGCGGTCTGCAAAGAGCACGGGGCCGATGTCCTCATCAATTACAGCAGCACCGACCTGCGCGAAGCCATCAAGGCTGCCACCGACGGCAAGGGCCCGGACGTGATCTACGACCCGGTCGGCGGCGAGTACGCCGAACCTGCTTTCCGCTCGATTGGCTGGCGCGGCCGCTACCTGGTGGTGGGCTTTGCCAACGGCGAAATCCCGAAGCTGCCCCTGAACCTCACACTGCTCAAGGGTGCTTCGCTGATGGGCGTGTTCTGGGGCGAATTCGTCAAGCGCGAGCCGAAAGCCAACCTGGCCGGCATGATGCAGTTACTGGGCTGGCTGGCCGAAGGCAAGATCCGCCCGCACATCTCGGCGCGCTATGCGCTGGCCGACACCCCGCGCGCACTGGAGGCGATGGCCGCACGCAAGGTTACCGGCAAGGTGATCGTCAAGCCTTGAGCCATTGCACGAAGCGGGCGGCGATGTAGATCACTGCGCCGTTCGCGGCAAGCATGGTTGCCAGGTGCAGGCCTATCGCGGCCAGCGTTTGCAGCAGCGGACCGGTGGCGCCGGTGCCGCAGATCGTCATCAGCGCCGGCATCAGGACAAAGCCGGCGCCGTGGGCTGTGGACGTGATGAAAGTCCACAGTGCCATGCCTGCCTGCCCCGCCAGCGCATGGCCTTTATGAAAACGGCAGGCCAGCGCGGCCACCAGCAGCACGCCCGCGCCCCACTGCAGCGCCGGGCGGTCCAGCGGCAGCCGGAAAGCCACCGCCGCGGCCACTAGCGACATCGACGCGGCATGCCCACAGGCGATCGCCATCACGGCCCGCCACGGCCGGAAGCTCGACATGGCATCCTCGCATCACGCGTGGGAAGCGCTGCAGCACGACGCGGCAGGCTGCGCGTAGCGGTCGTGGTGCCTGACCCACGCCATCGTGTACGGCAAGCCTTCTTCATTCCGTCCCAGCGGCGTGATGTCCAGGAAGCGATAAGTGTGCATCATCACTTCCACGCCACGGCCGTAGGTGGAGTAAGTGTGATAGACCACACCCGTATCGTCCTTGTAGAACACACTGACACCGGGCGCATCCTCGTGCGGGAAAGCCTGCCCCGTGTAGTTGTAATAGACCTCGCCTTCGGCCATTTCTTCCGGCGCAAAGCTGACATGGAAGTCGTAATTGAAATCGCTTTCCCCGGACGACACCCATTTGAACTGCCAGCCCATTTCCTTGCGCATGCGCTCCAGGCTGGCCAGCGGTGCGCGCGACACCACCACCAGGCTCACGTCACGCTGCGCCAGGTGCGCCAATGCGCCGTCGGTGTGGTCGGCCATGTAGGAGCAGTGCGCGCAGCCTCGCTCCTGGCCTGGCGCGAACATGAAGTGCTGCACTATCAATTGACTGCGCCCTTCGAACAGGTCGGACAGCGAACGCTTGCCCTGCGGCGTGTCGAACACGTATTGCTTGTCCACGCGCACCCACGGCAAAGCGCGGCGGGCGCTGGCCAACTGGTCCTGCTGGCGCATCAGTTCTTTCTCGCGCACCAGCAACTCCTTGCGCTGCGCCACCCATTGCTCCTGATTGACGACGGTATTCATGATCATTCTCCTCGTGGGCGACGCACTGCACGCACTTTGCCGCTGTTCTCGCCGCCAGCGTAGAACAAGCCGGCGCCATCGGATTCCAGGCCGCTGACGAACACGCCCGGCGGCATTTCCAGCAGCTCCAGCACGGCGCCGTTCTGCGGGTCGACGTGGCGGATGTCGCTCTGGTCGCCCTCCCAGGTGCCATGCCACAGCTCGCCGTCCACCCATGTCACGCCGGTGACGAAGCGGTTGGATTCGATGGTGCGGATGACTGCACCGGTCTCCGGATTGATCTGGTGGATCTTGCGGTCGCGGTACTGCCCTACCCACAGACTGCCTTCCGCCCAGGCCAGGCCTGAGTCGCCGCCCTTGCCGGGCGCCGGAATCGACGACACCACCGTGCCGCTGGCCGGATCGATCTTGTTGATGCGCTCGGCCGCGATCTGGTACAGGAACTTGCCATCGAAGGCAGTGCCGGCATCGGCGGCGACGTCCAGCGCGCGCGCCTGCTTGCCGTTTTCTGGATCAAAGCCGATCAGGCGGGCGCCCGTGGCAGCCCACACCAGGTGGCCGTCGTAAGTCACGCCGCCGACTTTGCTGACACCGTCGAACGGTCCATATTCGCGCAGGATTTCAGCCTTGCGCACTTTGTTTGAATTGCGGGTCATTGCTTCGCTCCTTATGGGTCGCGCCTTGATCGGCGCCGCAAGTGAACTTTATTCCAACGGCAGTGCAGCAGGGAGTAACAAGATTGTCGTGAATCCGGCCAACGGCGGCGCCAGCCAGCGCCGCGTGCGGGCATTGCCGATCGAGCGCACCCGCCCATCCGCTTCCAGCTCAGCCAGTGCACGCTGGACGGTGCGCTGGCTGGCATCGAGCGCCAGCGCCAACGCGGAAGTCGACCAGGCAGCGCCGTCAGCCAACAGCGCGAGCAGAGAGGCCTGTTCGCCATCGATGGGCGGTTCCAGCACGGCCAGCGCGCGGCCATCCAGCGGCCGGATGGCGAAGCCGAGCGGCGTGGCCTCAATGCTGGCAAGGCCTTTGACCAGGGCACGCAGGCGGCCGATCTCAACGCGCAGGCGTGCGCGGTGGGTTTCGTCCGAGCGGCGGGTGTTGAAGGCTCGCTCGATCAGCAGGTCACGCCCGGCATCGCCCGGCCAGGCTTCGGCCAGCGTGCGGGCCAGGGCGAACAGCACAGGCCTGCGCGCCAATGGACGCCACGTGCCGCCGCAGCCCAATCCGCGCCGGCAGGCGTCCAGCACCAGCGTGCCGGAGGCCAGCAGCGCCGCCACCTCATCAAGGGACATAGGCGCCTGGTCCGGGCCTGCCGCGTGCTGCCTTGCGGCGGGCCGCTGCAGCGCAGAGGTGGCCTCCATCACCTCGGCCAATAGTTCCGGCACGCCCGAACGTATCGCCGCTGCCTGCGCATGCGCGAGCGCAGCCCGTGCCGGCGCCGGTCGCAGCGAACGCATTGCCAGTTCGGCAGCCGCCAGATGCGCCACCGCCGCCAGTGCAGGCGTCAGAGCCCGCATGTCGAGGCGGGACAGTTCCGCGGCAGCGGCTTCCAGACGGCCGAGCAGAAGGGACTTGCGGGCGGCGATCAGGCGCGCCTGCAGCGCATTGCCGTAATCGCCGTGCGCCTCCAGGGCCGCCAGCGCGGCCAACAGCGTCCGTGGCGGAGCGGCAAAATCGCGCATTGCCATCGCCACCTCCGCCTCGGCAACCACGCAGCGTGCGCGGGCCAGTTCTTCATGCGCGCCGAAGCCACGCGCGGCACGCCTCAGCAGTTCACGCGCCTTGGGAAAGTCGCCCAGCCGCGCCATGGCAATGCCGCGCAAGGCCAGCGCAGGAGGATCGTCACGCAACGCCACATGTTTCAGCGCGCCCAGCACATCACCGCTGGCAAGGGAACGGGCCGACGCAGTGATCAGGGAGTCCATCGAGCGTCAAGCGCGCAGCACGCGGGATGCAGCAGCACGTAGCAGGATGCGCGAATAAAGCTGATGGAAGCCGAGCAGCGCACGAAATACTGCGCCCTGCCGCGAACGCACGACTGCCGAGCCAAAGTACAACCGCGTGCCCTGCCCGGACGGCAACGCCATCAGCCACGAGCGCGTGCTGCCAGCGTAATCGCACATCAGCAACTGGCCGGGCGCCCGGCCTTCGACCGACCAGGCAGCAAACTGCTGGCGCTGGCCGCTGGCCAGTTCGCGGGCTTCCGCATCGAGCGAAGGTCGCGAGACGAACAGCGCCAGCAACCAGCGCTCCAGCTTGAAAACGGAAGTGGTGTAGAACGCTTCGACAAAGGCCGCATGCGCCACATGGCGCGGCACGTCGATGGCGAAGCAGTCGGTATAGGCGCCCTGCTCACGGTAGCGCTGCAGCAAAGCGTCCTGTGGCAGGTCGGCGATCATAGATAGGCCCAGGTGTCGGCGCCGTCAAACTTGCGCACTTCCAGCGTTGCCACCACGTCCGGCGCGAAGTTGGCCATATTGACGCCCATGCGGCCATCGCCGTTAGGCTGCAGCGACTTCCAGTGCGTGACACAGCCGCAAGACCGGCAGCGCACTGTGCGCAATGATTTGTCGCCCCAAACGTAATCATCGGTCCGCGCCGGATCGCCCTCGATGCGCACGGCGTCCTCCGGATAGAAGGCCCACAGCGCCCGCGTGCGGCGGCAGATCGAGCAATTGCAGTCGATCAGGTAAGCCGGTGCATCCGGCACCTCGATCGTAATCGCGCCGCAGTGGCAGGAACCGTTAAGGGTAGTCATTTGACAAGCATAACACCTCGCTCGTCGATGCGCAGACGCTCCGGGTCGGTCCCCAACATCAGCTTCAGGTTCTCTCGCGCGCTATTGCGCAGGTTGGCCGCAACGTGTTCGGGCTGCGCCTTTTGCTGTTGCGACTTGTAGGCCAGGGCCATGAATGCGCCCACCATGGCGCTTTTCTCGTACAGGTTGCGGATGGTTTCGGCGCTTTGCTTCTCGGCCAGCCGGCGCGTGCCGCCGCCCTTGCGCAACTGCTCGGCCACCGCGGCGAATTCTTCATCCTGCACCTCGCGGTTGGCGAACACCATGTAATTACCGACGATGAAGGCCGCCATCGCGCCGTCCAGGTCATCGCGCTGCCAGCCCATCCTGGCGGCGATCTGCTGGTAGATGTCCATGCTGTGCTGGAAGGCCTGCGTCATCGACGCCCGGCTCGATGCAGGGAAAATCCTGGACAGCTCCTGCGCATTGCGCTGCACTGCCGGCGGCGCTTCCACCCGCACCGGCTTGCTGGACGAATGCTGGCCGGTGTTCATCGAATTATTGTTCATCACCGCCATATTGGCGAAGTTGATCAGCGGTGCCGTCGTCATCGCGTAATCGGGACCCAGGCCCACATAACCCTGCGCACGGGCTGCCGGCGAGGCAAGCAGCACCGCGCACAGCGTTACACACAACAGCCGGCGGCTCATGCGCTCATTACCTGGCTTGGCAGCAGGTCGGACATGTTTTCCGCCACGCCGCGCGCATTGAAGCAACGGAAACGGAATTCGCCGCCATCTTCCAATTCGACCACCACAATGCCGGTCAGGATGCCGAACTCCCGCCGCACTGAACGCACCTCACGCAAGGGAATGTGCACCGGCTGCAAATCATCGTGCACCGCCTTGTTCATGATGTTCGGCACCCAGTCCAGTGCGTCGGCCGATACGGTGACGATGCCGCCCACCCACAAGCCGCCAATCGCGGCGCCGATAGCTTCGACATTGCGCCCCACTGCCCCGCCAATGCGGCGATTGACAACAGCATCCGTAATGAAGGCATTGCACAGTTTCTTGATGAAGATCGTCATTGGAACCTCATGCCGTTTTTATCGATTAACAGGTTGGATGGATCGCCCTTCAATACCAGTTGCAGGTTTTCTCGGGCAGCGTTGCGCATGTTTTCGTACACTGCCGGCGGCTGCGGTTGCTGCTGGTGCGATTTGTAGGCCAGCGCCATGAAGGCGCCGATCATGGCGCTCTGCTCGAAAACATCGCGTACCTTGTCCGCTTCGTTGCGGTCATTGATGTTCTGCAGCTTGTTCTGTGCGCGAATCTGCCTGGCGACAGCATCGAAGTCCTCGTCCGGGACCTCGGTATTTTTTAACACCATGTAATTCCCGACCAGGAAAGCCGCCAGGCCGCCGGCCATGTCACGCGGGGTCCAGCCCATCTTCTTTTCCACCTGGAGGTAGATGTCCATGCTTTGCAGGTAGACCTTCTCCATCTCGGCGCGCTTGTCGGCCGGGAAGTGCTGGGCAAGCTTGTGCGCATTGGCCTGCACGGCAGGTTTGGACTTCGGCAGGATTGGCGGCGCCTTTTTCGCACTGGCCACCGACGGAACCGGAACACGCAAATCCGGCTGCGGCCAGACCACCACGTTATCGTAGCTCATGCCGAAACCGCAGCACTGGCTGTGCGCGGCGGGCGCCAGCGCAATAGCCAGCACACCCAAGATCAACTTGCACTTCATCGTATCACCTCGATTTTGCACAAAACGTTGTCGCAGAATATACAATTTTAAATAACGCGCCAATTGAATCGAGATGCGTGAAAGTCACTCGGCACAGGAGATCTGGAAATGGAGTTTCGCAGGCCGGCCTCGCTCGCCCTTTTCCTTGCGCTGCAAGGCGCCGTGCAGGCAGGCGAAGTCTTGCTGGATATCCCGACGCGGCCCGGCGCCACAGTGCGCGTGCTGGAGATGACTGGCGAACGCGCAGCCAGCCACGTTGTGCTCTACCTCGCAGGCGGGTCCGGGCAGCGCGGCTTGCAGGGCGTGTGGCCCGGCAGCCTGCCGACCGATCCGGACACTTTGTTCGGCGCACAGCGCCAGTTGGCGGAGCAGGTAGGCGCCATGGTCGCGCTGGACACCGCCAGCGACCATGAAGTGCTGGACCTAGGCGCCCGCCAGGGAAGCGCGCACCGGGAGGACGTCGCCGCCGTCGTCGACTTCATGCGCAAGCGGCAGCCGCAGGCCCGCATCGTCCTGATGGGCAGCAGCGACGGCGCCTTCTCCGCCGCCTATATCGCAAACCGGCTGCCGACTGTGGATAGTGTGGTGCTAATCAATGCGAGCGCCGATGCCTGGGCCGAAGTGCCGCACCTGAAACGCCCCGTGCTCGGCATTCACCACCGGCGGGATGCCTGCCTGCCCTTCCGCAACAGCTATCCGAAAGCGCGCTTCTTTCCCCTGATCGCAGTCGACAGCGAAGGCTTCCCGCAGGTCTACGCCGGCACACGCCGCGACTGCAGCCGCGAAAGCGCACACGGCCTGCAAGGCCAGCGCTCGCAAGTCTACCGCGCAATCGGCAACTGGCTGCTGACCGGCGAAGCGCCGACGGAACTTCGTTAGCGCGGCGCAGTCTCAGGCCGCGCGGCGTTCGACCAGCAAGCGCACAGGGCCGGGCAGCCATTGGCGCAGCGTGGCGCCGATGGCAGCTTCGCGGCGCTGCCAGAACACACCGGCTGCGATGATGGCGATGCCGATTGCGGTCAGGGCGACCGGGAACAGCAGGCTGTCGCGGAAAACGGTGTACGACAAGTGTCCCAGGTAGCCGGCCAGGCCAAAGCCGCCAAATACGGCGAACACGCGGCGCGACAGGGCCGCGCCGATGCCGATCATCAGGACGTTGATCAGGCAATAGACCAGCTTGCCGAGCTCGCTGCCGGAATGCATCGACGACAAGGCGCCCCAGAACGTCAACACGCCCCAGATATACAGCCAGAACGCGAAGTCCTTGCGGCTGCGGTTGCGCAGGTCGATCCACAGTGCGAGCAGCGTCATGCCGATGCCGAACACCGCCGAAATCACCTTGCCTTCGTGCGAGAAGAAGCCGGCGCTGCCGCCCAGCAGCATGTCGGTCACGTCCATGCTCATGTACCACAGCGTCACGGCCAGCGGCATGACCGTGAACGGCATGCGGTAGCGCCACAGCACCACCGCGCCCGCAGCCAGCGTCGCCAGTTCCATGAAGATCCAGCGCCAGTCGATGTAGTAGTGGTAGTTGCGGTAAGCGTTGCCGGGGCGCCCGTCGGCCCACAGGCCAAGCATATGCTGCAAGCCATACACCGCCAGCGGGACCAGTACCACCGCAAAAGCGGCCAGTACGCCGGCAGGCAGCTCCAGGCCGCGTGCCCGCAGCCATTCGACGGCGCCGAGTGCCGCGACGATGTAGCAGATCGAAATGAACAACAGGCCGGTGCCGCCGAACGACTCCCAGCCCAGCGTCATGAACAGCGACATGGCACCGATGGCGATCAAGCCGCCCAGGTAATACAGGATGTGGGCCGGCTTGAAGCCTGGCGTGTGCTGCTCGCGCTCGACCAGGAACTGCCACAAACGCCCTGCCTGGCCTTCATCCAGCAAGCCCTGGCCTGCTGCTTCGTCCAACATCGCGCGTGTGAGCTTCATTGCTTCTCCCGGTGGTTAATGGCCTTTGAAGAATTCTATGACATCCGCTGCTTCGCGCGTGCGTTTGAACGGCGGCAGGCTTTGCCAGATGCGGCGGCCATAAGGCTTGGAAATCACGCGCGGATCGCACAGCATCAGTACGCCGCGGTCGCCCTCGTCGCGGATCAGGCGGCCGGCGCCCTGCTTCAGGTTGATGATCGCTTCCGGCAGCGTATGCCCCATGAATCCGTTCAGGCCCTGGCGCTCCATCACCTCGATGCGTGCAGCCAGCACGGGATCGTCAGGCGGCGCGAAAGGCAGCTTGTCGATGATCACCAGCGACAGCGCATCGCCGCGCACGTCCACGCCTTCCCAGAAGCTCTGGGAGCCGATCAGCACGCCGTTGCCGGCCTTGCGGAACTGGTCCAGCAGCTCGGTGCGGCCACGGTCGCCCTGCACGAACAGCGGAAACTTCAAACCACGCTTGTCGAATTCGTCGCGCAGGCGGTCGGCCGCACGCTTCACCGCACGCAGCGTGGTACACAGCAGGAAAGTGCGGCCGCCGGCCGCTTCGATGATCGGCAGTGCGGCATCCAGCACGGCATCGGTGTAGCCCATCGAATTCGGGTCCGGCAAGCCTTGCGGCACGTACAGGATGCCCTGCTCTTCGTAGTTGAACGGGCTTGGCCAGTTGCGCGCGACTTCGTTCTCCAGGCCCAGTTGCTGGGCGAAGTGGGTGAAGTCGTTTTTTACCGCCAGCGTGGCGGAAGTAAAAATCCAGCTGCGCGGAACGCCTTCGCGCTGGCCATTGAAGATCGGCGCAATCGACAGCGGCGTTTTATGCAGCTGCAGCGAGCTTTGGAAGGCTTCCACCCAGAACACGGCTTCTTCGCCAGGCGTCACCTTGGCTTTCGGGTCGAACTTCCACGCTTCCAGGCGGGCCGACAGCTCGTTGCCGCGCACCCTGCATTGCTCAATCGTTTCGGCGCGCTCGGCGTTCTTTTCCAGCACGGCCACCATGTCGACCAGTTCGTCCTTCAGCGTCTGCAGCGCTGGGAAGAAATCGCTCGATGGCGCAATCTGCGGCAGCGACATGCGCACGATGTCCTGCGAGAAGGTCAGGCGCAGGTCGCGCGCCGCTTTCTCCACTGGCGTGACGACCTTGGCCCATTCTGCGCCGTCGCGCGCATGGGCCAGGCCCTCGGCCAGCACGTCGCGGCACAGCTCCAGAATCTGCGAGGTGGACACGCTGTCGCCGAAGAACAGCGTGGCGGTATCTGGCAACTGGTGCGCCTCGTCGAAGATCACGGTATTGGCGGAAGGCAGCAATTCGGCCACGCCAGTATCCTTCAAGGCCACGTCGGCGAAGAACAGGTGGTGGTTGACCACGACCACGTCGGCCTGCTGCGCCTCGCGCCGCGCCTTCATTACGAAGCAGTCTTGATAGTACTGGCACTCCTGCCCCATGCAATTCTCGCGGGTCGACGTCACGAGGTTCCACACCAGGGCGTTTTCCGGCACGCGCGCCAGTTCGGCCTTGTCGCCGGTGCTGGTCATCTTGAGGAAGCGCGAAATCTCGCGCAGGTAGCCGACGTCCTCGCGCGAGGTCATGCGGCCGTTCTGCAGCGTACGTTCCAGGTGGTAGTGGCACAGGTAGTTGGAGCGCCCTTTGAGCAGCGCAACCGACACCGGCGCCTGCAGCGCCGAGCGGATGGTCGGGATATCGCGCAGGAACAACTGGTCCTGCAGGTTCTTGGTACCCGTGGAGACGATGGTCTTGCCGCCCCACAGCAGCGCCGGCACCAGGTAGGCAAAGGTCTTGCCGGTGCCGGTCCCCGCTTCAGCGATCAGGGTCTGCTGCTTGGCGATGGCATCGGCAATCGCCTTCGCCATCTCAGTCTGCGATTTGCGTGGACGAAAACCGCCCACCGCCGGGCCCAGGGGGCCGCCGGGACCAAACAAGCGCTCAATATCGGCGTCGTGCGCCCCGGGAGGAAAAGCCGGATCGTTCGGCGCGCCGGGAGCGGCGGTCGGCTGTTGTGGATCTGTCAAGTTCGTCGAAGGATGAATGGCCCTGCTCAGGCCGGTACGTCGGGCACCAATTGCATTTTCAGCAGGGTGATATAGTCTTTCAATTGCAACTTACGCTTCTTGAGGCGGCGCAACTGAAGTTGATCGTGGTGACCATCCAGGGTCAACATTTCAATGACTGCATCCAGGTCGCGGTGCTCGACGTCGAGCTCAACGATGCGGCGCTGGATTTCTTCTTTGTTGATCATAAATGGAAAGTCGGCACGAATTCGATTAACGTTTGCTTACAGTTTCGTATGGACAACAGGCTATACTTGCAACAAAACTGCATACTGTGCATAGTTTAACTCAGGTAGTCATTGGAAAGAAGCTGTCAAGTCCCTATGAGCACGTACAAGATCGAGGCCGGAACCGCGCAACATATCGGTAGCCGGCCCCAACAAAATGACCGTGTCGCGTTGTTTACAGCGCAGAAAGCACCCGGCTATGTGCTGGCCGTGCTGGCCGATGGCATCAGCGGCGGCGCCACAGGCGCTGAACAGGTGCTGCATACGGCCAAACAATTGTTTGACGATTACCGGGCGTCGGAGACCGTCCACCTGGGCCGGCTGGAAGAATTGCTGCGCGAAATCGCGCATGACGTGCACCAGATCCTGGTCATGGATCCACGCACCGGCGCCAGCGAACCGCAATCGAGCATGGTGCTCATGGTGTTGACGCCGGATCGCCAGGCCGTCTGGGCCGTCGTTGGCGACTCACGCCTGTATCGTTTTGACAACAAGGAATGCCTGGCCCGCAGCAGCGATGCCGAATATGTCGCTCACCTGATGGAAAAGGAAAACTTGCCGGAAGAAGCGGCGCGCAAGCACCGCCAGGCCAAGCTGCTCAGCAATGCACTGGGCAACAAGCACCGTGAGCCCTTCGTTACCTTCGGCATCCAGGAAGACCTGAAAGCGGGCAACGCCTTCCTGCTGTGCTCCGATGGCCTGTGGTCTTATTTTGCGGATGTGGAACTGGCGAGCGCGATCGCCAAGAAATCGCCGCGCGAGGCGGCCGAACTGCTGATCAACAAAGCGCGCGAACGTGCGCAGGGCAAGGGCGACAACTGCTCGATGGCCATCATCAAGCTGGTCGCCCCGCCAAAGGAAAAGGTCACTTACACCGTGCAGAAGCTGCGTAAAGCCGTTTAAGGCTTTTTCGCGGCTTCGGCTGCGGCCTTGGCTGCAGCTTCGGCTTTCGCAGCTTCAGCCTTCTGCGCTTCCGCGGCACGGCGCTTCTTCTCTTCCTTCTCGGCCATCTTGGCCTTGACTTCCGCCTGCCGCTTTTCCGACTCGGCTTTCTTGCGCTCGAACTCCGCGGCCTTGGCTGCGCGCTTCGGCGCGTCTGCCGCTTCCTGTGCGGCGCGGGCACGTTCACGGGCGTCGTGTTCCGCCTGGCGCTGCTGCACCGACACGGCGGCCGGCTTCGGCGCCGGTTTCAGCTCAGGATTGGGCTTGGGCGGCTTCGGGTGCGCGGCGTTATACGCTGCTTCGGCCGCATCCTTCTGGGCGCGCTCTTCCAGTTCACGGTCGCGCACTTCGACTGCGTTGCGGCGCTTGAAGTAGTTGGCCTCCACCTCCACCTGGCGCAGTTCGGCCAGGCGCAGGCGGCGCTGCTCCTTGGCCTTGTCGATACACGCATTGACGAAGAATTTATCGTAGCAAAGTGCTTCGCTGGCGTTGAACTCCGCCTCCACCACTTCGCGATCCTTCTTCACTTGCGCCAGGCGCGCGTCGGCCTGTTCGATCGAATGGGTTTCCGGGATGCGCGGAGCACCAATCGTTGCCGGACGGCCGATGTCCTGCGCCAGCACGGCACCAGGCAACATCACGGCCAGCCAGATCCAGTTCTTCAAATTATTCTCCTTGTCAGGACAGCTTTTCGGCGGCGCCGCGCTGTTCCTTTTCCATATACTCGCGCGATTGCATCTCGACGATACGCGACACGGTGCGGTGGAATTCATTGGACAGCACACCGGACGTGTACAGCTCTTCCGGCTCCACCTCGGCCGACATGATCAGCTTGACCTTCTGGTCATAAAACACGTCGATCAGCCAGGTGAAGCGGCGCGCTTCGGACGATTGTCCGGCCGACATCATCGGAATACCGGACAATATCACGGTATGGAAGCGGCTGGCGATTTCCAGGTAATCATTCTGCGAGCGCGGGCCGCCGCACAACGTGGCGAAATCGAACCAGATGATGGTGCCGGCGCGGCGCAAGGCCTTCAGCTCGCGGCCTTCCACATGGATGCGCGGGTCCTCGTCGGCCGTTTCGGCAATGCGGGCGAAGGCTTCGCGCAAGTGGCGGTCGGTATCGGCGTTGAGCGGCGTGTAGTAAGCATCTACCTGCTCCAGCGCGCGGCCGCGGTAATCGACGCCGGCATCCACGTTCAGCACGTCCATCTTCTCCTTCAGCAGGGCGATGGTGGGCAGGATGCGGTCGCGGTGCAAGCCATCCGGGTACAGCGTGGACGGCTCGTAGTTCGAGGTCATGATGAAGGAGACGCCGTTGTCGTACAGGGCCTTCATCAGGTTGTACAGGATCATGGCGTCAGCCACGTCCGATACGTGGAATTCATCGAAACAGATCAGGCGGTATTTCTTGGCGATCCGTTTTGCCACTTCGTCCAGCGGGTCTTCCACGCCGCGCAGTTCGTCCAGCTGCATGTGGACGTCGCGCATGAATTCATGGAAGTGCAGGCGCGTCTTGCGCACCAGCGGGATCACCGAATAGAACGAATCCATCAGGAAGGACTTGCCGCGCCCTACCCCGCCCCACATGTACACGCCGCGCGGAGGCGTCGGGCGGTTGATCAGGCGTTTGAAGGAATTGGAGCGCTGGGCTTTGTACTCGACCCATTCGTCATAGCACTGCTGCAGGCGGTCGACGGCGCGCTGCTGGGCGGCGTCGGCTTTGAAGTCGCGCTGCGTGAGCGCGTGCTGGTAAAACTCTTGGACGTTCATTTTATAAACCGGTAAACCGGTGTCTGACCCGCAGGGTCAGACACCTGGCCTGCGGCGGTCGCGGATCGGTGTCTGACCCTGCGGGTCAGACACCGCTTTTCCGGTTTTAGAAGTTCAGCGTACGCTTATCAACAGCCAGCGCTGCTTCCTTGGTCGCTTCGGACAGCGATGGGTGTGCGTGGCAGATGCGTGCGATGTCTTCGGCCGAAGCCTTGAACTCCATCGCCACCACCGCTTCGGAGATCAGCTCGGAAGCCATTGGGCCCACAATGTGCACGCCCAGGATCTCGTCGGTGGTTGCATCGGCCAGGAACTTTACCATGCCGTTGGTATCGCCCAGCGCACGTGCGCGGCCGTTGGCCAGGAATGGGAAGGTGCCGGCCTTGTACGCCACGCCTTCAGCCTTCAGCTGCTGCTCGGTCTTGCCCACAGAAGCGATTTCCGGATGGGTGTAGATGACGGATGGCAGGGTGTTGAAGTTGGTGTGGCCATGCTGGCCGGCGATGCGCTCGGCAACGGCAACCGCTTCTTCTTCCGCCTTGTGCGCCAGCATCGGGCCGCGCACCACGTCGCCGATTGCCCAGACGTTCGGCAGGTTGGTCTTGCAGTCGCCGTCCACGGTGATCATGCCACGCTCGTCGACAGCCAGGCCCACTTTGTCGGCGCCCAGGCCGATGGTGTTGGCGGTACGGCCGATCGAGACGATCAGCTTGTCGAAGGTCGCCTTCTGCGCTTCGCCCTTGGCGTCGGTGTATTCAACGGTGACGTTGTTCTTGCCGGCTTCGACCTTGGTGATCTTGCAGGACAGGTTGATCGACAGGCCTTGCTTGGTCAGCAGCTTGTGCGCTTCCTTGGCGATCTGCTCGTCGACTGCGCCCAGGAAGGTCGGCAGGCCTTCCAGCACAGTCACTTCGGAGCCCAGGCGGCGCCATACGGAGCCCAGTTCCAGGCCGATCACGCCGGCACCGATCACGCCCAGCTTGGCCGGTACGGTTTCGATGTTCAGGGCGCCGGTGTTCGACAGGATCAGTTTCTCGTCGAATGGTGCGCCTGGCAATGCGCGCGGGTTGGAGCCGGTAGCAACGATGATCTGCTTGCCGGTGATGGTCTCGGTGGTAGGACCGGAGATGGCGATCGGGTAGCCTTCAGCGCCAGCGGCGCCGGCGAATGCGCCGCGGCCGTGGAAGAAGGTGACCTTGTTCTTCTTGAACAGGAACAGGATGCCGTCGTTGTTTTGCTTAACAACGGTGTTCTTGCGCTTCAGCATCTGGGCCACGTCGAAGGACAGGCCTTCCACGTTGATGCCGTGTTCTTTGAAGCCGTGCGATGCGTGTTCGAAGTGTTCCGACGATTGCAGCAGCGCTTTGGATGGGATGCAGCCTACGTTGGTGCAGGTGCCGCCTGGAGCTGGCTTGCCTGCTTCGTTGCTCCATTCGTCGATACAGGCTACGGAGAAGCCCAGTTGCGCTGCGCGGATGGCGGCGATGTAACCGCCAGGACCGGCGCCGATAACTACTACGTCAAATTGTTTGTTGCTCATGTCTTTTC